>Ga0065711_1027568_pt1 | contig 47991 bp, 26 predicted proteins | sample Hoacrofraction12_FD_59098 | JGI IMG/M metagenome (GOLD analysis project Ga0065711, IMG submission 59098) | Hoatzin crop microbial communities from Cojedes, Venezuela - Epithelial fraction 12 v2 (version 2) | ecosystem: Host-associated > Birds > Digestive system > Esophagus > Crop | place... | reverse complement strand
CCACCAGGACACCCAGGTCCCTCTCCGCAGAGCTGCTCTCCAGCAGGTCCACCCCAAGCCTGTACTGGTGCATGAGGTTGTTCCTCCCCAGGTGCAGGACCCTGCACTTGCCCTTGTTGAACCTCATCATTGAAGTAGCATAATATCTACTGAACAGCAGTAGAGGAGGACACAGGCAGTTGTCAGGGTCTTGGGATATACAGAGGGCGTTGTTTTCTCAGAAGATGGGGAGATAAGGAGGGATGATACTTGGGCACACGGCTAAACTGGATTTGATTCAGCTAATAATGGGGGGTTTCTTGAGAATCTACGGGTGGAAGGTAGTCTGGGTGAAAGCAGGTATGAAATGACAGACCACTATTTTAAGAAAAGCCTCACTATTATGGATGGACTACAAAAAAACAGGTTTCTAAATTTTGGTAAGCTGGGGTGGAGGCCTCTTGAGAATGTAATTGAAAGGATGAAAGAGTAGGGGGCCATTGGCAGATAATGAAAAAAATACATATTAAAAGTTCTACAACAAGCTGTTTGGGAATAAAGGAAAGAGAAAGCACAATTGCAGACTGATGTGATACTCTGAGGTATTCTTTAGGCACCTGGAAATCAAAGCCTTGCAGAAAACCTGGAAACCAGGACACCTGACTATATAATACAGAAAGATAAAGCAAAATGTTTGGGCATGCAAGGAGTTACAAAGAGCAAGAGGCATAAGGGCAACCAGAAAATGTTGCCAGAACATAAGATGACAAAAGAAGTACAGCTATATAACAGGGAGAGCAAATAACAGACAGCACAAAAGAGGCCAAAATATTGAGTCCCTGCATTGTTTCTGTCTTCACTAAAGACAATAGTTCGTGACCGACACCTAGTCAAATTAGTTTAAATGAGAGAATAAAGGGGCAGGCCAGAGCAGAGAGGGAGCAGTTAGAAATGCTTATCGAAATAGTTGTAGTCAAGGTCTGATCGCATTCACCCAGAAGTACTGAAGGAACTAGTCGCAGTAATGTCTGAGCCACTAGCAGTTGCTTGGGAGTATGAACAGGGTGGATGTTAGGGACAAGAAGGGAATAAATATAATATATTAAATAAATGTAATACATGTCTGTTAAAAGGGGAAAATGAATTATAGGACAGTCAGCCTACCTTTGACACCCAGAAAGAGACTCAAACAACTCAGTGTACAATACATTTACAAACACTTGGAGGATAAGAAGGCTTTAAAACGGGAAACCAAATCACACCAAGTCAGATTGATTTCCTCCTTTTCCCTGATAACTCACATTCATAGCACTCAATAGGCAGTATCTTTATTTTAGCAAGAGTTCTGGCATGACCCTTTGTGACAGTCTTATGAACAAGCTGGAGACTAACTGAAAATGTTATCTGGTTAAGTGTAAGTAAAACAGCTATCTAAAAGAGCACACACAAAAAGTTGCAGACACTCAGTTATGTGACAGACAGAGTGGTTGTGTTATAATGGGATCTTGTGGAAGATCTTGTATATCTGGTTCATGCTTAATAAGAGTGATACGGCTGGTGGAACAGAGAATACACCTACAAAACTTGCAGAGGACTGTGAGGAACAGGGAGGGGAGACCTTCCAGGCAGTTCGGAAACCAGGATCTGAATTCAAAATAGTCTTCACTCCAAATGAAACAAATGACATGGAGTTCAGTAAAAACATATCTAAAGCATTACACTTAGGAAGGGGAAATTAAATGAACATTTACATGATAGGAAATACATGCAATATTTTCAGGAGTACTGCAGAAAAAAAAGAAACTCAAAGTTACGATAGATTTCAAACTCAATGAATTAAGAACATGGTGCTATTGCAAAAAAACATAGGTCTTATTTGGAAACGTGTTCAGAACTAGAGATGGGGGTTAGGAAGTTTCAGCAGAAATCCTGTTTCCAGCTCCAGGCATAATTAAAAAGATAGGCAAATTAGACAGAGTCCGGAAGGAACCAACATAAGTGATAAGAATTTATAGGGAAAGGTGGCAGAGACTGAGCTGACGCCTTCTAGCGAAGGGAGTGCCAAGGGGCATGGTGGCAGGCTTCCGGTGCGTAAGCTTGTCACCAAGAAGGTGCTGGTCTCTTGGGAGTTGGTGGGACAAAGAGAAGTGAGTCTCATTGGCAGCAAAGCAGATTGGGATCCGATAGTGAGGACAAAATCCTAGCTATGCAGCCACTTGAACAAACTCATTAACAAAGGCTGTGGAGCCCTCCCTCCCTGGAAAAGGACTGTATTTTGAACATCTGTAGCAGCAAAAAGTCTACAATAAAACAAGCTAATGTAAACCAAATCTTCATTCAGAGCCAGGCATTCCACCCTGTCTTCCCCTGACAAATGGAAGGATTACTGGTAGTGTGCTTCACATGCTTACACAGCACTGTAATTATCATTACCTACAGATTCATTGGGTTCTGATTTGTCCTCCACTGAATATTGGTATCCTAGTAACACTTTGATTTTTTTTTTTACATAATTTATTTTTATCTTTGCATCGTTTGTCAAACTGCACACAGTAGCAAAGGCTGAGGACCTTTCATGCTATGTAAAGTCTATGTCCTACCATGACAGACAGCCTTTGTTATGCTCTTCAGGATCTCTTGGATCACACAACTTGTAATGCTAGTTCAGAGCAGTCACTTTACCCAGCTTTCCTTCTCTGCCAGCAGCTATTGCCTTGCCAGTATCCTCTCAATGAACAACGAAAACAGAGAACAAGAAAGATTGCTTCAAATAATTTTTGCTCCCTCTCCAAATCAGTTTTGCTCCCTCTCCCTCTACGCCATACAGTTTGGCCAGACCAAACAATATGGGTCTTAATTAGAAAATTATCACTAAGCAAAGAATGTGGTGATTGCTTCCCACATACACATCCAGCATGATACAGCAAAATCTACCATTTCTAAGGTCCATGACTCCCTAGACACACCCTTGTCTTCAGGAAAGAGAGGCACTAATCCTGCAGTGTCCCTAAGCCCCCTCTGAATACCACTTTGTAGCAGGTTTTTATGTTAAGAATTTGCTGCGTGGAGCTTTGGCTTGGGAGGTTGTCTTCAGGACTGTCGCATGTCGTTCTTTGATAGAGGCCAGTGATTATACCAGTTACCATTATCACTTCATTGTGGTGACTGGTATCTTCTCTGTTAATAGTCTGTGTGGTCAGTTGAAATCGCTCCCTGGCTGAAGGGGAAGGTGGCTACAGGAGTGCAGGAATTACTGGGACCTGTGGTGATGGCCAAGATTTACCAGGTGAGACAGGGTGCAAGACAAGTGAAACTGCTCAGCTCTAAGCTTTGCTGTGCTTTCCAGGTCCTACCTTCCCTTTCGGGTTGTTGGGTTTTTTTTTTTCCCCAATCTGAGTCATAACATTACTGCATGGCTAATGAAATCAAACAGTGGAACCTGCAGGCTGGACCTTGAGCACAAGCGTCTTGGAAAAGGAGTGGAACAACTCTCTTGTCATAACTAACTGACTATGGAGCCTTGCTCTCGCCTGCAGTTTCTGCTTGTCTTCATGTTCCTTAAGCAAGCTATACTCTTATTATTTTGTAGGAGAGGGCTTGTTGCTTCAACACCACATCTGCTTCCCTGTTACTTCTCCCAGGTGTGACTAGACAAATCCAGGATCTTCACTGACTGCCGTGAGTGAAGGGACTAGTACATACAGTCATCCTTGTCCTTTCTTGAGGTCCCCCACAAACATTGGCTGGAGAGAAAGCCTGCTTACAACCTGTGCTCTCTGTGGTGGCACTGTTAACGTGTCCTGAGCTCAGCTGATCTACCTTAGTGTCTCACGTCTAATTTTGAGTAGTATAGAATGTCCAGAATTAAATTCTGCCCATACTCTGGCTAGAGGCAGGGACCTCTGCTCATAATTGCTTGAAACTCATGGGAGTGAGAGCTGCTGTTAGACAAAGTATGTCAGATGGGTGTGCCAGGTAGCCACTGATGACTGCATCATTAAAAGCATGCATTTCCTAGGTTATAGAGCTACTTTCTGCCTATGGAAGTTCCTTAAATATACCTTTATTATAGATGGTTTGAAAAGATGTTTAGGGCCAACACTATTAATACTTGGATCAATTACAATCTATTGTATGAATGTCTACCCACAGACATGTTTGCTCAGCATATCTGGACAGTTCGGCTTTTACGAGGATAACATCAAAACAGAGGAATCAAAATTTGATGGAAAAGACACAAGTTTCAGTCACGAATACTGCCACACTTCAGAGATTTCATGTTTGTTGCTTGACACTATTTCTTGACTGAGACACTGAAAGTAGACTCTCCAGACTTGTCCAGGAGCCATCTCTGTTGTGCTGTCTCTGAAGTTTTCTACCATTACATATGGCAGCATATTAACAGGGACTGAGTGCTGGCACATACATCACCGCTACTTTAAATGTATTCTTTTTTGATGCAGGATCAAATGAGTGCAAGACATGAAGAACAGACTTGAAAGAAATGGAAGCTATCCAGATAGATGGCAGAGAAAGAGCAAATGGTGGGGAAAAATTAATCCTATCCTGCCCACATCGTGTCTTAGAAACTGAATTCCTGCTTGCCACTTCAGCATTATTTCTGAATAGCTATATCATCGTCGGTGTTGTCATTATTCATTTGTCTGCAACACAACAGTGGTGAATGATGACAGCACCAGAAGATGCCGTTAAAGACAGTAGTCATCTTGTGCACTGAGCTGTTGTACACAGAAGATAAGATGGTCCCTGCTCAAAAAGCTGAGTTTCTGCTTTGCAGACATTAGCAAAACAATACAAAATCACAAAAGGGATTGTATTCTCAAAACTTCAAGCCAGTCCTCTAAAACTAGGACAGTGCAGTGAACTGGGTTACCTGTTAATGTGCTCCACAGCTGGGATCATGCACATGGTGCTTGGAAACATCAAGTTGCAGAGCTGATACATCCCAGTGCAGCTGCCAGTGTGCTCCCATCCACAATTACTTTGCTGAGTGAGATGAGAAAGGTAACAAAGCAAAACAGAAGCTATAAAATTAACTTTATAGAGTCTCTGAGAACCCCCTACTACTACTATGGTCAAAAAAAGCAGATGACCTTGTCCTCAGCTTAGAAAATGGAAAGCAAAGTGGGGGAGTGGTGATAGTGCTGCTGTGCTGCAGGAAGATGACTTGTTTTTGTAAATGTGCTGTACCAGGTTATTATGCTTAGTTAATTTATCTTATACTTTGCTGTAGGTAAAGACACTTGCTCATTTCTTTTTGTTTTGTTGTGTGGGGTGTTTTTCCATCAGAAAATAGTAATCTGCTTTATCAAATTGTAGAATATGAAAGCCAGATGCCTTACATATTCCTTTGAGTGTTATGTGTTTCCCCCCACTTAAACATTATCATTTTTCCTTAATCAAGACAAGAACATTTCCTAATCTGCCTTTTGGCCTCCAAACAAAGATGAAGTTTGGCTCAAACAATGGAGGATTTATCAGTTGTTGGAGCCATATAATCAATAATTTTCAAAGGGAAGTTGTTGATATCTGGACGTTCGCCAAGCACCACTCTCTGGGATGGAGGAATTTTGTAGACAATCTTCAAGGGGTGGAGTGCGCATCTGTCTTTGCACTAAGGACAACTGATGAATAATGATTCAATCCAATAATTTTATTTTGCCATCAGTATTTTTAAAAAAAGTCTGCTCAGGGTGAAATTCTGACCCTTGTCTTGCCAGTGGTGAAACTCCTACAATCTTTATTTGGATCAGGTCTTCACCCATAGTGTATCGCAAGAACAAATTACCTCTTTTCTTTTGTTTCCTGCAAGCTGCTTAGACAAAGGGATATTACTCATTTAATGTGTGTTCTTACTGTAGGGCTATCAGAGACTGAAACCTGTAATGGGAGAATGAAAACAGGCGAGAAACTTGATTTCTAATCAGATGTAAGAAGAGTCACAGTTTTGTGGCAGTGAAATGGTCTTGCTGAATGGAGACGTTGCTGATGCCTGTGTGGCTTTGTCTCAACAGAAGCAGCAGCAGAAAAAGAGCAAAGAAGCGTTGATAAGTAGTCCAAGCACCGTCCACTTCAGGTTCAGCTGTGGGTCATGGTGCACTGACCCCTATTATCTCTACTACTGCAAAAGAGAAGGTACTTAGCAGAGTCTGGTGGAAGTTTTGCTTCAGTTAAGTTAAACCAGAAGCCCCGTGCCTGCAAAGCTGTGGCCAAGAGAGGTGCAAAAATATATCCTGGTCCTAGTTCTTCACTAACTGGGCAGCGCAATTTAATCACAGGGGGATGAAAATGTTTGTATGACATGGCATCATGAAAGGAGGATGTACTTTACACTGTGTAACAGAGGCATTCCCTGACACTAAATATCTACCTACGTTTTTGCCCTGGGCACCACCAAGTAGTCTACATGACTATCTGAAAAATAGGCTAAAAGGGTTAATGGGGTCAGTCTAACCAATTCCCAGAAAAATCTTCTGCCTATTAATAAGCAGCTAGAATAAAACAGAGAAATAAATAATAGCTGGCACTGATTTGTTAAGGACAAATTGCACCAAAGAAATTAAATTTTGTGGTAGGTAGTAGACCGTGTGAATTGAGGGAAGGAATAACTGCCATATGTCACAAATTCAGTAAAAATTTGACACTCCCTAAATGGGCAATCTAAGTAAATAGAAAGAAATGAACTTACCAAAGAGTGGGGACACAATCGGCCAGAAAACTGCTCAGGAAGTATTTATTAGATCTTCACTTAAGGCACTTTTCATAATTTGTATTTGTAAGGTTGAAAAATGTGCATGTATTAATGTTACAGACACAAACCTGGAAGGCTGGAAGGAAGGAGAATTGAGAAGGATCTTGACAAACTGAAGAAATGACCTAGAAATAAGATGCAATCCAATAAGAAGAAAGTTTTACAGTTAGACAAGAGTGATTACCTGCACAAAGACAGAATGAGGAGTAACTGAGTAGGCAAGAGTTCTGCAGAAAAGGATCTGGGACTTGTTGCAGGTCACAAGTTGAATAAGAGTCAACGAGGTCACACTGTTATGAAAAAGGCAAATATCACTGTGGGATGGATGAAGAGAATTATTGTCTGTAGGATATCTGAAGTAATCTTCCACTCTACTCAGCATTAATAAAACCTCAGCTGGAGGCCTGTGCCCAGTTCTGGGAAATGAGTTTCAAGAAAGGTATAGACTGATAGGGAAGAGTTTGGTTTAGAGGTCTTAAAATTGAGGATGTTTCATCTAGAGAAAAGAAAACTGAGGAATAAGATAACAGTCTTGAAATATTTTACAGAAGACTACAAAAAGGAATGGGATGATCTGTCTCCCACGTCAGTGTAGGACAGAACAAGACAGAATGGGTTTAGAATGAAGAAAGAATTAAGCTAAACATGAGAAAAAAGTTTTTCTAACTCTAAGGGTAACGATGTACTGAAGTCTATCATTGGAAGCCTTTTAAGGCTCAGTTATGCCAACCACTGAGGCACAGGTTCAGTAGATGCTGTCTTAGGATGCGAGTAAGAACTAGATGATTTTCACAGGTCCCTGCAAGCCTTGTTGTCTGTGATGCTGTGTTCATTTAGAAACGCCTGAGTTATTGAGGCAATATATATTATCAATACATTGTAACAAAATTCAATTATTTTATACCCATATGAAAACCATGTGTTCCAACATCTGGTTTTGTAATAGCTGTTGTAATAAATTTTACCTGTTAGTGAAGAGGTTGCATACATTTTCCCCTTGCCGTACAAAGCAGCGTTTTTCATTAGTACTTTCCAAGGCTCCATTTAGGGCAGTATCTTCTGAAACAAGCTCACTTTCTGACACCTGCAGATGCTTTCGTTATTTCTAACAGTTTTGAAGAAATACCATTGAAACCCCTTTAGTTTTAGTATGACTGAAAAAGCCAGAGAGCTTTGTCTACTGCTTTAAGAAGGCAGTGACTCATTTTCTGAGCATAAATACACCAGTAATACCATAGCAGGCAGTGGAGAGAAGGTCCCTTAGATCATCTAAGCCAACCCTTGCTAAGGCAGGGCTGTTCTTTACAGAGCATTTTATAGCAGTTTTTAATGATTGCTACATACAATGGTTGCATATGGCTGGAGGGTAACATTAGCTTGACACGCAGGGTGATATGAGCAGCCCTTTTATGTTTTATGGGTTGCCTGTCATGCTGTTGCTCTTATATAGTTCTTTGAACACTGTATATAAAGTACATATGCCAAAAAGAAGCTATGTAGTCATTCCAAAAGAGCAAGGGGAAGGGCAGGAAGGAAATACCTGTCTGTTGGATACATCAGATGAAAATCACTTCGTTAATAGTGTGTTCAAAGGCTAAAGGGGAAGGATGCTTGCAGCCAGCTATCTCTGAACTCTTGAAAAGCAACTCACACAAATACATCAGCATAACTGGACGTGAGGATCCTCTCTGCCAGCACTCCAGATGATGGGTCTGTCTGCATCATCTGCTTCCACCATCAGTTTCAAACAGAGGTAAGTCAGTGTCCAGAGCTAATCCTGATTTCCATCGCTGTGGAGGAAGGATCTGGACCATTTTTCTCTTTTAGGTCTTGCCAATCTAGTTATTATCTATCAGTACCTAAGAGCTCAAAAATGTGGGAGTGTAGGGTCATATCAGCTGTTAATTTGTTTCATGTTTCACAATCTGCAATGGCAAGAAAGGAGCACTTATGGCACAAGAGACTTTTTTCTGTATGTGTCTGTATACACAGATACTGGGCCATCATCAGACCATTACAGCTATCTACTATGGTCACCACCACTGCCATGGGAGCTAAGTTCAAGGGAGCAATGGGCGATGCAGACCCTAGGTGTGCCTGCTAGACTTGGCTTCCCTGCCCAGGCTGGCTGAACATCATCCTACACCATTGCTTTTGGCAGCTCACAAGTACCATCTCACCTGATGTTCTTTCTGCAGAAGCTACGGGTCCTTCCTGCTATGGTATCAGAGAGGGATGACAAGGATGTCACCCAGCAGCAGTGGCAGCCCGGGCAGGTCCTTCCTCTGCCATTGCCAGTTGCTGCAGGTGTTATCCTACACCCTCCCTGTGGCACTACGACTGCTCGTGTGGCTGGACTGGGGAACTCTGCTGGCTTAAAAATAACCTTTTCTTTTGCTGAACTATTTTTGACTCGCATCAGTTCCCCAGTCCGGGTCACCATGTAGCTGCATGAATAGTCATGGCAGGATGTGCCAGTGTATTTGTGGGGTGGAAACAAATGGCTGGAGGAGGAAGGGAGAAAGCCTAATTGTGGGGAGAAGCTGCTAGGAAGCTTCTCAGAGCTTCTGAGCAGGCATGATGTGTGTCCTGACCCAGGGTCTCCAGCTGGAGGAGGGCCCAAAAGGCTGTGTGCTGTGTGGTAAAGACACCTGGACAGCATCCAAGGTGCAGCGTTTTTTGTTGCTGGTTTGTGGTTTGGGAAAGCTGGGTGGCAGAACCTTTAAAGCCATCAGGAAGTTGGACAATGTGCCTTGTCGCTGGCTTTATCAGCTGCTTTGCTTATGTGGTACATATGGGCTTCATATAAATCTGGTGATATGCCAGTTTACTGTATGATTTTGTGAAATTTACAGCCTTTATGTATAACTGATATCCTCTATAGTGTCTAGTATCAGCTGTTAGAAGCTGCAACTCATGCTTAAGTGTATAAAGTAAACAGTTCAGATTAGGTGAAAATTGAATTGTCCCACAGGCTGATTAAGTATGAGCTGACCGCAGGAGAGCTTGCTCTGCAGGTTATCAGCCTGAAACAAGGCTGCCGTGGGGAGTTGCCTGTGTTGTCCAGAGCAGGGCTTGTGAGCCAGCCCAGGTGGCGAGTGGAAGATTTTCAGACTGTGTTAGAGTAAACAAGGATCAGGAAGCATGGTGCAAAGCAAATGAGGGAGACAGAGAAAAATCAGCTGCTTGTGTATGTTCAGGAGTCAGTCAGTGCAAGCCAGGTCAACATCCCTCAGAGCTGCTACAGCAGCAGGGAAATTACTGCCCAGAAGAGGAGAGCCCAAGCCAAGACACAGCCCAGCAGTGCCAGGAGTGACCCGTTCCCAGGCCAGCCTTCCTCTCACCTGAGGGCACCCCTCAGAAATCGGGGTGCTGCACCAGCCCCAGTCCTGACAGCAAAGATACCCCGACTCTCCTGAGTTAACTGCAATAAGCAGCTGCCACTATATCCAGTTACTACACTTCGACTGGAATCGTGTTTCACACCTGCCCTACCTACAGCCTTTTATTTCCAAACTTGCAGCCAAATCTCTTGCCTGAATTCTGGCTGAATAAACCATTGCCTTGTTCTGCCATGAAGGCTGTCTAGTCTTGCAGAGTGAAATGCTGCTGCAGAAGTACCAGTCAGATGAAGTGACGTAACATCACCCCGAGGGGACTGCACCCCAAGGCACGTGCAGAGCCAGGCACTTCATCTTACCCCATGCTGTGTTTTGGAAAGAAGTTCCTGCTGCCAGGCACGTCCTTTACCCCACCCCATTTCTTTTTGCTGCAGAGAAATGAAATACCATCCAAAACTGCAGGCAAATCCCCAAACTTCCAAGAAGAAAACTCTGAAAAATGTGATCTAAATAGAAAACGGAAATTGGAATGGTATTTTGGATGGGGTCTTACTGGAAACTTATCTTCTTGCAAGTGGATCCATGGCAGCATTGTAAATAAACCTTGTGATTTCCTCACCTTTCTGAAAGGTGGCTAGCAAGGAAGTGGCAAATAGATGTCTTTTTAATTTATTACATGTTTTGAAGTAAAATTTTTAAAGTTTAAGTTTTCAGTTTAAATTGTGTTGTGAGGTGCTCATAAGGAAGCCCCATCTGAACCCTTAAACAGTATTTTGGATAGAAGGTATCCTTCAGACAGGTCTCAGAAGCCCATGGTAAAGCATCTCTCAAAATCTCACTGCTCAAGGGTGCCAGAATGAACGCTTAGCAAGCTCACCCGTGTTCCTGAATTCTTTTGCTTCAAGAAGCTGCTCCAGCATATCAGGACGCTGTGATCAGCACGATGGCAGTTGACACAGTGGGGACCATATTGCTAATCTCCCCATTTTGCAGAATACATGTGTTCTGTGGCGTATTTTCTGCTCTGAATCAGGATGTTTGGGACTTCAGATCAAATGTTCTTACTGAGAGAGTCAGCCAACTAATCTCCATGCCAGGAAATGAAGCCATCTGATGTCCCGAGGTGAAGCTATAGGAGGGTGTAGGAGTCCAGAACAACTTGAAATCTGTTTTCTAAATAAATCCTCATTGGTTTGGAGTCTTTGAGCAGCATGGGTAGAGTCCCTATTTCCTACCTTGATTAATATTGCCTTGTTCTTATTTTCAGACATGATCAGGGTGATAAATGCAGAATCTGCTACATACAGGTAGGGTTTTACAGACTTTTATCTTTCTAAGACAGCTTGTAAAAATCTCTGTGTGCTGTCTGAAGGCGAGAGAATAACACTTAATACTGGCAAGCTGCAGTCTGTGATTCTACCTGTGGATCTTCTGTATTTGCAATATTGGAAATAAAGATCCTTGAGACAGAGAAGTGTGTACCATTTGTTTGGCTCTAAGGGTAAATTGCTAATGGCAATGACATTAACCTCAAACAAATGAAAACTTTCAGCTAGATGAAGTCTTTTAAGATTTTATCTTGTTAGCACTATAGATCTTCACCCTCCCATCTTTTGGAGAATGAGGAAAGTCCGAAAGTAAAAACCCTCTCCTCTGGATTGCGAAGACATTTCTACTGCCTTGAAGCTCACTTCTGAAAAGAGTACCTCTGCAAGATAAGTAAGAGCCCAGGACCTGCTGGCATGGACAACTTGTGCTTCCCAGCGCAACACAGTGGGGACAGTACCCGGAAACCATACAGTTTCCAAATGGAGAGGTGCGAGGGGAAGATTTATAGGACTTCGTATGCAAATATGAGGTGTCTGTCAGTAAAATTTGATACAGAGCTCTCTCTCCCTTTGATGAAGGGAGCTTTTCTTTGATGAAATTTCTAAGCTATTTCCCAGATGATTCAGGCAGTATGTACCAGGACCAGAAAGAGTACTGAGGCCATTGTTTATAATGGTCTTATTTAGAAGCAAACCATCGTGAGGCTACTTCTCGTTTAACTGCAGCCATTGAAAACTTCGATTTCACATCTAAGTCTGTCAGATAGGGTCCCAGTCACTGTCCAGTGGATACTTACATTCCTCCACTGACTGCAGAAGGCACCACATGGTTACCTTAGTACGAAGACACGCAACAGGAGTTGACCAAATCTGGCTGCTGCTGGTGCCAAAAGGGGAAGAAGATCCTGTTCCCTCCTCTGAGTCCTGCTGCTGACTCCAGTTTCCGTGTCAGCCTACCTTGTTCAGCTCTGGCATCCAGCAAACCCCTCCGCAGGCCAGCTCGCCTCAGGAACCCAGGTGAAAAACTAAAGGCATCAGAAGACTGTGCATAGCTGTCTGGCAGTTTCGTGAGCTGAACTGGTCCATGGAAGAGCCCAGGGAGTTGCTGAGCCGGTGCTGTCACATTACACCGCCATGATAAGATGATACAGATATATAAGAGCAGTGAGGTCACCTGCTTGCAGTTTTTCATAGGACATGTGAATAATTTTGGAGGAATTTTGACAATTTAAAGAAGCAGGATGTAGATGCCCCACCATGTGGAGCTGCTTGGAGTCTGACAGGGAATTTCTGTGCACAGGAGCCAGTTGCTCAGGGTAAAGATGCTGGGGAAAGATGCTAAAGTTTCCAGCCACATTTCTCTTGGTTTGTATAAGGTCTCAGAGGACAGTGGGTCTGCATGCATGGCTTATGCTGGCGCAGAGATCGAAAGAGCCAACTTTGTTCAAACCTGAATACGTACTAGGGACTTCTGGTGATACCAGAATGCTGTCTCTGCAATTAAGAAGTCCAGTTAAGGACTGAGGAAACGGCCGATCTTCTGCTAACTGGGCAGTCTCCACTACCAAAGCTGAACCTGCAGGACACAGGGACGGTGCATCAGCAGCGAGGGGCACCAGCAGTGAGGTCAGGTCATCTCTGCCTCGCTCCATACACAGCTCGTGGAGTTGTGTCCAATGCCTGTGTGAATGCCAGCAGCACCGTTCTGGAGTCTCAAACCACCCTCACCTGGAGAAACTGGGAGGATTTCTGGACTCTATACTGTAAAGGGCCTGGAAAAGAAGACCTCTGTCTTTTTTGCCTTTGAGGTTTACACTCTTTTTTCCCCTTATCAACAGAGTTTTGCCAGAGCAGAGAATGAATTTCACCATCAAAACTTTAGACAGCTGTATAAAAGAAGGAGGAGAAGTATTTTTCCGAAAAGGGAGCTCAGATGTTTCTGCCCAAGGCAATTCAGGATCAAAAGAAGGACACATTGATTTCTCAAATAAAAGCATATTCAAATGAGAGTCCCTTACTCTTTGGAGTATTTTAGAAAATGATTTGCAGATGGCACATCTCTCTGCGGTGTGACTTCTTCTTCCAGACGCAGTAAGCATTTTAGCATGTCCACGGTTTAGAGGCATTGCAGCCTGAAGATTTATGTTCCAACTTCGTAAATGAACATATTACGGCAAGTACCTCCTAGGTAAATAACAGCAGTTTCCTCACCAAACGATCAAAGGAAATGCTAACAAAACCCTGCCACTGGCACAATACAAAGTACCCGTTTATCAGCTATCTGCAATTATTTACACAAGAAGGTCCTGCAGAGCCCGCGGAGACACATGGTGCTGGCTGTGACACGTGGTCACATGCACCTGGAGCTGAGGGGCAGCAAGAGGAGCCCAGCCTCTGTGTCCCCTGGAGACAAACCTGCATGAACGGCGTTGGTGCTGTTCTGGGAATGCTGCTCAATGAAAAAGTCTGTTCCGAGCGCACTAGTCCATACAGATCAATAGCAAAATGCATGGATTTGGCAAAACACTCAGAGAAGCACACCTTTCACAAATACAGGCCATATCTTTACATCCTAACTACGGCTTCCAGATGTATCTCAGAGCACGCAGAAATTATTACTAAGATGAAAATCATATTTCTTTACTGGCCTCTATGTCCTGTCTTTGTCAGCTGTGTTGTCACCGTGATTTATGTACGTAACTTTTGCTCAGTTCAATGAGTGAAAGCTACGCATGTGAAAAGATGAGATATATAATTCTTGAGGTTAACCATGACCAAATCCTGCCAAGTGTAAAACTGAGTTTGTTTTAAGAAGGGTTGTTAAATAGTAATAAATTGTCTCAAAGCTGTGTCTTTGCCTGAACAGTCTTCTGAAAAGGCACTCTACAATTTTTATTATTTGTGCATGCATATTAAGTGAAGACCAATAACGCACACAGACATACACATGCAGTGGTTGGAGCAGTTCAGTAAATGGCAGTATGGCGTAAGGAGATATTTAACAGCAACAAGTTATAGATGGCGTGTCTTGAAATGTGCCTCGTCACGTTTTGGGATGCTGGTTCGGTACTCACGCAACAGGAGGAGGACTGCCTGCGGAACCAGCAGCAATACCTTCTTCTCTGCATAGAAACTTGAGGTTTTACTCTGGGTCTTCCCTCCAAACGCTAACTCAACTTTCTAATGCGCATTTCTGTGAAACAAGGTCGCAGTCTCGAGGGCGGCATGACATTCGTGTGCATGCAATTCAGACTGCTCCAGCAAGAATATATGCCAGTGCTTTGGGGAAAGGAGGTGTTTTTCATTTCAGTGTGAAAACCCTCATCAATGTGCTAGCATGTGTGGAGTCTCAGGAGACTGTTTGGCAGGAGAATTATACAGAAAAAAACATACTACAGCCTCTTGAGAAGGGAAATCTATTACAGGTGTGTTAGGTAGAAATACTTGAAAAGCACGTCACTAAATGATTAAAAAAAACCCCTAGCAATACCGTCTCGGTGCACAGAAGTAGCAAGAACCCAATTCAAGGCCCAGTGCAGCTAGCAGGTAGGTGCCCACAGAGTTCATGGATCCTGAATCAGGACCGCGAGGGCTTGTATCTTGATCAGCCAGAAACAAATGCGTTAGCAGAAAATTCTTTTCACTGTCAGTAATGAATTTGTTGACAGATATTATGCAGAACTGGATACAGACATGGCCTGTACATGAATGATTTAACCAAAAATTACAACATACACCCTTTCAGAAGACTGTACGATGAAAATAAACATCTACAGTGAGAACAAAAGTGTCTCTGAGCTCCACGATTCATCACGTTTCAAAGGAGACTTACACTAAGAAAATTTACGTCTGAAAATGTCATGGCTATGCTCTCGTAGACTTAGTCTTAACGAAGAATAACATTAAACCCTTGTTTTATCTAGAAAAACAGCTTTAAGTAGCAAAGCAAAATAATTATCAGGCTAGTTTCTCCTCCACGTATGGCAGTTGCAAAGATTTATAGACTAATTCTGCAGGCTGGATTTTTTTTCCATTTAAACTACAGCTACCAATGAAAGCAAAGTTTTTCAGCAAGAGAGAAAATAATTAGAGATTATATTTGAAAAAACGATTTGTAGTTTACAGAAAGAAGTACCTTTGAAAAATGACCTGGGGGTTGTAACTATGCACAATTGTTCTTAGGAGCCAGCAGCTGGAAAGCGGCTGGCCTAACCTGTTTCTCCTGAGTGCAAATCCTCCACTGACGCAGTGGAAGGGGCTGGGTAACGTCCGTGCTGGAAGGGGATGGGCAGCAGCAACCTCATAGCTGGCTTTACACGGTGAAGGAGCAGGAGTCTGGCAACAGTGTAAGGAAAACTAAAACTCCTGACTGATCAAACACTCCTTTCTTACCCAAGGTAGGGAGTAAAGCGCAGAGATCAGGAAAGCCAGGAATTCTCGCTGCAGCAGTGAAGTAACTCTACAGCTAAGGGGAAATGGACTGCTCTCATTTTACTGTTGCCTAATTCTGCTAGGTTTGCTATTTCTGTGGATAAAATGCACTGGGAGGACAGGAAAAAACAAGACAATGTATCACTTTTCCTATTTTTGAATGTTTCATGCTTTCTTATTTAACATATGAACTGCAGAAAAGTGGTCCTTTTTGCTCCATTTTTCAAATGCAGTTAACCCATCTTCTCTCAGGTCTGACAGACACCTGGTTGCCGAAGAGTTTGTTCTCTTCCAGACATACTCTGTTCAGGTGGACTGGAGCTGGTATGGGGTACCTTACACTCCCACCTTACACTCCCAGTTTTTGCTTCTATGTAGCGAGTTTGGAGAGTCAGTCCTGAAATCAAGTAGGTCTCTGAACCTGCTACGATCTCTGTGGAATCAGTGTTCGCTCCCCAGTAAAGGTATGTTTGTTTATCATTGTGAATGCAAACACCACATTTCAGGGACACCTTGTTTCAAAGCTTGTAGCCTCTGGGGACATTTAGTTTACCATAATAAACAAGACCTTTTTCAGTCAACCATGCCTGACAATGTTGAAATTAATTTTAGCCACCTGCTGTTTCCATAAATATACAGTTTAGGTTCTAAATTGTCACTTCTGTCCCAGCAGTCTCAATGAAAATCGATAAATGTTTTATTTCTAAAATTGAAATAAACTTACCACAATAGCATGCTGTATTGTAACTTTGTAGTCGATTATCATTAGTCTTACTCAGAGTGAAGTTAGACATTCCCAGCCTGTATTTATGATCAAGGATGCTTCAGAATAATGTATATAAATTGAGTTTTATTGATCATTGAACATCTGCTGGCACTTAAGTATGTGGACTCATAAGCATGAACATAAGTTTTGCAAGTTTGCATTTTTTGATGCTTATAAAATTATAATTTATAATCAAGTACACTGTGTTTTCTTTATCACCTTCATAAAGATAAAGTAATGTAAGCAGGGGCTTGGATTACAAGACCATTACAAGATTGCAAAGACTTAGGATTTTATGATTTATGGAAGAAAAATTTCATTTTTCCCTTACATCTGACACCACTTAATTGCATTTTGCCTGCTGTGGTAGAGGAGATGTGCCAAACTGTGATTATTGCAAGCAAAATTGGAAGTGCTATGAAATACTGTTTTCTTACGGCACATCCATGGTCAAAGATGGTGGGCAAATGTCTTTCTGATCATACAGTTCTGACCCATCCTTTCCAACACTGACTAATATAGAACACATGCCTGTGCTGATGCAGACCCTTTTTATAGTATGTGCACTTCACACACAACTGTCACTGATATTCAGACCCTTTTGTGCAAGTACAGCTTGAGCAAGGAGTTGGGAGGGGCGAAAAGGATAGTAGTGGAGAGAAATAAAACAAGAGGATGTGCATCCCTTATGGATGTGGGTACAAGGAAGGTCTCTGCACAAGGTGGGTGCTGGGAAATTATGTTCTTATATGAAAATGTGGGTCATAGGAACAGAAAGCACTTCATGAAGAAAGAGCCTTTGTCTTGTTTCCCAGAGTTATCAAGCCTCTTTTATGCGGCCCAACCTGATAAAATTTTCTCTTTATTTCCAAAGTTGAATGTGAGCTAAACCAAACACGCTAGCAGCATGTCCAGGCATGGAAGCAGTAATGTTGGCCCCTCTGAGTTTACAGACCTGCTCCTCTGCTGGTGTAGGTCTGACCAGCTCCAGGTTTGAGCAAGAGGATTCCTGAACCAGGTGTTAAACACGGGTTTTGCTATGTAAGGGTTACCTAGAAAAGTCAAAGCGTACTGGCAGATGTGACTGTGAGAAGATCACTATTTCATAGGGGTCTGGGGTATCTGAGGTGAAGAAAGAACTGACTTATATTCAAGACATAGATTTTGTAAGAAACAGTGGCCTGTAACAAGTTTTACACTTAGCTAACTAAATCAGACTTTAAAACACTTGGGTAAGATGGTCTTTTGTGGATAACAACTAACAATCTTCCATCCTTGATTTTTAGGATGTAAAATAACTGTCAAAACCTACTACATACTGTTGCCCATATTTTTAATGAGAAATTCACCCTTTGATCACCATCATGACAATGCTGATAAATTCCCAGGATATTTTTTCCCTCACACCTTCTCTTTCCTGCCCCCACGTGTGTCCGGTGCCTAATCGCGACTGCTCAGGAACTGAATCCTGCAGATTTAAATACTGCAGACCGAGATAAAGAGGTTAAACACCGCATCTTGACTCCTGCACAGCCAACTCCCGCACCGAGGTTAGGGAGTGTGTCACTCAACGGCCTCACTAGAGGGCAGCCGATAAAACCTCTAGTAATAAAATTGCAAAAGCTGAATGTCTCTCTTTTTTTGACCCCTGAAATTGCTGCCGGCAACTCTTCCTCTGGTGCTTTGTGTTCGTTTTTAACATGTAGAGCTGTAGAGGAGGATCCACTCACCTCTTTAGATCCGTGGGACTCTGCAGGCCTGATGGAGCTGGAAATTCTTTGTTAGGCTTTGAAAATGCATGAACGTGAGACAACGCTTGATGCTGCACAGGATTACGGTTACTCTCCTACCCCCACTTTGTTTCCATGACTCCCTAAAGGAAACATCACAACGTACAACAAGATATGGACACTGTAATATGTAGTGCAATCTAAGTTATTTGCCATAAAATTGCTTCTTAAGTAGTTATTAAATTTCAGATGTACCACAGTATTTCTTTTTTTTTTTTTTCTGTAGTCCTTGTAATAAATTGCAATCTTAAGTGCCTCAAGGTTGTCTCTCAGCTCTGGTTTCATAAATGCTTCCCAGTACCTGTCCTATCCTGTAACACCAAAAAAGAAGTATGCTATATGCTTTCCAGAGGAACACAAGAACAAGATCCCAAGAGCTTCCAAGATAAATACATTCCTCAAATTCCATACATTCACCACGTAGTTTTATTGGGCAAAAAAATCGTTTACAAAATTTTCTGTAGTTCTGAGCTGAGATACATTTTCTATCCCTATATAAATGTCTTTATTTACTTGATTATATATCACACTGCTATGCAAAAAAAAAAAAGCACGTGTTTTCTCCACTCTTCATATACCAAGAACAATGTCTATCTAAAATAGCCCTTTAAAACATAAACTGTTTCAGAATTAAATACCACTTGATATTTATAAAGTACATTCCTCTGACTGTGGCTGCTAAACACACTGCTCGATGCAGCAGTTCACTTTTTAAGTAATTCTGACTTCCCCTAAGGCAACTAAACGTATCAGGACCTACTGTAATATCCTAAATCCAATCCTGTTTTATGTTACGTATTCAAAGCCCCTATTTCTTCAAAGGCAAAGATGGACAAAAAATGCTAAGCTGGAATCTGATAGTTAAGGGTTCCTCAGAAAATCTGGTTGATGAAATCAAATTTATTGTATAAGTTTCCATTTCACATCAACATAGTAAACACTATTTGTTTTTCAGTACCGATGAATATAGCCGAGTGAGCAATTAAACACAAATTTTCTCCTTTCTGTGTTTGCATAACAGCTGCACTTAGTTTGCAATTTCATCAGATTTGTTCATTACCCAAACATAGTTAACATTTTTTGTTCATGAGGGTAGTAACTTGAGTCTTTGTTTGTTAATCAGTTAAGAATGCTTGGTCCTTTTTGTTTCACGCGTGTACGTGTGTGTGTGTGTGTGTGTGTGTGTGTGTTGCACACAGAATTGCTACCAAGTTGATTTTGCCTGTGATAACAAAGGTCCTGAAATACTGGCTGTGCTTCTTGGTTGGGTGATCCTATCTCATCCATCAGGAGAACAGCCTGAAGATACTATCGAAACGGTAGTTTATGGAGCAGAAACAAATAATACACGATCAGAGATTTCATAAAATGTTATATTGTTTTCCTCCTTCTCTGCACCCCACAGACTTTTCTCAGAGTGTCCCTCTTAGAGCAGGAAATGGTAAGGTTTATTGGCTGGGAGATGAGTTTAATTCAGTTCTTACTCGTTGCATTCACACAAAATAATTGAATGCGCATGCAGAGTCTGGTTTTAAGGGGGTACAGCCAGGCCCTTATCTGATTCACCTAAAGGTCTCCTTGATAAGGAATTGGCAATGAATTTCAAAAGCCTAGTTGCAGCCTTGTCTCAAGCAGTTTTCCACCCAGAGGCGGGACTGAGTCAGAGGCAGAGTTAAGATGGTTCAGGAAATACATAGTGTGATATTTGTGGCGCGTGTATTTAAAAGATCTTGAAAAGTTGAGGTCAATTACTTGCTGACATTTTTTTAATATTTGTATATATTTAAATACTTACTAGCTGTAGTACTCATTTGGTATATGGGAGACTATATAGTATGTTTACTAGAAAGTAGAATGTAAGGGACTGCTGCTTTGTGTTTAATGCTTCTGTTCTTAGAAAGACAAGGATAATGCAGAGTCCACCAAAGTCTCTACCATCTCTCCAACTGTAACTGTGGCAGTAGCCCAGGGGATACCACTAAGGAGGTTTAAATCCCCACCAGTCTGCTCAGCTCCATGCCTCAGCTGCCCAGCTATGCGGAGCTTACAACTTGCTTCCAGGACCAGCTCCAATAATTCAATGTGTACAACAGTATTACAAATTCAGGGATTTTTTTTTTAGTAGTTATTATTGCCATAGTAATATCGCATTATAGGACTGTAGCAATAATAATTCTCTTTAGTCATGCCCAATCTTTCCTCCCTTTCTCTTGACCTCTCCTTGCTAAGGCATGAGAACCCAACAGGGAATGGCATCCCATGCCAAAAGAATCCTACCCGTTGTCCAATGGCCCCTTTCACACAGCTCAAAACAGTCTAACCTGTTTTCTTCATGTAGGAAAAATGGTTTAATATAAAGAGACCAGAACTCAAGGTAAAATTTCCATGTTCATTCAGCCTGTTCATGATGTGAACACTTCTGCCACGTGCAGACCCAGGTTTGGGCTTCCACGTGACTCGGTGCTCAGGAAGAGTTTGTGCATGCATGGACCCTTAGAGCAAGTCAGTGACCAGAATTAAAAATTAAACACAGTAGCCTTGACTACACAGCTCCACATCTGGAAATCTTGACACATGTCCTCGGAAGAGGGGCCTTATTCGCTTGGCTGCAGTGCGAGGTGACGCTCCCTCCCAGCCTCATAGCAGGAGGAGGAACGGCTCTCCGCTAAGCATGCTTCGTTAACTCTGAACACACGCTTCTATTTATTTAAACCAGATGGATGCGTTTTATATTTTATTATGTTTCATACAACTGAGGCCACCGTAAATGCTTGCTGTGCGTCTATGCATATTTTAGTTTCCTGAAGCAATTTTCTCTTATGTTTCAGTTAAGTACAAGCTCCACAAAATGCGTTATTAATTACAGACGTGGGTTGCCTTATGCAGTATGGTGTGTTCCCTCAGCACATTCACTTAAACGTCTGTTGTGAAACAGTCATGCATGTAGTGGTATTTTATCCATAAACTGTCTGAAATAGAAGCCTTTATAATTAAACATTGATTAAGCTTAAATTCTGCAAAGAAAATGCTCAGTTTTGGGAACAATATTTTCCATACCCAGTAGCTGCTTCATAACATGCTGAAGACCCATTCATTTCACTGGGAATACTCGCATGCTTTCAGTTAAGCTTGTGCTGATACATCTTCCTGTAGCACTGAGACAGGCAGTGAAAATCCTGGTGATTAGGATCCACTCCATCTTTTATGTCTAAGAAATAGCCTGCTGACTCCTGCCAACCACAGTGACAACTGGATTGACACTCCCAACTCACTGATGCAGAAACCTTTGAATCCCTAAAAAAATGCTTATTTTAAGCCAAGTTCACCTTCCTATTGACCTTCAACAAGTAACCCACAGATGAAGGAGTATACAATTTGTGACTAATTCCATTTTCTATAGTGGTCTGTATTACTTTCCAAATATCTATGCTCATCTGCTTTGGGAAAGTGATGACAGAGTGAGACAGACACAGATGAGCAGAATACACTCATAATAAGAAGGGTAGTAATCAAATTCAGAGATGTGATGTTATTTTCAGGGGTGCCTAAAACTTTTGCTTTTTGCCAGTCTGCCACAAATACCCACTTATAATTAAGACAGAGGGTGGGTCAGTGGTTAATTGTCTCATTAACCAATAATTCCTGAACAGACAGTAGGGAAAGATGTAAGCTGATGAAGAAGAAGGACTCAAGGCACTGCAGTGCAGCCTCTTCACTGCTTCTCACTGTACTACGTAATCTCCACTGCAAAGTGACTGCTCGAATCGGATTGATTTTTCCTCTAGCAGAATTGATGATATGAGGCCAAAGAAGTAAAGAATCTGGCCCAAGAGACTTTTAAAAGCCTGCCAGTCTAAAGCAATATGGGAATCATCCTATGCCTTGACTGCATCTTCACAGACCACTTAATTATACCCTGACGTCAATAGAGTTGCTGTCATAAATGCTGTCTGTGACAAAATAAATGTTTATCACTGCTGCACGTTGTAAAGCAACCCCAGATTATTGTTCATTTATTAGCGTTAGGTTATTGTCACTAGGTTACGGTGCTGTGAGTGTCTCTGATGCAATACAGCAAACTAGATCTATGGGGATGGCTCTCTCAAGTGCCTAAATACCAAGCATGGAGGTTCCTGAGATGTGCAGTGGAGAAAGGAGGTGAAACAGTGCATTTAAGCTAGGTTCCTGCCCTCATTGAGCTTGGCAGACCCTCTCTCCATCAGTTAAACAGAGACAAGCCTTTTAACTGCCCACACTGTGTGAGGAACGACCCCTGCACACCCATCCTGAACAGCTTACTGCCCAAAAGCAAGAGTGCGTGTGGGTAGAATTGAACAGCGTCAAACTGGGAGCTGACTGTTGCCAAGGTGGATTTCCAGCTACAAAAAGAGATCCAGACACTGTGTCTTCATGATGCTTCTCTCCACCAGCCAGCCCAGTTGTCACTGTCAAATCAGAGTTACGAAGCTGATGCTCAGGTCTGGTCACCCTTAGCTCTTTTCCCTACCCTCACCTCCTGCTCACATCTCCTTCCGCCTCAGGCAGGGAAGGACCAGGAAGCAGCCATGGAACAGGCTGGGGTGCTGGCTTTTGAGGGGTTCACAAGGTTTAAACAAGATTGTCTTTTCCTTAGCAGAGATCTGGCACATCATGCGCAGCATCCTTACACCAAGAAGCAAGACATGCCAGAGACTCCATGAATACCAGGCACTGTAGGCACCTGCAGTACCCAGCTCTGCCAAATTGAGAGATGGCTAAATGGCGATAGGAGAACCCACTGCAACAAAACACCAGCGATAAGCAAGCGCCGCCCACTGCCTGCTGCCCCTGCGCACCCCTGTGCCAGCTGCTTCCCTCACCCCATCACCCACAGCATCTTCCTCCAAGGGACCTTCTCAGCCTTGGCAGCCCCCTGTCAGCAATGGCCGTGCTGAGGGTGCAAGCCTGTGATGCCACGGATCTTCCCTGCACGACGCAGGGAACAGCCTGATGAGAAGGGAAATGTCAATGACTATAAAAACGGAGCGTGGATGTCACACTCTGGTTTCACTTTTTCAAGACAGGCGAGCTGTCTGCAGGTGTGTCCCCTCAAGAGAGAACACATACCTGTCCCATTTCTTGCTCCTGTGCCCCCGCCGCAGAGCGGGTGAGCGGATCCCTAATGAAAACCTGTGGTGCATCACAGATCCTGCCCAATTTCTCCAGACTCTCTTGAAAATCTTGTAGTTTTAAGCCAGTCTGCTATGCTCATCACAAGATCGAGATGCCAGCCTAGAGGACAGTGATTGCAATGAGGGGACACGTGTTTGCACAGCAGTGCTTGAACATCCCATCACAGCTTGTGTGCTGGAGCAGTCAAAGCTCAGGGCTGACTACGGACCGCAGGAATGGAACGGAGAAGCAGGACGCTGTGTTCGAGGTCTTTTTGCCCCACGCAGGAGGCGTTACAGCAGACCTGGGAGGGGTATTCCCACTGGCAGCCTTTTACAGTGCAGCTTTTCCACTCAAGCAGATGGCTTACCCACTTCTCTGCTACCCTGTCACCATCTGGTTTTGTGAGGGCAAACTCCAGTAAAGTCAGGGGAGTTATCCTACAGCTACAGGAGGGTTGCACAACAGAACTAGTATTTGGTGTTACGACCCCCATCCACCATTTTTACCTGGTAGGACTTTGGTCACTGTAGGGCACATTAAGTCAGAAGCCCGAAAATACGTTGACTTGTGTACCGGGTATTACCTTGCACTTTGTTTCTTATCTTAAACAAGTAGCTCTGGCTTTGCCAAGAAACAAGATCCCTTTAGGCAGTCCTCACCTCCCTCAGAAAAGTAGACAAACCAGCTCTGAGGGGAGCTAGGTATGCAATGTAGCCCACAGTCATTGAAGCTAGAAGAAGCAAGAGGCTTCAATGTTTTTGGTTCCTCTGCCATACAGGAAACCAAGCTTTGCATATCTACACTTCACCCAGGTGTTGCAGGGTTATTTTTGTCTCCAGAGTTAGACCCCGAGAGAAAAAGCCAATGGATTTACGTGCTCTGAAGCACGTAACAGTATTTTAATGCTCGATTAAAACCTACGAGCAGTCTAGTGACACCAGAAACTACATAATGCAACAATTCACAACACATTATTTTAAATGGTCCTGATTTTCAGGATGTGGGGGGAAAGAGTACACTGGTAACTTTTAAAATGTTCAAGGCAGATATATGGAAGTGAGGTAGCAGAAATCACAAGTTAGATGGACTGCTGATATAGAAAGCAGAGAAAAGTATTTTTAAGATTCGTTGTTTTTCAGGGAGGGGTGTAATAATAGAACAGAAAATGGGACAAATACTCTTTTTTTGCAAGTTGTCTCTCCTAGGGCTTCCCCACCTGTTGAACAGCAATAAAGCTGTCAGCATTTAAGATACTTAATTTTGGAGCAGACAGATTTTTCAGGGTTTTGCTTTGTAACGTTTTAGTTTCACTTGCAAAGCAATCTAAAGATGTCACCAGCTGGAGGACCAAAACCTCTCGGTACTGGATGCATGAGACTTCCATGCTGCATTAGTAGCGCTGCTACAGATCAGACAGGCGAAGGTTTTATAGGAGTCCAGATTGTCACTTCTGTTCTGCTCTTGCCTTTTTAGAGTTTAACGATACTTTGAGTTTTGCCTGCAGTTTGTTTGCTGTTTTCTAGTGGATTCAAAACAAGAGTGGTACGTCCAGCAGGAAACCTGCAGCAGCACTGGGCTGTCTCCTTGCTTCTGCATGCGCATCATTTGCGGCCTCTCTGAGCCTCCCTGGAATGACACTGGTGCTAACACTACTCCCTTCTGCTCTGAAACATAAACAACACTTTGAAATTAATCTAAAATCTGCCTCTCTCCTCTCTTTTTACACTATTTTAGCCATGCTATTTCCTTCCAACTTCATTTCTTGGTTTCAGTCATCTGTTACTTGAAGAAACAACTTCCCTTGAAATGGAAACATAATCGTGTTTCACTCTCTGGTCTGTCATGTTCAGTAGCATTTCCCAGGTATTTCTAGCAAAAGTAACACAAGATTGCAGGATCCTAGCAGGATCCATAGTGGCCATGAAAACCAAGGGGTAGTCTTTTCTCGAAGCCACACTGATGCTAAGAAAAATGTAAGGGCACAGGAGAGGTTTCCAACATGCTGTTTATGATAGACCGAGATGTTATGTGTCCAAAATCTAAAAAGTGTTTTTTAGACCTATTTATTTTCTGTTAGGAATAGCAGCGTGCCTGTTTCTTCTCCATGTACATATGATTGTGTTGGCATCTCTGGCATTCTGCAGAGTCTGAACCTGCAATTAAGGGATTTATTCCAGATTAGAAGAGAAGAACAAAGCCTCCAAGGATACAGCCTACCTGAGAGTATTCTGAGCCTGTGTGATCAAGTCAGGTTGAGTGGAGCTGATGCCAAGCAATAAAAATCGTTAGATCCAAATTCAATACCCAGCATTGCCGTTGGACCTGGAACTTCTGTGAGCTGGCGAAAGACCCCCATGTATGGGGGTTACAGTAACTGAATGGGTCTCAGAAAGGTGGCCCAGGCTAGGATACTATAAACTGTTGAACCTCTATCGCAATATCAGAGTTCAGTAATATACAGACTGTCATTTCTGCCTCTGAAATACAAATAAGCTACTGCTGCTGCTGAGCTGTCACTGCTGTTCCTTCCCAGGCAAATATGTGGCTTTACAGAAATGGCAGCTGTGCTAAAAACAAAGGAAAACTTAGGGAACTAGGAAAAAATAATGATATGACAAGAGAAGAAAAATATAAAGCAAAAATGTGGCAGATCTAGCAAAATCATTACAGCGCCTAAGCAGTTAAATGTGAAAGAATAAGATGAACTACAACGATCAGTTTTTTTCTTCTTCTTTCATTTTCCTACATACGTATTTTGGAGTGTACAGAGTACAAAGGAAGCAAAAAATATTCCCATTCTGAGCTGGTAGAGTTTTATACCCATTTTTCCTGGGTCTTGATGACTGCACAGGTTTAGGGGTGAAAAATCGCAAGAGCAGAGTCTGAACACAATGCAGTGATGTACATGTTCACAGTTAGTGATACATACAGATCACGTGTAGTTAGAGTCCAGAGGGAAAAAGACAAAAGAAAAATAGGGTGCAAAAAAGGTAGAAACTGCTGAAAAGTGGAAATAAATGAGGCCCAAGGAGTAATTTCCAGTAAGAAATACTTTCAAGAAAACTGTGATCTTCTTGTGGACAATTTACAAACAAAGGAGGTGAAAGATCTTGGACAAATTATTTGTTATCCACCAAGCTTTAATTAGAACACACCCACACATGTGTGCAAGGGTTGAGGGGGCCTTTTTTAGCTTATACGAGCCATTTTGATCTGCCTCCTAAAATGCTGTAGTGGATTGCCAAAGCAAAAACATGGTGCCTCAAGCCTTATCTGGAGCTTGCTTAGGATGTTTGTCTCAACAAAGAGATTTGAGGGTATCCCCTCACGTCAGAAAATGAGCAGACAAGAATTCTTCCTGTAACAAGGGAATATGGCATGCCATAGACTGGGTTGCTAATTGCAGCTATGTATTAATTGATCGTGGCATTAAAATAATTTTCTAGATGTACAACTGAAGAAAAAAAAATTTAAAGATCACGCTTAATGATTGCACTTCTTCAGAGCCTGCCAGGAGAACTGTGTGCCTCTGGATGCATTCAGATAGCACTGATTCAGTAGTGGCACATAAAATCCATCTGTCCAGAGACTCCATAAGACAAATTTACCATTCAAGTCCAGCATTTTGAAGATCATCTTCCAAAAACCATTGCTAGACTAATATTTAATCAATAGTCTTTTCTGGCAGCAGAGTTATAACAGACTCTCTAGGCAGACTTTGAGTCAGTTGCTATGAGATTTGGTCCCCTATTCTGTTGATGCCTGGACTTTCTTTCTGGCACAGAGAGAGATTGTCTTTGAGACCATGAATCTGATACTTCTGACTCTTATACCTGCACATGGAGAACTACATGCACAAATGTTCCAAAAAGAGGTGTTCAGCATTTGCATTTATTTGATTAGTACATGCAAGTAAAGTGGTTGCAATCAGACTCTTATTTGCTCTCATAAACATGACCTAAATTCCTGTAAGAAACACAAAAAATAGATTCTAGAGAAAAAATGGGATTTGGAGACTTATGTTTCTTCTTTCTGCCAGGCTCTTGTCATGGTTATAGTGAGGAATATGGATATACTGGCAGATGGTTAAGAATCAAAGCATATGAAATATCATTGGTACTCATGAATAATGGTGAGTTAACCAAAACACAGTGTGTGGCATAGCCTAATTCCTGGCAGGGTGTGGAGGTCCAGCAACTCTGACCCATGGTGGAGCAAGACAGAGAAGTCTTTGCTTGAGACTCAGACTTGAACCTCACCCATTTGTAAGGAGGTATTTGGTGGTGGAGCTAGAGAGCCGAAGGTGGCTGGGCCTGATGGTGGCAATGTTATTCTTGTGCTTTAACTGTCGTAGTTATTAACCTCAAAAGAGCATTTGAGCTTGACCAGTTTCATATTCAATTCTGGTCATAAGGCTGCATGTTGAAAGAAAAGATTTATGACATTAACGAAGGAAATATGAATGATGAGCCTCCTCCAGGAGTGACATGACACTTTGAGAAGCTCTGGAAAAAGACTTTCAACCTGTGACCTGTGCAGTCAGGTTTTAAATAATTTAATATTAACATTAAAATATTGTTTTATTGGGACAAAGACTTCAGCCATGAGAATCTATGCACTTACAGAGCTGAATCCAGTGAGGGCAGGCCATGCCATGGTACCAGGAAACTTAAAGACATAGAAATCCTCCAGATAAACAAGGGAGAGCAGCTCCATTTTTCCTCAAATCCAGTTGTGCGCATTCAGGACTTGCAGTAAGAATAATCTATGTAGAATCATAGAATCATAGAATGGTTTGGGTTGGAAGGGACCTTAAGGTCATCTGGTTCCAACCCCCCTGCCATGAGCAGGGACATCTTCCACTAGACTAGGTTGCTCAGAGCTCCATATATATACCTCGTTAGCTTCAAGAATGAGCACTCTCCTCAAAATCTGTGCCCTAAGGCACAGATGTTGTCATGCAAGTGAGCTACCCCCACCTTTTACTGTATAAGCCATGAAAAGATTATGATATAGTCTTTTTTTTCTGTCTTTGCATACTCATATGTTTCTATAGTGATTACCTTTGCAGCTAACAGATGCACTTATTTTAGGGTTCTTAAACAGAAAACCAAAATAATCTTGTATCTGCATTTTTCTAATACAGTCAGATGTGAAAGGTTTTCTTTAAGTTACTGAAGGAGAAAGTTTTTCTCTGCTTGCCTTCTGCATTAACATTTTTTGAATAATTGATTCCCTTCTGGGGAAAAGCAGCAGAGCATTTTCCTCTACGTGTTGATCACTCCTGAAGCAAGATGCAAGCTCTGATGGACCAAAACTCCTTTTAGGTCCCTATGACAAGGGCTGATCCCTTAAATTAATTAATTCCTAGTAACAAATAGCAGGCCCTCAGGCACAACATTTATTGGAATAAATCAATGTTTTATTTTGATTTGTGGAGGAAGTGCTAAAACCACCTCTGAAGAAGAACCTAAGACATTGATAGAAGATTTTGAAAGGTATGCATAATTTAAGGATTATAGTAATTGATATGCCTCCTATTCTTAGATTTCTTTCAAGTCAGGGGTGTGTTTAGTAGATTTGGCTCTTAAATGGTAATACGTGTGAATTAGCTATTCATTCCTGTATCTAGATCTTTGCAAATCATAACACATTTATGGAAAGCAATCTTCTTCCATCTTCTAATTGCTGAGCTTGAGGCGGTTTTTTTGCTTCTGGAGATTACACTGGTAGATTTTAAATGGTGGTTTCAGTTTGCCTATCCAACAGTAAAATTACAGCTGAAATTTCAGAATAGAATTTGAAAACATTTTCTTCTTGGCTTGTATTCTTCTAGCTCTGCATTTCTGGACATGAAAACAGCCCTTCATAAAGGCACGAGAAGCAAGATCCCTGCCCCAAGAAGAAGATAATTTAATCCAAATACAAAGCATAAGAACAGTAAAACCAAGTGAAGAGGTGGTTGCAAATAGTGCCAGAGGGCACATTGAATTAAGTCTAAGTGGAAGGAAGACATCCGAAGAGAGTTTTGAAAGCAAAGAAGGAATTATCTTAATAAAGGGGTGGCTGATCCAAGTGGAAAATATTGCTCAAGCGTACATTGTACTCAAGGAGAGGAGGAAACACAAAGAGAGCATTAGGCGAGAATTAGGTGAGGGATATGCCTCATCCCCATCAAAAGGGGTTTGCTAATCTAATTTACCCCAATAAAAAGCATATGCTGGCAAAAATATTTTTTTTCCCTATGAATACATCAGTTTAGCAAGTGATGAACAAGCAGCTTTATGTATACACACACACACACACACACGTCTGCAGAACCTTTTTGTCAAAGAAAGAAGATCACAAAGACAGCAAGCAAACATACTACAGTGCTAGAGACCCAAGAAATTTCCTGCACTGACCTGGCCAAAACTATGCCAGAGGACAGCAGAGTGGATGGGAGACAGTTAGGACGCCTTGCGCTAGCTGAAAGACTCTTCCTTCCATGCAGAAATATAGGCAGCCGAATAATGAGGCAGCCTTGAAAAGACAGGGCATTTGTTTGAATCCAGCACATAAAAGAAAGGGAACCAAGGGTGGGGTGAAGTACATGGTCACCAGAGGGGCAAGAGAGAAAAGGAAGTAAGCCATGAAGCCTGTGATCCAAACCCTTGCGCGCATCAAGTTCACACTGTCGTCAGATGAATATGGACTCTGATGATTTAATTTATGCTGGAAAAAATCTTCTGATTCTGAACACTGTACAGTTTCCGATAAAAAAAGAGATGTATCCATTGAAAGAAGGCCATTAGCTCTTCCATTTGAAGAATGTCTGACAATTTCAGCCCACTTGTGTTTACAAAACAGTCTGCTAACTCTCATGCTGGGTGAGGTGCTTTGTTTAATTTTTTGGTGTGCCCTGATTACTCACATTTATCCCTGCCTGTACAAAATTCATCTTTTTCAGCTTTTCTCCTGCTTCTCCTCTGTTTCAGTAAAAAGAATGTGAATTACTTCACTTAGCTTCTGCTGATAGTCAGAATAGTGCAACTTATTTGAACAATAACTCACCAATAAATAACTAATAATACTGGCTAATTTTGTAGCCAGTAATTTTGTCGTGTATTGTATAGATCTGTATTACACTTTTATCTACCAGTACTGATCAAGAACTGCAGCAGTCAGCACAGCTCAGGAATTAAAAGTATTGTAGAATTAGATATTAGACCTAATGCTTTGGGCTAGACACTGTAGTGACCTAAATTAAAAAGCTAATCTCTGTCTCAAGTAGTTTATACTATAGATTATACCCATGACAGCAATCGTGGAACAGAAGATTATGACTTCTCTTCACGAAGCCACTTCTCTTTACAAATTACTCTTTCTGGAGCGCTATCATCAAATGAGAGCATTATTTATTTGTACAGCTCTCAAAAGTATGTTAAGCATTTGAGTGCAGAAGCAAGCAGGATGCAGAAGAGAGGCATTTTTTAGTGTGACAGGACCAAGACTGTGCACATCAACTGTTAATGTTCCATTTTTTTTTTGTTGGCACTTTCTATAGCATAGAACGCTGTTCCTTATCTCTTGGCAGTGAAGATTGGCAGGTACTGTGAGATACTGTTTTAAAGGTACAGAGCATGATACAGTATGCCAATTCAAAAATATTAGCAACTTCTTCCAGAGGGGATTTCCCAGTGTTTTATTTGGGAGGAACTCAAGTCCAGAGCATCCTCTTTAATGCAAGAATAAAGCTCAGAAATTACATTCATAGATTTTGTGCTGTAAACCTGTCTACCAATGCTGCTTTTTTCACTGGCAGACCATTAAGTCATTACCTTGACAACAGTTTATTTATCTATTTGTAAATAAAAATGGAGCAACAGATATATTTCATTTCAAAATTGTACCACATTGTTCCATAATTAATTGGGCTCAACTGCCCTGTGATTTCATTTGTTCCTATTAATGTAGAAGCATGTCAGAGCTTACAGAAAGTTAATCACTGACACTAAGACATAGCGCAGTGCATCATTTCCCTATTTGTGCTGAATATGAATTACCATGCTAGGAGAAACCTAAATAATGCCCCAGGTCCCTCATACTTTCAAGCACAGATGTGCATCGGTTTGAGTTGAAATATAATCCATTAAATCATTTGTATGTGTTAGCTTCGGGATGAATTTGACCCATTCACCCTTTACAAGCTCCAAAGACAGAAAAGCCACATGGGCCAGGGGTGCTGGATGGGACTTAATGGACGGGGAGGCACAGATGGACTGAGCGTCACCACCCTGAGCCCCCTCCTGGCATGTCCCTGGAGAAGTGCTTGTACTCATGCCACAGCCTTAACAGGGCTGAGATTTCCCAACTCCCTTCTGACTTCAGCTGTCTTCACTTCAGGGTCCTTGTCTAAGCCTCAGCATCCAGATCTCAGAGACAGCTTAGGCAAGCTGTAGGCAGCAGAGGCCAAAACTTGGCTCCACATAATCACACAGCTGCTGCTGAGCTGCAGGGATGCCTGACTTGCCTACATCCACCTCCAGCAGAGCCTGTGGTCCTGCTTCCAGAGGTGCCTGGGCAGCTTGCAGGCTCACAGGCAGCCAAGATCTCCCAGGTCTGGACCCACCTCGTCCGAGTACGCAGACATGTAGCGAAAAGGCTGAGCTAGAGCAGGAGCCGTCATCCCTCTTTTGCACGCAGCCTAAATAACCTGAAGATTTCCCTGCTTGGCCCAAAGAGGTTCAAATTCCCATCTTTTCTAGCCAGAAGGATACCAGGCTGCTGGCTGGGCTGGGTGGTTTGTTCAGCCTTTCTCTGGGTGAAGCTGTGCCACCAGGCAGCACAAAAAGCACAGCTCCCATGCTGGACATGGATTTCGCATTGAATGAAAGTATGAATAGCACCAGCACCCATGTCCTGAACACAAAAAATCCTTCCTCCCTGCTGAGCACCCCTACCACCAGGTGACAGCATCTGTGCCCCCATAAACTCGTGGCTTCTTTCTGCCCACACGGTGGTCTTGAAGGTGCTCTCCAAGGGACAGATGAAACCTCTTTCCTATGTGGAAAAAAGTCTGAAATTCATGGCTGCTCAGAGTGAATGTTTTAACGAAGTAGATCATTAAATGAAAGGTGAACGTCAGTGCTCTGCTTTTACTAATAGAGGGAAAATAAGAAAAAAAGAAGGGAAAAATGGGGAAAAAAAGCAGTCCTTCCCATTCCTTCAAAAATATTAATTATAGGCACATACTCTATGGAGAAGATTTCAGGCTCAGGGTGCTGGGTGGCATGACTTGGCTCTGAGACAGGAACTTCAGATGTGACATCCTCGTACCCAGCAGGACTGCTTGGAGGAGGGGAGGAAATGTCCCTAACTTAGAGCAGACTCTGCTTCTAAGATTATGGGTGAAGTGAGTAAAAACAGAAAACAGAGAGGGCTTGACCCCCAGGGCATGGGGCCAAGAGCAGCTCTGTGTTTTGTAGCCCACAGGAGGGGAGAATTTTGGGTCAGGAGTTAGCATTTCGGACTTCCTCGAATGCTCCCGTGTGCAGAGAAAGCTCCGTATAAACAGTGGGCCCTTTTCAGCAGGGATGTTTGCCAGAATCCTCTGCTAAAGGCTGGCGTAATCTAGAACTGCAACTCCCAGCAGTCCCTGAGTTATTTTTTGTCCTCTGGCAACTGGAAGAAAAGGAGAGGTTAACCCACTCTGCTCGTGGAGCTCCCACCACCGATCCTTACCAGCACTGCTACATGAAAAATAGCATTGCTTTTTTTCCCATAGGCTGCTTCTTCCATGCCTGCCCCCCAAAACCACCACTTCTTCGCTAACTTCATCATTAAAAAGAAGTCATTACTAAAACTGGGGATACTTGTCCACAAAATTTGCCTCCATTGTTAAAGGGCCAGACCAGCTCAGAATAGGAGCAATGTGATATATTTTGTTTTAAAGCTTGCCTGCAGAGAGAAACAGGATCTGACATCCCCAGAGTAGCATCTTGGGATGAGTAAGTGTTGAATATACTGGCAGAAAAATAAGCAGGTGACGTAGGAGGATCATGAAGAACTCTTATTTAATCGCTTGGAGATCTCGCAGTGAAAGGCAGCAACTCAAAAGTGCCTTGTTTATTTTTGATAGCTGTTAGCATTTGCAAAGTTGCAGAAAACGTGAAAGTCATAGGAGAGATAATGACAGCACACAGGCCTGATATGATTTTCTTCAGGGTTGCCATGAACTGCCTACGAAGCCAGCACTGTCCCATCTGATAGAGAGCACCAGATGTTTACTGTATTGCATTCGTACACACAGATGTAGTTCTGCTCATCAGGTACATTTAAAATCTGGAAGGACCTGGTGCTCTCCACAGGGATTCAGTATGAGGTATTTGCAGGTCCTTCATTTCTAATTTGTAGAAATACATTTAAAATGTAAGAGAATATGGTTGTGATGATATGGCTAAAATGAACACAATTATGGCAGCTATTCAGTGCTGAATTAAGGTATAGGATTATCAAATATCTTAATTTGCCGGACAGAAAAGTTACTGTTTTCTGCCTGCTGGAAGATGTCTTGCCTTTGCTAGATACAAGGTCTCACCAATCCCTGCTCCAATAATTGCATCTTCCGTCACTCTCACTGAAAGATGGCAGATGGAAAGATGTCTCCCAGTAAAGACATGACATTTGGTGACAGTGACACGACTCATATTTCTAAAAACTATTTTGCAAAATATCTTACAAGGTATCATGTGCTGCAGTGGTCAGCACTGAAGTGTCGACATATATGATTTGAACTGTTTGGCTTCTGCCGCGTTTCAGGCATTCCCCGCACTGCTGTGCCAATGCTGAACTCTGTCACTGCACTGGTGTCCCCCAGCTGTCCCCAGGTAGGTGCCGATGCCCAGGGCTGGGGCTGCCCCAGCTGTCCTGCTCCCTGGCTGGCGTGGTGGGACTGGTCCTGCCTGCGACGTCCTTCCCTAGAGCCCCTGGGAAGGTCCTGTGGTCCTGGACCCTGGGGAGCAGCCAGCCCCCATGGTCCCCTAGCAATTAACATATATCGACTATAAAATTTTATTGTTCTATTTAGTTTTATAAAGAATAAAAAATAATTACAGGCAGAAAAATAATTGAGCTAGGAGTGTTTTCTAATGCATTATCCTGACCTTATTTATGTATGCGTGTGTGTTTGCTTGCTGAATTTTCTGAATTATGATGATTAAAAAAAACAATTTTCAGCAGTTCTTGGTTAACTTGAGCCAATTAGCCTGTTTCTAGAAAAGCCATTGCTATGACAAAAGGATGCATAAAGGCAAACTGAACTGGCTTTGTGCTAAGAAACTGCACAGAATTGGGGAAATCTACAGAAGTAGTGGCTGGCTGAGGATGCTCAGGCTTGGCCTCAGCTTCAGCAGCGCTGATGTGACTGGTGCCAAGAGAGGCTGGGGAGCTGGGGCTTCGCTTCTTGCCTCCCTGTCCAGGGACCTCCCAACTGTCCCACCAGCACTCCTCCCGCCCTTCCGGCTCAGGAATGCCAGACAGACCGCTGCAGACCTCATGCAGATATTCCCAAATCAGCAGAGCGGCAAATGCTTGCAAACAAGGTTTGTTATGGCCAGGTGCACTTCCTAGCCATGCTCTGAAAACACCGCGGATCTTAGAGTCCAACAAGATGCTCACAGGGTGATGCAGTTTGAGAGGGATGCGTACGCAGTTCGTTAGATGTTAAGATCAGGGACTCTCTTGCACTGGGTTAGAGAAAAGTGTGATTCTCTTTCCCTCCACTTTCCTCAGCCTGTCGTGTATACTTTGGCTATACCGAAACTATAAAGCAGCCACATAAAATCCTCCCAGTTGTTTCTCAGTAGTCACCTCTTCCATTACCGATGAAGTATAGCCTGACCAATACAGGCACATAAAAAGCAGCAGTGTCTACTACCAAATAGTTCAGATTTGTTTATATCCCAAGATACTTATTTCTGTCCCTCCTGCAGCCACCTGATTGCAGCTTGCAGCCTGCTGGGTTGTCTCGCTTAAAACCTGTTGTTCCTCATACCCTATACTGGGACCTCCATGGGCCACAGTTTGTCATATGTGGTATTTATTCTGTCCGTACAGAGCCCAGTGTAGCAGAGCCTGTGTGTTGGCAGCCTTGTGTTCCTGAACAAAATGGTAAATAAAATGTTACGCTGTCGTGGAAATCAAATGGGAAACAGCATCGTTATGGCACTGCATAAACTGCCGGTACTGTGTGCAGAAATGTGTGGAAACAGGCAAGCGAGTGGATCCGGAGTGTGGACTAGCTCTTATGAAGGTTTGGACTGAGAGAGTTCTGTAGGAGTACGGCCAGCACTGCAAAAGCAAACAAGGGATGTTTTTTTATCTGTTTCTCAATAACACAGATCACATGACATAAGGGACAATTAATAAAATTATCAGATAGCAGATTGCCCCAAGCAACGTATGAGGACATTGTGGAGATCTAAAGTGCAAGTGGGTTCAAAAGGCAATTTGATGAATTCACAGGAAACAGACCCAGGGACAGCTGACAAACATGATGGCCCAGATGCAGCTTCTGGCAAGGGGAGACCCTGTGCTACGCGTTGCCCGGAGCTGGAAGGGCTCAGCAGAGGAAGGATCCTGCCCTGCTCCTTACGCTCTTTCCACCAGTGCTGGAAATAAGTAGATGCAATGAATGACGTAGTTGCTGTTTATAGGCTGCAGCGATCCAAACACTAAGTAACAATAGCTGAAAGTCCACTTACTATTTGAAATAGCAGTGAGAATGTGAAGTACATCTTTCTCCTGTCCCAGCTGCAGAGGGACACTTCCTCACAGAACCTGCTGCAGGAAGCTTCGTGCAGAGGCAAGCGCTGTGACACCTAGGCGACTGCAGTAAGGGAAGCCTCTGAAACCCACCACCGCTGGGAGTAATGCTGAAGGTGTTCAGCCTCTCCTCTGTGACACAGAACTGCTTCCTGCGCCACCAGAGAAATCCTTCACTTCCTTTTGGGTGTGAATTTTCACAGAAATTGTAAGTTGTTTCTTAGACAGATGGAGAGCTTGAGTCAGTCCTTCTATCACCTTCTTTAAGAGCAGAACGGGATTTGTTGGGTTTTTCGGCAATAGGGAGGAATAATTCTCATAGCTCTTCCATGAGATCTCCTGCACTGCTGATTAAAAGGATCAGAGTCACACCCAACAAACGACCAGCAAAACAGCCTATTCTAGACCAAGAAGTGTATTACTGGCTCTAGCTGTCAGGACAGTTGCTTAGAATTTAGCTATTGCATTTTAAAAGTTTGTATAATACCATATACTCCTCGTTTATCCGGGACATATGGGCTAGTGTGATGATAAACTCAGTACATGCACATTCAGGATCTCTGGTTAGGCTAAATGTTTGCCTGATTCAGCATAGCATGCTTTAATAATGTAATTCAATTCTTCCTCATTTTTAATGTTATTTCAGCCCGTTAACGTAATTTGGTGAGCTATTATAGTTGTTACAGCTGCTAGTTTTGCCCTTAATACTGATTTCACTTATGACCTCAGTCAGAACTAGGTTTAAAGTTTGAGATGATGTAAGTGAATAAGGATTATTAGATTTATTCATATGGCAATTTAAATAAGAAACTGCCTGGCTTAGAATAAACGGTAAATGAAAAATGCATGTGATTTATAGACCTGTCCATTTTAAAGATTTATACATAGAGTAGGATGATTAAGTAAGAGACAGACCTGATTATATGAAATATGTAATTTTTGTAATGCAATATTGGAAGCAAGCTGCTAAACAGCACCAGCATAACAATGATTGCCCAAACAGCTTTTATTACAATATTACTGTACAGCTGGTATGCAGTCATGTAAACAGAAGCAGTGGGCCTCCGAGCATTTCTTTTCCTTGACAGTTGGTAGATGGTGTTATGTCCCCATGAAAAGCATCTTCCCCTCTCTGTGGCTGCAGTACCATCCCCTGTAAGCAGGCTGTGGGACTGGAGTGGCCTCCAGGCTCTGTCTACCCCTCCCATTTAAGAGCACAGTTTTCCTGTGTGTCCCTGCTTTCCTACAAATGTGTCTTCAAGCACTCCCAAGGCTGCATGCCAGGATTACTGATCTTCTCCCATTAAACTCTCTTGTATCAGAAATACGTAGAGATTTCTGAGGCTTCTCAGAAGCAATGGTGACTCTCCCTCAGGCCCTGAGAAGATCCAGATGCATCATCACAGAAGCAATGGGATCAGCAAAAATCCTTCCACTCTTCTACTGAGTACTAGGAAGAACAAGCTCCATCAAGCTTATAGAGCAAAAAAAAGTATTTTCTTTCCTGAGTTTTAAGGCTGGAAGAAGCTGCTGTAATTATTTAGTCTCGCTACCTGTATAACACAAGCCGCAGACCTCCATTCAGAAGTTCCAGCCATCTTCTTCTTTAGTTCAGGACTGGATGAAGTCCTGAAGCTCGCCATTAACAGAGTAAAAGGCCTTTGTGAATCACTCAGGTGAACGGTGCTGTAACACCCCTTGTGTCAGAGCATGACTGCATCCTGTTGTATGTCCTAACGCACTATCTGATCACACAACAACAAAACAGCAAAACTACTTGTGACTATCGTGGCTATTTGTGCATACAGATGTGGAGGTTTGAAGACCACATGGGGAACATACATACGCTGTGTGTAGGGATACTTGGCTATGCCAGTCTACGTGAATTAATACACTTTTTGGGAGAAAGCTTAATAAATGTGTTCCAAACCAGGGGGTCCTCCATAACATAATTTCCATGAAAATGAATTGACCCAGAAAATTTTAATCTAAATCCCAATCTGATTTGTATAAAGTAATTTAATTTCCTCCCTAGTAGTTATATGGATTTTATCAATTATACCAATTAAATTGTCAAGCAGATTTATTGACCAGTCATCTACAAGACACTTGCTTTGATGTACTATTCGGGTGTCATCAACTGGTCATGCATGTCTAGCCTTAGTTTTTGGTGTCATTGTGTGGAGCTGAATACTCAAAAGAGAAGGTTCTAATAAATGAGTGGTGTGAACCAAATTTTGAAATGAGGGTGGAAAGCTTCTTTCTTTGAATTGCAGACACAAAATTACAGGTAATGGCAGATGCAATCAATTTAGATGCTTAGCGATCCTACATGGAAAACACACATTTGATTTCTGACCTCAGAGTTGGACCTCAGTTAGAGATCTCCGGGCTAATATCTATTATGTAAATGTAATCATTCTTGCAAGATTAATTCTAAATATAAAAACTGAGGCATAAAACTAAAGGTTGGTTTTGATCTTGGCAACTTATGTTTTTCAGTATGTAGGATTTTCTCTATTGCCTGGGCTCTAGACAAGTGGCAAATCTTCCTGAAATAACCTTATTATCTATCTTGAATAATTTTGTTTTTAAAATAAATTTTAATTTGTCAGAACAGATAACTAGAATCAGACATCTTGCTTCCATTGAGTGAGTCACTGTGCAACTTCTGATTTCTTTGTAACCTTTTCCTAATTTCCTTCTACAAGTTTGCCAAGAAAATGAGAATAATACTGGAAAAAGAGTCGAGAAGTCACAGATCTTTGTAGTCACAAAAAACCCAGAAGTATGTAGTTGCTAAACAAGGAGATTGCTGTGGAACAGATTCAAAAGTCCAAAGAAAAAGGCAAATGCAAATAATGAACTTGACACCCACTGGAGTGTTTTGGTCCCCATTTGGTTCCTGCAGCTAGACAAGGCACAATGACACGCAGCCTCCTCTCCCGTTAGGCTTCAGAGAATATGCACCATAGCCCATAGCACGTTTGGTCTCCTAGGGTATTCTTCTAGAACTAAGCTTTTTGTTAGAAATACCAGGCACCCAGCATGAATAAGAGAAGACAGAGCTGTCTACCATCGGTATAACTAAGCCCTGTGGTGTTGGTTGCAGGGAACCACAAATCTGATGGGTGGTATCATCTTCTGTTACAACTAAATGTTAGATTTTGCTTTTCACCGTTGACACAGAAAGTCTGAATTTTTGGTTCATTTTACTGTAATGCTTAAACTCTAGTCATGAAATATTTTAAGAAGTTTGTAAAAAACAATAAACGGCATGAGATGGTGAACACAGCTGACACGTGAAAGACAAAGATCTTTTGGAAAGAAAATAACTTGTTGAAGCATTGAAGAGCCGCTTGGACTGTTTCAGAAATAATTGGCTACATGCATAATGTCACTATTTTTGGTAAGCATAACTGTGAATGTGTGTTTTAGCCAACAGTTCTGTATCACTCTAGTGAATGACGTCATGAAAGATGTTTCATGATGAGTATGAAAGATAAATAACAGCTAGCTATGTCAGTGCCAAATACAGACCAAATATGCCTCCTGAGCTGCTTGATGGCTCAGGACTGTTTCTCTGTCACGCTTACTCTTTCCCATTCGACATCTGTGGTCCCTCCTTTTCCTCTTAGAAATCCCCAACATTTCTTCAGCCTTTATGTACATTTGAAAAAGTAAAGAATAAGGGAACCAAAAGGTTAATACACAAGCAAACAGAGTGGGAGAAATTTCTTCTTTGAACAGGTAGCTGGGTGTTGACTGTTGTGAAAAGAGTCTGCTAGAGTCCAGGACAGCAAATACAGCTCCAGCCGGGACTATGCTGAAGGCAATAGCCCAGATGTTAAGTTGCATCAAAGCCGTGCTAAGCAGGTTTGGAAATAGGGGAAAAAGTTGATCCCAGATGCATGGTTTCCCTTCACAAGACTTCAGCCACCAGCCTGGTCTGCAGTTAGAGTAGCGGTTTTACTCATGAAGCACCTGAAGGTGATGCTGGTGGGTGGAAGTGTGCGTGGCAGTGAGAAGTGATACTTGTGCCTAAACAGAAGGGAGCATTATAACACACCTGTTCCGTATGATTCCCACCACTTTGCCATCTGCTTTGCATAGCTGGAGCAGCAAAGCTGCAGAAGTACAGGGTACCTTTGGGCCTGCACTGGGGCATAATGCAGACCTGATCTTGTGGAACCACTGATTGTTTTCGTCCCATCTAGGAATCCTTTACTTATTTCAGGCTGCAGAAACTTAAAGTAAGTTGCAGACAGGCGGTGACTACAACTCCCTTGTTCCCGAGTCAGACATCTCACCTTGAGTAAGGCAGCAATGTTTTTACTGGTTAGTTTTGTGATGCTTTCCCACTGAAGTTCACGGGCAGAGAGCCAAAACACGCACGCCGAAATGCAGGGAGTAACTGAGCTCCTGCCGTGCAGAAATCCAGGCACTGCAGCAGGGGCAACAGAATCAAAAGTGTCATTAACCTAGCTGGAGGGTGCCCTGATAGATAAATAGTACTTTTCATTATGAAGATGACACTGCAACACCCTGAATCTTAGGGAATATTGTTTTTTAGCTGCAGCAATTGAACAGTCTGGGTTTGATTTCTGGCCTTTGGTGCTTAACCTAGCTGCAATTATCCAGGACTGTGATTTAAGGAGACAGTATCTCATTCCTTTCTCCTCATCTAAGAGTAGCCTGAAAAAAATATGTGTTATTCAAAATGGAGTCAAGAACATACTGGTATCATTTCAGTGACCCAAGGAGCAGATATGGCAGAGAAGAAAGAGCCATTATTAAATGAACTTTTTCATCAGGTGGGTCAGCATCTGACACCATGGGAGGAGGGGAGCGAGGCCAGTAGCAAGGACCTTATCTTGGCCATGACACCCTACTCCAGAAAAAGATTGACAGATCTCATTCAGCCCTGAACAAAGTGACATGAGGGATACGAGTTGGTAGCAATTAACGTCTCCTGCTCTGCTGGCTCCTTTTGGCCATGAACATTGGCAATGCTGCCATGTGGGCTGCGGAGCCGGCAGCATTTCAGTGGGTCACTCAGCAGGTGCCTCTGCTCCCCGCACCAACCCATGGACCCACGAGGGATGGTTTCTTTTTTCACTGCCTCCTGTGAGGAGCCATGATGCTCAGTTATTTAAAAACATTCCCTACCAGGTGACCAAAAAAAACCTCAGGGCTCAAAGTGATGTCAAATTTTTGCTAACATTTCCTTGCTTTAAGTCTTTAAAGAAGGAGAGAGATTTTGAGAAGTGCTTGAGAAGGTGGTGGCTCTAATTTAATCATGGGATTCAAAATCAATTTTATACTCAGGAATAACTTTTACTCTATTAATTCTGTGGGTTCAATACACACCGAGACTGAGGAGAGTGATTCAGCCAACACAGCGTTGGCACATAAATGCAGGTAGCAGCCTCTGTCACTAGCAGACCCTGTGTGCTTTCTTGGCTCTTCAAATATTATTGGTATTGCTATTGTTATCATCGTTGTCGGCATTTTAGCAATGGCAACCATAGTAAGGGTTTTAAAATAAATATGAGGTGCAGGATCCCAGCAGATATAAGGGGCTTTAGCTTTTTATTTAGGCATGCATAGCTGGTGCCTTCCAACATGCTCCTCACTGGAGGAACTGGTGCAGAAGATGTTTTGCAAAAGGTTTTCAATCTGGCAATGGTGAATTGTTCTGTGTAAGTCATCCCAGCCATAAAGGATGCATGGAATGCAGATGCTTGAAAGAGACCGATACCGATGCTGAAAACATCAACAAAACCGGGAAAAGAGATGCTACCCAAGCAGTGTCCGGCTAAACACAACACTAGCAATGCCTTTGTTTGCAAACAGCTTCCAAGAGAAAAGGCAGTATGACACAGATACATCTTCAACGTACATTTGGTCTAATCTCAGTGAAGATGCAGTCAGTGCAAAGGTGGCAGCTGTTGTACTAATCTAGATTGACATGACATTTTCTAACTTTTCCACCGTTCCTCTGGAAGCATCCCAAAGCCAAACAGGTTGGGTAAAGTGCATTGCTGGCACATAGCAACCTAGTATGAGAGATCCATGAGCCATACAGATTTAAGATATCAAAGAGCAAAAAGAGACAGAAAGAGATTTAGGAACGTTTCAAATGTTTTAAAGATGCTGTTACAAAAAATGGTAAGCACCAATAGGCACTGAAGTAAATTTCAAAAATTGCTCAGGCAACTAGCAAAAATATAAATGCAGCTTAAGTAAGAAACCTCAGAACTGAAATCTTTTTTTCCAGGCATAACAAAATATTTTCTGACAGGTATAGATTCCTAAATGCCTAAGAATCAATCTTTTGACCTGGCATAGGCCTCTGCCTAAGAGAAACTCCCACATTCCAGCTGAAATCTCCAGCCTAAGATAAACTCCCGAAATTGCTAAATCATTTAAGACTGAAGTAAGTTTCAGACCTATGTAACTCTTCTTGTTCCAGAAAATCCACCTGAGTCAAAATGCATTTGTCGTTTAGCCGTGAACTCCATTGCTGGCTGGGTGCTGTCTTTCTAACTGCTGCGGCTGCAAAATAGGATGCAGTCTCCACTTTCACCTTGCACCATCTTGCCTTTCTATCCTGAGTTTCTACGGTCTCAGTGACAAATTGTTCCTGGCATACCACTGCATCAATAAGTAAAAAGAAACCAAATATAAAAAAGATTTGTTTCTTCCAAGAGATTTAGATGTACAACAAACAAGTTTTGAAAGCACCAAATGCTCTGTCTTTCCTGGTTTCCTCTGCTTTGGTAGTTAGTAACCAACAGTAGCACAACACTTCAGGCTAGCAAGATTATCAAGATACTGACTGCCTCCAAAATGTCAGGGCCTGTTACCACATGTCCTTGGATCCCACAAATGCCACTGCCATGGAAGTGACAACTTCTGCTGAAAAAGAAATGGAAATGTAGCCCTTTCTACTGATAAGTGCTAGCCATGTGCAGTAAGCAATGGCTTTTGTCCTCTTCCCTTCCCAATTCCCAAACAAAGCCAACTCTACCTGTATCAAATGAGATTATTTTATACATTTAAGTATATTTTGTTCAGCTTGAGATTGTTTAGAGGGTTTTCTCCTTGGATTTTTTTTTTTTTCCCATCTTGGGTGTTGGGTTCTTTTTTTTATATGGAAGGATCAATGGCTTCTCATTTATCACTCTTTCTGGGAAGAAGGAAAGTGTTCCTCAGGTCACAGCTGGTATTTCCACTAGCCCTGAGCTCTGAGATGGTTTCTGTATGTGCGTGCAGTCTTCTGCTTTGGCACAGTGCGTTGTGACTGTGTTGGTAGGAGGAATTCCTGCTGAGCCGTGGCCTCCGCTGGTCCCCAGCTACCATCTGAAGAAGGAAGAAGGCACTAAGGCACAGATTCCAAATAAGCATGTAGGTGCCTAACACCCATCTGTACAGGGCTGCTACCAACTGTCCTTGCACTGAGATCCATCGATGCAACGAAAAGATGCCCACAGAAGAGCAAAGGGTGAATTTTCCTGAGCTGAGGCTACCAAGCCAGGGCAGACAGCCTCCCTCATGGAGGATGGAGAGGCAGCTGGGCCCTATCCAGGCACACCTCGAGGAAGGCAATGCTGAACTTGGGAGGTCTGATATTTTTTGAACCGTATGTCAAGGAGGGAAAACGATACCTTCCTGGTTTTAAAAGGAATTGACATTTCTCCAGATGGTAGAACAAAATGCACTAAGCAGGTGGGCAAGGGTATGGGTCAAAAGAGAAAACCTGGGCCCATCGCTTTGCTGTCGGAACCTGCTGTGCATATGCAGAGCACCAGCAAGAGGTGGGGCACGGGTACGGGTTTGGAGAAGGAGAGCCGGCAACTTTTTCAAGCTGTCAGGACAAATCCTGGGGACAGGTTGCAAACAGCGAGTGAGTTGCAGCTTCACATCACTTCTTGTTGCACGGTTAGTTAGTTGAATCTGTGAATGGGTGGCTCGATGTCCAGGGGACAAAGCTTTTTAGTTTTTCAACATCTTGAACATAAAGCCTTGCTGTGCTGAGACAAAATTGACTTCCCATCCCTGAGTATATATATATATATGTATCTGTATGTATCCCTTTCAAGGGGATGTGGTGGGAGACGAGGCATGGAAGCATCTATGCGTTACAGACCTATTTAGGAGGATTTCGTGAGCCACTCTCCCGTGATCTGTGTCCAGCTCTGTGGTCTGCAGCCTCAGCAGCACTAATGCAGCTATTTCACAGCCCTGCCAAAGGATTTGTCGTAAGGGCTTAACAAGATACATGATCTGTCCAGGTATTTATACAGCGATTTCACTGATATAGTACCTGTGTATCTGACTTAAAGGAGAGCTGGTTTGAGCCATGTGATAAAAATGTGGCATGTAGAAAAGTGGGTCCCACATGTATGCTCAGCTTGTGCCGTTTGATTGAGAATATGCCAGATCTGGCCACTGTGGATTTATTCTCTTTTTCTCCTTTCTGCCCACACAAACATCTTTAATGAATTAATTTTTTTCAAGGCGCTGAGAAAAAATCTGACCAAAATTAACAATTTTTTTTTTCTATTTGTTTTATAGCTAAGATTGTTAGGACTGATAACTGAAGCCCCTTAAGCATAGCAGGATTCTCGAGAGAGTGATTAAAACCAGTACCAGTTGTAGGATCTCTTATGCTGAAGGAAGTAAAATTAGAACAGGGGCACCCATTAGGAAAGAAATAAAAATATTGCTACTTGGTCACAGTCAGGGTGACAAACTAATGGGATGGTGAGAAAGCAGTCAGATAATAAAATAGGAGGATGATTACAGTCTAAAACTAGGTGACAAATTCTGGACATCCGTATGTTTGTGACTGACAGTACCTGCCTGCTCCGAATAAGGGTCCGAACTTAACACTTGCATCAGCTGCTGCAAGGATTTCTACTCGATCACTTGGCCTCCACCATAAATGCTCTTATGCTAAAGAGCCTGTCCCTCCTTTCCAATACTGTCACGAAGCACAAAGGCATCCTGGGGAGCAACGCACCCATCTAACACAGCGGAATCGATACCAAGTAACTGAGTAACATATTTATTAAAGTTGATGTTAATGCTTCTCTGAGAGAAGGTTATCTATGAATTGCTTACCCTGATTAAAAGTATGTATCACAAGAAGTAGGTTTATAAATTAATCAGAAATTATGCGTGAAATGTCACATGCAAGAAACTTTGCTGATGTGTTATTAAACAAAATAAAGTATCAGATTTTAGCAATAAGGAAAAATCAAACAGCTTGACTAGATTCACTGAATGTTAGACTAGCAGAGCACTTGAAATTATTGAGAGACTTCTCTGGAATAAATGATTACAGACGCATTTAGGAGCTGTAAACAGCTGAGATGTAATCTAAGCTCACCTGCAGCTCCGTGCACGGACACATATGAATTCTTTGTTCCCTAGGAACTCAGATCAGGAGTCTGGTAAAAACACCATGGTGCTTACCCAGGCTGCATGCCCAGCTTTCCCTTGTGTGGAGGTGATGAGTCTGGGGGGCCATACACCGTCGGGACCAGCTCTCCTTTCCGTTTGAGTAACTCAGGAGAAGCTCTGAGAAGTTACTGCATTGCAAACTGAGGTAAGAAAGAAGAAGGAGGCCTTCATTTTCACATCATAACCATTTTTCACAGACTCAGATCAAGCTTTTAGTCAGACCTATGGAAGCCGGTTGTCTCTTTTCCCTGATCAGCGAGCTGCCAGAGCAGGGCAAACTGATATAAACCGTCACGTTTGCTGTTGTGCTGAACTTAATGAAGAGGTTTGGGGAGATCTCTTGTTTAAGCGGTTTATGCTAAAGGAAATGTTCGTGCTGTGACATCATCTATGTAGTGGTCTTTGCATTGATTTGCTAGTAAACATGCACAGAAATAATACTGACTTTGCAGATCAGGACGAGGGGCTGACTGCCTTTGTAGGCAGATCGAGTGTCTGACACGCAGAACAGCCACAGCGTTGACTGGGAGAGGGCACACGAGCTCCCTGACACCGACCCCTTCTCTGTGGGACGCTGCTAACTGAGCACATCCTCACTCATCGCCGTTTGAGGGCAGGATTTTAAAGTCCTGAATACTGGGAGCCAGAGACCTGAACAGCATCCTTAGATCTCCCACCATGAAATTTCTTCTGCGTGAAGGGTATCTCCGATTTAAGGTAGCTGGGCCAGCCTGGCGGAGGTTTCTGTCCCTGTCGAGTGGCCCGTGTGCGCTACTGAGGGTCTGAAGGTCCACGACTCAGAACTCGGTTCAGATGAAAAACTAACAGCCAAAAGCAACTGCAACAGGACAGAGCTTCTGTAGCCCCTTAACCGATTAAAATCCATCATCTCGCTGAGGGAAAAGACTGAGCGATTGCAGGGGCCTGTTCAATGCACATCGTTGCAGTGGCCCACAGGGACCATGAAGAGGGTCTGGTTGCCCCGAGGAGCGGGGCTGGGGCAGGAGGGTGCAGCAGCAGTGCTTTGGGTGCTGCTGGTGAGGCTCTGGGCAACCTCACTGAGTGGTGAAAGGACACGTAAGGCTGGTTTCCCGCCCTGGGATGTGTCCAGACATCCCCCAAGGTCTCCTCCCGCAGCTTGTACACCAGCACCTTCAGAACACATGATCCTTTTCCACTCCATCTCTTGCAGGAAAGTCTGTAGGCTGCATTCAATTGTCATGTGTTTCCTAATCATCAGCAGACCTGATGTACAAGCTTAAAAACCACGTGCAAAGATTTTGATTGTGCTGCAACAATTGGTTAAGGCCAACGAATAATGCGGAATGTCAGGACTTGTGGGGGACGTCTGTCTTGGCATTTGTGCCGTGAATCCTAAAGTGTAGATGTATTTAGCTTAAGACATATTTAATTTATTTTTCAACAGCAAAATCAACATTGTTACCTTCAGTTATACTTCCACTTAAAAAGCCAGAGATCTTACTCCAGCATGAAAAAAAGAGCTGGCAATGGAAGACTGTATCAGATTCCAGTTCATTTGGATTTTTGAAAGAAGGCTGTTATTTTGTTGGAATTCAAGCAAAAAGGTGCAAGAACAGGCTAGGAGTAGCGTAACACACCCGTTGCACAGTATCACACTGGACACAACAAAAAAAGGGAAATGTCACCCGTGATAACAGAGGAATGGGAGCCCGCACCCGTTGCACGCAGAGTTATCGCTGGAGAAGCGACCCTGTCGGGGTCTGCCCCAACAGCCCTGCGCTTTGTAGATGCCCAGGCAGGTCTGAGACGCCCAGATAAGCAGGAGCGACGAGCAGCGACAACGGGCTGTTCCAGGGGACAGAGGGGACAGGGCGGCTGGCGGAGATGTCTCCGGCGCGTGCGAGAGTGAGTCCAGCGGGGCTGAGCAGACGTGTGGTGGGAAACGCGGTTCCGTGGGCGGGAGAGCAAAGGCCGGGTGTTCAGCCACCAGGCGGATTGTAATTAAAACCTGTACCCGTACATCTTTTTCTCCCCCGGGACACGCGTGGGGAGCCCGGCCCCGGCTGGGCGGCGGCGGGGTGCGGGGGTGCCCGGGCCATCGTGCCCCTCGTCCTGGGCCCCCGTCCCCCCGCGCCGCCTCCCGCCCGGGGGAAGGAAGGGCCGGGGCGGCGGG
>Ga0065711_1001169_pt1 | contig 48002 bp, 16 predicted proteins | sample Hoacrofraction12_FD_59098 | JGI IMG/M metagenome (GOLD analysis project Ga0065711, IMG submission 59098) | Hoatzin crop microbial communities from Cojedes, Venezuela - Epithelial fraction 12 v2 (version 2) | ecosystem: Host-associated > Birds > Digestive system > Esophagus > Crop | place... | reverse complement strand
CTCTCCTCTCCTCTCCTCTCCTCTCCTCTCCTCTCCTTTTTCTTCAGTTTTTTTCAGCATCTGTTGCCTTTTCTTTATCTGATGCATAGCTAATCCAGTGTGTGTACAAGTGCAGATGCTTAAGGCAATTGCTCAGTCTTGAAAGGAATTCCTACCTGCAATCAGTGACTGCCTAAGAAGGATTTTGCTCCTGCCCAATAATTGTCCTTCACCTACCACCCCTTCTTGGTAAACTCGTAGCTGTCTCATTATTAATTTAAAAAAAAAAGGTTCTTGGAATAAGAATGTGTTCCATTAAGCAGGCAAGTCTAAGCGAGTGTCTAACACCAGTGCCCATGAAGTTCATCAGAGGAATGCTGATTGATTTTCTTTAAATAGACCAGACGAGGGGTAGAGCATTAGGCTTGTCTAAACAATATGCAAGTCAGCATGGGGCTATGCATTTTCAAGGAGAGCAAAAATGGATTTGTTCCAACAGCACAATATAATGCTGAGAATAGCCTAAGTGCAGGAATTTAGGCTCAAACTTTTAAAGCCATATTTTCCATTGGTTTAAAGAGGAAATTTTCCTGATCTTCAGGAGCAGATACTTTTACTTTCAAAATCATAGCAGTAGCACCTAAGCACAGTTTATGTCACAGAGCTTCTGCTTTGTTGGTGTACTTGAGGGTTTTAAAATAGCTGCCAAACATTTACTCACACAGGGCCGTAAAGGTAAGCTGAATTGAACAAAAGTAATTTTGGTCCCTAGGAGTAGAACCTTAATGTATTTTAGTGTTCAAAGACACCTAGCACAATTTTCTGGAAGATTAAAGGTGTCTTAGGCAGCAGACTTTGGGTGCTTGTCTCCTAAAGGAAGGCAGACCCCAGAATCCCCATGCTCCAGGAAGCCCTGCCCTCCCCCCCACCCCCCCGCCAAGAAGTTCAACATCAGAACAGCATCCAGCAAAATGGAATTTCTTATTGCATGGGAAGAGATACATATTTTGTTGTTTCAGTACATCAACAGTCTTTACCCCGTCAAAACAATCCTAACCATAATCGACAAGATTCCTCGATCTGCTTGGGTTTTCCAGCGGTCTAGCTGCAGAGCTACTAAGCGCTAGCTCAGCATCTGGAAGTCTTTACCTGCCCTGATTTTCTTCCCAGGTTGCTGGAGGCTTTGAAATTGCCAGGCTTCCTGCTGCAGAGCTGGGCCCCAGCTCTTAGGACGATCTGGCAGAGATCCAGCCAGGAAACACTCAGGAACAGTCCCTGTCCATTGACAGGAAAATGGAGACTTTCTTTTTCTTATTTGACCTGCCCCGACAGGGCAGGAAAACCTGAACTGTCAGCCTTGGGGAAAGAGCAGCAACCAGTCTGATCAGAATATATGTTAGCTTAAGCTTCTGCTGAAGGCTATCTGCTGAAAACAGGAGTTGGGTTTTATGAATAACACTGGTTCTTACGTTTGGGTTATGGTTCAGGACAGGTAGTGTCAGTAAACCTTGAAAAGATTTTTTCATCGTCAGGAGGGTAAGGACCTGAAGCTGCATTCTCCTCTCCTTCACCAGCACCCAAACACTGCTGCTAGCTGCTGCCTCTGTCAACAGAGAAAACCCAGTCCAAGGCTGCACGGATAAATCTCCTTCTTTCCCTTAAACTATAGTGAGCCCAGCTCTCATTTTTTCGCAACGGAGAAGCACACTCAACTTATTTTGGGGCTTCTGGGGACAAAATGGTTTATATATATTTTCAATCAGTTACTCAGCTTCTGTGCTGTCCTTGGCGTAACTCACAGAATTAATATTTCATGAGCACAGGTAAGAACCATTGCCCTCCTTCAGCTTTCTGCCTGCCTTAATAACATGGACTATGCTTGGAATTGCATCATTTGTAAATATAGGGTCAGATCCTCCTGTTGTACAAATAGTCACAGCTTCCTTGAGCTGCCTGGAGGCCATTCAATGCGTCTGCACTTCGGCAAGCACCCCACTGTGAGTACCCAGCGGCACAGAGAACAGGGAGTCCCCTTCCAGTCACAGAGAACGGAAGGAAGGGCAGCTCCAGCCTAATAGCAGCCTTAGCACCTTTATTTACTGCGCAGCCTGACGGCAGGAGGCCGGGAGGGAAGCCTTGATTGAGGGTTTCCATCTGCTCTGCAGCCCCTTGCAGGACAAGAGGGGTGAGAAGGGAGCAGCAGCTACGTAACTGATACCTCTGGGGAGCTCTTTGCTCTCTAACTGCAGGGCATCCGTGGATTCCCACTGACACAGCGCAGCCCCTCGTGGTGTTGCCGCAGCCCCTCGTGGTGTTGCTGCCATGCTTGTCTTGTGACTGTCTGATTAGAGACAGTTTTTCAGTGCAGTGAGAAGTTCTCCAAGCATCTATTTAACCCAGGCCAGAGATGTGCCTGTTATCTTGCCTCTCGATATTATTCAAGTCAGCCGCCTGCCTCATGCTTGGCATAGACTAAGCATCTCATGGAACTCTAAGGGATAAAAGATATGGGCGCAGTGTGCACTGTAGACTTTCAAAAGCATACTGACATGTTTCAAATAAATCACCTTCCATGCTACGACAGAAGCTGATTTAGAGTCTGTATCTGTAGATTACAAGCACCATCATTTTGGTGTAAAGATGAGGGGTAGATCAGAAACAGGTGCTAAATACAGGATGAAGGGTTAAATAAAGCCTGATTTTCAGAAGTCAGACTCATCCTCTTCAGCTGTTTTCCAGAATACTTATGACTTTTGGAAAGTGTGTTCTGGTTGCACAAATACTCCGAAACAGGAATTCCTTGGTTATCTAGCTAGTACAGCCCATGCAAATGAATTGCCTTTGACACCGAGTCTATTTTCAGCTGTTTAATCACCTCGTAATTCCAGGGACTGTTTTGAGAAGCCAGAGTAGCATCTCTCTTATATATCCCTTTGGTGCTCTGACAGCCTCAAAGACTGAGTTTTAGAAAGAAGAAGCAAAGGAAATGTGCGTTAAAAGGAGCTTTACAAACAATTTATGATGAACCCAAACCATCATTTTGTCCTCAAACAGAACATGAGCTGTGGGAGGAGTCCCAAAGCTGGTTTGCTTGGGTGCCATCATCACAGAAAGAGAATGGCATTGTACTGTCCCAGCACAGGGCTGGAGCTGCCCCTCCACATGGGGCTTGGATGGAGGGGTGCCTCCAACTCCACTTGCCCCCGGGAAGAGCTCACAAGCCAGATTTTTGGGTGACTTCCACTCTGGAGTATCTTACCAGCTGCCAGGGTGATTTGCTGCATTTGGGAAAGTCTATTGATTTTCCTGTGGATGGTGTATAAGTCCTAAATTTGCTCGGTGTTTGTAGTTCCAACAATTATAAAATGAAAAGTACACAGCTGGAGGATTATTTTCCATCTTTTATGTTTGAAAAATTCACTATTCTGTATTTCCCTTATCACAGTCAATAGCATAAAGACAGAAAAGAATACATAGTGGTCTGCACCTTTGAAGGTGCAGAAAAAGACACATTTAGATACTCACAGAAGGGGGTAGAAATGATTATAAAGAATGAGCTTTTCCTATCTTTGGATTTTATCTCTTCTGAAATCTAATACTACAAGGACAGAGTTCGGTCTATAATATCACACAATTTAGGAAATTCTCCACAGGCATTTCTTCATTCCTTTTCTTCTTTCTTTTTTTAGAAATATTTTTTTCTTCACTGAGATTTCATCTTTGTTCCTGTGTTTTCATGCACAGATTTATTATCTGTCACCAGCTGCTCAAGAAAAAACATGGATTCCTTGATTCAGGACTTCACAGGTACACAAGGAATAAATGTGCCTTAAGGCTCTTTTGTCTTTACATGTAGTTTGTTTGTAGTTCTAAAGACTATTAGCCAGATCAACGGTTTCACTGGCACTGCTCTGATTACTACAGCCCAAAGATCAGGCTCTACATAGCTGTGCTATTTGTGATTTGGGATATTCATGACTGAATTAAAGACTGCAATCCTGTTTGGTTACTTTCAGAATTCTTTGCCAGTCTTTTTTTTTTTCTTTCTTTTTTTTTTTTCCCCTGAGTAGTCATTTTTAATTTCACATGCAAGGAACAAATTCAGGCTGCATAAATCAACCTCCAAAATAATCCTCATGAATTCTCTAAGGTTTACAAATTATGCCCTTTTGTATTTAGGGATCATAATAAGACAAGTGATAAAGCAGAAGAAACTGGCAAAGCTCTGAGCGCAATGAAGACTCTGTGGGAGAAGCTGGATGGATGAGTTGATTCAAAATTTGGAGAAACAGCATCTTAGATCTACCCATCTGTCTACCTAAAGTAATTCTTAAAAACCCACTCATCTCTTAGCTCACATACCTGTCAGATAAGAACATACATTTCAGATACTTGTTTCTGAATCTCTGTTTTCTTGCACAGCACTTGCAGGCTTCACCAAAAAGTCTCACAATCTACCAAAATATGTTCCAGTATTTTTAATTTTCCTGTCAGGTATGGAGGCTCATTGGGCTGGGACAATTTAAAAATGAAACTCAGTTCTAAAAAGATATAAAAGAAAAGAAGAAATTTAAAGCAAACCATCCTCCCAAGCCCTTAAAGTTTTCAGGCATGTCTTCTTTAATTTCGTGAACCTCCTCAGTTCCGCTGGCAAAAATTCTGCAGTACTGAAAAGGCTAGGATGGCAACTCCATGCAAAACTGCAGAAAGAAGTATGCTGTTAGAGAGCCACTGAAGAGCACACATCTGCCTGTGGTCATGATACCTGCAACCGACTAACGAAGCAGTGACTCCCTTTACCTCCTGAGAAGCTGTATTTGTGAGTTTCACTATGGCTTTATCTCTGTGAAGCGTGCCATGAAGCTCTGCTCCTTCAGCAGGGTTTCTCCAGTCTCAGTGTGAGAAAAATTTAAGGTCATCAGGGAAATATCAACACTTCAAGTTTTTCGGGTGGCATCTCCTCTTCATCCTATTAGAGGTCCTAGGAGACTTTAAAGATTCTGTATTTTAGTCCGATTTTTCCCAAAGTCTGATATGTGTAACAAGTTGAGTGTCTGTGGCACATCTAGTTGACATCTATATTCGGGATATGACTACAGCAAGGAGCCTGGCTGGAGTTATGGTGCAGACATACTGCACTGTGCAGAGAGAAGGTCCAGTACTTTTGGGAAACTAGCTGCACTATACAGTCTTTCTCCTCAAAGGCAGCAGGTATGGACAGATTAGGAGAGAATTAATGGCAGTATCGAGCATGGGCTTTGCGCACGCTGCCTCTGCTGTGTTTTGAAAGCATTCACAGGGTAGCTGGATGGGGAGTTCACAAGGGTCTGTCGATACCCCAAAGGCTGGTCATGAGCAGTATGTGCAAGGATTTCTTCCTAAGAAAATGCTAGTTGCTCTTTCAGAAGACCAGGCTTCTGGGACTTCCTCTCAGGCACAGGGTGCTTGCCAACAGGCTGCAGTGCGGCGGTGGAGGCAGAGGGGAGACGCAAGACTTCTCTGGGAATCCAAGTGGCAGAAGTGATGGCAGTAATGCAGTGTGCCTGATGTATCTTGAAAGGCAGCCAGCGTTACCAAGGTCTGCATGGAAAAATACAAGGTGTGTCACATCGGTTACTGAAAGATACAAACTCAATAAGATAAATATCCAAAATTACTGTAAGCATTATGTATTTTGCGGAAGAATCCTTTTTGTCAAGAGCCCTGCCAAACCTGGCTGCTCCTGCCCAAGTGAAGAATAGATGCTCTGGCAGAAGTATCCTCAAACTGTGCACACTCTCTAATGGGTATGGTTACATGATTCCAGTCCAAAACTATAAATACTGAAAGGAATGGCAACAAACCTGACTTGACTTTAGAAAATAAGAAGCTTTGTTTTTAAATACAGCATTAAAAATGTGCAGCATCCGTGACAGTGTAAAAGATGGCTGGATTTGGGGTGTACGTGTTTGCCACAGTACTTCAGACATATAATAACTCAGGTTTATCATTGTCCCTTTGAGGGCATCAGAGATGACACTGACCAGAGTCCCAGGGCCAGACCCAACTCTACAGGAAACCAGAAAAATGCAACTGGTAGGAGAACTGATGTGTGAAGGAACAAATGTAAAGAAACTTGAAAGCAATTTCACCAAATGTGCTACTATCCCATAAACTGGAAGTGTGTAGAAGTGTTTATTGTTGGGTTGCTGCATACATAAGATATCTGAATTTGTCAGCTTATTTAGCTAGCTTGTATAAGCTTTTCTAATGAGCAAAAAAGAAAAACACTGTACATGCAATCTTTTTTTATGATGCTGTTTGATCTTCTACTACTATTCGATCTAGGCCTGTACAAGTTTATCCAATCTGTGTGGCTTTCATGAGTGCCCTTAACTGACTGTTGCTGGAATTGGTGTTATGATACAGGTATTGAGCTGGACCACCACAAATAAAAGAACAAAGTCTGAGGCTATAAATAATTCAGTGTTGCCATTCATTGTGCTAGATTGTCTTTCAGACTTCTTTGGGAAAAGTAATCTAAGTTGTTCCACCCTAAAGCAGAATATTAGGATCTCTATTTGCACTGGGGAGTTGAAGGTACATGAACTTGTAATAGATGAGGAAAAATGCTAGACAGAGTAAACTCTCAAATGTAAAGACATTTGATCAGTTTACAAAAAAGTCAGAAGAAACATGAAAGACCAAGGCCAGCACTTCAGTATTGTATTTAAGCTTCTTTCCTAGTGGATTTGCTGAAATTCAAGCTACTCTGGACTCCAGGTTATGCGATGTTTTCCTTCTTACATGTAGCACACACAGTTTTCCTTTCTCCAGAGGACAAAAGTGAGCTGTGAGTTAGCAGAGGGTACGACCTCTACTTGCACAGCAATATTTTAGCAGAGGTTAGAGGAACTGAAATAAAACAAAGGATCTGGAAGCAATTTTTATGCTAAAAAAAATCTCCATGGCTTTTCATTCTGAAGTTTACATATTTCTGCCCTTAATGTGGTGGTTTTAGGCAAAGTACTGATAGAATCTGCTATTTTTTTTGCTGTGTATAGTGGCAAGCCAGGCCAACCCAGCAGACTTAGCTGGGGAAACAGCATGCTACAGTTTCACCTGCTGCAGTAACCTCCCCAAAAGCCAGTCCAGAATGGTACAAAAATAATAAATCACTATGTAGTCAAGATTTACTGTGTTTGCTTTGTGCCTTGCTGCACATCGATCACTGCACTGGACTTTTTTCTGGATCTAGCAGATCCTTGCTAAGGAAGGACAGGCAAAGATGAAGAAGGTTTCTAAACGCTGAAGGAGCACACTTTTGGGACTGCCTCCCAGTCAGAAGAGAAAGAGGCCAAGATATGAAATAGCTTCATGATAAAACTTGATAGCTTGCTGATAGTATTTCTATGACAAGGTCAGAATAATACTAGAGCCTGTAATTCAAGCCTGCTGACTTTGTTGGTAGACGTGAGTGGGGGCAGAAGAGACTTGGTCATGTATGCTGGTTCCACATACTGCTACTACTTTTAACTAATACCATATTTTAGGGTTCTTGATGACCTGCAAGGGACAGGAATAAGTTTTGGTTTTACTGCAGGTATATAACTTGACTTTGAGGAAGAGTAGGGAGGAATATGTTCTACTTTCTTTGGCAGACTGAAAACCAGCCACAGCTAGCAAAGGAACATTTCATTGGGTGTCTGCTCTTATTGATAGTAAAGTCTGTCTTGTGGCCAGTGGTATGTCTTGTTTATGCATTCAGGGTTAAACGGATTGTGTGACTGGACACAGGAAGGATTGTTTTTCCCCGTTATACCAGCAGGGACCTTTGATTTGTGGGGTTTTTTTGCCTTCTGTAATGTGATGCACAGTCCACTTCCTAAGATCAGCTGATCATTTTCACTCCAGAAATATCTCCATATTTCTCAGTTTTAAATCCTCTTTTAAATCCTCTCTTCCTGCAGGAAGTTGTTATGTGAAATTCCAGTTATTGTACTAGATGGCTTAAGACAGTTACATAGGGACCCCTGGACTGTGTTGATCTAGGTGGTCCCTTACTGTCATATGATACAGTAAGCAAACTTAGCAAACAGAATTAGACCCATCATTGGTGGAACATTTTGAGAATCATCTACAAGAAATTAAAAAATGATGAACTTAAAAGGGTTCCCACTTTTGAATGCTGCTCGCCTTAAAGAACGGGGCTTCAGATGTTATATTTAACCACATAGACGTCTTTTTTTAAAACACAGACTTTACTACTGTCAGCTATGATTTTCTGTTTTGCTTGATCACCCAAAGTCCTTAACCCAAAAGCCTGAACTAAAAAAAAGCAATTGATCTACCAGTTTCTCAGTAGGGTTATCACAGCAATGCTTCATAGTCTGGACTGGTCTCCTGCTCATTTTTGGAAGGATTGTCGTATGTTTGTTTAGACTAAACAATATAAGGTCGGTGAGATTACTCATATGCTCAAACTAGACACGTTGCTGGATTCAGACTTCCTGTACTGAAGAATCTGAGATTTTCTTATCTGACAGACAGCCAACTTCATTTTATCGAGATTTTTAGGCTGTTGGTCTCCTGGCTTAAAAAATCGTGAGCTGGTTTCAGGACAATGCTTGTGAAAATCCTGGCTCTGAACTCAGTTGCAGTTCTAGTCCAACAAAAGCAGTTTTTTAGACCTTAAAGCCATGTTGAAAACTGTATCTTTATTTCTACTCAGAAGAGTCTGAGAAGTCACAAAACGTTGGTGGAAGATGTTTTCATTCAAATGATTTAAAGTTCAGAACGGCCCTGTCTGGATTAGTCTTTCTTTGTTTCTATTATCTCTGCATATTATGTATTTTCTATATAGACATTGTAGGTATATAAAAAAATAGATACAAGTATAAATATACATATATGTGCACACACAAATATGATCCATCCATTTATTATAAAAGGCTTTATAGTAATTCTAAATAGGCCTAAAGAAACAATTAGGCAAATCATGGTTCAAAATTGCCTGAAATGTTTAACTGGTGAGTCAAGCATCATGTTTACCTCTTCATTAATCCAAAATACTGAGGATAATATAGAATAATATTAGCCAGTCAGGATTCACATGTAAATAATGCCTCCTGATTCACCAAGACTGCTGAAAATAGCAGTCATCACTGATCAATCCATCCAATAAACATATGTACATTTTCTTCCTGACTAATTTTAAATGATGAACAATAGTTTTACTGCTACCCCTCCTGCTAGAGCACTAATTCCATTTCTCAGTTTTAAAGAGCACTCCTACACACAAAAAACCCCAGTTCAAATGAAGAGACTTCAGTACCTTCTGACAAAAATATTCAACACCCAGTTCTCCAGTGCTTTCAAACAGAGCTCTGCACTAAGAATCACTACAGGACATGGCCCTGAGAACATGTGAAATACATATGGATGATTACCCATATTTCCTCTTGCAAGAGCAGAGGTGTGTACTTGGAGAAAGACTAGAAAAGGGTAAAGCAGCAGGTTAATCTATACTAGCTCTAGCCAGCATGCGCTGGATTAAGACAGCCAGAGATGCAAGGAGGCCAGATACATTAGTTATGCACGTTTTCCACGGTCACAGCCTCTGCCTGGGGTGTAGAGGACATTAAAGCAGCTCTCTGATAGTTCTGCACCTGCTGGGAACTGGTCGGTGCAGATGGAATCCCAGGGGTCTTGTTAAGGCAGCTTTTAATTTGTTTCAAGGTTTTGGGAGAGGCTCAGAATCTGTGCTTCTGACCTCTGCCTTTAAGGAACATAAGATTTATTATACCTCAGCTGGGATTTGGCTAGTATTTGTCTTCTGGATTAATAATTTTTAGTATTCACCTCCTAAAGCAAATGTTTTACATCTTTGAGGAAAGCAAATAAATATGTGCACCAAGGAAAACTCCATGTGCCCCTTTTCTTCAATTTGTGTAGCAAAAGAAGTCTATATGAGACCTGCAGTTTTAATGTATGCTCATAAAATCTTTCATTTATTATTTATATAATTATTTGCAGAGTGCTGTTGCCATGGAAACTTTTACACACAGTGAGATAAATCCTTACATAGACAGTAGTCACGACTCCAAACACTATCACATGAAGATAAGTCTGCACGGACATTTCAGGTTTTGCCAAGTTTTTTTAAAGTAGTTATTGACATTATAATAACTTTCTTCTGGTAAATTAGAGAGAAGAGCCTGTTTTTAGCCTAATTTCCTTAAGAAATAAGGCTTAGGCAATAATTTTCTTCATCCATCTGTCTGCTTATCCTCTCCTAATATCCTTCAGATCTGCTGGCATAATATCAATTACCTTTCACAAAGATGTTTCAAAGATAGTTAAACCTGACACACATCATGGAAAGTGATTGTATGAAAAAGCAAGAGTCCTAAAATACTTTGTCACAGAGGGAAACGTTCACCGTGAGATTGAAAGTGGTGTGCTCCTTTTGGCCTATTGTCCAGACAGCATCAAACCAGTCATGACATATGCTATTGCTTTTATATTCAAAGGGGAAATGAGGCAGAATAGGAGGAGCTGTGGGAGGATGGAGGGATAAGGAGTTCTGGTGGAGACTGGAGATGTTGCAGCCAGGATGTGGGGAATGTCCTTGTAGTGATGGGGTTGTGGCTTTCCAGGACACGAGTTAATATGAGATGAAGGATGCATTGATTCTACCATTCAAGGAAAATGGTTTGCAAATCCTCCAGCCTCCAGCAACCTCCAGTTTGGGGAGCTGTGTTTCTGCAATGTCTGAGGCAGTCTAGGCTGCTTGAGACCTGCAGTCTTGCTCTTTGGAGCAGAGACTTCCAAGCATGATGAATTACACTACATGTGCAGGCGTTAGCAAGCCTGCACATCAGACAGTCCAGGCAGCCAGCTGGTATCACAGCTTGGCACTTCAGTAATCATGATGCAAGGCAGACTTTGTGCTTGGACAGCCTGGGCTGAAATGGATTTTGGCCCATGGGCTGAAGGTGACGGAGCTCTTGTAAGTTTCACAGCTTCTTGCTATTCAACAGTGATGCCAAAAGCCACCAGAATCTCACCAGGCTTCTAAGCAGCTATGATTATGGGGATCATATTTCATATTTGGAAATACAATATGGCTTTGTTTGGAAATACAGTATCAAGACAGATACATGAATGTTAGACAGTTTCTGTTGACTGAGAAGCTTTCTGTATGTGTATGCATGCACACATAACATTAGTTGCTCCAAAGTGGCAGTTTCGAGGGAAAGAGACACATTTTTTGAATGCTTAAATCTGGCCATTTCCAATCACAACATTCCAAAGCAAATGAAAAATAAGGTCGGTATTTTGCACCATAGTGCCTAGAAGTATTCTGCGATTTCTGTATATGTACACTTAACTGACTTCTTTACTGAAGGTTTTCATCTCCCTTTTATCAGCGACATAGGTTCAGCATCTTAGCATCTTTAAAAGTCATTCCAGCATTAGGTGCCTGAATATGAGTTTGATGCCTGTGCTCAAACTTTGCATTTTAACTTGATTATTGTTAGCTATAGAAGAGGTCAAAAGCCTTTTAGTAAATCAGAGGACTGGCAAATAACTGTAAAACAATGTTTTTGTTTTTAGACAGGAGATTTAATATGATTGTTTTTTTAATTAGCTAAGAAACATGAAGTCATTATTTGTACCCTGAGTCCAAATACAACTATTAGTTCATATTGCTTACAAAGAGATCACAAAGAGATAAAATACTAACAAAAAGAATAAAGTTTTAATATTTTAAAGCAAAATGGTTCTCAGAAGCTCTGCTACAGACAGTATGGGTAGTACTTTGTGCTGTCAGAAGATATGGTAAAAGGCAGACCCTACCTTAGTGACTGAATTTAGTGATAATTTTTTTTCTGAATGTGTGGATTAGACCCAGATGGGTAAAAAAGCCATAGAGAAATAAGCCCCAAATCACACATCGGATTATGATGGAGAAGGACAGATTTTTATGCATCTTAACCTACCCTCTCTACTTAAATTCTGCCTTAAAGCACCTCACAATCATGCTTTAGCACTTTTCCACTCTAAAGGAAGCTTAACAGTCAAGGGTGAGAGATGCATGAACTGCATGATTTTTTTGATAAAATTAAAGTCCAGAAATTCTCACAATTCAAATAGAATTAGATCAAGCAGTTTTCCAAGAGTACAAAGTAAACCAAACAGCCAAACAATGTGAGAGATTTGCAGGCAATGCAATAGCCAATGAAACCATCCAGTCATGGTTGCCAAGAAGCCAGATACTGGGAGAGGAAGAGCATTTTTCATAGCTTTCAGTTAGTGCCATGTGATTTCCAGCTGAGGAAAGAAAGAAGACACTCTGATTTAAGATCGGTGACACTGTAAGTATTTAATTTCCTAATCAAGTTAGATACAAATTTAAGAATAATTTAAAACCTTTACGATATCTAAGTCTGATTTTGGTGGCCTCATACTAATCTTCATTCGTGTTACTAGATCACCATGAATGTCATCATTATTTGTTAATTTGAGCAAGAGAGAGCCAGGACTGAAATAGAAAGAGTTTTGGAAATCAGACTATTAGGCACTAAGCAAGCTTTCCCCTGTAGCTCTTCCACAACTTGCTGGCACTATGCCTGGCTTGAGCTAGTATTGACAAAACTTCATTTTCATAAGCACCACCTTCACTTACAATTTTATCCAAAATAAAACAGTGCAGTAAATCAGTAAATGGAATGTATCTTATCTGTGAATATTTTCATCCCCCTCTAGATGCAGTTCACAGGCTTTCAGAAAGGGGCAAACAGAATTAATATTCTGGCATTAGATTTGTGCAGAATATTTGCAACCATATATCAGAACAGGTGATTTCAATCTGTTTTTTGAAATAACTATAATTATAGTTAAGATATATTTGTTTTTATGTATCTATATTTCTTGCGCCACTGAGAAAGTCATAGAACAGAAAAGAAAAGGAAAGAAATTAGAACTACTTGCCTATTCTCACAAATATGACACCTCTTTAAATCTGGTTGTCACATAAGGGGCCTGCCTCCTTAGAAATATTTTTGAGGGTAATCCTGGGGATTCTAAGACAGAGAACACCACATTGGTAGAAATTCAGTCTGCTGAAAAGCAACACTGCTTCAGGAAAGGGAAACAGTCCGCTAGATCTGTGGTCTTTCTGAAAGTGTCAACAAATAAGGCAACAAAGGTTGGCATATTTCCTGGACAATTCTGGTTAAGCCAACTATTTCCTTTTTTTCCTCTGCACAAAACTTTTTATGTAAACTTCAGAAAGCTCCCAAGAGGATTTGAATTTAGACCCATTATTTCACCCCAAAATAGATTCTCCTACCTGCAACACTCATGTTAGTATAATGGGGGCCACTTTTACTGCTAGTCAGCTTTTAGGAATTAGTCACTGAACAAATCACGTGTAACCTTCAATTAAGTTCAGAGCTCCTTATTCTGAATAAGAAAAATCTTGTTATAGACATGGTGAATGCTGAAGGAAGAAGGGAGCATGCCTACTGAGCCAGAGACAGTGAAATAAAATAAAAAAAAATAAAGAAATGTATTCCCCCTAATCTTAGTGGACCACCACATCTGAACACACAGTGTTACTTGTAGGTAAGGAAGGGGTGGTGTGGAAAAAAAAAGGAAACTTCTTCTGCAAAAGAACAACATAAACTTCTTACATTCATCTTCTGAAGAAGAAAAGAATATTCCTACCTGTCAGTTCAAGGGCACTTCTCTCCTCAGGAGCCTTTCAGCTGAAAGAATGACAGTCTTGCTCCACTATTTGACTTTCCTACCTCAAACTGCTGCAAAGCAATGCATCTCCTTTCAAAGGAAAGCATCTTCCTTCAAAGATGATGAATGTGGAGGTATGAGTTAGTAGGGGCCTATTACAAGTGAAAGGAGCGCAGAAAGCTGTGGAAATCAGTTAATTTGTATTAGTTAGCTAAACTCAGTCATGGAAAACAGAAGGACATATCCCTTCACTCCACCCTTACAGTCGTGGAAATAACAAGTGTAGGGAAATGACTTTTGTTTTCTTTTTCATCTTTCTACCGCCCACAGCATTCCCAGCAGTAGAAAGCTTTCACTTCTCTCCCGCAGAGAAACCCAAAGGAAAGACATGCCCCAGACTCATCACCTTGGCATGCCAATCCAAAATTGCTATGTTGTGTCAGTTAAATCAGCAGACCAGCTGATCTGTTGGCTAACAAATGTAGAAAGCTCTCCCTGAAGCGCGTAAAGTCACAATGGTGACTCTTCTGTATACCTGTTGCTGTAGCTTGTGTGTCCTTCACTTGGGAACAGCAGGAGAAAACAAGCTACTCAAGCTGCTCTTGAACTACATTGACACCTCTGCAGAGACGAGAAGCTGTGATGAGCACTCTTTTGCTATGATTCTCAGATTATTCCTGAAAGTATATGTTGTCAGAGCAACCCACCATCTTTCACAAGAATGACATAATCTCTCGGCTGGAAAGACTTCTTTAAACAAGACTGCACTCCCATTCACCTCCCAAAACAGTCTTTCAATAACTTTCAGAAACTGATTGCTTCCAGGACCAGCAGCAGTAGCAGAGTGTGTGTCCTTGCATTGCAGCAGGCTGTGTGTTGCTATCTGCCTTTCTGCCAGAACAAAGCATCTCTCTCAGCATTCATTGATGCCATTGTGGGGTACTGGTAAATGGTTTAACCTTTGGACCTTGTAGCGGGAAAAAAAGCCCAATTACTAGCAGCTTAGGCTGAAAAGCTAGGTTTTCAAAGTGATATGACATAGACCAAGCTGGATGAGAACTCACTACCTGAGAGTGGTTGGTTTTGAACAGAGAAGGTAATTTCATGGATTTATGTCACTTCTGATGTATTGCACCTCTCTTTACTCTCCACCCCAATGCTTCCCTCTGCGGATTTCCATCATGAAGACGGCACTGCCAGGCAATCACAGACCCTGCACGGAGTGCCACCACCACACGGGGCACTAACTGCTGCTGGGCACCAAACAGCTCAGATAGATAGGTTCAGTTCAGTGCTGAACAAATTCATGTGTCTGGAAGAGACTTTGCTGGATCAGCTAGTGCAAGCCCTCTGCCATAAGGCATGTCAGTGATACTTACTGGCAGATTTTCTTCTGCTGTGTTCTTAAAGAACCTCACGCTTCCCCAAACAGCTCAGTTAGTTCTTCATCCATTCCTAGATATGAGATATGTTCCTGTGACATTACTTCAGTCTTCCTGCTGTTTCAGTCCATTACTTTTTGTCTTGTCTATTATGGTCATGGAGCACTGGTTCTTCTTCACTCTTTCAGTAACATTTTCCATCTTTGAAAATTGTTGTCACATCCTCCCTTGGGCTCCTCTTTGTAAGCTAAAATGCCTCAAGTTCAGATTTTTGTTGTTAGTCATTAATTATTCCTAGTTGGATTGACAAAAGTGAAAAAAAGCATTTGATGCAGCAACTCTGAGAAATTTCATTTGAAACGAAAGACCATTTCAGTATTTTAAAAGTAAAGTTTTGGGGGTATTTTATTAATGAGTAATTTATTACTTTATATCCCACTATGGGATGAAAACAAATATAGGAGTATCTGAATTTCACATGGAAATTAGGTTCTAGCATCCAGCTGACACTAGTCCGCTACTGGCCTCCCTGTGGCTGGAGCTCAGAGGATCATGTACATGTACACACAGGTTATTAGGCTAAAACTGAAAGATGGAACAAACGACTGGAATGCAAGACATCTGTTCTGTTGGCTGATACTGTAACAGGTAGGTTATAACAGATTAAATGGAAATCTGTTTTAGAGAGTTAGTCTCAATGGCTGAATCATGCACAACTGTACCTTTGCCGTGTGTAAACTGGCAACACAATCTGAAGGCCTTGTCTTGCAGCTCCCTGTGGTTCAGACTGCTTTTGTGTCTGGGTCAGAGCTCAGCCTGGGTCAACTGTTCATTCCAATGATGATAGTCCTTAAGCTTTAGCTCTGGCTTTTCTGACCCTAATGTTTGGGGTTTTTTTTTCATTATGGGAATCTAGATCTGTGTTGCTGCTGACAGAGCTTTTCTCACTCCTGTAGATCTGAATTTTGAAGATATGATGACCTCACCTTATTTTTTTCCTTAGCATTTAACACCAACAGTCGGGGGAGAAGTGTTGCAAGACTTCTGGTGTCTTCCAAGCCAATGTCCACCAGAATGCTGAGGTGGCTGGAAATTAATTGTTTGCTGATGTTTTGTTAATCTTTAACCTTGCAGGATATAACTCATGTTCACATAGTTGAAGTGCTGGGAATGTGTGACTGGAAATGGCATAGGGCAGAAACACTTTTTCGGGTGGAAGCTGAGGGTTTGACTGAGGTTATTGTGTGACCTCCACTTATTTAACTATTAGCTCTACAATTTCTCCTCTTGCCCTGTTGCTTCTGGTCATGTCTGGTCGTTTACAGAGCCATTCACATGTGTTAATCCATCAGAAAATAATCTCAAAAAATTCAGTTAGTTCCCTAAAATGGGTCAGCAGCCTGTTGAGGAGTACTGGAGCAGTACAAAGAGAGGGTTGGATCGTGGCACAAGAGTCAGCTTTCCTTGTAGATTGGGGATGAAGCGAAACCCAGCACTTCAAAACTCTCTGCTACCTTAGGGCTAGCAACATCAAGATGAGAGCTTGTTTAGGTCCCCTGTATGAGGATGCACATGCTAGTGTAAGCATGATCACTTTGACATACACTTATTCTCTGTCTTGTTATGTGCTCCTTTTGTTCTGAATTGTCTCTACTTCCCAGCTTTCCATTTATAAACAACACTTCCCATTCCTTCATTTCTTCCATACTCCTGGACAACATTACTTCTCAGCTGCATCAGTACTCATCTGCTACCACGCATGATGTTAAATGACTGCTTTCATAATAATCAGAAGAACTTTCTGTAGAATTCTAAATTACATAGTAGCACATAGCTGAGAATTAACAATAATGTGATTAATCAGGGATGTGAAAAAGAGAATGTGACTTAACACTCCTCTTGTTGATAAAAGAGTGGTTAAAAGAACTACTACAGTGACTTTGCAACATGCTAATTATTTATTTTTAAATGCAACAAATCTACAGAGTAGTTTTGGTATTCATCTGATCAAACATAGACTTCTACAATGGACCTATTCACTATAGAACTCCTTTACAGCTAATGCAGAGAAATTACTCTTACCAGAGGGTAGCTGATAACATCCTTGTTTAAACCAGGACATCTGCATTGCATCTTTAAATTATATTGCCTGTAAAGTGAACCTACAGCTACTAGTTTAGATAAAGTAATATTTTACTGTGGTGGTACAAAGGCAGAGAAAGACAGGGCAAGATTTTTCTTAGATGAGGTAATGTCTGTCATTAAGCCAGCTAAGTATTGTCGGAAAAGTGACACCAGCATTTGGGCATGTGAAACCTTTTTCAGGTTTGAAATAAAAGAAGCAGATTTTAAAGGAAAATACACATCGAATGCAATTTCTCAGCATTTGCTTACACAGGTATAAGAGGTGCAAAAATTAGCAGTTCCTGGCCCGGGTCCCTGCTCTGCCATTAGGTTCCAATGTTATGTGTAACAGTGGTGAAGATACAAGGTGATCCTATGGGACAGAGAAGACTAGAGCCTGCAGACCAGGGACAGGCTTGTCAGCAGTCTCAGAGAAGCACGAGCAGGGGAAGGGGAGCTCACAGGCCAGTGATTATTGCCTTTATTAACACGAATGACAATGTCAATTTAAATAATAGTTTCATGAAGTGATTTGGATATCTTTTCTCTTTCCTAGTAGCTACAGAGATCTTTTATTTCAGAAGGTCTGGTTCTGGCTCCCTGGGATGTTATGTCCTGCATATTAGGCAAGATATTGGTTAAAACCTACAAATAATGCTCAGATAAAGAAGTCTGCCCTCTGCCAGTGGAGCGCCTTATTCAGTAGGCTACAAGATTCTCTGTGGATGCTTTCTGGTGATTCTCGTGTCTCTTCCCTCCTCCTTCCTACCTCAGACCAGTGTGGAGATGTGAATTGGTGCCTCATGCTGGGCTCTGCATGCAATTCCTCCTGCTTCCTCAGTCCGGAAATATCTGCCCCTGATGTCTGGCCCTCTGGGGATAGGAAAGGACCCAAGGAATGAATGAACTCCAGAAGAAATAGGGACAATCTTTGGGACTGTGACAGCTCTGCATGATGCTAAGTGACAGAGTTCCGCCTGGAAAGAAAAGGCTCCTGATTAGGGAAACCCTTGGAGAAGCCTCCATAACTTGCTGACATGAAATCACAGGGCTTTGCAGTGGTGTGCCCACAGGAAGCTGAAGCACCTGTTGGGGTGGCTGTCTGCTCCAGGCAACTTGGAGAGGTGAAGTCTTTCTCCAAAATGTCTTTGCACTGCCCAACTGCTTGTTAGACAGCAATCTTTCCCACTTATTAAAATAACACTATTTTTGAGCCCACAATCCAAGTTACAATATAATTTGCATTTAATACATATTTGTCAATTGTTAATGAGATAGCAGTTGGCAAATATGAATTATTTAAGGCCCCACAAATGTGATTTGATGGCTACTTGGCCAAATTTTCAAGGGAACAATTACACAGCTAGTGAATTAGAGCAAGCTGCATGCTTTTGTCCATAGAAACTGGCTAATCAGAGGGTTACCTAAACAATCTGTCGGTGCAAATTTGGCCACACATACTTTTGGCTTTGTATGGTTTCATCTGCGAATATAAAACCTGCATGTGAAAGCATATTCCTTTGTGATTTAACAAATGTATCTTAATCTCTGTAATTAAATAATCTCGCTTCAGCAATTTTTCACTTTAGCAGACTGTATTTTGTTATCTTTTTTTTCTTTTTTATTATTCTGGAATAAATATATTCTCATTGTAAAGTATTTATTTTATGGGAAGTAAGTATCTTAATAAATCTAAATGAAATCTACTTAAAACATTTAAGTGCTGCTAAAAGAAACAGGCAAATAAATTCTCCATGGAAAGTTATAATACCAAATCAAGTTTATTCTTAGCACAGTTTTGTTTAGATTTTTATCACCATGTTTGCATGCTAATGTTTTTAATGAGTTTCAAGAACATGCCATATACTCAGTAGAGGAGCTGAGTATCTTGTACAATGAATCTTTTACATCTGCTAGCTCTATGATTCCACTGCTTGCTATTGAATAATGTATCAAGCTTTTCCAGGCTCCTTCTGCTTGCCAGATGAGAGCTGCAACAGTTTCTTCATGCTCCTTTATTGTCTGCATTTGAGTAATGTCATAATACAGTCACAATGGTGCTATTGTTAGACAGCAGAAAAATAATAATAAATAAATCAGAGAATCAGCCTAGATTTACCTTTCCACGTAAAGCAAGGAAAAAGCATCTGGTACTTGTCTGTTACCTGTGTACATCTAATGTATGTCTGCGTGGATATGAAAATACCAGTTATTATGTATGGAGACCTACTGCCTTATCTTCCCCTAACAAGTGTTAGATCCTGAAGCAGAGGTGTCAGATGTCCGTAGCAATGGCACTTGTTGATCTGTGCCCATGTCCACTGTTCTGCCTTTATCATAATTTTCAGGTAAGCTTGCACCACACCCTGTGGTCTGGTCATGTAAGTATTGTAATGGAAATCAATTACAGTTGGAAAACTTTATTTTCTATTGATATTATGTTTTTCATTATGATTTAGAGTGCTAAGGAAGGCACATGGATATCCTATTACTCCAGTGCTTGCAACAGAGATTGCAGAGGAGATGTGAGTAAAGCTGATGGGAATTAGAAGCAGCTAGGTAAGGTATGGCAGATGAGCCACTTTGTTACTTTGTATATCCACTTGAACAACATGGACATAAAGGGCTATCGAATGTTCAGTTTTGCAAAGGAAGAGTGTGTCTGACATGCTTGTGAGTCGGGGAAGTGGATGTGATTTTTAGCTAACAGGCTAGGAAATAAGGCTCAGATCAACTATGTGCTGTAGAGGAGCAAATGTCCGGGCTTGGAAATGAAAATAGCCAGGAAGAGTGAGCGCAGGGAGATCTGCAGGACACGGGAGGTGGGACAGATCGAGCATGTTGGAGTAGACCTGTGAGTCATCAGAGCAAAAACATCTGAAGAACACATCATAAGAAATACTTCAGTTTGTGCCCAAACCAGGAGATATTTCTAAGAGGAAAAAGGACCTTTCTCCAGCCAGTTAATAATGTCTGTGACAATGTATGAAGGAATTCCTCTATTGTGTGAACCCAGTGTTGTGGTTTAACCCGGTAGGCAGCTAAACCCCACACAGCCATTTGCTCGCTTCCTCCTCAGTGGGATGGGGGAGAGAATGGTAAAAAAGGTAAAGTTCATGGGATGAGATAAAAGACAGTTTAATAAGACAGAAAAGAAAGTGATACAAAAATGAGTAGAATTCAGTGATCAAGAAAAGAGAAACATACCTATGCACTCAGTATGTTCATCCTTATCATGGACATGTTAAAAACTAAAGCAGAATAGAGGAGGTCAGTTTGATTTGCTTTTGAAAGCCTAGTTTCATCAGATATTAGTCTCACAAGTTTTATTTCCATTCAGAATCCAACATTATGAAAGAACAATTTTTTTCAAATTCTAATCTGAGCAAAGTGGACACTGGTATATGTAGTTATTGCACTGCACTGCGTTAGCACAGCTAATCAGTAATGATGGCCTTTATTCAAGGAGACAGAAAGACCACAATAAACTAGGGTAAAATGTGCTCCTGGGTCTGAAGAAATTTTACAGCTCCAGAAACATTAATCAGTGGTAACTTAAGGCTAATAGCTGTGAAATTTCTAAAGGGAATATTTTTCTTCAACATTCAAATGACCTGAGGTTTAACAGTGTTTCACTGCAGATGAATTAAATGTTTTGATATCTGGAGAAATGATGTAAAACCTTCGCTTAACTCGTTTGGTGCCCTTTCTGTAGATACGTGTTAATAATGTTAGTTCAGTAAGAGAGATTGGTGGATCTGTAGATTTGCTCAAAAAAGAAAAAAAACAACCAAACAAAGAAATTCAGCAACAATCCATTCATAGTCCCATATTTCTATTGTTTTTTTGATGAAAAATATCCCCAAGCTTAAAAAAAATATCTCCAAGGAAATAAGCAGATGTAGGTCACTGTATAGTCCTGGGAACACATTTTCTAATTTTGCCAAGTTAAAGAAAAGTTATATGAAGCCATGAGTACATTTTGAGGCTGATAAAAATCTTTGGAGTGATTCTTCAGTGAGTTAAATTCAAAAGTACTGTTTCCAGGAAGATGAAAAGAAGCTGAATGATTGCAGTTTGCCACAATAGCTCGTCAGACTCAAAGGTACTATTGCCACAAGGATAACTAAGGGCGGTTATTAATGATGAGCATTTTGGGGGAAATTTACACATCCAAGACCCACTTGACATAGACTCATATTCATCATTGTGTCTTTTATATGCTTCATTAAATTAGCATAATTACTTTACCAAGAGATGAAGTATGATACTGAAATGAAACAGGTCGCAGCACCCTAAATGTTCTATTAAAGCCTCCAATAGGCAAGGGACAAGAGGCAAAACAAAAACCAGATACCATGTCTCATACAAGTGTCACAAGTCAATTCTTGCATGTTTGTTTGTTTGTGGTTTTAATCAGACTTTGCTGATAAACTCTACTTCTCTTCTATCAGTCACTTTCCACTCCTGAATTTTTCCCAGAGAAATCTGTAAGGCTGAGTAGAGACTATGATGCAACCTGCCTGTACAAACACAAAAAAATCTGACCTTGAGAAAAATATCCATCCTGGTCCTTCTGCCTTTTGTACCCAAGAAGCAAGTACCAGGCCAGTAGAATTTTTTCACCAAAATTTGGGATCTTTCCCAGAGGCACCAAAGTAGGATTTAAAACTGGACAGTCACAAGGACAAGGTTTTTTTCTCCATGTTGTTTTTAATAGCTATTGCATTCACTTTTTTTCATTGCCCATAACTTTACAATATCAAATACTGCATTTCATGTTTCTTAATGAGGGCTTTGCATTAAGGCTGAAGAGCTTTGAACTCTGTATGCTGCCTTTCAGCACAGCATGGATCCTTGGCGGCTAGTCTACTGATCACTACGGAGACTGAAATGAAGGAACATTAGGGCAAATTAGGACATTCTGGTGGAAGGTAAGTTTTGTCGTCTACCACCAGCGAAGACTATATTTTATTTGCTGAATACATCAAGCTGTGCTGCTAAAGTAGTGTAATTGTGGATCTGCATGCAGTTCCTCTTTCTACAAAATCCATCTCATTTGCAGAAGCTGTATGGAGTAACATAATCCAGGAAGCCAAGGGCTCTATTCAGTGTGTGAAAGTGGGGAGAAGAGTAGAAAGTAAAGTCGTTTGCCCAAGCTCAGAGTGAAGTAGCAGCAAACTTCTTCCTAGAGTTCAGGGATACTTCAGTGTAGACTTTTGTTTGCCTAGTAGCAAACGGTCTTTTATAAGTGCTTCAGTGGCTTCAGACCTTCATGTACATCAGGTTTCTTGAAAGAGCAATCATCATACAATAGAAGATGTGACATAAATTAAAGGAAAGCGGTAACAGAAAAGGCACTAATATGAAAGCGCAGCAAGAAGAAAGCAAGAGTACAAACAACCCTGCTTGAACATTATAGGGGAGTTTTTCTTGAAATAATTCCAGTCTAATTAATGTGAGATGCTCTCCTGAGAGGTTTTTCCACTGCCCTGGCTTTGTCGCAGCTTTATACCAAACAGTGATCATGTTAACCCATTTCAGTTACCTTGCAGTTTCCCAAGGAACTGAACTGGGAGCACTCTCACGGCCTAGGGATTTAATTATCCTAATTAGCTTAATTAAGTAGTTCTTTTACATCTAGAGAACAAGAAAAGGGACAGCATGTTTGCATCTATTTTTAACCAGAAAATGTTGCTCATTTAAAAACTCTGCAGTAATTCACCACTAACACAATACTTTTCATTGTCACCCGTCAGTTCTCAGAGACATCCGTATGACTCCCATGCATTACAGAAAGGGAGTTCAGATGGCTATCCCAGCTGTAAAAAACCCCAGTGAAATGCGAACCATTTTACTAAACCAGACAGGAGCACTTTCTTTTCCTGTAATCCACAGAAACATATGCCTCTGCAGGAGAAAGATTCAAATGGGGTAATGAATGGCATCTTTCTGTGGACAATGTGACTAGTATTTCAAATTTCTTTCCTTTTAGGGTGGTCATCTACAGCTGTCTAATATTAAGTCACATGCAGGCAATCTTGCCCAGCTGTTTCCAAGCGAGCCCCTGAGCAAGAGTAGAAGGATTTTATTATTTGGCTTCCCAATGGGGAACTTTGTGCCCAGAATGAGCTGAAAAACAATAAAAGAAATTTTTATTGTCACTGATGGAAAATATGATAAAACAGACCAACTGTTGTTATCCTCATAGAACAAGAATGGGAGAATATGGTTTCTTTTTACTGTATTGGCAATACTTTCAGTTTCTGAGAAGTTTTGATGACCAGAAAACTGGGCTAGAGCGAATTCTGGGTCAGGTTTGAGTATTTAACCATGCGGACAGGGCACACAAACCCAGCTCAGGCTTACCATGTGGTAGAGTTATAGTCCAGATTTTCTTTTGCTTTCAGATGTACTTTAGCAAGAATAATTTTGTTTCACCTTCTCCTTGACTCCTGATGGGTGTTACATTTTTCCACTGTCTCAGTGTCTCAGCAGATCAGTCTTTTCTTGCAGGTCTTTGACTAAATATTACCAAAGCTAATGGTCTGTCAGAAAGAGTTTGAAGTAGAAATAGAAATGAAGCTGGCTAGAAATTCATATGTGCATTAGATTTTACTCTTTTTAAATTATCTTTCCTTCTAACTGGGACTGGAGGTGGAGCTTTACAGAAAGTATCACTATCATTTGCCATCAGTAAAGATCGGGTTCCCTAAATAATGGGAAAAGGGTAAACCACAATTCATTATGCTCGGAGATAAAGAAGTGGAAGATATTGAATACTTGAATTTGAGACCAACCCAAAACAGATATTGGAAGGGTAGGTCTAAAGTAAGAGGAGTCTTAACCCCGCCAAATGTGCTGACTAATATATTAAAGGAAGGATAAAAACCCAAACCAAAGCAAAAACCCAAGAAAGAAACACACATATGCCAACAGAAAGAGAAACCTGGAAGATGTTCTGAAATGGCAGAAGCTCTTAAGTGACTTAATCTTGGCTCTGTTTTAGAGATTCTGGTTTCAGGGGACAGCCTGTCAAATTCTTGCAATGTATGCTAAAATGAACAGTGTGGGTTAAATGGAAAGCCTTATTTTCTACCATTGCATCAGCAGTGAGTTACACACAAATGCAGCATGGATGCAAATCAGAATTTGAAACAGTTTACTTTTATTGCATTTAAGTAGAAATGACTGTTAAATGTGTAAGACAATTTAAAAAAACACCTAAAGCAGTAGATTCCCTTCTGCGTGCCAGAAGACAGAGGACTTTGAAATACAATTTAGTGTATAGTATCTGTTTGTTTACATGCCTGTTTTTAAGAGAAGACAGAGAAACAAAAGCAATTGACTGCCTAAAGTTTTCAGAAGATGCTGCTTTCTCAGCTTTGTACATGGACTGTCCTGCTTAAATTCAAGAGTGCCACATGGGAGTGACAGGTGCTGAGAAAATATGCATTTTCTGGGAACATAACAGACTTAAAGAGCTCAGTCTGCTTATCTTATCAAAAAGAAGACTGAGAGGTGATATGATTACAGTGTATAAGTACTCTCATGGGTAGAAAATACCAAAAGGGTCTTTTGTATAACAGAGAAAAGACTTAGCCAGAATCAGTGTTGGGAGTGAAAGGCAGACAAATTCGCATTGGAAATAAGACACCATTTCATGAAAGCAAGGGTACCTGAGCATGGGAACAAAGTCCTAACCAGAGATTGGAACTAGAGTCTTATTCTTCAAGTGAGAGGGCAGGTTTCTATGCAACATATGCTTTAGCTGGTGGGCAGCATATCAAGGAAATGGGGTGCAAAATAACAGCCATGGTACACAGGAAAACACTTCAGAATTTAAAGGTGGTATACACAGCTGAGCTAAATTCTATTTAAAAATTATGATTTTAACATTCTTTGTCTCTGAGCCTGAGCAGATTGCCCATGATCTCCCCTGCTCTTCGGTGCCATTGAGGAGCCTCACATCAGTCAGTACCTCTCCACAGGTCCAGTGGGCACAGTGGCTTGTCCTGGTGTAGATACTGTGGTCAGCCTGGGTCACATGCTCCAAAACACCTTGCTTTGTCAATAAGGCACTTGTCTCAGGGTCACTTTTAGCAGCTACCTGTTGTCTGGAGCACATGCCCAGGAGGTGGAACAGCCCCATTCTTAGCCCAAGAAGATGGGGACTATGCTCACACCTTCCAAGCGTGCCATAGTTGTCACAAAACAAGGACTGGACCATAGTCAGGGCCTTGGCAGCTTGAGGAAGACATAGTCTGACTCTTTAGCCTACGGGTGGTGGGAAGAATCGCAGTTCCTTTTCTCAGTGTGCTTTTGGCACTTGGACCACTCAAATTTAAACACAGAAAAGTGAAAGCACTTCTGGGAGTACTGACTTGGAATACCCCTCTATCCCAGGCAGATTCATTCAAATTCCTACATCAGGCACAAAATCTCCCTGTAGAATCCCTAGGCGGTTATCCATTTTCTGGAAGTTATGCACAAGCTACTTCTGCTGTGCAAAGCATTCCTTACAACACTGGAGCACGACAACCACACGTGACACATTGCCCTCTACAGTAGTCCACAGTGCCTAACGGGGAGGAAAAAACTCTTCCCAGACCTGCATTAGGTTTGATATGAGGGGGCTTATTCTGGTGTGACTTTGAGGGAGAGAAGGTAATTGGCACAATTATAACTAAGATTGCTACAGTTTTCTGGGGCTGAAATAATAACAGACTGTCAGACACTGGGCTTATGTGGGCTTCATGTTCTTTTCTATTCAGTTAATCAATAAAAATAACTATGAGAACAATTTCCATGTCAAAGAGAGATTGTGTTGCCTTTTTCCACCGAAATACATCATGTGCAAAGGGTTGGCAGTAGAAAGCAGTAACTCTAAGATATGGAAATACGGAAATGGATGTGGTCAGTCTTGGATAAACTGACAAGAAAAAAAGGAGGAAATGAGAAGAATTAATCAAAACTGACTCAGCTACCTTAACTGTTTTTTAAATGAGGCATGCTTCATTCTGTGCTGAAAAGGATGTTGACGGAACGTCTCCCACTACCAAATCCCACTATATCTACTGATGCATGCATGGCACTTGTTATCCCAAAATCATGTACCCTTCTGGGGATATTCTAGCTAAAGGAAATCATATTTCTTAGGTTAATCAGACTCACAATGGGTGAGGGGTGCTTCATTTTTCTGTATCTCAGTCAGGGCTAAAAATTTGGATGAAAAGACAGTGATCAGGCTAGGAAGCTGCATCGTTATAAATGGCGTGGTGTGGGTAAGATGTACCTTTGTTATGGATAAATCATATGCATTGGGTAAATATTAGGACAACATAACATACTAGCACTGGTGGTGGTGGTGAGCAGTTGCTGGTGTGTGATGGTTTGGGGCCCATCTGAAAGAGACATCATGGAGGAAAAGTACGACAAGGACTAGCTGAGAAGAGAGCAGTTTGAGGGTATTGAGGTTGCCAGTAGGAAAGACAAGCAATGGACTTCTATATGTTAGCTTATGAGTTTGATGGATACAATGAGAAAACAAGGGGATATAATCCTGTCAGTTGCTTGAGAGTGCCTGGGGATCTCTGTGTTGTGATAGATAGGATCCAAGTTCAGGAGAAGGGCATATTTTAGATGTAATAAGCCAAGAAGCACGTCAAATCTCAGAAAATATCTGGAAGTTTTCCTCCAGCAAAGAATGTATATGTAAGAAACTGATTACAAAAAGCAAACACACAGAAGTCTAGTCTACTTTCTTTGAAGCAGATTCATCATGTAAGGGATTGATGAAAAAAAAAGAAGCAGTTTTATACCAGCCCATCACTTTTTCCAGGGCAGACATGCTTTCCACAAGAGGATCTCCTGCAGAAACTTATCAGAGTCCTTATCCTTTAACATTCATCACTTTTCTCCATGGATGCCTACAATAGTGCATTGAAATCTGAGACAGGCGCCTAGATTTTGTGCCTTCTTGGCAGAGAGAAATAAACACTTACAGGACACAAGCCATCTCCTCCTAAGTGGATAGCTGGAAAAGATCAGATGAATCATAAGCCAAAATTACCTGTTTCTCTTTATTGACTATAAAGGGAACTGATGGTGATGCAGGCTCATCTATGTTGTTTTCTGAGAACTACTCAAACAATTTATTAATCACCTTCAAACTATCAGTACCAGAATAAACAGAAAAAGGTTTTGGAGCACTCGGGTGCTCAGATACTGGTTTTCATTCTAACTTGGAAATGAAGACCAAAATGTCCAAAGTTACCTGTAAAAAAGAATAAAGACTCCTTGTAGAGCCCTAAGGGTATGTATGCCTAAGGGTGTGTATACCAAGGAGGCTTCCAGATGGGCTGCTCAAAGGTTGAGGGGATAGGTTGTGGAGAAATTGGTCGGATGATGCCCATGGGAAACAATCACAAAATCTTTCCCTTTTGATGTTTTGCCGTGTTTCATAATGTTGTCCTCACTTTAAGGGTAAACAAAAAAATTTTTCTAGTTTGGTGATGCACATGAATTGATTCTTTTACACCAAATCCTATAACCTCCTTTCTCCAGAGGACTGAAAGACAGAGGGACTGGCAGGAGCTAAAGACACATCATCTGGGAGGAAAACTATCAATTTGATAGTGATGGGCTGATTATGCTTTGATTTACTTCAGCCTATCCTCTCTCGAAAAGTGGTTTTGGGGTCCTACCGTGCCCAATGATAGGACCACATTGTCTTCTGGATCCAAGACAGCTGTGAACACATACAAAACTTTATGATTAAGTTGGGCCTTGTATCAGAAAGCCAGTGACATTCCTATAGCAGGATTATACCTCCAGCAGGACCCCCCACCTTGGAGCCCTAGAGTGTAGCAATTGTTTTCACCTCCCTGGACATACCTAGCTGACACCTCACTGAGGATTCAGTGTGGGATGGGGGAAACTGGCAGCTAGGCTCGGAAGGAAAGAGACACTTGAAGCTCCTTGACACAGCCATGTCTGCTGTCAATGAACTACTTTGGCAATAGCTGAGCTTCTTCAGGCTTTTATAAAAGCCAGCGCAGAGGGACACCACTCCATAATTCTGCAGGCCGTTGTAGAGCATGTGGGACCCCATGAGGCACCATGACTGGCTGCACTGCGAGAACATTAAGATGGCTGGTCAGCTTGGGAGTTGATGTCCTGTCTGCAAATGGAGATGGTACAACACACTTTCTGATGACGGGTGCATGCATCCTACCTGCCTAGGCCGCTTCTAGGCTACCTATCCACTTCAGTGTTGTACTGAGCTCTGGTTAGGGGGCAGATGAATAGATTATCATCAGTCTTCAGGCTGGCCTCCCAAACACCACTTGAGTCACTGAACCTTGCTATGATCTCCACCAATTGAGGCTGCAGAAAAGTCATTACAGTCAATGTACAGCGGAGAGTCCTAGAGGTCTTCAGAGACCAGCAAGGCTGTGAGCCCTTATGGAGAAGCAGGGAGACCATCTGAACCTACAAAGAAAAGAGGCAAAGAGCACCACCTACTTCACAGTCCGAAGAAGTTTGTGCTTCCACTCCCTCCCTGCCAAACTTTCATTTGCAAATGACAGTCTAACTAGAAGCTGAGTATGTGAATACTATTGTCTGATGCCAGCATACTGACTAGGAAACCTTCACTAGTTCAGGCATGGTCTCTATTTCAAGAAGACAGTACCTAGGCTCGTGGTGATCCATGTGTGCAGCTGTCCCTACAGTTGGAGGGACTGCTTTACCATTCAAGGATGTCCCACATACTGTCTACAGAATTTCCTGGTTGTGGATTCTTCACTAGGGTGTTTTTCTCCAGCAGGGCTGGTTTATTGATTCAAGTGGGAAGGATTAGAAAGAAAATGGACACATTTTTTCCCCAGGAATCCCACTGTCAAGTCTGAGCAGCCTGAACCCGTAGGCTATATGTATGATTATGGCACCAGCAGTCAGGTGCAAAGTCAAGAGTCCATTAACATGACTGCGTTATTTGTCTGCATGGCACTGCAGCTACATTCAGAGAGCCTCAACAAAGCATTACATACTACTGTGAGCAGCTTAGACTGAATTTTTCTCCAAATCTCAATTTGAAAGCTGAGATTAGAATTCAGTAATGCCTGGCTTTAACTCCCCATGACTGAACTACTATACTTGAGGAGGGAATGGAAGAGAAGATGGATAACAGTGGAAACAATTAGGAAGAAAAAAAAAGTGAAATGCAAGGTGAGACTCCAGTAAAAGCCAGGAAGAAGTGGTCTTAGCAGATGTGTTTCTGATGTAATTTAAAGTCCCTGGAAACATCCAAGTCACCCTAGTGAAGAAGACTTTCCCCAGAAGTGACTCTGCTCAGAGAGGCAGGATGCCCTTTGGTCAAGGTTCTCATCTGTGTATCCAAACATCATCTAAGGCAGTCACTACAGCTCAGTGAATGCAGCTAGTAACGCAGCTCGCAGATCACTGGAGTAAGACAAACATGGGTGGGAGAAGAAGGCACAAACTGACAACGGGGAAAATCTCATCATGTCTGGGTAATACTCAGGATCATCTGGCTGCTACACAGAGGTCCTGTTTGTTGGGAAGAGTATGTACTCAGCTCCAACAGCATATGATATAGCAGTCATCCCTCCACAGAGTCCAAAGAGAGGCACTAAGCTTGACATGCCTCTGGGTCAAATATCAAATGGTTGGCAACGATAGAAAAGAGGAAAATATTGTAGACTAAAGCAAATACAACAAGATAAAGACTGCAGGGAAATTATCCCCCCGACTCTGACTTTTTGTCTAGGTGAAATACTTTTCTAATAAAATTGTCTGGATTTCTCCTGCAAATGAAATTGCTAATGTAAAACTACTTAACTACTGGCAAGGATTTTTTGTACTTTTGAATTAAAAGGAAAAAATCTAACCACACCATTATTTACAGAAATTACATTAAAAGAAAAAGAATAATCCAGTCTAGGGTGTCTTTCTAAGGTTCTCAGCTAGAGTAGCTTCCACTTCAGAACACAGCAAGACTTTGAGTCCTCAGTGAATTGACAAAAGAGGCAGTATATATATGGAGACCTCAGTATCGCTAAAAAACTTTGAAAACTTTTCACAATTGAACTTTTTACTCCTGTTGCTAGTCTTAATCAATTTTAGTTTGAAAAGGTACTTGCAAAACTCTCTTGAGACTCAAAACCCACAGTAATTATATTACAATCATCTTCAGTACGTGAATGGAAACTCCCTAGTCAAAGAATGATCATGCAGTTATCTCCTTGCTTTTGTTGTCTAAGCACATTGATCACCCTAATTACAATATCTACAGTGTAAGAAAACCGAAATAAAGGCTTTGCATTCTCACTGAAAAAAAAAACCAAATCAAAAAGAGTTCTCGGTACACAAAGCAAACTGAAGGCATAGGATGCAATCTGTTCTTTTGTGCCTCACCATCAATGGAATTTTGTTGACAGGAAGAACCAAGATGGAAGATCAGCTCCAAATCATTTAGTACAGCTTGACAGTCCAAACCCGTGGGATACAGGCTGCACGGCAGAAAACACGGGTGGAAGAAACTCATCCCAGTTTGTCCTTCTCTTTTTATGTGCAGTTTAAGAAGTCAGCACAAGCTCAGTGCTGTAGAGCACCAGCACCTGTGGTGGTGGTGCTGAATATTTTCTGCAACCATCACCTGAAGACTAGGCCTACAGGTGGGCCTGGCTGCAGCTTTGAACTCCCATAAATGGCTTTTGGAAAATACTCTTGCTTGTGTTTGTTCCTACCGTTTCTGAACCATCCAGCTCCTTCCTCATATCTGTAACAACATCAGGGTTGGTGAATCTCCCTCCTCGTAGAGAAAAGTGTTGTAGGACAGGCACAAGACTGGCTTAAGAGAAAGTTTGCAGTACCCAAATGATCTGTATTGCTCCATCTGTGGGATGGGCACCCCCTAAAATTTTCAGAGGGAACCTGAGAGAAATTTTAAAGCCTGTCCACTGCTTCTAGATGGCCAACATGGGCACCAAGATCCTCTGAAACCCTTGAATGTCTGCAATGAGTCACTTAAGGCAACAGTCACCACCGACACACGTAAAGAGATGTGACTGAGAAACTATAACCCTTAAAAAAAATACAGGTTTGCAGGAACCACCATTTCGTGTATGAAAGAACTGATATCAGCCTGCTCTTCAGGTAAACATTTCCTTTTGAGGCTTTCTGTTAAGACTGGGGTTTGAGTGCTCCTAAAACAAATATGGGGGAAGCTTAGTCCTGTGAAGAGTAGGTAGTTGTAATCAATGATCCTTATGGGTTCCTTCTAATTTGAGATATTCTATGATTCTATGAAACAAAAAACACCACCATTTCTTATTGGTGAATAAAAATATTTTCTATGTTTTACATAGAAAACAGGTGAAAATGAAAAGCTTCATCAGAACCTAGCAGACTGGATTCATAACTCTCATGACGTCAGGGAAGAAACTGGATTTTTACTACTAATCGTAACTGTTGTTCGTGTTTTGATAATACGACATCCTATGGGAGCTGAGTCACTGAAAACAGGATCTTGCTTCTCTTGAAAATTTCATGAATGTTTCAGTGGACTGCTGCTAGATTTTTCAGGTTTGCAGTGAAAGTTGATATTGGGGAGAAAAGCAGCAAAATGAGTTAATATGTGCCAGAGATACAAAAGCAATACAAGAGGTTTTGGAAGCATACCAGAGGGAATAAAGCAGGTCTACTCATAAATAAGGAAGACATGAAATTAATAATGTCTCAAAAGTGACTGAGATAACTTACAGTGGTATCAAGCCTGCCATCGGTAAGAATGTACATCATAAAGGTTGAAATATTAGGAACAGAGAAAAACTGCTCAAATACCTTGGAAAATATGAATACATACAATCCAGCTGGTCTTGATCATATCTTAGGGCAATCACCTCCCAGAGTTATATAAGCTGTAGGCTTCACCCATACTTGAAAGTTACAGCGATAAAATTGATAATGTGTCCCCTTAATTGAGTGTGATTGAATTACTGCAGGTAAGCAAGTTACTGCGTGCCAGCTGAGCCATGGTAACTTGCTATGTGTGCTCTCAACTAAGCAATGTCTATTCACTTTCAACAACAACATAAAACCAATTTACAGAAACAAAAGCAAAAAGGCGAATGCTCTTATTCCAGTCTGAGAGTGGCATGTTTCACTTTGCCGTAAGTAGATTCACAACATATCTCAGGTAAACTAAAAAGTTGATAGAAGTTGGGAGGTATAAAAATCTAAAGTAAAGCTAAGATAAAAGTAATTTGTTCAACAACTGGATAGAAGTAAATACTATAGTGACCTTCAGACAAGGAAGGAATACTCTTTGGAAATACTCTCTGAAAATGAACTTTTTAGGAATTAAGGGAAGAGAAATAATTATCATGTAAGAAACAGCTCACAGGGCTGGATTCTTCCACTTTTATTTCATGAGTAGATCCCCATTTTCTAATTGATCTTCTTGCTTTTCACTCAGTGAATTGTAGAATAAAACGTTTTTCAAAGTCTGTGAATGAATTAAAATACGGCTCCAGTGATCCCCATGCTAGACAATATATGAACTGCTGAAAAACAAATACTGGCCAGAAAATTTGTTTTTTTAGAGTGCTAAAATTAGCAGAAGGATTACAGCATATATTTGTAAATTTGCCTTAGTATTAAGCATCGAATTTCACAAGGTATTTTCTGGAAAAAAAGTTTAAATTGACTCTGGATAGGAGATACTATCTGGACTGAAAATTTGGAAAGAAGTTTTAAATGACTGAAAGAGCTTTAGGAGCAATGTGTTTGTACACTACTGATGTTAGACAAATTTCTCTTAAAATGAGAACCTTATTAATGAGCGAGTAAACAGCACATTATTGAAAGCCTGCAGGTCATACTAGACAGAGATTTGTACTGTTGTAACCAAATCAAATACCATCTCGCTACCATAAAGTACTGAGACAGAGCAAAAGGTATTTAGAGATATTTAAAAGCCAGATTTGGTTGAAGACTACCCCTACTAATCTAACACCTGTTCAGGATGAAGAGAAGAAAAGACTGAGAGGCAACAATGCTGAAAGGTACACAAAGATGACAGAAAATAGCATGCATGCATTTGGAATGTGAGACTTCAGCCGAAAAGGCTGTTAAAAATTGGTGCTGTATATGAAAGTGCTTGGTACACAGCATGCGGTATGTCTGGCTTTGTACTCTCATGCAGTGTCTTGGAGGTATCATACCCACCTTGGACATCCTAAGGGGAGAAGGATGCTGATAAGTTTTAGGAAACACAGGTTACGAGACTGAAGGATGTAAGAACATTTCAGACATATCATTTAATGAAGCAGTGAAAAACCAAGGAAGAGAGAGAAAGACGGCAGTAGAAGCCTGAAGAAGGCAAATGGGGCTAAGAAATGGAAAAAAACAGATTAGACATAGGGAATGTAAAATGGTAAATGAGCTTTTTTCTTGTATTTTTACCTTCTGGAACAATCTTTAGGTAATCAAAGTTATTTGACTTGCTATTTTCCAGGTTGGAGGCCAAAGTCATTAGAAAGTCTTTGGTATGAGCCACATACTGGCAGAGAGCAGGTTAATGGCATCTAACAAATCTTCATTTTTCCATTAATTTTACATGTTTTTTTTCTCATACTGTACCAAAGTTTCCTCAGAGCTCCAATTATGAGATATATAAAATGAAAAAACTGCTTGTATTTTTTCTGGATAACCATGGTTCTGTGGATATACACTCCCTGATCTACAGTGCCTTTCCCTTGCAGGAGGATGATGTTTCCAGTTGGTTGCATAAAAAGCAGGGCCTTTCCTCTCTTTTTCTTGCCAGCAGGTTCAGAACAAGTAAATGTTCCAAATCCACATTTCATTAGCTTCTCCTTCTTCAGCAGTTCCGTCAGGGTCTCAGACCACCATTTCTTGTGTCTATTGCAGAGACAGGAGTTTCTCCACAGTAACGTTTGTGTAGCTCAGATTGCTTTTCTCCTTTGCTGGTTTTCCCCAAACTCAGCCAAGCTGTCCAAAATTTTACGTATCTATGTTTCTAGCAGACCATACTTCAAAAACAGTCATAAAGGAAGTCAGCCAGGTTATTTATTAGGAGCTGTAGCTGGAAAAAAGAGATCAGGAGGACTGCAGTCCTTGAAAAAAATAAAAAAATTTTGAAGGATGAATATATCTCCAAAATTACAGTGTATAAGCCCAGAGCCTGCTTGATTCAGCAAAGTGTAAGCAAGATCGGTTGCCTCTGGCTATACAGAAATACTTGAGAAGTCATTTTTCAAAGTTAAAACATCCATATTTTTAGTGAAGATTTCTCCAGTGAAATGGATGGGGAATGATATCATTGTGTGCTGAGTGTCATGGTTGCTCTCAGAAAGGGTGTGCAATTGTGAAGGTAGAGGACAGGCCCTCTGGAGCAGACTAGCCTGAAACCAACAGACTTTTCAGATGCAGAGCTGAATGCAAGTTTCAGAATTTCCCACCGCAAAAATGAAAAAAAATTATTTTCAAGGTTTCTCACAGAGTAAAATGATGTTTTGAAGTTGCTCTGGTTTTGCTTCATTCGATGTCTTTTCTACTGCCCTTATACTAGTCAAGTTGTGGGTTCTCTTTTCATAACTGCTGAGGAGAGCTGTGATTAACACCCCTCATTTTTTTTTTTCTTAGATCTAAAGATCTTACCTGCTCAGTAATGAGTAGCTTGACCAAGGTACATTATTTCACCAGCTATAGGAGAGGGCATCAGCTCCACATTACCACAGACACACGCAGTGTTGGGAGTGTTAGCACATACACTGCAGAGCTCCAGGCATTGCCCACACTGAGGTGTCTGGTGCCACCTCAGCAGTGTCTAGTTTCTCTGACTTGACTATAAGAGGATTTTTCAGCTATTCTAGCCATCCAACACCTGAGACGAATCCCACTTAGAGGGCTAGACAATACTTAAGTAGCTGCTGCTTTAAAGATTGAAACAGTGTGTTTATTTTTTTCAGTTATGATGTTCTCCAGGTCAGAGTTTGCAATGTGTAATGCAAAATGCATTATGAAAAATGCAAAATGCAAAATCAATGACACCACAAAATGATATAAAAATGTACAAGTCTAAACAGCTTTATATCATCAAGCTGTTTCATGAAAAATTAACATTTAGAATTTTGACATCTGTAAACTTTCAAAAATAAAAATGTCAAGACATTTTCTTTTTTAATTTCTCCACAGTTACTTTTGCAAAATGATTATCCAGACATGTTTTGATAATGCATATTTGACAGCTCCACATTTTGAAGGAAGCAAGAATAAAATAATATCATGCAAAAGAACAACCAGTATGGTATTCCCATCAGCTCCCCAGTATCATGCTGCATAGCTCTGTCTACAAGCTACAGAGTAATCGAGACTCAGCCACCATGACTGGTAGGTGGGTGGTTATTGTTGATTTCACCACTTCTCATTTTTCTTTTGAAGAACACGAGCAGTAGTTTTGATATGACATAGCTCTGCTCCTGGTTATGGGTACATCAGGGAAATCAAAGACCAGAATAACTATCAGAAGGAAATTTGGAGGAGGTGATCATGGTGGGGAAATACAAAAATCAGAATCGTAAAGAAGACAGTACCAGTGAAATTTTCAAAGTTGTTTAGTTACTGGCCTAACAATGCTCACACTGGAGTAAGTAGAAAATATTCTCCTTGTTTCAAGAACCAGAGCATTACGTGCTTTGTAAAAAACCCTAATCCATTGGGGAGTGATGGAGAGAGAATTAGAGACCTACGCCTGAAGTCATTTGACTTCAGAAGTTGAGGCAATGAATTCTATTTTTGAAGGCTGTTTCAACACTTTCTTACACGAGAAAATAAAAGGTAGAAGAAGATGGAGATTTCTGCTCAGGACTGAAATTTTCCTTTGAATTATGGTGGCTTAGATCTGAAGAGTCACTTCAGCTCAGAGCTAACAGTAAAACTAAGGTGCGGTGTTTTGAAATGCCTTGCAACACAGTAGATGAACACTTACTGTGCAGCCAACAGGCTGCAGCAGATGTGTGTTCCCACACATACATTGCTCCAGGTTGTTCAGTTAGTGGCCTAGAAAATTCATTGAAGAGGACACTGCAGAGTACTCAAGCTTGAACTCCACCCCCTTCCCTGGCTGTCTCTCCCTCCTTCATCCTTGGCGATGCGTCTTTGCAGGGGACTGGCATTCTTCTTAGATTGATTTACTTCAAGGCTGTTATGACAGGAGCTGGAGAAGTATCAGTGCAACTGGGCTTTTTATTAAATTTTCTTTTAAGAAGGCCCAAAGTTGTCTGCTGACTAGAGATCCAGCTTTGTTTTGTTCTTTTCCTTCTCTACAGAGAAAGCTTATGCACTCTTACCTCTTGCTGAGACACCTTTGTATTCTCAAATTGCCTGCGCTGAAGTTTTTCATGTTCCGGTAATGACATCCTTCTTTTCACTCCTTAACTGCTTTCTAGTGAGACTACCAATAGAGCCGTCCATATTTATCAGTTATTTGTCTTGATTTCACCCCACTTACTCTAGACAACAATTATTTGTACTGGAACAAGTTGTGACTTGGGAATGTATTTTAACACAGTAGACAAAATAAGAACTGGAGACTTCTAGTTTTGAGGTCAATGGCAAAACTCACCAAGCAGAATCAGAGTGAGACCCTGAAGCCCAAAGGTAATAGGACAAGAGCTAGCTAAAGAGAACAGTGCCCATTAATTACTGGGCCTCCACTCCCTCTCTCACCTCAATAGGATTAAAAGACTAATACAGACATCTAAATTAAAAACAATAGTTTATAGTTCAAGGCATTCATTTAAACTTGATACTGAAGACTCTCGCTAGGGACACAGGCTGGGATACATAAATACAGGCTGATAATTTGATGAATGCTCAATATAAATTAGAACCATTTTTCTGCATTAAGCAAACACAATGTTCCCAGGACATAATTTCCTCATCTGCAGCATGAGTGACAACAGCCTTGTCACCTTTAGGGTGTTTGCTTAGCCAGCCCTGAGCCTGATGCCCGACCCTGCCCCTCCGATCAGATGGCAGGGAATATGACTGCCGCGCCTCAGTGGGTGATGGAGCTCCTTGCTTCTGTGTTGGCCCTGTCTTTTGTACAGTGGGTGGGGATGGAGATGGGCAAAATACTTCATCAGTAAGAGTCCCTGTCCAAATGATGTGTAAACATCCTCATCAAGACACCAGTTAGTTTTATGCCAGTCGGAGGCAGTGCTTCAGCTGATTTCACCACGGCAGGATGTTGCAATTTGTTGGATGTGAAGTTGGCAAGAAAGAAGTTGAAGTCTCAGAACAGTGAGTAAGAAGAAGAGGCAAGAGACTAGATGAGTGACTACATTCTATCAGTTGTCACAGTGCTTAGACTAGCACCTTTTGCAGGATAGTGCAAATGCAGCAAGGGTATGGATTACTGGTGAAGGCCTACTGTTTCATGCTGATCTTGAACTCGCAGTATCAGCAGCCCCTTTGTGAGCCATGCTGTGGTCCAGCTACATGTTGCTGTGCAGCAAGCTGTGAGGAGCAGAGCTACTGCAATGAGCTAGCATTGACTGTGGAGCAGCAATATGCTTGTTTCTGGGTCCTTACCTGGTCCAGTATTGGATGAATACACCTCTCAAGAGGCTGACCAAGCTTGATTCATTCTAGCATGTACCCACTGGTTGGTGAGTCCACTGCGCGTGTCATTGTGATGAGGTGCACAACATCATGTGCCATGTTTGGCTGAATGTGTTCCACAGTTCTTTGAACGTCATTTAGGAAGAGTACCCTGCTCAGGTCTATTAGGACTTTTGTAGGAGAAGTAGTCTGACACTTCTGTCAGGGAGAAGGAAGGGGAGTGGAAGGCTACAACTATTATAATTGTGAAGGGCCAAAGCCTTGCTGAAAGTAGTGGGAAATTTATTTCGGAAATCTGGAGTCTTCCTCTTATTACAAAATGTCACCCTATTCCTCTACACAAGAGTGATGCGGAGGGTGTGATGATACTCTAAGCTCAATGGCAGCATTTACTCCCTATGCAGTAACAGACGGTGTCTGATCCATGGATCCCTGCCAGGAGTTCATCAGCTATGTGTTTGGGTAGCTCAGGTCACTGTCTGTGAGATCAGTTCGTTGGCAGAGTGAAGAGCAACATCATCACCATGGCCTGCTGCACATTTCACAAGCTGCTAGTGAGTGATGTGGCTGAAGGTAGGCCAGGTGTTCCGCTGGCCGCCACCTAGCCTTAGGCAGATTTGAGGGGTTGCTTAAGCAACAACAGCCTCTGGAGAGGGAAGGGACACCTGAAATGCATCTGCATGTAAGTGTAATGCAATACTCATTTCACAAACACCGTGGTGTTTCTGCCTTGTCCACAGACTCTCCATCTAAAGCCCTTTTCTTGATTCATCTCTCCTTCCCCTGCTCTCTCTGCAGAGAACAGACTCCTCTGTTGATCATACTGGGGCCAACAGCAAAATGCTCAGGCTAACCTGTTTACAGTAGAGGTCTCTAATCTCTTCCCTTGCTAAAGTAACTTTTTCTGTAAGAAATATTATCTCAGTGCTGAGGGTGTCCAGGTAACTCTTATTCCATGCTGAGAACCATCTATTTCCCTCCCTTCCAAATAGTAAACACACCAAAGGGTTGTGGAGGAAGAGACACACTTGCCACCCACGGCTCCCTGGAATGAGACCTGGCCTGGGACACCTCCTCAGACAGGCATAGCTCCTTAATATTTGAATCTTGAAGTCTGCTTCAGTTGTAAGGGCAAAAAGACAGGAGTATTCTCAGGGAATTGGACTAATAGTGAAGGATGAGCTACTTAATTGTGGTCCATTGCAAGTGTAGTCATAATATGAAGTATGAGAAAGCTACTATTCTTTCAAAAAGAAGTAAATTGGCAGAAGGGTACCTCAGTCAGCCAGATCACAGGTAACAGCTGGGTTAAACAAGATCTTTGTCCCACTGGAGGAATAAAAAAGCTCAGACAGAGGTTTAGCTTGGCTTTCTTTTTTAAATAGAAGCCCACCCTTTTTCACAGGAGACTTCTGAGATTATTTCTTTATTTTGGCCAAGATTTGAATAAAGAGCATTCTTGTTAGGGTTAGCTTGGTCTTCATGTCCACAAGGATAACTGATTGCCAGACAGGCTATTCTTGATTAGCATGGCCAGCTCATATTAGTCATAGTCATAATCAGCTGGGGCTGCTGCAGCATCATCTAGAATCCACTCAGAACATTCTCTCAGAATAGCAATGCTTGTGCACACCCGCACTGGTTCTCTGCAAGGGAAGCAAAGACAGAGCATCTGCATTTATAAGCTGAGACCTGTACTGGAACGAGTAACGGCACAAAAGACATCTGTGCCCTAGACAGATGTGTATGTCAGGCCAAGTACTACTCAAAACTAGAGGGAGAAATACATTCCTTATTATGATATCTAATGCGTTTATTCACCAAACAATCAGTGGAAGAGCTGAGACAGTGTTATTTTAGATGTGATTTTTAAGAGTCATGAGAATGTAATAGAAGGTCATGAAGGATAATCTTGGATTAAGTGACAATAGCTTTTCTAAAGAGAGCAAACTTCGATAAACTAGGAATATTGATTAGAAAATTCAAATGACCTGAGAAATCAGGGGCTTGAATGCTGAAGTGATTTAGGATTTATTACAGAATCACAGAATCACAGAATCACAGAATGTTAACGGTTGGAAGGAACCTCTGTGGGTCATCTAGTCCAACACCCCTGCTGAAGCAGGGTCTCCTTTTTGAGATCAAAGTTACTAAAAACTGTCAGGAATGTGCATGACAAGCAAGCTTCAGGCTTCCTTGCATTAACAATCTCCCTCTCTTTCCCAAGAGAGGTAAAAGGAAGAAGCAGAGAGCTTGGAAGCAGATCAGCTAGATCAGCTCAGGCTATGACTATATTACTTGCTCGGGAGCATTTCCAGGTTCGTTGGTCTGGATGTACACTTCTGATATATCCCAAATCCTTTCACTACTTCTTCCTCCAAACATACTCTGATTACTATGATGAGGCAAGCTTTTAGAAACATTTTATCTGAATCACTGGAGGATCAGGACGAACAAATTGTAGGTAAGTCTGTGCATTGCCAAAAAAAGCTGTAATAAGGTAGTATATTGATGCAGCAAGACTTTGTCACTGTGGAGACAAGTTAGGTTTAGTTTCTAATTGAAATTGTTTTCTATTGAAACAAGAAACAGAAGATTATTCAGGTATCAGATATGGAGAACAAGAAAAGCAATGGGACACTAATGCAATACAGACACATGGAAAATAGTTAGGACTGTTCTTGGTTTATCGTTGATAACATATGGCACAGTGGTGAGTAGGGATGAAAGGTCAATGATGTTTGGAGACTGCAGTCAGAATGAAGACAGGAAAATGGAAGCCATCACAAGAAACTGAAATGACATTCAGACTACTTAGACCACAGTAGTACAAAGATTTCTGAACTGATATACCAGCTTGGCCAAGAAGTAGTCCAACGATGCTTTCAGGACAATGATCTCATCTTTTGGCACAGGGAAGCAGGGGCATTGGGAAGAGGTGTGGTGAAAGCACTGCTGCTTTTAAAGCCCAGCGGACTGCCAGCACTTGCTTGAAGTGCCCTCATGTTGCATTTCCAAATCAGGGGTGAAGGGAGCTTACTCTCAGTTGGCTCAGACGTGCTTATCCCAAGGGCAGATATTGCCTTAAAAATGAGACTGAAGTCAGCAGAGACTCTAATATTGTATAACCTTCATTGCTGAAACTGGAGAGGAAGAAAATACTACAAAGTGAAGCACAGTGCCTGAATATTTGACTTTAAAAGATTCAGGAACAGATGGATGTGAATTGACTGTGAATAGGCAGAGGCTGGAGGCTAAAACATTTTTAGGCATCAAGGTAGAGCAGTTCCAAAGCAACCTTCCAAAACGATATAGGGAAAAGGAAAAAAAATAGCTAATTTTCAGATGAGGCTTGGCTGGATGATGAATGAGTCCATAAGGAAATAACTAGAGAGTGAAAGAAAGGTAATGCAGAAATTGCTAGGATTTTTTTCTTCTTTATGTTCAATTTCTTGCAGGCTCAGCTTGGATGATATTCCTGAAAAGGAAACAGTTCACTTTACAATTAGTTCTACTTTGACCTGGGCTGTTCTTCACAACAGAAATAAACCAAGAATAGTTCCAGCTTGGGGCCGCGGAGCACACAAGGATGATACAAGAGTCAAATGACAGCCCGAGGAGATTTCCACAGATTTTCATTCCTTTTGTCTGTACGCTTTTCAGATGATTAGAGCTGGAAAAGTGTTTGCTTCCTTTCTCGTGAGATGTGAGAATTGGTGATATGTTTTGAAAAAAAAAAGCCTTTGTGGGGGCTGTTACGTTAAAGTCACCAGTGCTACAAATCGCACTGGGCTCACTGTGGCAAGTTGACTGACTGATGTTACTTGCATCGGTCTTCACAAGTCTGCTTCCCAGGCACAGCCTGGTGGAAATAGGGGGCAGGAGGAGATTCAGGCTCCTCTCAAAGCCCCCAACACTCCCTGTCTTCCTTGACATGGTCCATGGACATGGAGAACTGAAGAAAATCTAGGAAAAGAGCAGGAGAGTAGGAGTCTGAAGTATGGTGGTGATAGTGTAGAGTGGAGTCAAAGTAGCCCACTTCCATTTACGTTTGATAAGTGCACTTGTGTATTTAAAATAATTCCTTTTAGCTACTGCTGTAGCTTATGCTGGAGGGGCTAATGGATTTGCTAAAGAGTTGTCGGTAGCAATGGAGTTCTGAACAGTATTGTCATAAGTGGTAACTGTTCATCAGGTGATCCTTTACTTCACAAGACAGCATCTCTATTGACCGTGTTACTTTGTGGGTGTGACCTTGGTTTCTTCCCAATGTATTATGCATGAGGTAGATGTAAAACCCAAAGTCCCCTTTGCAGACAGGCTGGAGAAATTTGCTTCACACTAGAGCCTTGTAATGAACTCCCAGCTCACCTCATGACCAAGATATTAATATTGGAATTTACTTTCTATTATTGCAGGAGGCACACTCACCTAGATGTTTACTAGCATGAGTCGATTTATTTCAGTCATGGCCTACAGATTCTAAATGGAATCAAAGTGGTGTAGGGCCTGTGAACATATGCTTTTGTAGTCAGAGACATGGGTTTCCATTTTACCCAGTCAAAAAAAAGTTCTTGTCCTTATTTTTATGCTGCTGACAAAGCAATGTATAATGCCTGTTGGAAGTTAACCTGTGAAATGAGGACTGTATTTTGGGGGTTAAAGTCTTAGAATAATTGATTACTTTGACATTCTCAGTATCTTGCACCTCTGTGGGACCAAGCTGACAGCTTTCTACGATGGCATGACTGTCTGGGTAGATGAAGGGAGAGAAGAGGAGGTTGTCTACCTTGACTTCAGCAAGGCTTTCGACACTGTCTCCCATAACATCCTCATAGGCAAGCTCAGGAAGTGTGGGCTAGATGAGTGGTCAGTGACGTGGATTGAGAACTGACTGAACAGCAGAGCTCAGAGGGTTGTCATCAGCAGAGATGAGTTTAGTTGGAGGCCTGTAACTAGTGGTGTCCCTCAGGGGTTAGTACTTGGCCCAGTCTTTTTCAACTTCTTCATCAATGACCTGGATGAAGAGTTGGAGCTACTGGAGAGAGTTCAGCGGAGGGCTACAAAGATGATTACGGGACTGGAGCATCTCTCCTACTAGGAGAAGCTGAGGGAGCTGGGCTTGTTTAACCTGAAGAAGAGAAGGCTACGAGGGGACCTAATAAATCCCTACAAATAAATTAAGGGTAGGTGTCAAGAGGATGGGGCCAGACTCTTTTCAGTGGTTCCCTGCGACAGGACACGGGGGCAATAGGCACAAACTAAAGCAGAGGAAGTTCCATCTGAACATGAGGAAGAACTTCTTCACTCTGAGGGTGACAGTGCACTGAAACAAGCTGCCCAGATGGGTTGTGGAGTCTCCTTCTCTGGAGATATTTAAGACCCGCCTGGACAAGGTCCTATGCAGCCTGGTCTAGGCGACCCTGTTTTGGCAGGAAGGTTGGACTAGATGATCTCCAGACGTCCCTTCCAACCCCTACCATTCTGTGATTCTATGATTCTGTGTCTCTAACTCTGTGCTGATTTCTTGCAACACCATGACAACAGACAATAAACTTGAGGCTATTGCTTACTCTGAGCTACAGCAGCTTTAGAAAACAATCAGATAACATTTCTGGGAATCCATCTCTGCTTTCCTGCTGGTGTTTGATACATAGCATATGTATATATTTTCAGGCAATAGGCTGAGAGCCCCAACATCCTCCCAAGAGGTTAGCACAAGTATGATTGTTCAAGCAACGATGTTTCCTGACACTGTAATCCATTCCACTCACTTTCTAGAGTCCGAAGACATTTATCAAAGTCAAGTTTTGCAAGAATTTAACCCATCCTATGGAATGCATAATCATATCCTTGCTATGATTTTGTGCAAGAAACCTGAAAGAAACCCTAAAATATTGAGTTTTACAGATTTGAAAGCAATTTCTATATAACTGTTTAATATTTTATCTTAAGAAAGTGCTTCTAGACATGAAGAAATTACTCTGAATTTGAAGAGGCTTTCCATGACAGAAAATGCCACCATTTCCATATGGCTATTCCACAGATTCCTTTAATTCTCTGGTGTAAATTTAATTAATTATGAGGTCTAGTTAGACCAGTATTTGAGAGATGGATCAAGCCTTATGTAGATTGCTTATACTCAATATCTAGATAAGGCTCATACAGGAAAGAAGAATATTCTCCCACCCACCAATCCTGCTTTATTCCTTAGAAATATTATGGTCAGTATGCGGGATTGAACTCTTCACAGCCTATTGAATTTTACTATCACACCACCGCACTCAAGCTCTACCTATATTATTATAAAGACATCTGTGTGTGCTTTTGCTGTTTATCATTATGCAAAGCAGTCATACACAAACAGTAATTTCCACATCTGCATCTTTGAAGGCTGCTTTGGCTTCTACCCATTAGTATTGCACTAACTACACTAGACCAGGGCAGTACAACACTTGCAGTCAATGCTTCAGCAAAACATGAGGTGACCAGTGACTCTGTGCTTTAAATCTGAAATCAGAAATGTGTCCAAGAACAGCAGGAGGGAGCTTTCGACAGCCAGAAATGTTGTCTTTCTGGTGATATTTGACCCTCACCTCTGCTTATGTGAAATCCCAGCAAAAGAAGTAATATTTCTGCAAGAAAAAAGATGTTATTTTGGGGACTCTGAATAAATTCAGGCTTTATCATGATGAAGAAGGCAAGCAGAGGATGTATCTTTTATTCAACCATTTGATATAGTTAGAAAAAGGACAGAGAAGCTTTCAGGTACACCAATACTTTTTAGGTTTGAAACATAAATCCAAATGCCTGCACTATCCTGATGCTTCAGTGGCATAAAGTATTCTCTGTGCAACAGCGAATAGACCTGGAAAGGACCATGAGGGATCGTGTTGTAGATGTCCCTACACAAAGAAGAGTCCAACCATATCAGTAAGAAGCAAACTGTCTGGATGTAGTGACTTCCGTTACCCAGAGCAAATCTGACTTCAGGAGTGAGTGAGAAGGGTGGGATGTCTCATTTCATTAACAAAAAAAAATGTCTTTTACAGTCAGTTCTGGGTGACAAGAAGTGAAGGAACACATCACCAAAGGGATACCATTGCGTTCGATCTGAATATAATGCAAGATGAAATGCAGCAGTTTGGTATAACCTACACACCAAAGATTCTCTTTTTAGAGTAAATTTTAACACAACTTTAATATTCCCTCCCTACCTTCTGCTAAAATGAAAACCCTTCGAACCACAAAGAGTTGATGCTCTGACTACTTCTGAAGCGCAGGTGTATTTTTTATTCCCATTGGCAATAGGAGCACAGGAGAGGAAATGCTAGTAGTTTTCTGCTAAGACAAGGAGTTATGCTGGACTGATTAAAAGTGGATGTTAAGATTTGCACTGTTAAGTCACATTATCAGGGCTTTATTTGGTGAAAGTCTCAAAGTCAGCCAGAGTGAGTGGGCAGCCAGGAGTGGGAAGTGAGATGCCAAGGCAGATCAGTGAAAGACCAGTGCTTGCTGTAGCAAGTGGGGATGGATTGAGTTTTATAATGCATAGCAGTAGCTATGAGACCAAAAGCTGTAGACAGATGAGAGCTCACTGCTCGTGCTTATTTCATCCCTCTGGATATTTTCTATAGATGAAATAACACTAAGCAGACCTACACCTGTAAATCATGCTGTATTTCATATGTTGGGGGATTAAGGCAGATCTGATGGTGAGCTGGTCTTGAAGCTCTGCAGAGGTTTTTTTAACTTACCAGATTCTCTTTTGTAATCCCTATTTTCATCTTCCCACCACCTATCCCCAGCAGTCAGGTTGGAATACTTTAAAGCAGAAGAGAGAAAAACTGATTTCCGTGAGATTTTCCATTTATTTTACTGAATCTGAGGCCTAAAATAACTCATAGAAGGTGCTTTGTAAAGACCTTTCTACTAGGAGTAAAATCTTATGATTATAATCTTTAATCTTACAATTTGGGCTGAACTGTGCATATGCATAAGATGTATATTTTGAAAAGGGACATTTAAAATATCTGGGGCATTCAGTATTCAGTTAGTTGTTTCCTTTTGTAGCAAACAGCTACCAAAATTTGGCATAATCACATTTTTGAACTCACAGTTTATGGAAAGAGTGAAAAAGAATACAGGTTTCTCCAAGGAGATTTTACAGTTATAAGATAACCCTGACAGAGATAACACATTTGAATCGATTTCCTAGATGTTCCCTTTTTCTCCTCCATCCCTGCAGCATTTAGAGAAATCTGTTGCAGGTAGATCTCAGAGACTCTCAGCCCAGCAAACAAATCACCAAGGCAACCTTGACACTGATGTCTGGAACTCGGTATGGAGAGAAACAATAAGCACCTTATATCAGTATCCCAAGTCTAAACCCCATTCAGTATTTCACAGTGCACACATTAAAATTGGCTTTTGAGTCAGTTGCCTTGCATGCTCACTGATTTTTTTGAAAAATTTTTACTGCTGCTTCAGGGATCCTAGCCACTTCTTCAATGCTGTACATCCATAGGTTCTTACTATAAATGAAAACCTTGTCCGTTAATTTCTCAGAGACATCTTAATTAAAAAAGCCTCCCCCCTCAAAATCTTTAGCTGCTAATCTGCCAGTGCTAGCATTGCAAATAACTGTATCTAACTGGAATTGTGTCTTTTGAATCAATAGAAATGGGTGATTGAACTGAATGCATTCAACTCACCTGCGTGGGGAAGTACATGCTTTTAGAAAGCAGTCACTGGATGGACTGAATAGCCTTTTGGTTGATCATTTCCTCTACGTGAAAGCTACATATTCTTGACACAAGAGTGTTATCTTGGAATAAGTTTAGTTAAAAAAAGATTTGTCATGCTATTTAAGTGTCTGTATAATTTTTTTAGCCAGACTGAAAAAAAAAAGGAACTGAATAAAAAATAGTCTTATCAATTCACTTCATCTCTTTATATTTGATTCAGGATTGCAACAGTAGGATTTCATAGATGCATTTAAATCAAAGCTTAGGATATGCATGACTCTGGCTGAAACAAGAAATTTTGCTTGGGGAGTACCTGTAAGCCACGGAAGGTGCATGTCCACCTGAAACCTTGGTTTCAAGAGGCCAATTTGCCTTTCAAAGCATGCTCTTTCCNGGATCTCATAGTGGCTTTAATAATGTGCTGACATGTTACATGCACTCATACATTTTAACTAACATTCAATAAGCTCACTTTAAGAGAGCTGCACAGTTCAAAGCAATCCATTTCATTATATCTTGTAAAGCTAAGCTTCAGGAGTAGAAAACTCATATGGTGCAAACAGTGATGTAAGATTTTTCTGTTATTCCTTTAAAAACACTACAGGCTAACCCTTATAGCTAAGATGCAGTTCTTTCTGCACTCGCTACTCTTGACAGAGTACATATTTGGTATTTTCTGCTATCCTGAAACAAATAACAGAGCAATTAAAGTTTATCTTGATGCGTGGATTGCACCCTTGTGTAAAATCCTTTTGTATAGTAGGTCATTTAAGAAAGCAGCAGACTCCCACTTAAAATCAGCTGATAATTGTTTTCTACTGAGTGACTCATCCTGCAAATCAGTGTGCCTTACTGCTGAGACTTCAGTTTTTAAGTTTTTTCTCAAGTTGCCCTCAGTGCTCAGAGATAAGCCCAAGCAGTCTGGCTACATACATCGTGTGTTTTTTGATGCCATCTGTTTTTATGGGATAATGGATGACTTTTCAGGTGTCACTCTCGTTGCTGTTGATGGCATGAAACAACTCTTTTATCCTAGTCATCTCTTCTCTCTAGCTCTTCCATCAGTACCTTAATTGAGTGGTAATCCAGTTACCTTCAGGAACAGGCAAATCTAGCAAAGGAAGTAGGAGACCTGCATGGTTGAACAAGGAGCTTCTAGCGGAGATCAGGTGGAAGAGAAAGGTCCATGGAATGTGGAAAGAGGGGCAGGCCACTTGGGAAGAGTACAGGAATGCGGTCAGAGCATGCAGGGATGCAACGAGGAAGGCCAAAGCCCACCTGGAATTGAAGCTGGCAAGGGATGTCAAAAACAACAAGAAGGGCTTCTTCAACTACATCAGCAGCAAAAGGAAGGCTAGGGACA
>Ga0065711_1001116_pt1 | contig 48006 bp, 21 predicted proteins | sample Hoacrofraction12_FD_59098 | JGI IMG/M metagenome (GOLD analysis project Ga0065711, IMG submission 59098) | Hoatzin crop microbial communities from Cojedes, Venezuela - Epithelial fraction 12 v2 (version 2) | ecosystem: Host-associated > Birds > Digestive system > Esophagus > Crop | place... | reverse complement strand
GGGCCGGCGGGCGCGGCCTCCTCTCGCGGCTCCATCGCCGGGGCTCGCACACCTCGGGGCCTGGGCCCGCCCCGCCCGAGAGCCCCCCTAACCCCCCCGGCCAGCCGGGGCCGGAGCAAGAGGCGGCGAGCCGGGCCCCGCTCCCGGGGAACGGCGAACTGCAGGAAGCTTTTGGCGGCCACAGGCTGTGGGGGTTCGGGGCGAGGCCGTCACCGGCCTTGAGGCCACAGAACCTGCAGCTCCTGCGGGGTGAGAGGGTTGTCCCTGCCTCACCATAACCCGAGGCAGGTGCCGTGGTGGTCAAGCCTTGTTTTAAGGCTTTCTGGCAATAGTTCGGGATCCACAGGAGTCTGGGCCTGTACAAGTAACACAGCTGATAGCAGGCATGGTGGTGATGGTTTGATGGTTGGACTCAACGATCTTGGAGGTTTTTTCCAGCCTCAGTGATTCTGTGATTCCATGGCCACAGCCCCAGCAGCTGGGCCGGGATGCGAGGAGCCCAGCGCACCCAGAGGCGGCCAGGACCTGCAGCTGTTCCCAGCACAGCTCTGCAGGAGTGAGCGTCCAAGCACCACAGCCACGCATCCAGCACGTGTCAGTGGTATCAAACAAAGTGAGTGCATGGTACAGGGCTCTGAACTGCTGTAACGATACCGCTTTCAGAGCCGCTTAGTGTCCGTGGGTAAACTTTGATCTTGAATGCAGTCCCATTACAATACTGTCTCCCTATTAAAAGGAATTTCCTCAATACGGATTAATGACTTAGTTCTGCTTGGAAGCATTTTGCTGTTCATTCTGTCCTAAATCTAGAATTTATCCTGTAATCCTGGGTGCTACCACACAAGCTACAGAGCTCAGCTGTCTTCAACAAAGGCGGGAGAAGTAGTAGCCTGTTGATTTTCACTGTCTGAAGTCAGGGTTAGTATTGTTTACCCTAAAAGATTTAGCAATAGAAATGTTTATTCTAAAACGGGGAAATGTGTCAAGAAGCATTTCCCAGAAGGGCATTTATGACATATCCCTCCCCATGGGAGTGGGAGGAAAAAAAAAAAAAGAAAAAAGAAAAATTAAGATATTTTCCCTACTGGATGATAAGAACTACTAATAAAAAGCATCTTAACCCAACAGCAACTGCAGAGAAGGCAGAAAACAAAGTCTTTTGAAAGTCTTCCATGCATATGGTATGCATGCTAACAGACAGAAAAGCAAATTTCAGGCATTTATAACAGAAGTAGCTTCTGCTAATAAAGAATTAATGGAAAACTCTGGTTGGACTGCTACAGCTCTGAAAGCAATTTCAGAAAGCACAGAGCAATACAATCACTGAAGAGCAGGTGAAATAATCTACAGTCCTCATTAATAAAGCAGTTTTTCCAATATTAAGCAGAATTAAAACAACTGCAGCTGGAGGCATACTTTTCTTGTCCAATGGAACAGAAATCTATGAGGCATTTAGGTGTACAAATAAATTTACTCAAAGAATGATTCGTCAGTTTTTCTTGACAATTTTCTCTTCTCCTGCAAGAAGATGTTACAACTCTGCTCCTTGCTACATCCTTCTCTTGTCTAGACCACCAACGGGTTAGAGCCATGGCTACATGCTGGTTTTGTTAGTCACACCGTAAGGACAGACTCGAGTGTTTGTGCCACGTAGCTTAAGCCAATCGCACCCACTCTGCGTGAAAGGCTAAGACTGAAGTTCAAAACAGATTTTCCAGAATTCTGCATTTCCTTGCTTTAGCTGTGAACCACTTTTAAATAGTCCAGAATATGGCAAAAGCGTGAGCTAGCACTTCAGAGAAGTCATCTCCAAGAGCAAATTAATGCACCAGCCATGACTCCGCACACTTTCACACGGGGCTCCGAATGCATTAGGTAGCCAGAAACCTGACTGCTTGGAGTTTCACACCTCTGCTGCATCTTAGTCAAATATTCCTGGACAGGCCTCTTAATTGCTCAGAGCAATAGCAAAAAGTCACTCAAATCTAAAATTGTTATCCTTTTGCTAAAACCAATTTGCTACCAAAACCCTTGTCTTTCTGCTGCCACTCCCCTAACGTTTTTGCCAGGGATCACCCCGACTCCAGGCAGTGGGAGAGCAAGCCTTCACTTTCCACAGTACAGAGGCTTAGCCAAAAGGAGAAGTTTGAGTCAACTGGCAAGGAAATGAAATTTTTTTCTATACTGAATCAGGATCACACACCCCAGAAGTGAGTCATAAAAAAGACAGTAATGCCCCAGAATTCAGGAAAACTGAAATAGATTTACACTATGAAGAAAAAAAAAACACGCCAAGCAATTACATTTTTCAAAAACTTAACATGACATGACTAGAAAAGAACATGCAAGACAATCAAATATAAACTTAAATCTTCCACAGAACTTTTCTGAAAGGAAGTAGTGCATAAAAGTAGTACATCCATAGAACACTTTAGTATTAATGTGCATCTTGCCTTATCAAAAATATCTCAGGTAGTTTGGAAATGTTCACAGAAACGTGGAAAAGCTGGATGTCAAGGTAAAAGAGACTTTACTGACATTAACTCAAGTCTTGAGATACCATTTCAGGCAGAAAGAGTTTCAGCTATATAAGAAGGCTAGGTTAAAAGGAATCTATTTGATGTTTTTCACTACTGACTTTAAATTACTGTTCACAAGAATAAGCTTACTTTTATTCTGTAGATTAAAGTCGGGTTTGTTTGGAGGTTTTTTGTTTTTGTAGCAGCCTGCTAAGTGCTGGAGCTGTAGTCGGTACGTGAAGCTGAAGGGCCATCTTGTGGCTCTATGAGCACTTGCTGGGTAAGACGCTGCCTGTTCGGGTCATACGAGAGGTACTAATATAAAATGGCATTTTTAAAACAGTTCAGCCTAGGAACAATAAAAAAATCCTACCTAGTTCACACGGTTATGGACTGACACTACGAAGGGTGGTGTTCTCAAGTCCTTGCTTGAGGACATGGATCACTGTAGTTGGCAGGACCACTTATTCCACTGGATGAGAAGGAGGGCATTCAGAAGTCTGAAAGGGACCGGCAGTTCTGTCCCTTATTGTCCACTCCCGTGGTATTTAATCAAGGAAGCTACTGAGACCAAGACAACATGTAGGCATGCCTGGAATGTCAAGTCTTCCTTGCTTACACAGGCTAAAGACACCACGCATTTAAGTATCAGAAGCCCCACCTGGGGAAACAAGAAATGAAATACCATTAAAAGCATCTGCCAAATGTAGTTTGAAGGTCTAAAATTCCTTTTTAATGAGTGGTCTCTGCTTTTTATACTGAAGAATTAATTGGTTATATGTATTTTACAGAACTAATCCATGATTCAGCAAGAACATTAATTAAATGAACAGACAGTTGGAACTGCTGCCAAGAGTGGTCATTTTAGACATAGTAACCTTGGAAAATGACCTTTTAAATAGTGAATTTGGAAAAGTGCACTAAAAACCAACAAAACGGAGTACTACCTACAAGGTCTGCTAAGAGCAATAGCTTCTAAAGAATGAAGACATTAAATGGATCATGTAAACTTGCTAGAGCTGCTGTTGATGTATCAAGCATCCTAAGCACTGAACATACGTGCCTCAATGAACCCCCAATGTAACTCCAGTTTTGCTCAGTATGTGTTTGTACCCACTATACGATGCAGTACTGTGATCCACTGAGGCCCACAGGAGCGTAGACCTGAATAGTGTTATGGAATTGAGAAGGTCGCAAAATTAAGCCTAGAAGGCAGCATGGCTTCCCTGAGTGCTTAGAATGGGATAACTAAACAAGAAGTAATGCAACATATTTTGAAAATACCATTGTTTATTATCCCATAAGCAGTGAAATACACCCTAAAAAAAGGCATTTAAGCACACCTGTCTACACAATTGGAAGAATGTCTAAGTCATGTTAAAATACTATTTGAGTAGTGCATAGTGATGCAAAAGCAAGTTGTGTGGTTCTGCAGTTAGCCTGAAGTTTATTTTTATTCCTTGATCTATGCCTTCCAAAGTAGACCAACTAGCAAAACCAGGTGATTCTGATTTTGTCCAAGCTTAAACTAGAGCAGGAATTTTTTTTAGGGCAATGACTCACTAAACAGAGGTATCACATTTTCTTTTAACTTTGAAATCTATCATGTTGAAATGAAGTCCACCATTTCTTACCAATGTATTCCTGCAGCGGACTTGCTCAGCCTTTTCCCTCCTGCTCAGGAAAACCATATTCTAAGCTGCAAAGCATAGTTCCCCAAAGTCTGCGTATAGTTGTGGGTTGTGGTTTTTTTTTTTTTTTTATAGTGTTCAAACCTTGTAGTTTTAGCAGACTACAGGACCCACTCGAAGTTTTTGGTGTCTGGTAGGTGCACACTATAAGATAGCAGTTATGAGTACAAGGAAATACCTCCAGTATACGCAGCTTTTTCTAAAAAAAATTATTCCTATTAAAAAAATTATTTACAAATCAAGAAGTGAAAAACTTAAATAGTCTCCTCCTCATCCTGCCACCCCCTTCCAACTGTGTCCTCCTCCATTCTCCTTTCAGTTTATAAGAATATGGAAGAGAACAAGGTGATTTACTGAATAATCACTCCCACGCCCATGCTGGTGCCAGATACTGTCTTTCAAAAAAGTATTTTCTAATACAAAATGTACATAATGTTACTGTTAATCAAAAAAGTTGCAATTTTAGAACTATTAAGAAACAGGGGACGTATCACTGAGTGCCCCAAAGTCCCTGAGGCTGTTATGGACATTTTCATGCATTATTAGAAGCAAGCTGTTTTGTCACTGACTCGGTAAGACCAGGATTTGGGGTTCCTAACAGGCAATTTTAATTTATGAAAACAATTCAGGGTGTACATTTCAAGATGTTTGTAGACCAACTCAGAGAGATGTAAATGAGTGACTATAATCAACATCTCAAATAAGCAGGTCTCCACAACATTCAAAGTTGTTTCACAAAGGAAACCGTTCCTGTGATAAAGCTTAGAACCACAGATTATGGAGAAGAAAACCAGCCTCCCACTTTTTAAATTATTTAAAGAATAATCACATCAGTGGTGGGTTTTAGAAGGTGTTAGTGAATTGAAACAGAAAATGAGAGTGCAGAACCTAAGCCTTAATCCTCCCATTTAATTTCCTTTAATCTTGCTTATAGAATATAACCTCTCTTAGCTATCTAATTTTTCACCAAAGCCTGGCAGTTTTAGATCCTCTTATGCCTTTTTACCATGAGATACATGCGCTGCTATTCTCCAGACAGACTTCCCTCCCCCCTCTCCAGGTTTCTCCATCTCATGTTCAACACAGCATTCGGCTTTTGATCTAAAATGCCTAACACAATAAAATTAGAACAGGAGCAGAAGATAGAGCGTTGCAAGTGGTCATCTGGCAACCTGCAGGGCTCACACTTACAGCAAATACTCAGAGCACAGGTAGGGTGGCTAACACAACATTAAGAGTAAATAAAAAACAATTTCTATTCACCCCTATTGAGATTTGAAGCTGGGATAGGTAATTTGTACCAAATGGAGGAGGAACACTACAGGCTTTAGTGCTCCAGGCTTTTCTGGGTCTTGATCATTTAGCTCATCATGGGGTTTCTTCACATAACCTGACCTCCAGTTGTTTTTGATGAAACAAGGTAACTGCTGAAGGAGATTGTGAGGACAAGAGGAAGGAGACAACCCATAATTACTTCATTGGTTGATATCATCAGGAGCTGCATTATAGTCAGTACTTAGCAAGAAGAGATACTTAAAACAGCAGGTTTTAACCCCACACAAATATAAGAGGTTTTATTCTTTAATAAATCAAAACATTTTATTTAAAAGCAGCAGGCCTAGCAAAATAAGAGACAACCTAAAAAATCCCCAGTGGCTTAGACACATTCTATTTGGTGTGATAAAAGACAAAGAACCACATACCTTGCAACATATAATTTACCTCAAAGGACAGTAACTTACAGCCTATGATTTTAATGATTGTCCTACAACTGATCATTTTGTGAAGTACCAAATAAAGTGCAGTTAAACTAAATATTATCCTCTTACCCACCCAGAGAACAGTATTTCATTTAGGCCACTCAGATAGAGGCAGATCTGATGGTTAGTGGTAGAGTTGAAAGCTTATTTGTAGTTATTTGAGCTCCAAGACCTCAGCCTTGTTTAGGCTAGTTCACCACTTTTAAAACATCCCAGGAACTTTAAAATCTCCTATGTATTTCAAATGCGCAGCTTAAAATACCTAAACTTGCTACAGGAACCAGCTCTGATTTTGCATATACAAGTATTTTTGAATCAAGTAGAAGAAATAATCTTGAAATAATCTTGTTTCACCACTCAAAAACAGTTATATTGCCACTACTCATTAGGAGGAAAAGATAGATGGCCTGTACTCAAAGATGCTCTGATTTGCCCTTACAGAGTCAATTGGAGGACTGACATCTGAAAGAGCTCTGCATCTCACAGAGCTGATTTTCTCTTTACTCATACTGTACCAACTCAAAAAATAGAAACATTTAACAGGCTGGTCCCCAGACTTGCATTGTTTTTAGTAATATTTTCACACTGTGGTATAGCAGTCCTGCCCAAAACCTCACGGCAAGCATCATCTTGAACATAAAATATATACTGTGCTAGCAGAGGAAATTGTCTGTTTTGCACTTACCTCCTAGACGTATCAGTGGATACCAGGAAACAATGTCAGATATTCTCATCAGTCACAAGTAATTACAGATCTCTATCATCATTGTTTTTCCACACAATCACCTTATCTCTGACAAGACACAATAAAAAAGCCTGCAGGTTGTGGGAAGGATTCGTCTCAACAAGTCTGCTTGTCAGAAGAGTGAGAAAATAACGAATAAGAGTGTTGTCCAAATATTTTTACTGTTGCTTATAGACAGGAAGAAGTCTGGGGGTTTTTTTAATAATAAAATGTACGCCTAACTAGCTTCTAGAGACCTCCTTACACTTGCTTTTTTAAGGTTTTTGAGAAGATATCTAACACTGCTTTCTTAATGTAGTTTGTGATTATTTTTCATAACTATTTAAATAATTAAAACCACCTTCCAATCAACATCCTAAGAAGTGGAAGCTTTGCCTAGTGATCCATCAGGAGAGTCACTAGAGCCTATGGACAGTGCAGTGCTTCGCTATGAAGGAATCTAATTAAATGAGCTATATGAATGAAGTGACCATGTGGAACATCAGTGGTGGAAAGATACTATAATTTGGAAGCAAAATTATCACAAGAGGTTCTAAGACAAGGAAAGAAGGTGTAAGTTATAAGAAGGTACCTGCTGAATACTCAGAATTTTGGAACAGGACCTATGTTTCGAAGGGGACAATATCAAGAGATAGTCTATACAAAGAAATAATAACAAGTTATCATAATTCTGGGCCACTTTGATTGCAGAAACAAAGGAATTCAATTTCTTTCTATTTAATACCAACTGCAATGACCAGATGCTATTCTGTGTTTGCATTTATAGTGTGTTTTTGTTTGTGCCACCAGAATACAAGCTCTTCCAGGCAGGGCCCAGCTGTTTGTTTGGCACAAACTCCCCTGTTATACAATACTGGGTACACTTAAATAAGAGCTATACTTCCTGTGTTAATCCTCCCTGAAGCAGGCTAATTAAATCAAAACCTGATAAAATGGTGTAACAGTTTTCACATAAATCAACAGAATCAAGGACATTTCAATTTTAAGTCACCAGGGGACTGGTGTGGAAAAAAATGAAATATCATTTTAAAAAACTATAATTATAGGAAAACTGTACTCTAGGAGTAGCAACAGGGTTAGACTCAGACCCCTATGAACCTGTTGGGAAGCTGCAACTCAAGCCATCAGTTGCATCCTATTGATGTGACAGAACCTATCAGTGCTGTGCAGAGCACAGGCAGAGGACTCTACCTTATGGCTTGCATTTCAAGTCCTTGGTATAGTTTGGTTTCACTATAAAGCCAGGTGAAGATAACAGATCAACACCTAATTCCATTGCAGAACCTTGTAGCTTTTACAGATTGGCAGAGAGGCATTATCACAGCACAGCAAGCTTGTCACACCACACCAGGATTGTTTTCTTGCACCTGCTCTGAGTTCGGCTTGCAAGAGTTTGCATGTTCCTTATTCTGTTGCTGTCAGGAGGTCTGTGCCTGCCACAATTCAGACCTAAGCATCTAAAAAGCCTGGAGAATACCCAAATCCTGTACCTTCTTTGCTGTTTCTATAGTATTTTCTACCCCATCATATGCACTGTACCCACAGCAGAGCAGGTTCTGTTCTATAGAAGCCCTCCTCATAAGAGCATTCATGAAGCCTGCATTTAAATCAGTACCTAGTCTCATGATTAAAGTGAACCTCTGTTAGCTCTAAAAAAAGAAACCCAGTATTTGAATGTATTTTATTTCCTTTGCATTGACATAAAAGACTACATAATGTACAAGAATGGAAGACAGCAGTGAACAGCCCAACGATTTCAAAGGCAGCTTCAAGTGGTTGGCATGGACCGGAGTATGTCTGGTAATACCCTGTCACAGTGTAGCTTTACAGGAAAAACGTTTACATGAGCTGGTATGAAATCCATGCGGTAAAGTTTGTTCTGTAATTTAGTAGCTTAATTCTTCATTGTTTTCCAGATACATACCCAAGCAAACGATAATAAAGGGAGTCAAATTGTACAAACACTAAAAGATAATTGGAAACCTAACAGGGCACTGGAATTTCATCAAAATCATATCTGCTTCTGTCAGGGCTACCCATTTGTTGCGTATAGCAAAAGTAAAGTCATGCCAATAAAAAAACACAACACAGATCAAAGTGGATAAATTGGGGTGGTGTTTGTCTGGGGCTTAGGTTTTCTTTAGAGCACAGTTTGTACCCGATTTACTTATTCAGACCAGTGTCAAGAATGTTATTAAACCTTTTAATTTCAAACACTTCTATGATTGCAATTTTAATGAAAACGCATGACTCAATCCCACTTGATCTCTCCACACTAGTTCTGGCAGTATATGGGCTTCAATTCTAATCAGGATAAACGAATCCATAGCTGAGACTGGTAAAGAGAAATACATGCCAATTTTGTAGGAAAATCTTGCTTTTTTTGTTAAATACAGGGCAAAAGGAGAAGTACTGAGCAGTAAATGGAGATGGCGGCCTGCATAAAATGAGAAAAAGAGCTGAAGTACAGGGAAGCAGAAGTGATCCAGAAAAGGCCATGTGAGAGGTAGCACTGCTTCAGTACCTTTTATCAGATGGTAGAAGGGGTGGTTTAGTGTTTTCATTGATTCTCATTTCAGTTGGTACCGCCTTGGGATATTAACAGTTTTACTCCCCGTGGTCAAAGCTTTTAAAACTGAAGGCGATTAAATTAGCTTTTAAGCAAAACGCAACGTGCAGACTGCTAACATAAGAACCTAAGTAGAATAAAAGACCTTTTCAAACTAACACAGGCCTGCAGATGCTATCATAAAATAAATAGCTTTTCATTGGTCTGATTTACTTTCATACAGGGCACCAGTGCATGGAGCAAGACAACAATCTGGCTCTGAATGGTGAGGTTTTTTTGAAGTGTGATGGTGTAGTTGGATACATCCAAGAAAAATGCTGTCAAACAGCATACAATTTAACATTTGTAAGTGAAAGAAAATGGAGAGTTCATCAACAAGAATGTCATTTCTAAGAATAAAGACAGATTTTTTTTTTTTTTTTCAAATGCTATTAATGACTCCAAGGGAAAAATTAGAGTCTCTTACAGAACTAGTAGGAGAAAGCAGCAAGGACAACAAATGTCAAGTTAAAGCAGATATATTTGCTGGTGGGTCATTTAAATTGTGCCTGAAGGATAATCCCAGCAAGATGGGTATTTCAACTTCGTTTAGCAGCATCCCTAGCTGGGATAAGGACATCTAATCACTGTTAGAACAACAGCAGCATTAGAGGAGAATTTGGGAAGAGAAAGCTTTTTTAACTTCTTAATTTTTATAAAATTTAGCAGGATAACTCTAGCAACTGACTTGAAGCTGTGGATATTTATGATTTTGGCAATTAGTCCGACTTTGTGGTATGCCAAAAGGCTGACTGTGCAACAAACTAAGAATTGCACTGTTATTGCCCATAAAAACACAAAAAATAAAATACATCTTTATTCATGGTTTTTAGCTCTTCTGTTTCAAGAATGGCAGAGTACAGCCCATTTTCTTTTGCCCTTTAAATGTTTTAGAGCAATACATTCTTTACCTCCAGACATCTTCATTCCTTTTCAAACAGTACCCAGAATTCAGATGACACAGTAAGATTCACGCAGTCTGACCTTCCTCACCTTTCATGCAGAGCTCCTGCAACTAACCAGCAGAGTGTGGGACATGGATAACTCCATTGCAGCTTAGTCACTTGTAGGGATAGAGCATTAGTGCTAAATGTTACAGATAGTTACACTAATTAACTCAAATTGAGTTTATATACTGTCCTTTAGCCTCTTCCCCCATCTAACCGCCTACATCTGTGACAGAGCAGACAGCATCACTGGCTTCCTCTGTAGTGCTACATTTTCATTACTTTTTCTATACTGTGAGGAAAAACTACTGATAAAAACAATGCAGCACTATTCCTGAACATTACACTGCAAACTGGAGACGCCTTCTAATTAAAAAGCAACCAAGTGATCAGAGGACCCTTGAATCAGGAATTGGAATGTCAAAAAACTGTCTTTATTTTAAGCCAATTTTCATACTGAAGTGGTCCATAATGTCATTTCCAAGTATATGGTAAGCAGAGGTGCCCAGAGCCCCTTCCAGCTAAGGAACAACGTTCTTTGAGTATAAAACTTTAAGCAAGAAGTGCATAACATTTATAAACTGAGTAAAGATAACAGAGGTTTTTCTGGTCCTTGCTCCCTGCTGGACTCATACCACATATTTTTGTGTTTCCTTGCCATTTTTTGCAAAATCAGAATGCATTTAAGAATATACCCAGAGAAATAAGTCTTTTCTACAGCAGACAGGACTCACCAAAAAGTGAGACATTTGAGATGCCCAGTTTTAACTACTGGTGTAATACTGCTTAGCAGCCTAGAGTATGATTCTTAAGATGAAGATGGCACGTGGCCAAAGCCATTCTACGGACTGCTTGACTGCTTGGAAGAGTACGTTCTGGGCTGAAAGCATCATCATTGTTCTCAACAGTCTCTCACTTAAAATAGACTCACATCAGCAGACCCCCATTGACAGCTAGTAGCTGCTCCTTTGGGTTGCCCTCCTCTTGTTAATCATAGGCTTGAAAGAGAAACGTCCTTGGACAAACATTTTCATTTTGAAACATTTCCTACTCTAAAGTCATCTCCAGCATCAAAATGAACAACTGCAGCATGAATTAAACCTGTTAAGATAGGACTTGCGCCAAGTGTCACCACTTGGATATTTAAATCCACAAGATATGTTACAGGGGCAAGTCCAGCACTTACATTTCAAGAGGTGGGAAATCAACCACTCTTCAGATGTATCTGCACTTATTGGTGAAGACAAGGTGTAAACTACACCAAGATACCAGCCAAGGTAAATCAATATCAAAGAGCCTGTTCATCTGGTCTCACTGTACTTAGCTGTGTGGAGACTGACCACTTACAAGCTCTTAAATACATAGTGTTAGCAATGATATGCACACACGTCTGAAAAGGAAAGAAACAAGTCTTCGCAGCCCATTGATTTTGCCTCCTCACACTTCTCTACCTGAAGCTAAAGGGTAGTTGAGAGGCAAACAGGTACAGTAAGCTGACTGGTTTCTAACTGTAGCATTAACGCAATGTGTGTGTGCATGGAGAAAAAGAGCTCAAGTCACAAGCAACTGCCCTTTTTCCATTAACGCTTTCCCCTGTGTTTACAGCTTACCTTACACACTTTGAAGGCACCCTCCAAACAACACTGCTCACCGCTGATACCAGACACTGTACCTCCACAGCAGCTGTGATCTGTGTTACAAAATATGCCTTATCTGGGTAGGGAAAAAAGGTGGTTTATTTGCCCTATTCCTAACCCTTTTTGTCAAAAATAAGTTCTCTGATTTACCTTCTGGCAGTCTAATGAGACCAGTACTCTGGAAATTCTCTGAAGTGTAGTTTATGTAAACTGAGTCTGATATTTAAGCAGTCAGGAAGTCTCCATGTGACATTGTACCTGCTACATGCCTGCTATAGACCTAATGTTAAGAACATCATCTTCACTGGAAAGTCCAGAGGAAAAAATCCCCCCAGGCTCCTGGGCTATAATTTGCTTTGTCTGCTACTGTACCTACGTATGTCAAAAGGAATCTTGTACAGGCGCACCACATTTTGACAAAAATTATTAGATTATGATCCAAAGCTGCTGCCTGTCTGCCATAGTTGCCCAGAGGTTTTTCCGTTTGGGCTTTGAAAAATCTCCAGATGGAGACTACACAATCTCTCTGGCCAAAATCTGCTTGACTAGCCTAACTGAAGGAAGGGGTTAAAAGGGATTTTAATAGAAGTGGCATTACCTAATAGCTGCTGTGTATTTAAAAAAAAAAATCTGATAGTGCTTATCTATTGTCTAAATGAACTGAAGCAGAGAGTCTTGCATCTCCATACAAAGGGGTTAGTTCCTGATAGGCGTTGGGAGTCACCTAGAACTGGTCAAGACCGACCCTGCTGCATGGATGGGAACCAGAAGAGAACCGAGTTTACGCAGAAACAAAGGTCTATCAGCAAACACTGTGATGAAGAGGATGAGCTTTCATCTTGGGACCCCCAACAACCACCACCAGGAGGAGACTATGGAAATTACTTCTTGGAACTAATTATAATATGGAAATTATTTCTCGGAACTGATTTGGATATGCAATAAGGATAGATGCATATGTATAGGTGTATTGGGAAAGGTATATGTAATATTTGATTGTATAAATTGAAGTGACAAGTTGCTGCTCGGAGCACACGACTGTGGTGGGACTACCCCTCGTGCTACCCGGCACCAAATAAACATACCTACTTTACAATCTTACAGATTGTGGAGGCTGCTTTCCACACATCATAATGATGAGAGAGGTTTTCCCTTATATCCAACCTAAACCTCTGTAATTCCAGTTTGCAACCATTGCCTCATCACTTCCTGCCACGCATTCCTGGCCCTGTCCTGAAAGGCACAGGAGGGCTGCTGGCCAGTCGCCCCCCGGAGCCAAATGTACCAGTTGCCCTGTACTCAGTCAATGCAGCGTACCACGGGAGCTACGGTTTATTCTGAGATGCAGCTCTTAATGCCCAAATTACAATTTCCAAGAGAAACTGTAACAGTTTTATCTAGAAACCAAAGAGCTTACATTTTACCAGCAGCAAAATGGAGGGGGAAAAAGAAAAAAAAAAAAATAATCAGGCCCAAAAAAAACCCAGCTCTACTTGCCAAAAAACGTATTTTTTTAAAAAAAGAAAACCCCCAGTAAGGCAGCGCTAGAACTAGAACACCCACTTCCAGTTATCCCAGTATCACAGCCATAAGACTGTTCTTTAAGAACAGCCACAGTCACAAATAGAACAGTAAAACCAATACCATTTATCCAAATATGGAAAAGACATATTCAATACAAAAGTTTAACAACAAAAACAGAGAAGGTCTGATTTAGTGAATCCAGTTTGCCTTACTTGTTATTTATCAAACACCTTCTACTAAAATCCTACAGTTTGTTGACAGCAATCTGAAATGTGCTAAAGTAGGATACACATACAGAATGTCTTATTTACTAAAGTGGAATTATTTTTGGAAAAGCTGAATGTAGAACAAGCTATATCTTGCTCTAATTTACAGCTGAGCATCCTGTTTACATGCTGATGTCCGTGTTTACTTTTTTGGTTACAGGAAGCAACGCTGAAAGACTTGAAATAATTTTGCCTCACACTGCCTGTCGAGTTATTCCACTTCCATAGGAAACAATGGCTTGGGGTCAAGTTAACTCATGCAGAGAAACACGAGAAAGCAGAGTTGTTTCACCGCCCTAAGACAATGCCATTTTAACAGCTTTGCTACAAGGATTTTTTTTGCCAGGCTGCTTTGCCCAATCTGTCTCTGAAATATGTATGACTTCCTGCTTGCTCTTTTGCTCAGAATATAGCTCAAATAATTTTTCCTTCTATCCAAACCTTATTCGTCCTTCCCCCCCACTTCACATGGCAAAGTACTAACATTTTCACAGGATTTGCTCTCTATCTTCAAGCTACAGTCTTAACACATCAGTCTCAGCTACAGAGCCATACACAGCACCAGTTTCTACATTATATTCTTGATTGTTTTTTTTTATTTATATCTTAAAACATAGAATAGCTGGCCTTACAGAGGGTTAAGAGAAGGAAGCCAGGACAGTTTTCCATATGAATCTCTGTGCAAGTGCCAGCTGGATTTCGCAGCCTGGTGCTCAGTAAAGCACAGTGGAACAAGAACGCTGTTAGTATTCTTAGAGTGCTCTGAAGGGGAACAGGAAAAGGCAAGAAAATAATCTTACTCTGTACCAGAAAGAAGAGCTGGAAAGTCAAATAGGAGAATTCAAGCTCCATCCTCCCCACAGCACACAATCAACATCACTCACAGTCACTCTCATGCATCATGGTGACACTAAAGGTAATAAGCTGTACAGGAAAGAAGGGAAAAACTGAAGAGGTGTTGTTACAGCACATCCCCCTTTCCTCTTGCTCTCTGCGCCCTCCAAAACTGCACGTTGCTTCCAGGATGCTGAAAATACTGCTTGCTGAAGCTCTGCCCAGGACAGGACCCTCCACACACCTGTTCCTACCTCTTGTGATACATTTAGTTATTTGAAGTGGTGCACTGCTATAAATCACTAATAAAGCTGACTTAATCTCTCAAATTTTAATTTAATGGCTGATTTATCCTACCTTCAAATCACTGCTAAGGAACATAAGGCAGTCCTAACCACAGGCAGAACCCTAAAACACAGGCAATACTGGGCTGATATAGAAGTGTTGATGTCTCCCAAATACTTTAAACAGGATTTGCACAATGCTCAGGGCCTCTGGGTTGGTCCTGTGCACACAAAGAAGTTCATTCACACAGCACTGATTTTTATTAATCCTTTATCAAAAGCAATGAAAATTGCTAGAGGTCCAAAACAAACAATAAGGAGCCCTTTCTCCCGTTGCGAAGAGCAGCTACATGGGGAAGCAGGACTGGATAACAGTCCCATCCCGTCCCATCCCTGCTACCCTTACCTGCATAGCCCTGGAAACAGACACATATTTGCCCTCACCACTCTTGGCATATCCCGTGTCATTGCCTGTGTCAGAGACACTGTCATGTGGTACAGTAGTGCACACAAGGAAAATCCTCCAGATTCCAGGGTTGTATAGAAGGGAAAAAAAATACAAGTTTCTTCGCCTCAGGGGCAGAATTCAACTTCACGTGTGTGATGGACTGAATAACGCTTCATCATAAGAGCCAATTTTCTTCCAACTCCCCTGCAGCTCTTAGAACACAGATTTTGGTTTTGTACCTGATTTGCTAAATGATTTTCCCCTCTATTATGCCTTTAAAAAAATAAAAGGGAATAATAAACACATAATTTCACAAAATACTGGGTTCAACAGAAGCTAGATATTTTAGGAAGGAGTACTGTTCTCCCTTAACAAATATACACTGATATAAAAGTAATAATAAAAACCCCACCTGTGTTACTCCCCACCTTCCACAAGGAGAGAAGGGGTATAATTTCCTCATGGAAAACAAAAGCCAGAAGAAAAAGCTAAGTATTTATAAACACAGAAGTCATCTTTAAAACAACTCCAAACAGTAACATATAACAAACATAAAGCCCTAGGACAGTTCTATCTCACATAGCTTAAATTTTAGTGCTAACTGTAGCAAAAACATGAGAGGTAAGGGAAAAAAAACAGAACAAAATACACATGCAGTACAAACCTTGAATCAATAAAGTAATTAAGATCATAGGTATCCTAAGAAAGTCAACACTTAGACATTTTCCTACTGTGTAGGACTTTGTTAGAAAGATATATGACTTTTTTTTTTAAAAAAATGACACTTTCCTCTCCAATACTGTATTCCTTTTTTGGACTTATTATATTGCATTGCTGCATGAAAAGCAAGGTAAGCAAGTGTAGCACCTTGGCTGTACTTCTGTTAACACCCTATCTCAAGACACATCCACTCAGGAGTGTCTGTAAAATAACAATTACAAATACTTCCCACCTTTCACCTTCAGAAGGTTAAACAACCCACTCCCCTCTGGGGACTGATAGTCTTCCCTGACTAAAGATAGTCTGGGTGTCTCACTCTTTTAAGCCTTTCCTTGAAACCTGCTTTGCACCTGTGGGAGATCTGGCCCCTCCTCCACCATCTGCCCAACTCTGCCCTTCTCACCCCACATCTCTGGTTGTGCCTCCTCTTTCTGGTAGTTTCTTTCCAGAAGACTCCCAGGGGGGCTGGCACATCCCTCCCCCCGCCTGCCAGGCTACAGCTGATGATGATCACGGGACTAAACCAAACCCTCCCACTTTGGTATCTATAAGTAGCTCCCAGATGCAGAGCACCTGGCTGTGATGACCTAACAGGAGCCTGCATCACCTGGGCTTGGCCTGCCTTTGGGCTCCCAAATGCCGTGTGCCTGGCCAGGAGTGAGGGAGTAGGACCCCATCACTGGCACTGGCCTGGGGCTGGCTTCTGCAAGGGGTGCAGGAGGCATTGGGTGGGTGCCGTGCTCCTTAGCATCCCACTGGGCCATGGAGCTTTGCAGCTGCAGCTCTGCAGAAAACACCCGAGGATCCGCCTGCAGAAATCCCTGCAGAAGCGCAGCAACAGTTCTTGTCACCACTGATATGTACTGCTCACCTCCATCCAACGTGTAGGATAGCCCTTTACAGAGAAGGGCTCTGTATTTGATGGTACAACAGCGGCTGTCCAATTACCCCTGGTAATGTCCAGTCCTCTCTGAAGCCACAAAGTTCCCAATGCCACTTTCTCATTTTCTGTGAAACGCAGGTTAGAGTTTATGTTCGGAAATCTGAAAAGCTTAGGTGTGTCTGGACAAGGCAGCGGAGAAAAGAAACGGCCTAGAGTTAAGATTGTGGATGTGGAAGCTAAAAATCAACCAGGAGATTTTAATTTCTTTGATATGAATATCATCACAGAAATTTTATTCATGGAATTCAGTGCCATGGGATAAAAGTTGATTTTAAAAATGCTTGATAGCTAGTGCAAAACTGACCACTCATAGGAGAGACTATGAACTAATTTGAAGAAAGGTGCTTAATTTATTTGCATTTGCTCTGTTTTAGTTTAATATTGTGGGAGCCTAAAAGTATCTGATTAGAAAAATGAAGCTGAGACAAAGATATAAGATGGGCCAAGTAAAGGTCCCCCACTGCTTTCAGCATCTTGCAAAATATATGATACCTTTTATAATAATGCAGCAAGAATAAATCAGCCTTTCACGATCGAGAGGAGACAGTATTACTTGTTCTGGTTCTTTCTGCCTTTCAGAGGCGAGCGTGCTCCGAAATATTGTCACTTTTGTTGCTTCCAATATGTCAGCTTGGAAAGGAGATCACAGAAGTGAGATCAGGCCAAGACAAACATTTTACTGCCATTTTTTCGCCCTTATTACAATTGCTTTCAGGTGGCTATCAGTGTAAATTTTAGTATCTCATACCAGCCAGATGAAGATTTTTACTGGGCTCTGTGTCCTTACAAGGTTCAAGTCAGAAGAAGTCGCATTTCATTTTTACCTATTGCCCAGCTACAATGTCTTTTAATTGAAAAATAGTCATTTTTTGGATATATGTTGTGACACATTCCGTGGTTCACACTCTGGAAGAAGTCTCTGGCAAATCACCGCATCCCAAACCACCTTCGTAGACCCAAACCGTAAGGTTTTATTCACACATCTGCTCGGTGTGATGGGAAGAAAGACCTAAACCAGGTGTGGCCGCGCAGACCTGCAGTGCAGCACCGGGGCTGGACGTGTGCTGGAACCAGCCCCGTGCTCCTGCCTCCAAGCCCCAGCCTGGCAGCCCCGCATGTACCCGGTGCTCTTGCCTTGTCCGGCTTCTTTTCAAGTGAATCTCACTCAGAGAGAAATAGTGATTTTCGTTAATGCTGCCTACAAAGAGCCTCTCAATTTTTAGCCCATTAACAAATCTTTCCTGGGATCTATTAACATGTCACTATGGAATGCCTTCTTCTTCAGAGTTTAATATGGCTTAACTCTGTCTTAATCATATTGGTCTACTACGCTTCATAGCCTGCAGCTTCAGGGAACCTTTGCCTTTTATTAGTACCCATATACAATCACGATGTCATTCCAAAAATCCAGTGCTGCGATGGGTTTCATAAATTCTTGCATCTTTTTGATTTACTTGGTGCATCTGCAGCTCTCTGAGAAAGAAGATGTGCAGGCAGGGCAAGGGATGAAATGTTCCAGTCCTGAGCTGTGCCAGCGCATTTCTTTGCAAGGAGGAGCCGTACCTACACAAGATAGCCGTACCTGCACTGCTTCCCTGCAACGATGCTCGTCAACGTTAACAGTAACACTGACTCTGTCAAACTTTTGGTACAGCCCAGGTGGGTCCTGTTCTGACAGTTGCTGAGAGGTGACAGACTCCCATGCTTGCAGCTTTGCTGTGGGCGACGGTTTCTGGCATGACGGTGCCCCGTGGGGAAGCTCTCTTGTGCCGCGGTGTGGGCAGAGTCGCAGCGTTTCTGCTGTGGCCCGGCTCAAGGCTCTGCTGACGGCCTGGTGCGGGAGGGTGGGAGCACCGGGCTGTCACCCATTGGGGGTCACTCGCACCTCCAGGTGAGGAAAAAGAAGTCAGGGACTGAAAATCCATCTTAGACATGCAGATTTGGATACACGTTTTATCTGTTGTTTGGGGTGATGTTTTGCACTTTATAATGAGGGGCGTAAGGAAGTTCCAGTGTGCTAACTCTATGGTCTCCATCTGATACATCTCTCATTTGTATCACTGACTTCATTACCGAAGATGACAAAACTAAGATTATGTGATTGTATAAAAGTGTCTGCTGACGATTCTGTTGTCTTTTCCAATTCCATTTCTACTGAGAAGCATATTTTAATGCAATTTAAGGTGCTATAGTCCTAGGAGCATGAACAAGATGGATTCACTAATTAAATGGAAACGAGGGCCAGCCTGCTATCTCTAAAATACAACAGATCCCATCATATCCACATGCTTGTCTCCCTGCTGTTAGAGATTTGTCATTTACAGGCGCTTGGGTTCCCTCTTAGCATCATGACAAAGAATCTGAAAAATATCTGGTCTATCTTCTAAAAAGACACCACCTGACTATTTTTTTTTTTTAAATAGCATCCAAGTAGGGATTATCTGGGTCTGCTAAGACCTTTGTTGCCTTTTCCCAGGTTCTTTACAAGAGTTTTTCGATTTTTTTTCCCCCAAGTTAGAGTTGCTGCAGTATGCTTGGTGTGGTGCAGCTGTTCAAAGGCATTGGGAATGTGCAGCTTCTACAGAATGCAGCTGCCCGGCTGTGGAATGGTGTTAGATACAGAGCATACAGTATATCGATTCTTTAGCATCTATATCAGCTTCCTGTTTGTTTCTGAGTATAATTTAAGTCCTAGTTTTTTACCTGGTTGGATCCTGAAAGGTTACTGCTTTTGTCTATATGAATTGCCATAGCAACTGTGGTGCTGGAGCAAACAGTCATGAGCTTTAACAGCCTGGGGTTCAGCAGCAGAACACTCTTAATTTAGAGACCTTCATCTCTGAAATCCGGGTTGTTTTACCAGCTTGATAGGGCTGTATTATCTGTACTTCAGCATGACTCACTTTGTGATCTGTGGGCTACGGAATCCTGATTTCCACGTGGAAGGGAGGGAAGAGATGTGAGTTTATGTTTGTTTATTTAGGAAGGATTATATTCTTTTTCCTACATTTAAAAAGTCTAGAAAGAAACCCAAAGTATATATTGGCTCGCATGTATGTCTTGATGTAAAGTCTATGTTCTTATACGTTATTGCAAGATCATGGCTCAAGTCTGAGGCCAAGGTGAGACACTGAGCACCATGACGTGGCATTTGCTTATGCTAGAAGTGAATTTGGCCTGTTGCGCTGTGCCCTAGTGCCTCAGCCTTCGCAGTGCTCTTTGCAGCTCCGCCGTCTTTCACATCAGCCGCTGAGGCAGTGTTTTCCCATTGTTCTCATGTCTTTGTTTAATGTTCCCATGGCCTCGCACCTGCAAACTCCAATAATGTTATACAGCAGGCTCTCATGGGAAGCCATTACCGCTGGTGTGAAAACCAGCTCTTTCCCCCAACCTTCTCGTACTTCATTTCGTAGATGTTAATTTATATTAGAGACAACTAAAAAGTAGCCCACAACAAAGCAGTATTTGTATACTAAACACTAATAGTATTTTAAATACTAAAATATTATCCAGCAACACATGAGCACAGAAGGCTAACGACCAATGTGCAACACCTCTATCTAATTACCTCTATCTAATTACCACACTCAGCTATAATCATGCCACAAAGAGGAATGTTGAAGGGGGAGTTTGAGTTGATCCCATTAAAAAAAGCAAAAAGTGTTAAAGTGTTAAAGCCCTTGTTCTCCAGAGAAACAAAGACATCCAAGGCTGATGCCATAAGATGTTTCTGGTCGCATTTTTTGTTGTTCTGTAACACTCTAGTATGATTGTTTAGTGGTAATGCTGACCTAGCTGATGAAATTATGGAAATCATCAAAATGTATTCTACGGTTTGCAGGGGACTTGTATTTTTGTTTTCTGGGTACATCTTTTCCAATCTGATTGCTGCATGATGGCATCCCATGTGTTTTATCAGGACTTTGGGATTTAACCAATACTGAGTTCACAGCTGACAAACAGCTGGGTCCATCCCCAGAACTCTGAAGCCAAACTTCCCAAGTAAGCTGTGTGAGTACCAGAAGCAGACATCTGCCCTCTTGCCTTTTGACAGGTGTGGCTTTAGGTGACAATTTCTGTGAAATTAAATATTGTTGAAAATACTGCTTTACCCTTCACCTGCTTCATTTTTACCAATGAGACAGTTTTTAACGGGGAATAACATTCGCCTGTTCTTCAGATGAGTGATGGCTACCTATCTTCTTCCTAGAACAGAAAACATCAATTGTGAAAGGAGATAAAATGACCCCCAAAAAGCAAATTTCTGTGAATCTGGAATATCCAGAGATGCACTGAGCTTTTCACTCACATAAGATTTCCTTGACTACCATTGCTTGCAAGTAGAGGGAGGAGTTAAGCCCCCGAGAAGTCACTCAACTTCAGCCTTTTGGGCAATCCCCCCAGCACTTCTCCTTACTTAGAAAGCTTCAAAAGCCGCTATTTTCACAACTCAAGCGTTAGAAGAGTAGGATGCTGTGATACAGCAAGCGATACGGCTCCCTGGCCGGGTGGCTCTGTCAGAAACACCTTGGTCTCCTGTGCGAGAAGCATGGAACGGGGGAGGAAAAAGGAGAGAAAGTCGAAGACAACTGTAGTTCTGCGGTCTCCTCTTCCAGCTTGCAAATGGGAGATAAGAGCAGACAAGCTTTATGACGCTGCAAAGAAATCAATACATTTTTATTGATTCTTGTAGCTGCAGAACTCTCACCCACCACAAGTACAGGGGTCAAAGTATGAGTACATGACTGTCCTGCTACACTACAAGTGTGCTTCTCAGAAATCGTGCTATTTGATTCACCAAGGATGAAGTCTGCTCCATTACACGACTGCAACAACAGCAGCTGACCCAGGATCCCCTCTCAGCGGGGGAAGTTCGGTGCTGCAAATTATCTGCTGCACAGGCCAAAGCTGGTGACAGCTGCAGCTGAAGGCACAGCTTCACGTCAGGAAAATACTTTCTTTACAAAAGACTTTTTTGAAACAATTACACAGACACTATTGGAACAATGCATGTTATTCCAAAAAAAGAGGTCCACAAAGTTGCATGTGAAGAATGACACAGAAGCAGAAACACCCAAACAAAACAAATTGGAAAAGCAGCTGAGAAGTGGCATAGTCAAAACAGAATGAAATTAAGAACTTGGAACAAGCATCTAGTTCTGAAACAAAAGGAACTGGAAACAAAAAACCCAGTCAAAATTAAATGAAAATGAAATTAATGAACACTCAAATACGATAAATACTTGAAACAGACTTGTAAGGTTTAGATTTAGTCTACATTTTTGTAAATCCTCAAAATACATCAGTGAGAGTCTCTCAAAGATGTTTTGATTTTGCAGAAATATTAATTTCCTTAATTGGCATTTGCAAATTCTGTTGGAAAATTTCTGACCAGCTTTGACCCTGCTGAGAAGCTGTTCATCAGCGAAGCGTGAGGTTCTGTCACCATTTTCAGTTGCTGCAAAGCTGTCAAAAAGGTGTAAAACTTACTGAAAGGTCCTTTTAATATTATGGCCCACCTTTGCAGGTGACATTTCATAGTGGATTCAGTTGTGCAGAGATGGATCTGACCTTTGTGTCATGTCTTTCATTCCTCATTTCTTCAGCAGAGTCCATTATCACTTGTTCCAAATTCCTTCAACTCTTCTGTTTGACTTTGTATTACTTTCCAATTCATTCCCAGACTGCACCGCCTTACACTCTACACCTGCTTTTGATGTCACCAAACAGGGACAATGACTATAAAGTTGTTTCCCTTTACAAGTCAAATCTGGAAGGTCTCTCTGTTGTTGTTCGTTCTATTTCCATTGCAGATATAAGTGTCCTTGTTGTTTTCCCCACTAGTGAAGAAAGGGCAAATGTCATATTCACTGAAGCAAAGACTTTGCTTTGAAGCGGTATTGATTTTTTCCTTTTCCCTTCTGAAGCTTTGCTAGCCTCCATAAAAGCATGTCTCTTGTTCAGAAACTCTGTGGACTGAGAGACAACAGGGGCCGCAGAACCAGCAGGGCACAGTGGGTAGTTAGGGCATCTGGTGGGGAATGACAATTATGACAGCAGCTAGAAAAAGAAAGAGGTCATTTTATTTTTAACTGTACTGTGAGAACAATTGTGGATCAGAACAAAGACAAATGGGAAACGCAGCTTTAATTCCAACTAACAATTCCTCCTTGTCTAAACCTGAATATGAACATTTTTCTAGGGTTTTGCTGTTGGCAGCAAGACACTGAGACCACCAGAAGCAACAGCTTGGCTAGAGGCTTAACCGCAAAAGTGACAGCAGCATGAATTTCTGGCAGAATGCTATAAAAATACAAGCCTTGCACTGCACTGTCTTGAAGGAGCAGCATCATATGGACCTGCAGAGAAATTCTGAAAGAAGGTCCAGTGCTATGACTCCTGTTTGAGATTGAATTACTTTGTTTAGAGCTAGCTTATGCAATGCAGAAATAGCCGATAGCATTTAGTAAGCTCACACCTTTTGCAAAGCACCAAAAGGTCTCTCTCTCTCCCCAAAATGTCCCTGTCTGTCATAGATTGCTTGAAGTCTATGACCACATACACATATATCATCTGTGCACTGGAGAGTTTCTCATTCCTAATTGGAAGATGGCGTTGAGCTTTATTTAAAGGTGGTGCCTCCCGGCACCTCCAATGCTCTTCCATGGCATTTTGTTCACGCTGACTTGGAGGAAAGAATTGGACTTATTGAAACATCAGTACCACTTTTTGCCATGCTCCTGTAGTTCTCAGAGCTGTCAGGCTGGGAGAGTAGGTCTTCCAAAGCTCATTAGATAAACAGCTGCTGCTGGAACTGCATCTAAAATTACAGCAGCTGCCTTTAGCAGAGTAGGTCAAGTAATAATTATAGTAGATTTACCCACAGTTCTTGTTTTATGTAAAATTAGTACCTACTACTAGGAATTAAATAACAGCAATAAGAATTATTCCTAATGCTACTGAGTGTGGTCTCACATTCACAAGAATTCAATCAATCTAGTGCCCCCCTCTTATTACCTTTTCCTATTCGGACCCATTTCCCAGTCAAAGTTCTTTAAAACCTAAAAATCCATAAAATGGCTTCCAAATTCTCAACTATTTTGAGAGCTGTGCATATGTGACAGGTGGAAATGAGACTTTTTTTTTTTTTAAACACCTGTGAAATAAACCTGCTATCAACAGCAACGAGAGGGTTCTGTTGATTAAAGGATGTTTTCTGCTACTCATTTGTAACGGAAGTGATTCATTAAGTGCTGTCTGAAAACCATCTTCATACCAAATAAAAGGAAAGTGTTTTGTGGTCACTAGGGCTTACAGGAATAGCTTGAACACCCACCACCTCTGCTGCTGACCTGCACTTTGCACATCAGCACTGCTCTCGCTGGCGATGGCTCTTGTCAGTGCCCCTCAGCCTCCCCCAGCACGGCCACCACCAGCTGCTGCTGCTGCTTCCCCCCACAACCAGCCATACCTTCCAGTGCAATTTTGCAGTCTCTTTCTCCAAGGATAGGAAGTATTTTAAAACTGTGACACCCCGCATAGGGGAAGAAAAGCATAACTGATACTGTTTGCCCCGTCAGGACCCGAGCACAGCAAGTAATAAAAGCACAGAAGCTCTTTCGGTGTCCTGGGTCAGCTTTGACTTCACAGAGTTTCCTGCAATACATTTCGGGGCACATCAGGCTGTTGACTTCTGCACCGATGTTACCTGTCCAGTTCTCCGTGTACATTTGTTTTCATTATTTGTGCCCCCCCTGCTGTTTTTTTCTGACAAGCTTGGGATCTGAAAGCTGCTTTCCCAGACCTTTAAGTAACAATCCACCATCAGCTGTGCTGCGTATGGAAGGCTGCGACTGGAATTTGTTTTCACAAAAGGCACATCACAGGACCTGCCTAATCAGCAGTTACCTAGTTTGCTCACACCAGACAGAGTCAATTTACAGACCATGCCTGCTGTTGACGCTGCTGTCTGCTCTGGATTATTCCAGTCTGCCTCCGCTTTCTAAAACTAAATGTTAGTATTTTTAATTGCTGGTTTTAACTCTTGGCTAATTGGGCACAAGCTCATGCTGTTATGGATCCCTCCAAGGCAAGCAAGAGGGATCACACATAAAGGAGATTGAGTGGGGTTGCTGGTAGTGACAAAATGGGTTTGTGCCATTCTGGTCCAGTCCCTCTTCCATAGATCGTTGAGTGGTGATGGAAAAGGTCAGGTACCACTGTCCCCTTGCTACACCTGCCCGGTCACGTTGCAGGGAGTCCAGCTCTTGGAACACGATGCCTCGCAGGACTGCCACCTTAATGTCAGGCAACTCTGAGGTTGCTGCTTGTTCATGTTGCAGCTGAATGAGCTTGTAGATGTTGGAGGATACATCTTGTGGGTAGGTGTCTCAGGCTTGCATATGGCAAATGGTGAGGTTACAGATCATGATATTTTATTGCTATTCATTCTTTTTGTTGTTGAAGATATATGAAATAAAAGTGATTCATTCAGAATAATAACTCCAATATAATTTTGCAATAATAGTGAAGAACATAGGCTGTCTCTCTATGTATTGCTTAGAGGTATTACTAAATTTGACCAAAAGAAATACGAAAATTGATTTTTTTTAAACCAAGAAACAAATGGCTGGTGAAATTGTTATGGGATTTCTTTCTCTGAGTTTTAATGAGATTTTTTTCCATACAACTATCTCTAGTTGAGCCCATCTTAAAAATAATTTCACATTATGGAAGAAATGCAGCCTATCCCATGCATTTTGCTGTATAGGGTGCCAAAGATTTACAATCTGCAACTTCCCAGTTCAGCTCGTTATATCATGATCAGTTTTCTCTACTCCTGACCAGGCTCTGACTGTAGCAACATAGACCCAGGAAGAACATTCAGGAAACATAAGCTCAGCACCTACCTGAGGGATTACGGACCGCAGGAATGATGAGGCTGAAGAAGCAGCTACAGATGTGCTCTAGTTTGGAAACAGGCACCTGAATACTCCAGCCGCTGTCACCTGGTGTGCAGCAAAATCACAGCAGCTCTGCTGTAACATCTCTGAGTTAAGGTCATCAGCAAGCCAACAGTTCAGATTAAAATTTTAACCTCAGAAAATGTTTTCTTATTTTTTTTCTTAATATATTACCAAGATTTAAGTTGCTGTTTCTATTTCCTTAGCACATCAGACCACAGACCTAGACCCATTACTATCATAGTGATAAAAACCTGAAATAAGATCTTTGGTTGCTCCCTACTGCTGGATTTCAGTGTGATGGCTGCAGATACTGTGTGGAAGAGTCCCCAATGCACTCAGCTGGGCTACGACTACTTACACTTGCCAGCCTGCAGAAAGAGGTGCTTTCCAGTACCACTGCTGCCTTTTGACACCCTTTCTTGATTTTCCAGTGAGACTTTCACACTTCCAGGACAGCCAGTGGAGCTGTGGAGGCTGCAGTGTTTGTGGTCTAAAGATGAGTGGTTGTTCTGCAGTGTCCTTGTCCAGGACTGCTGTATTCCACTGTGACTTGCAATGGCGAACTTAAAGTGTATATGCGTAACAGCCTCATAACATCCTAGGGTTGTGTGTCGCTAACATCAACAAGGCAAAGACATTTTTAAACTCAAAAGCTGAACAAGACCATTCAAGACTTATTGTTTCATTAGTATATACCTATAAGAGTAGGGAGAGAAAAGAGAGTAGATATTAACGCCAATCTAACTGCAGAAACTCTCTGAACACCAGCAGGGAAATTCCTGCTCTCAGGGATGAAAGACAAGATATATCCCATTTCCTAGAAATGCTCTTCATTGCCTTTATGAAAAACCAAATAAAGCTATTATGCAGCTAAGCATGATGCACAAGCTCCTTACCTCTCCTCCTCAGAAAATGCCACATATAATACAAGACTGAAGCTAGGGACACTTAGGTAACAGTCACAGTATCAAAAAAGCTGCTTTTTGGCTGAACAGATGTGAACCATACATAATCATAGAACCTTTAACTCAAACAATTCTACTGTAAATCAAAATCTGCTGTGCCTGGTATCTAGGTTAACTGGATGACAACATCTTAGCAAATTCTTCAAATAAATAAAGAGTTCCTAGGGGATGTTAGAGTCAATGAGTCTCGTGAATGTTCACAGCTGTTCTCTGAAATTCAGAATTTTCTAACTTTGACCTCTGATCTGAGAGAACAGTTTTACAGAAGCCCTACAGATCAACAGGATGGATGTGCACTTGATGGTGATTGCACCACAGGTAGTGCCCATTAGCTGGTGCTTTTCATATTGATCTCTCCTCTAAATGGATAATTTTAGTAGTTTCATAGGCAATGAAGCCATCAATATCTGTGATATTTTCCGCCTCTTTGACCTCAGTATGTGGCAAATATTGCTATCAGTTTTATCTGTTTTGTTCTGTTTGTTTTTAGTTTTTCAGTTAATCTGATTGCAACACACAGCATGAGGTTCAGGGGTTTGAAGAACTTCAGCCAAGGCTCTCTAAGATACAAGTGAGCACATTTTACATATTTGTCTTCATAACACTAAAGATTTACAAGACAATAATCAGTTCTCTCTCCAGTAAAGAAAATTTACAATGATTTAAATAAAGTATCACTCTAAAGCATATTTTTATAAATCTTGTGGTCTTAAGTGCTTGTCAAATAGATGTCAGAGACCACACGGAAGTCTAAAAATGCTCATGTAAACCCTTCTTCAAATGCTTGACATCAATCTGTGTATTGTACATCTTCATGCTCAACATAGGTTAAAATAGTGCAGCTCACTGACATTGTAACTAGAGGCCGCTAAGCTGACAGAAATAATTTGTTATGCTGCTTGCAACTAATAAACCCCCTTTTGCTTTTGGGCAGTTTTTGAAAATACAGCTCTCATCCTTTTCACATGTGAACTCTCGCTGTTCCTACCATCTCTTACAGTCCTTAGACAAAGGTTTGAAGCCTACAAACACTCAGAACAGGAGAAAGGAACGCCTGACTGCATAAAAAAGAACCCCACTGCACCAGAACAGGCAGCTAGTCTTTTCTGTTAAGTGTAGCTATTGTGTGTTAAACGCATCTAAACCCATACCAAGTTCTGAGAAGAATCAGCCTACTTGATCAAAGAAGCTAGACCTGGCAAAACACAGCAGTCTCACTGAGTGCTACAAGGAGCCTCCGTTCCTGCCGGTGTGCCAGGCTGCTTGGCAGTGGTTTGATCCCCAAAATTCACTCCTCTGGGCTGCTCTTTGTCCTTCATCTTGTCTTCCCTGCTTTCTCTCCCCTATGGCATTTCTCTGTTCTGCATTTGCACTTGCTAACTCACTCCTAACAAAGGTTACCCCTCACAAAGTAATATCACATAAGATAATGTTGTGGAACTAGCAATTCTCGTAAACTGCATAACTGTGTCTCACCTATTATGAATCTTGGAGTTATTTAGAGAGATGAAAGAAAGAAGAAGAAAACCTCCAGCCCATCTCACCATCCCAAGGCAGAATCCATTTCAAAATGCATCCTGTGCTGTAGAAGCCATATGCAACTTACTCCAGTCTTAGCTATGCTTACCATTAGAAAGCTCCTACACGATGAAGTTTTTAAAGTGAGGATTGTTGATTACTTCATGATACCTCAGAGTCTTTGCTATTTAATTCTCATCACTGCTGGTCTTATTCCCTTAGCCATAGGCATTGTAGTAATAAAATAAAGAGCGGGTGTAAACAGCTATCATTCTGATCTATGAAACTACAAAAAATTATCAATCACATACATATATAAAAATAAATGCTTTCTCTCCTCTTCAAGCTGTCATAGTTAGTTAAATGTATCTAAAGGACAGAAAGGACAGCAATTTTTTTTTATCCACCTACTTTTGGTTCCTTCTTAGTCACCAGGGAAAACCAGATACCAGTAGACTATGATTTATCCAGTACTAAAATTCACCCTTTTACTTCAGGTAAAGCCCAGTGAGTTTCCTTACACTAGGCACCTAGTACTGGTAGTTAAATTTAGGAAAGAAGAATTCCATCCTGATAACCTTCTACATCCAGCCAGAAATCTACAGCAAAACCACCTCCCACAGTCACATCCAAACTATCAAACCCTCCTTCTACTCTTCAAGAGAGGAAACAAAGACCTGTTTCAGGTTATAAAACAGTAGAAAATTGGGTTTGATGCTCCACATCTGTAATTCATTCCCTTCTGCTATGGAAAGTGCTCATCTTTCTCAGGTGCAGTCAATGGAAATTTTACTGTTTACTGCAGCAGGGTCAGCAGGAGCTCAGCTCCGTGGAACAGCTATAGCATGGGTACGGGCACTGTGACAAAGCCCACTTCAGAACAAAGGTCTTAGTGTCTGCGCAGCCAGGAAAAACACATCAGCAATTGTCTGAAGTTTGTCCCTGAGCTAGAAACTATTCATAGACTCTTCAAGCTTTTTAATCTAGCAAGCAAAAGAGTTTACAAGTCACTGCTTATTTCTGGAGGCACATGCTTGCCTTAGCTTGAAGTTGGCTTTTGTCTATGAAATTGCACTTCCAGTATCCTTCAAAGGGAAAAATCACAATTTGGCATGTGTGTGAGGAGAATTCAGCAATGGCTGACAACTTCCTGGCACATGCCTGCATTACAGAATGCAGGAATTCTTGTACCGACCCACAAGCAACTAGTCTTGGCCACGCTAGACACTAGAGATACGAGAGTAGATGGATATCCAGGCCCATCCAGAACAGCAGTTCCTCTGTGCCTGGGATTTCTTAACTTAATAGAGGAGTTCAGTCTCCAGAGCTGTTCTGAGGAGTGTTTATATCCAAACACTACTATCATAGAAAAGAGATCATCTGTGAATAACCTTGGATACAGAACTAAAAGAAAACCAAGATAAATCAAAATCTCAATCAGAAGGATCAAGAAGACTGATAAAAATAACAGAGATTTAAATTATTTCAAGTATTTGCATTTGCGTGAGACAGTAGTAACCATGATGTGAGAAGGCATAAAGAAGAACAAAATTGCACTTACCACAGAAACAGTTTAAAAAAAGAACCCAAGACTTAAAGGAAGTAAGAAAAAAATTAGAAAATAAATCATAACTGAAAGGATTGGGATAATATACTTGTTGAGTAAAGGATGACTGAATGAGAGAGAACAAGCTGCACCCAGCAGTAGTCCATACTGAAGCAACTCAATAAAAACATAGTTTCTATTTTTAAAATAAAATCCTTGAATTGAATTGTAGAATGGAACCAGGAGAAGCATGGGACAAAGGGGAATTCACGTGCAGTATTACAACACAGTCCAAATTCTAGTAACCAACTAGCCCTTTTAGATTTAAGATAAACTGTACTGTTGAAAAAGGGTTGGTTTTTAAAACAAAGTTAATAGAATTCCAAATATACAAAAGTTACCAATATTTTATTGAATTTTACAATATATATTCCTTCTTCTGTCAAACATATCAGAATTTGCAAGTGTTTTCCTTGGTGTGTCTCAGAGCTACAGCTGGGAGTGGTTTCCTGGAGGAGTCCCCTTTCATGAACTTAACCCTGCCCTTGCCTCCTGGACAAGAAAAGAGGAAAATTCCCAGCAAGGCTCCTGTCTGCAGCAGTTATGGTTGTATCCTTTACTGGGTTTTGGTGAGCCTTCAAAGAATCAAGATACTCGAATGTGCCTAGAAAAAGAAAAAAGAATAAAAAACCCAAAACCCAAACCAAATTCCAAAACCTGGCTTGCTATTTTTCTTCTTCTATTACTTTTTCTGTTCTTGGACACCGAAGTCATGATTCACGAGAAGAAACCAATGGTTCATATTCTTTTCATCTTCTGTGAAGAGCTGTCATGGTACACTCACTCCAGTTACTGACAGGGGAGAGAAAAATATATTTATGGCAAATTGATGAATGTTAAAGAAAATATCAGCACATAGTTTAACATGGGAATCTGTACTAGCTGTCCAAAAGTAATTGGTTTTGGATGTTAATTACCTTTTTTAGTGAAGGTCCATGTTTCCGCTTTCATGAAATTGCTCTAGACTTACCTGTATGCAAATAAAAGCACAATTTATTCCTCTACTTGGCCAAGTTTCAACACTCCACAGGTGTATACCTTGTGCAAAGCAGAAAAATAACACTGTACATCCTTATCTTTATCATCAATCAGTAAAATATCACATGACTTCTGAAAATGTATTTGGTGACAAATGAACCATGTATTATTTTTAGAACCTTTCATTTAGCCTTAATTGCTTTAAATTACTGCTGAATTTGTTTCTACAAATTAATGGATGAAATAGGCACCTCATACATCTCACTCTCCCAGACTGCCTCCTGCCAGAAGGTTCTGCCCCATCCCTCATTTTATTCCAGGGAAAATTTGTATCCGGTATATTGTGCTGGGTCTGGCCCACAACTGCTTTGCAGTCACAAGTTTTCTTTCTCTAGCATTCATGCCCATGAGACACAATCATGCTCCAGCCCAGAGCCATGCGGCCACACTGACCCAGTGCGGAGACCAATCTCACATGACTTGCTGAAAAATAAGGCATATTAGCTGAGGTTTGACCTTACAGTATCATGGTGACGTGTCTTTTCGGAAAGAACTGATCTGTATTCAGCCGCCAAGTGTGAATACCTGAACATGCATGCTCCTCTCTGCAGAAATACGGGTGGATGAGTAACTCGTGGAGGTCTGCAAACATCCGAAGGCTCTTAGAAGCCATGGTCATAGCTCTTTATCTTTGATGCGGACCTCACAGGACTTCATACAGATTTCTGAACTGATCCTTCTTTCAGTAAAGTCAACAGCGAAATTCTCATTAACTTCCACAGCAACTGAAGAAAATCACTACATGCAAAATTTATCTTTTCTTGAATAATGCAGTTAAAGTGTTAGCAGCTCACACAGTCTTTCATGAACCTGTTGTTAATTGAGCTTTAGTATTGTTACCTCTGGTTGCCAGCATTACCAACTTCCACGTGAAGAAAAGTTACTGACTCTGGCAGCTGTAAAGCAGAAAACCTGAATACTAAATGCCCAGCCCTAGAGACTGAAGAACTCCACATTTATTATTTTGTTAAATGGCATCATTCTAAAGCTGAGCTCATAAACGCCAGGTGCCTGGTGTTGCTGACACCGAGGAGGGAAAATTCAGCTGACAGAGGAAATGCAGCTATTTCTGCCCTGAATTTACAGCAAGCGTGTGGCTCAGCTGTATGCCTCTGCGTCCAGAGTGAAGCAGAGCAGAGCAGACTTACAACTGCTGTAAAGCGTCATTGTGTCTCTGACATATAGGTCAACATACAGATGTGAGGATCAGGCAGAACTGAATGTTCCTTTTTATAAAAATTTTAACATAAAACTTACCATGGCATGTTAAGGCTGCCAACGGTGGCACAAACCTCTTTGTATCAGAGTCATTACCAGGGATTTTTTTTTTTTAAATGTAGAAGGCTCTTTTTTTGTTTTCCTGAATTTTGGCCTTAGATACAAATAACTAGAAGTATATTTTAAAGCACATTTTAGCATCTGATAGTGCTGCTAAAGCTGGCAGTTATACTCGTAACAATTTCTGTGAGTGGGTGTCCATGTGCGTGAGAAGCTATGCAAAAATGGAAGGTGAGATGAGCCATGATGAACATTAAAGGTCCGGAAGCAGATCGATAGCTGGTGTAAATTGTCAGGGCTTCATTGATTTCAGTGGCCTTGTGATAAATACTAATTTGGCTGGTGCTAAAAAAAAAGTCCTCAGCTGAGCATCTGGTCGATACCAGTGGCGAATGCAGAAGGAGGTATCGGTGTTACCTCCACACCGAGTGCGTGCATTTCCCTCTGAGTTGCCTCTGCATGGTGCACAAAGGTAAAATTCCCTGTTTATTCACGTTTTTTGAAATCTCTTCTGGTGGCTGGAGCAGCGCATGTGGGGATGCACGTGGAGAGGAAGATGCAGATATATACAAGAAGGCATTTTCTGTGACAAACAAATACTTACACGGCTTTTACTGCTGTGATGCTACTTTTATCTTCAAATGAAAAAAAGAGAACATTTCCAGATACTGTATGAAAATTACTTGTACAAATTTGTTGCAATTCTATGAGGTTTTTCATTTATCCCAATAGAGAGGGGAACTAAACTGAGAATAGGCTTTAATCCACTATTTACATACAATACGTAAATTCCATTCAGCAACCAAAGCTTATGAAAGAACTGAGAGTTTCCCATGGGTATGAATTACTGGGGAATTATCATATCAACAGAAAGGAACGAAGCCAGGTTGCACATAAAAATCTACACTTACTAGGTGATTCTCAACATTTTTTTCAAAACATTTTCCACCAGCTACAGTTCATTACCGTGTTCTGACCATTTCCCATTTCACAAAGTTTAGCTTTTACTGAATCTGTAAATAAGAAATCAATTATACAATAGCATGAACAGAACCTAAGAGAAAAGGGACTTGCATAGCTGGTGGTTAACTCATGGATTCCGCTACGCAGTTCTCTCGAACCCCTTGTAAAATGCCGCTAATTTCCGGTTTGCATACAAAGGTATTGATGTGCCAGAATTAAATCAAATTAGAACATTTGGAGTAAAAGCCCCTTCACCATGTTTCAATTTGTTCCTATTTATTTGGAGGCCTCAGTAGGACATCTTAATCTTATAGTGCTATTATTTCAAATAGAAAAAGAAATTTTTAATGTTATTTGAAGAAAGTCCCTTAGCTTGTAGACTGAAAAAAAAGCAGAACTGCTGCAACAGATATTTTGACAAGAGCTTTGAATGAAAAATAACAAACCCTCTGCAGGGAATTTCCCATTAATCTAATTTATTTGGGAGCACATTTTCACTATAATAATTAAATTATTTAATGTTCGTTTACATTAAAAAGCCATCATCTGTAACAGTTCATTACTAGAAAAAAAGGCGGGGGGGGAAAGGCCAATATTTTAAACTAACACTGCAGAAAAAAATACCAACAACTTGCAAACATCAAAGGAGGGCCATGATGTTTGACAGCTTCCTATGAATTCAGCTGTTTCAGCTCTTACTGAAGCTGGCAACAGAAATTTCAGTGTTTTCTGGGCAGTGGTGTCTTCAAAGCTGTAACATGTTTGTTTGCTAGACCTCTATTCATCCTGTTTTCAGGATGTCTCAATAACCAAAATATCCAGTAATTAAAGTCTTGTGTCATTGGGATCCATGTTTAGTACAGACAATGAAAACAACAATTGCATTTCCCTACAGACCCTTATATTCAGGTGGCTCATCCGTGCCCTGCAAGGCTTCAGTGGGTGGAGAATACCACGTATAACCAACTGAGATACCATTGAGCAAAATGTGTTTTCATCTGCTTTATTTCTCCTAGAAATGTCAGCACAGCACATTATATTGCCTGGAATTTTAATAGATAAACGAGACAATGATTCCATTGTGTTTTTTTCTCAAAATGGTAGAATACATTTTCTTAAAAAGATCTGCAAACATATTTACAAAAGTGTAAATGCAGGCTTTTTATAGTTTTACTGGACTTCCAAAGACTGAATGATATCCTAATTTTATTGGAAATCTGGTCCAAGGATGATACAAGAAATTAAATATTACACTCATTTTTGCTTTCTTGTAGGCTACCGTGGAAAACAAATCAAAGAGATAAATATTTCAAAAAAAGAACAAACTCATATTCCATGAAGCGTAATGAAGATATTCCAAAACCATTTCCTACATTTTTATTTTGTTTCAGCTTTAAAACATCTCTTGGTCTTTCTTAATGTTGTGTTAAAATGTGGGACACCATCTTACTTTTGGAAAGCCACTGCCGTAACGGAATTATAAAGTAGCCACTAAAACATCATTCACAGTATCTGCATCAGAGGAATGGACTTTTTTTTTCAAAGAGGAGTGATAAAATTTCTGTTGTTGCCTTCATCTTTCACATTTTAAATACTGTTGGCTGACAGAAATAAAGTGTAGTGTCATGCTTGGTTTACCTAAATTATTTATTTTGTAACTAATAAAAGTAAACAATTACCAGATACTGTATATATAGAGATATATAGATATATGGCCACAAATAAACTATAGTAGAAAGTTATTTTGGTTTTGATAAAGTTAAGAAAAGCACATAAAATCATGTTTCGTTAATATCTTGTTTTATGGCCATCAATATTTTTGTATTTTTTTGTTTTGTTTCATCAACATAGCAAAATACAATCCTCCTATTAAACAATAATTATCAGATGGCAGACAATTCTTTTTATTGGTTTACATTGGCAGGTCACAGTCTAAAAGCACAACCACATCAGGCAGAAATTGCACACAGACCACCCTGGATTTTGAAGACTATTTTTTTATGCTTCTACCAAAAGAGCTTAATTTAAAACTGGGGACTGTAACAAGCACTAATTAAATACATGGATTTCTTTTTTTTTTTTTTTTTGTTCAATAAAATGACTGAAATTGTAGTGCTTTATTTTGCTTTCAGCTTCCATTTTAACATTTGTGCTTGATATTAGCAAACACGCTTTGAAGCTTTTGCTTCCCAGCTATAGTTCATGAAAGTTCAATCACCCGAATAAAACCCAGGTGATTTTTTTTCCCATCATGGAATACTGTAGATCTATTTCAATTAGGCCTATTCCTTGGCTTTTTTTCTGGTGTTGATATTTGCATTTTTAACTTATTCCTGAAAACTTGGGGAGAGTTGCGTGTAATATTATGACATCCTACAGTGACAATGTCAGTATTTCTGTAAGAAACAGTCGTAGGTGGGACTGGCCCATAAATATGCAATTGTATTAATCGTAGAAGGCATGTTCATGTCTTCAAAAACCAGACTGGTCTTAAGATATTACTCTTTATTTGAGACAGTTACCATTACTTCATTAAAAAATGACAAAACAGCAATAAACATTTTAGCTCTTTAATGAGCAAAGATCAGGTCTCTTAGCATTGGAATAATATTCGTTATCCAGATTATCTTTATTTCACTCAGTGACCAGTAATATGGCCAAGAAGTACAAAGTAATTTTCCATCAAGTAGTATACAATTTTTGTGTGTAATAAGCTTTCATTCTTGAAAAAGAGTAACTGAAAAGAAATGTTTCTGTTACTGCAGTTAGTTTGTCAGAGAAAGTTCTTCGCATTATCTTACAAACTATCAAAATTGCTAGTAATCTGAAAAAATGTAAAAAAAAAATCACATAACTTTAGTCTAATAGAAATATAGTACAGGTAAGAGAGAAAGGATTTATCAGGGATGTGCTCTTAAGTCCATCTCAATTATTTCTTTTATATAAATGTACATCTGATTACATATACAAACATTTTGAAAGGACCATGGTGTAGAATTACTGGAAAGCAACAGGGGAATGAAGAATTTCTTGTGATTTTAGAACATTCATTTCCAATCACACAAACATACGTAGTATTTAGATTTTAAATTTTCCAGTTGTTGGTGCTCTCCCCATTCTTACACACCCTCTTATTCTACACTGTTGCCATCTGGTCTAGAGAATTCATTTGAATGGCAAAGCTAATGTATAGCAAAACGGGAATTAACTTTATATTAAAGTATTGTAAGTAAATTTTGTAACATGCAACATGAGTTTAAACAATAAACTGAAAGGTGTAATCAGAGCAGTAATATTGGGGCATTTTTGTATTGCAAAATATCATTGCAATTACATTTTTGGACACATATTACCTTACCAATTTGAACTAAATATATTGTAACTAAATCACAGCAAGTTATAAATCCTTCATCAGAGGAGATTCCATTAAAGTTATAGTTATGTTAAAGTTAGAAATTATTGAGGTGGAAAGGAGAAAGAACTTTAATAATACAAATTTTTTGTCTGGGATTCGTATCAGCGAGAGTTCATCACTGTATACCTAGAATGCCACAAAAACCTTTAAGAACTGTTGCAATTCCTTCTATTTCTGAAGCTACTCTGAAATATTTTACTGTAATTACTTTTGCCCCTTTAAAAAACTTCTTTAGGTTGTGCCAATTGATGGAGAAATCTTCTATTAAAAACTCCAATGGGATGAGAAGAATTTTAATTACGGCTTAATCAGCAGCACAGCCACCAAGCATATAAATTATCATGCACATCGTGCTAAAAAAATCCAGTTTCCTTTATTCCCACAACTTTTATACTGACAGCACTTATGTGATAATGTTGTACCTGCCAGGCTGTAAAACTTCTTTGACTGACAGATTTCAGCATGAGCCCCTTTCTAAGGCCTTAACAGCATTGGTGCTTTGTGTACTTATTCAAATATGTAAATATGGTCTATACAATAAACCACATCCAAATAAAAATTGGTGAAAATTATCTGACATTCCAAGAGTGTGTCCCTTGTGCATATTTATAGGTTTTAAAAATTTTCAGTCATAGTTCTTTCCTGTTTGTGTTGCACATGCCTAATTCCATTATGTAACTTAAATCTTCAAAAAATTAATACTTGAATGTGAATGAAAAAGTATCATTCAGGACAACTGCTTCAAGCAATTGCAAACAGTTGGGTTTTTTTGTTTTTGTTTTTCTTTTGTCTGTTTCGTTTGTTTGTTTCTTAAGTTCATTTGATATATGTACAATTCATTTTTTTCAAAACCCCAAAAGTTCTTGATATGTATATTCACATAATATTCCTCCATATTTAAATAGTAAGAGTCTTGTAGGTTGAAAGCCAAGTAATCTTCAGTAACATCACCTACTGTAATCCATCAAAAAATAAAGTTTGTTTCGTCTTGTCTGGCTATACCCTGGTTGTTGAGTGTGAATGGGGGTGGGGATGAGGATGGGGCAGAGTGTTGTTCTGTCCTCCGGTAAATGTATTGAATGTGTGTAGGGGCTGAATCCCTGGTATAGTGTTGGGGATCATTGTGATGGTGTTGGGTGTCATTAAGGGAATATCATCAGGAGACCTTCTCATAGCTAGCGTGTAGTCTGGGGGACAGGCGGTCCTGAGAACCACCTCATGTGGATGGATGGACTCACATTCATGATCCAAGTCAGTGTGCTTCATTTGGAGGGACATTATCTCCTCTTCTTGTGCATGGGTAAGATCATTGGTAGTAGTACGCTGTGGGCTACATCTCCTATGAACATCATGTCTCCGCTTGTCTTTTTTGTAGTACAGTGCTGCAAAGGCCAAAATGTTCAGGAACAGCAAAGATGCACCAACTGCAATAGTAACACTCAATTCTGTTGAGTAGTCTCTTTGATCCACTGAAAATGGGCTTGGCTGTTGTTTGGGATCATCTTGTTTGGCTGTAGGAAAGGCTGAAGTAACAGAAACAGAATTTTTCCTTGTTGGTCTGAAAGTATTATCAGTTGATGGCACTTTAGTTGTGGTAGAGGTATACTGTGAAATGTCATTAAGATTGTGTAGATGAGGTACCAGTTCCAACCAGAGGTTCACTTTATTGGCTCTATAATGTTCTTTAACTCGTGGTTTTAATCCAATGTGAAGATACAGTTGGTCCTTCTGAGAATATCTGGTCCATGCTACTTCTTCAAAACGATTTGGTTTTGTATGAATGAATTTTGTATCTTGTGGCACTGGTTGATTTGGGTCACTAAAAAAAAAATATCTCCAATGTTACAAAGTATTTCAAAAGGAATTATAAAATTAACATAATGAAGGTTTTATAGTTAATATTTAAGCCTGCCTTTGGACAGAGCAGAATGCTGTTTCCTAAAATTAGAGGCCTTAATAATCTTGATTAGAAACAACACTATGTAAATGAACCCTTCTTTTACATAGACTTCAGTGACTTCCCTAGTTCCCCAAAATGCTACTATCTCTCACACTGAAATCTTTCACTGCCAAGGGCAGATTGAGGACAATGTGGTAATGCGGACAAATGCCTGTGAGAGGACATTAAGCTTTGCTTTTCTTTTTTTCGTAACGTAAAGCTCATAAAGCTCAGCATTTCAGTTCATATGCAGTGCCTGTGGCCCTCCAGAGGTGAAAGACCTCTGGCATAATGCAGTATAACACATAGTGACTTAGAGTCCAATGGTCAAAGGTAGAAAAGTCTTTTGAACTACCAGTGAAAGAAGAGTTAATGAAAATGACAAAACTTTTCAAGTTTAAAGTCACATATTTTATGATCAGAAGTGTCAATTTAAAACAAAATACATTATTAAAATAATCTGTATTACATTTGATGCAGTATTTATATCATTTTCTGTCTCATGAGATGAAAATATTATCAGTGCTGTGGTAAAGTCAGTTACTAATGTAACTGTTTTTAACTATACACATGTTAAAGGCTTAGTTTTGTGCTTTTCTGGGGATCTCTTAATTATTTTTGTGTACAAAGTATTTTTGGAATTTCCTCACACAGAATTTTTGCAAAGGTATTTTTTCCCCTCTGTTTTGCTAGGATATGTAAGTGATCTGAGGGACATCCAACCCAATTCTTAATTTCTTATTCATGCTTCAAGTAGAGAGGCATTCACAAGTGAGATAACCAAGGTAAAGCACTGCGTCATTATATCCTGAGTTTGTATACAAGGCTATTCGTTATCTGGTACTCACCCAGTTTTTGCAAAGTTTGTCCAGTACGTCATCACCACCGCACTTAGCATGACATCATTTTTGGAAAAATTACAAGGAAATAATTCAGTAGGACCAATCATAGGGATTCCTAGTACGTAAGGAACCTCATCTCCATGGGCTGCATCTGCCCATGCAGGTACCTGATCTGTCTGGCAATGATGGTAGAAGGCATAGAAATACGTAGGCGATCCAAAATTTGAGTGAAGGTCTGCTGTAGCCACTGCTGGTGCAACCCACTGGTGATCAGTAAACAAAGCCAGCAGTGTTTTCCTTCTGGTCTCCGGATTGTGTCGATCTGCCCAGTCCGTGTACATAAATTTAATAGTTTCCCTCAATATATCTTTGCCTTCAGGGTATCCGTATAAGTTATCGACAAAATTAGAAACTGCAAAGTCAAAATCACTAGCTGATATGCCATCTTCGCTATCCACAATATTTTCAACAAATTTTAACCCTTCCCCTTGGTTAACTCCCAACATGATGTCATAATTGAGGAATTCTCCTTGTTCCATCAATATCTGAGGATCATCTGGTATCACATCGCCATCAATTACTGGTCCAAAGGCTATATGGTATCTTGCTGGTTGAATGTCCTGGTCGACAAGTTCTCTATAAGGCTTCTTCTGTAGACATTCTACCAATTCTACAGTGTCTGACATGTTGCAACCAACTTTTGTAGCCAACATCCTGGCGTATTTTGCAGGCTGAAAACTAACTGCCCAGCTGGAGAGAGCTGTTCCGCTTTGAGCTATTGCTCTTTGAAAAAGTCCTGTGGGGAGAAATGTTTAAAAACTACTGAAGTGACCTTGAAACAGCTACATATTGAATGATTCAAAGGAGATCTTTGAAACAACAGAAAACTTTAACAGAAGAGGTACTTGAATCTTAATAGTACTTAAATACACAAGATGGTGAGATCTGACTGTCATTGTACCTACAGGTAATGTATACAAAATAAATGCAATATGCGCAGAAACTGAAGCAAATGATTCTACCTCAGTGTAGTCCAGCTGAGGAACAGATTTTCAAAGAAACTCAGGAGGAAAAAGAGTGGCATTACCTTATTTAGTTTCACTATTGGCTTGAAAGAAATTCCGAAAGTTAAAACAATTTATAGGTTGGAGGAAAAGCCAATGAGCCTCTGAAATGGATTTAATTTCTGGATATTGTTCAAGCCATCAGCAGCATGCATGCATACAGCTATGTGTTAAATAAACCTAATATACTGCTTTTTATATTTTCTTTGGGATTAAACTTGGTTTGAGAGGTGCAGTGCTTTTGAATTGTATATCATAGCAAAAGTTTATATTCTGGACTGATGGAGGGGAAGGTACTAGCCAGCTATTAAATTTATAAGTGTCTAAGAGTCAAGATCCTTTCTTGTAAGGAGTTTTTCAGTGAAGGTTTATAGTGATCACACTTACATAAAAAGGGAAAATGATATATTTTACCCAATTTAGCTTTGCAATTCAGAATTTTAAACATATGTTCAGGTATTAATTTCGAGGAGAGAGACAGTATGATCTGGTGCTGCATATAAACTTGTAGCAAATCCCAAAGACTTCAGTGCAATTAGTTTGAATTTATGTTGATTTAACTAGCACTCTGGACCAGGAATTCTACTCATAGAAATAACAAAATATGTTTAAATTGACATTTTCCTCTCCCTTCCATAAGCATTTTTGAGCATATCATGGATGAAAACCTCACCCCCTTGTAGTAAATGAATCAATCCAATTTTTTTGCTGTTGACTTTAATGCAACCGAAACTCCACCCTTGTCCCAATACTTCTTGTGCTCCCTTTGTGTTGCGGCTTTGCCTTTTCCCACTCCCTTTAGGGAGGGCAATTCAGGTTCTGAAAGAGATTTTGAGTCTGAACCTTGTGCAAAATAATGCTTACCTCTAATGTTATAAACTTAGACTATATTTAGGTAACTGTGACCTTTCTGTTCTTTTACATTTTCATGGAAGTTCATCCAGTTCATTTCAGTAGCACATCTCTTGCACTAATTACTGGAAAGTATTTTATACTGGACCCTACCTCCTATATCTCACTGTGTGTAATACGAATGGGTCTATAGCATAACGTAAGTTATGCTGATATAAGGTATATGGATTTTACTTATGCTGATAGGCACCTGGAGTATTTCCACTGTCTTTAGTAGAGTGGCCTGGGGACTAGAAGTGACATCTGGCCTCACTCACTTAATTTTGCTAAGAATGTATCTTTGGTCCAATGCTTGATGAATAGCTGGATACTCCCACTAAAGGAACTGGAGTTAAGGTGCTCAGCTTACCTCAGAATTTTATTCCAATAATGCAAAAGATGGCTTTTACTTTGATAAATAACACGTTTCTACTGATGATCAGAGACATGCTTTTACAGCCTCTATTGCAGTACCAGACCCTGTAAGCTCAGAAGCTAGTTGGAATCAGCTGCTGGCAGGAAACATTTTACAAGCTTCAGAGGAATTTTAAAATCATTCTAGGCTGTATTAGGTCCAAATCCAAAAGTCTTAAAATCAGATAGGTGTAGGGACTGAAATATGTAAACTCAAGCCTCTCCTTAAATTTATAAGAAGTCATATAGGAGATATTATTTCCTTGCAAGATATGAGTAAAAAATAAGAAAGAACTTGAGCTATAAAGCAGGTAAAAATATATTTGCATGTTTACAAGGTCAGATATTGAGCTAGTATAAATCAGCTCAAAGTCAGCGGAATTACCACAGAGGATCGAGGCATTGTAATAAATGTAACTAAATGACAAAACTGAATTTTCACAAAGATGGATTTCATGATACTTCATAATGTTTCTTTTCTGTATATTGTGTAAATCTGTTTTTATTGCTTTATTAAGTATCTCTGAACAAGGACAGAAACTGTAAGCTACGTATTAAGAAAATGCTGATATAAACACTATGGCTTGCTAAGTGCTACATAAACATTAAAAGTTGGATTAAGTAAGAATGGACAAGTCCTCTGGCCATAAAGTTATCTTAGGAAATGAAACTAAACATCCCTCCTTCTGCTGAAGAATGCTTATGGAAATATTCCTCAATCAAACCATTTGGTGAAAAATGAACAACAGCATGAAAAATTATTTTCATTCTGTCATATTATTCCTGGCAGAAATTGGTACCAGACAGGATGGAGAACTACATTTTTATCTGATAATGTGTATGATTATTATAGGTCGTGGGCATCAGACTGACAGAAAGAGGATTTAAATATTCAATGGACCATAGCGCTTTGTGACTCCTATTCAGACACCAAAACAAATAATAATAATTTGCATATATTCATCTGCATTTCCAGAGCACTTTCTACAGATGGGTGCTGTTCTGCCCACTTGCAGATGGGCAGCTATGAACAGCACCATCTTGAAGTAGGCTGAATGCTTCCTCTCAACTACCAAGGGATCCTTTCAAAGGGAAATGAAGGAAGCAAAGAGAGCATCCGAACTTACAGCTTATGAAAGAGACTGGTTAATAATGTGAAACAAAAGTTTTTTTGAAAATGTTAAGATATTTGAAAAGTTTGAAAAATTGAAATAACTTCTTTTATGTGAAGCTGACCAATTTTTATTTTAATATTTTTTTTAATGGCAGGTCTAACCATCCCCAAATGAAACATAACATATATGGGGGTTTGGCACCTTGTTCTGTTTAATCCAAATTTCAATAAAGCATGTTTTTTCTTTCTTGTAAAAGAAATCCTTAAAAATTTACTTTTACAACTGGATTTTAATTATACATCTGTAAGCCCTCTCCAGTCCCCTCCCGAATCCTTTGATCTGCTCTGTTGGCAAACGACTGCATCAGTTTCCCCCCAAAAATTCTGCTCCTGGCAGAATTCTGGCCATGTGTTAGAATATGACAGGGTAAAGTTTGCTGATAAGAGGCAACACATGACTGTCCAGATACTGTAAATGTGGCATTTTGCATTAGGGTCACATTACGTCAAGAAGATCAAGACTAAGATCAAGTAAGCGTTAAGGGAGGATAAACCAGGTCTCCTCATTCAACCTTAAGCTAAATCCTCTATGACAAAATTTATATTTGTGAGTTCTGATGAAAAAGTTACCTGATTATACTGAGGTAATGCTTACATCTTGTACTTGTAGGACAGTTTATAAATATGTTCTATTTAACTACAGATAGTAATGGAAAAAAAGAAAACATTAAAAAATCAAATTGTGGAAATAGAATGAAATTTAAACCACAGTCTATTTTCCACTAGACTTTTCTTGTAAAAGCTTATTTTTTCTCTCATTTAAAATAATGTAAAGGCTTGATCTAAAAAATCTCTCACTTCTATTGACCTCAGTGGGCTCTGCATCATGACTTTGGGTAAATGCAGCTCTTTTAATGTCAGTGGAAAAAGTTTGTTATGACTGGCCAATTAGTCCCCCATGGAGATACAGCCATATAAATTAGTGAAGGATTGTATGTACAGGGCACAGTGAGATGTCCCTGGTAAAACTAAACATTACAGATAAAAATGCATGAAAACAGTGAGACAAAAGTAGTGTGATCAATAAGCAATAGCCATGCAAATGAGAGAAACTATGGAACTGTGGTGCAAAAATCATAGGAAAAAAAACTGGGTGCCTGAAACAGCATGTTTTTAATTTCCTGCCGTCTGACTCAACTAGAGAGAAAAGTTGTTAGTTATGGAATAGGAAAAAACATATAGAAGAAAATCCATTTGCAACTTGGATGCTTTGACAATTTTGGATCATGCATGCAAAACATTCAACAATTCTTTTATTAGATGACAGCAAGTGAAGTTCATGCAGTTTCAGACAAAAGATTTCTGAACTAGGTACTTGTTTCCTTCCCACAAAATAATAGTTTTAAGCATTTCAGCTGTTAGCCTGAAAAGAAAAACTGTGTCATTTTAGTTTTCTTTAAATTCTGCTCCTCATGAGAAACTAAACATGCCTTTCATAACTGTCTGCATATAGACGACCTCATCTACTGTGAGCATGACTGACTGGTTTTCCAAAAAGGCCACCCTTAGATAGGAAAGAAAAGAGACAAAAATGATGCACCGAGAAAATGCTATTCAGAAGTCTGCTATAAAGTGTTTCTACAAAGCTCCATAGGAAAAAGAAGAAAGTGACCTAAAATTTAAACATGCACGGGAGAGCCAAGGGAGAAGGCGGCTTGCACAGCCTTTAAAAAGTTTGCTGAATATTGAGCTGAACTCAACAGTTCGTAGGAACAAAGAGAATATACAGAGCATCACATAGTACTAATGGCGGTGGCATGCAGACACCAAAATTGTCAAAATTTGCAACCTGCATAATACCTTTGGTTGAATTGCTCCAACGGTTACCTTCAGAATAATGGGATAAAGTCAACAGATTGACGCATGAACCGCCTGCACCAGATCCAAAAACAGTTATTCTTAATGGGTCACCGCCAAAGAACCCAATATTTTCACTAGTCCATCGCAAAGCTTGAATTAGATCAAGGAGGCCGTAATTTCCTTTTGCTGCTTGGTCCCCAGTGCTCAAAAATCCTGTGAATGTAAATGAAAAAAGAAGGGGTTAGCAAGTGCCCTTCTGCGTAATCCTGTTGCAATCTTCTAAGTAAGATGTCAAAAGTATATGCCATTAAATATTATGCATCTACATAATTTTCCATATTCACTGAGCAACAATTTGCAATTTTGCACTCTTTCTGAAACAAATTATTTGTTATTCACTTTTTTGGCCGTGGTATATAAATGTAGGAAAGATGACAATATATCCCAGGCAAAATACTCATTTAAGCCTTCACAGGTCACAATGCATTACTCCCAAAGACTTTGTGTTGATTATACAAAGTCTAAGAGTAAAGATTTAGGGAACAGATATGCTGCCGTCATTTGTAAGTGATTTGGTCAACTGTGTGTTGCACTTCCACATTTACATGCAGCCGTGAGCTTTGTGCACGCCTGAGAGGCAGCAGTTTTGCTTCTCTGTAGACTGTGTTTGGTGATGTTCTGGCAACACGCTATCTTTTCCTTTTTTCTCCCCCCCCGAAATTCAGCTTATGCCACAGGACAAGCTGGGTTGAACAATGTGAGCAGCTCTCAACTCCCTGAGCTCCATCCTGCAGTCGTTAACCTGAGTTAATTAAGTCTACATTAAATGGACAAAGACAATTTAAGCTGTTTCCATGACCCCTTAACATCAAGAAGACAAGAGCTCAGGGGTAATCTGGAGAGCATAAGAATTGCTCCATTTTGTTCATACTGGAAGAAAAACAGCAGAACATGTCAGGTGCAGGAACAACTGTTTTACGCTTCACTCTTAGCAGGACCCTCGTATTTAGTGTTGCTGTCACTCTGGTCATTGGAGCCTACTGACTCTAAAAGGCAGACAACAAAAACTTTGAAGAAAGTCTCTGTTGATAAAAGACATTCCTTTGCTTTTGGATCCTATTTGTGGACATTTCCAATTTTCTCAGATTAATAAACAAATGTTTAAATAATGTCAGCATTATGAAGTAGCCCAGCATCCTCATTTGCATATCAAACTGATTTAATGGTCACTAAATCGACAGTTAACTGTTTTTCAGTACAAGCTTTGTAGAGAAATGCAACCATTGCAAGAATTATTTCCACATTAATTAGATATTAGCAGGTCTTCTAGTCTCGTCAAAGTTCTACTGATTTAACTCTCTTGAGGGCAGACAGCCTACTCCAAAGAAGTTTACAGTAGTTTTTCAGACAAATGGCTCTCAAAGCAGTCCTACTGTTTCATTATGACAATAAAAGGAGATTTTGAGACATTTCTAAGAACACACATAGGCGTATACATATATAAAATAAGAACAACAACAAGAACACAGACAGGTGCATGCGTGTGCCTACATTCACGTATATAACGAACATATCATTTGGTACTTCATTATTATTCGGATTTGACTTCAAATGGCAAACTTACATTTGGTATTCTGTTGTATGCGTAGGCATTTATACTAACAGACCTTCTTTGCTGTAAACTGCACTGAAAGCTAATTGGCCTTGCTGCCTCCGTAGTTGAGCTATGCTCCATTTAGGGCAAGCAGCTTTGTTTGTGTAGGTCAGTCCTGATTTTTGTTACCATGGCGAGGGAAGGGGAAAATGGCATAAGGTGGCAGGCGAGCAATTCTCCCACTTCCAGACCTAATGTACCAAGTCTAATGGGCATACTTCATTCACTGTGGCCGTACTCTGATACTAGACTTTAAAATAACCACTATTCTATCACGAAAACCTGTCACATTTATTACTTCACTGCATAAAAAAACAAAGCAGCATCACTACCGTAGAAGAAAATACCACCTTGATATTCAGGGAAAGCCCAGAAAGGAAGTCAGAAATATAATTTATCCATTCTCATTTTACTATTACAGCTCAGTACTGAGTTGAGATGAATATGATGATATTTTACTCTGCTTTACTCTTTTGTTTTCTTCTGTGTAGCCAGAGGGGCTGGTGTGCATGCCTGTGTGAAAAGACATCCCCAGTATAATCCTTCCTGCACAGAAGCATTCATTCCCGTCTTCATGCTCCAGTAAAATGCTGTCCCCCATAAACAGTCTTTAAGGACACAGAGCGAGGATGTCTTTGAATGTATGACAGCAAACCTAAAGAAAGCTTCCAAACCAGTCTCACTGCCTGTGTCAGCCTGCTTGGAGTTGAGGGATGGTACCGGTGATGGTAACAAAATTAAAATGTAGGAATTTATGGGAACTATAGGATCCTGCAGCAGTACATGCTGGGAAAGTCTTCCCCTTTCTTTGCATAAGTATACAACTGTGGAAAATCAGTGACAAATCAGTTCATCATATTAAACACGTAAGTGACTGCACTGATTTAAGGGATTAGAGGAATGGTTGACACTGGCGGTCCTCGAAACACAGGCAGCAATGAGATGAGAGCACTTACAGCAGTTACCAAAATTGTGCCCTAAACAAGTCCCCCTTCGCTTTTTCCCCGGCTTGCAAATTCCCTGAGCCTGAGCAGAATCTGCTCTCAGGAGCGCTGCAGCACTGGTTCAAAAAGATCCTGCAGATTTCTCAAAGTGATTCCAAGGCATTTATTAGGAAAATAGATGGCAGGGTTATAGCTGAGCTCCAGTGATCGCCCTGAAGGAAAACAAATGCTAACACTCTAAATTTCTGAAAAAGTTGTTTTCTATACTCTGTATAAAATGCAGCAAAGTAGGAAGGAAGCAAGTAAGACTTTGCCTGGTAAGGCAAAATATTAAAATTATAGGTAAAGCCTTAGGGCAATTCCCTGCTATTAAATGAGTTCACATCAAGCCCTGAAGCTTGATGTGGAAATAGGAAATCCTTGGGAAGCTCTAAATATACTACTTTTAAAGAACCTTTGTGAAAAGGATGTTAAAAAGAGAGCAAAAGAGGAAATGTCTCCTGCTGCTAAAAGCAGGCATCAGGAACCTTGCATTCAGTTCAGGAAATGTGCCAGAAGGGGGAGCTTTCAGTTTATTAAAAAAAAAAAAAAAAAAAAAAAAAAAAAAAA
>Ga0065711_1027566_pt1 | contig 48028 bp, 25 predicted proteins | sample Hoacrofraction12_FD_59098 | JGI IMG/M metagenome (GOLD analysis project Ga0065711, IMG submission 59098) | Hoatzin crop microbial communities from Cojedes, Venezuela - Epithelial fraction 12 v2 (version 2) | ecosystem: Host-associated > Birds > Digestive system > Esophagus > Crop | place... | reverse complement strand
TAGGACACCCAGGTCCCTCTCCGCAGAGCTGCTCTCCAGCAGGTCCACCCCAAGCCTGTACTGGTGCATGGGGTTGTTCCTCCCCAGGTGCAGGACCCTGCATTTGCCCTTTCCTTCGAGGAGAACCCAGAAGCGGCCCTACAGAGCAGAAAGGCTGCCTTTCTGCAGCTCCGCGCCTGTCACGGCACCATCCGGCTCCCATTCCGCAGCACACCTGCCTCGCCTCACCCGCCGTGCAGGCACGGGCACGTCGCTGTGCCCGAAGCTCGGCCCGGGGCTTGGCTGCAGCAGCCCTCGGCGTGGGGTGTTGGCGCCGCTCCTCGCTGAGCCTCCCGCACCTTCCACCGAGCCACCAGAGCGGCCAGCACTAACGAAAAACGTGAGTTCTCAGGAACGGTCTGTGGCATTGTGTCTGTTCGCTGCAGAAATGAGAAGAGGGAAGACACACGGCGACGAGGAAAGGAAGAGGCAGCTTTCCACGCTGGCTGGAAGCGGGGAGGGAAGCGGCGCAACGCAGACGGCAGCAAGGGAGGGGGCTGCCGGGAGAGGTGCTGCTTCTCGGCTCAGCACACAGGCACCTGCTGCGCTTACCCTTTTGCTGGGAAAGGGCTTTCAAACACGAGCTCTTGGGCAGGAACGTGCTGCTGCTCTTCGTGTGGGTTTCCCTGCCTTGCAGGGGGGCCAGCAGCAGCGTCTGGCACCTGCTCACCTCTGGACGGCATGCGTGAGACCTGTCTCCCTCCCGAGCAAAAGAGCGAGGGGGTTTGGTGCATGTCTCACGGGACCTCCAAGTGTGTATGTTCTGAGATCCGGGAGCCTGAGGCAAGCGGCAGCCTGGTGGGCTCCCCAGATGGCCTCGGCAAAACAGAGCTGCAGAGCCAGCGGCAACTGCAATGCCAGTGTCCAGCCAGACGCCCGCCTTCCCGCACCTCGGGGCTCTGCCGCTCAGCATCCCCTGAGGAGACACCTTCCCGCTGTCCTTCCTACCCTCCTCGCAGTCCAGACCTCACCTCTGCTCCCTCGACCCAAAATCGTTGCCCCAGCTGCTTGCCTCCTGAGCTCAGCCTGCGGGCAGTCGGTTTGCCCTCCAAGAAAGCCATCCCCTGGCAGCAGCTGAGCACACGGTGAAAGCACCGCACCTATTTCTGGGTGTTTACGGCCTCTTTTACCTCTCTTGTCCTTCCTCATTCTCCACCCATCTGCACCGTTCTCCACCCAGCACTTCAACAAAGCCACTTCTGTTTCCTGCTCCTTGTCTCCTCTTGTTTGAGCTCCAAGGCTCAGCTGCTGATGTACAAATACGTGGATTAACGTTGTGTTCGTTGTTTTGCACGAAGGAAAATAGGGAAAATTCACCTACAGGACAAAGAGGGGACAATTTGTTTTCCCACCGTAGAAGGTAGTGTTTGTCTTGCCCTGCTTTTTTTCTTGGAAACCTGGATGGATGGCAGAGGAGCTTGTCAGATTGAGGCAAAGGAGGGAAACAGCAGGTGAAAATTGATTTGCACGGAAGTTACTTAATGATATTTTTGTACTTTTGGTTGTGCCTTGAGCTTTTGTTTATGTCTGTGTATCTCATACATTTGGGAGATGCTTGAGAAAAGCGACAGTCCTGTTACTGCATCAATTAAGGACCACGCTGACAAGCTCCAAGCTCTCTGAGGTGCCCGACGAGTTCTCCGAGATGAGAATCAACATTCCTGGAAAACGAACCTCAGAGGGAAAACAAATGTCATGACCAGGATATCTTGTTTAATTTTACCTAGAAAAATAAAAAATGTTTTGTCCTAGCAGCTATATATCATGAGCAATGAAGCAAGGGTGTCTTTTTATTTTTTCCACAGAAAGCCTCTTCCAAAACAGTTGAAGAAGAGCTGAAAGACCAAACTATGGAGGAGGAGAAGCAGAGTCATGCATGCCAGCGCCGTTGCACCCCGACCACTCTCCCCACAATTATGCAGAAAGATGCAGACACGCACGCACGGCCACCTCTGAGCCAAGCAGAGCCCTCGTGTCCTTCCTGCCGTGGCAGCTGTGCTGGACCCACAGTGCTTGCAGCCTGGAAAGTAAGAAAGAAATTTTTCACCATGAGGGTGGTGAGGCCCTGGCACAGGTTGCCCAGAGAAGCTGTGGCTGCCCCCTCCCTGGCAGCGTTCAAGGCCAGGCTGGACGGGGCTCTGAGCAACCTGGTCTGGTGGAAGGTGTCCCTACTTTCTGGAGCTGAAAGCTGCTGGAGGCTCTGTGGGGATGGGGACGTGTCGGCGGTCCTGGGGCAATGTCCACCAGCTCCTGCGGGGCCCGCAGGGTACAGGCAAGGGGACCGTGTGCAGGGACAGGCTTGTGGCGGGGCATGTGGACCTTCCCCAAATCAACAGTGCCAGAAACTGGGAGGCGCCACCAGCTGAGCCCTGGAGGACGCACCGGCAAGGAGGCAAGGAGTGCGGGAGGGGTGCAGACACCAGGAGAGGAGAAGACAGTGGAAGGTATTGCAAGAGGATGCGGCCAAGACACGATCTGACCCAAAAAGTTTGCATGGGAGACTGGGTGAACTGGGAGAAGAAAATAAGTTGCCGAAGGGCTGATCCGTGCAAAGTTCCCACCTCTGGCTCCATCCCTGAGCTGCCGAGGAGCGCGCTCAGGGGACGCGTTGCGAGGTAGGTGCTTGCCGCCTGTCTCCCGGCGCTGGAGGGACAGGCTGGAGAGCCGGCGGGACCGCTCTGCTCCAGCACAGCCTGCTCCTGGCTGGGTATCACACCGCCTTCCAAACCCCAGGACTGCAGTCGCTTGAGGCGAGCGGAGCCAGAGCGCAGGGGAGATGGCAGCGGGTGAGGCTCAGCCTGCGTCGTGAGGGGATGCTGGGCTCCTCGTTAGCTCCACGTTTTCCCTTCCTCTCCCTGCTGGTGTGAGAAAACGCACGCCGCATTTGTTCGGCTGCCAGGAGTATGGCAGCTCAAGCACCATCTTGTTAGCTTTGCTGTGTGTCTTTTCCCACAGCATTGCTTTAAATAATGAAGGGAGTCATGATCCACCAGCTGGATTAGACGTTATGAACTTCTCTGGCTCAAATCCAATGGTGATATATTTGGTCTCATTATTTTATGCAAAATGCCACAAAACAGCACAAGATTTTTTATTTTTTTTTTCCTAAATACTCTTTTTCTTTTAGCACTGACATTTCTCTTATTTGCATTAAGTTTTGCACTGAACAGTCTGTGCCAGACCAAATTTGTCAGATACTTCTGCTTCTATGGCTGGTTTGTTCCAGGAAATCAGGGATGGAAATTGTATCCCCTGGCCTCAGGGATGGGCCAGCAAGCACTCCCAGGGTGGGGAACATCTCCTCGCATTTGGGGACCTGCCGTGTGAAGAAATGGGGGGACCGGTGAATGCGTCATGGTGCCATGCCCAGGGCATCAGTTCAGGAAAATGGAAACCGAGGTCCTCATGTGACACGACTTTCAGCAAGCGTCTGAGCTGTGGTTTCCCCGGCTGTACGGGGAAGATAATAATATTCAGCCTGCTTTATAGAGTACTCGGCGGCTTACAAGAGTTTTGTTAAATGGAGCTCTAGCTGGAAGCGGTGGGAAGCGCCGTTACGTGAACTGCGCCCGCGCTGTTGCGGTTTCCAGCAGAGCCCCCAGCAAGGTGGGTGCAGGGTGGTGGATGCAGCAGGGCAGGGAAGCAGCCGGGCTTGCTGTGGAGTGCAAGACTTTCTGTCCCCTGGGGTGGGAATCAGCGTCCCTGTCTCCTGGGAGACAGAGATGGGGAAGGTTTTGTGAGGGAGGGCAGCCAGCTGCCTACAAAAGCCAGAGATACCAAGGGGGTCCGAGGTCAGTGGTGGATAAGAAATGCTTCGAGCGCAGAAAGATTCAAGGCCAGAAGCCTTCACTCTGGATGCTTTGAGCTTGCAGCACTACAGATCCAGCAGAGTTTGGCCCTACCTGAGAAGCAAGAAATTGCCTCGGACCAGGCTCTTGTGTCCTGCTATTCCAGCAAAATAAAACAAAAAATTCACAAAGAGACGTGAGCCACCTGGGATGGTAATGCCCATCAGCTTCAACATTATTATTTCTTCGTGATAGAAGTGCAAGAAACAAGGGTGTTGTATGGGATGCTTTACCTAGCCATCCTGGCGAGATCACGCCGTGTTACAATTCAATTCAGCCTGCAGGCAACGCACTCCTGCTCTGCTTCTGGAACCAGTCAATGTCTGCTCTGAGTATTTCATCTAGCAAGTCAGAGAGAAAGGGATATTAGAGAAGCAGAAACCTACAACATTTGGAAAAAAAGTCTCTTTTTTTTTCCCCTTTTGTTTTGTGTTTCATATAGTCTTAGGCCAGCACGTACCACTGCACTGAGTCTGCTGTTTGAAGGAGTTGCTGAAAACTCAAGACCAAGGTTGGGAGCATCTGGAAAAAACCTGAATGCAATAACAAATGCAATAAAATGCAATGAAAAGCAAAATCAGGCTCTCCCCATTTTGTTTTTCATTAAGCAGAGAAAGGGAAGAGGGTGCTCCATGTATTCAGCCGTTCAAGTGCGACGTACTGAGATACCGTCTGGGTGAGCCCAAGCACTGCTTTGCAAATATTGACAGTCTCTTCGTTTAAGCAAGAGCTCTCGGAGTCTAATTTTAAGTGCTAATTTTGTGTATTCCTCAATGAAAGTCATGCAATTAGGGGAAGAACAAGCCGGCGTGTGTTCGCTGTTGCTTCCAGGCATTTCCTCCCAACACCACGAAGCACCCACTCGTGACACAGCTGCACCCTTGCTGTTGTCAGAGCTGAGCCTTCTCCCCAGTAGTTTTAGTCTTTCACACAAATCCAATGATTTAAAATTAAACTTAAAAGTGCATTATTTTTCTTTATGTATAATTTTGCTAATATTTCAGTCTTTAGCACACTCGGGAACATTTTACAGCCTCATAAAAATGCCTGCAGGACAGAAGAGCTCTTCTCCAGGCAGCAAGCGCCGTTCCCAGGCACTTCACAAGCTGCAACGACATGTTAGGATCTCCTGAATTCACAGCAGAAACGCTCCCAGCGCTAGGGCAATAGGCAGTAACTATTTGATTGCCTACAGTTTAATAACATCACGGGAAAATCCAGGGCAGGAAGGAGATTATGCCTCTTCCTTGCAATTTAATGAGGAAGTTGGATTTAGGAAGCTGGAGCGTATTTCCACCCGTGCCACCGTCCCTGACATGGGTGTTAGCCCTGCAAAAAGCACCACTGGATCTTTCACGGCCACAGGTGGCCGGGATTTTGACTGCACATCATTCGCAGGCAGTTCAATAACAGAAAGGCCAGCGTGCTTGCTCTGCTGGGACAGTCCCTAACCCCGTGGCTCCCGATGTAAATCAGAGGCCATCTGTGCACAGAGACAACCCTCTCTCTTTTCCTGGGCTACAGAAATGGGAAATAATAACTGGATCCTCTGAGCTGAAAGGACGTAGGGCCAGTGCTTGCTCCTTAATGCAATTATATGAGGCGACAGGCAGAGGTTTCAGGAGCATTTTGAAACCGTCAGATAATCAATACAGAGGCTGAGGCGCAATGGTGGGGTTCACAGCTAAACGGACAAGGTGTCGCATCACGTTTGACCTATTTCGCGGCATAAGCATCGCTTCTGCCCCAGTTGTCTTTTAAAAGATATCACTGGGCACTGCTGCTGCTGGAGAACAAGACGCAAGCATCGCAGCCTTCCACTGAGGTGTTAAATGAGTGCCATCAGAGGTTAAATTAGCAAGCCCCAGTGTAATTCTTTTGTAATATTTCTTTGACATTAAAAAAAAATAAATGGTCTAACTACTGTGTGGGGCAGAGTGTCGGTGGGAGCCTGGCTGTCACGTCCCCGTGGGCACACCCAGCCAGCGTCAAGCGGGTTGAGGTCCCTCGCAGGCAGCCTCACCCCTAGGGCTGAACAGGGCAGGGTCTCTCGTGCCTGCACTCCGCAGTCGCTGCAGGCTGACGGCTGCCAGATTCGGGACCCGGTCAACCTGCCAGCCCGGAGCAGACAGGCAAAGCTGGCAGGCGCAACACTGCAGGAGTGCAATCAGCTTCGTTCTCCTCGTAAACTGAGTCCATGCTGCCAGAAAAACACAGCCTGATCAGTAGGTATTTGCCTGTTAGGGGTCCTGCCCCAAAGAGATGCGTTGGCTCAGAAGCCTCCATCCCACCACCCATGAGAGGTCAGCCCAGAGGGCCATCACGTACCTGGGGAAGAAGCTGCTACACTGGAAAAGTCCTTCAGGTATCCTGCAAAAGCGTTGTACTGGAGATATAAGGTCAAGGAAAGGGTAGGCAACGAGGGGCTGGTCCAGGTGAATCTGGGGAGAAGGCAAAAGCAGCCACAAAGAACACTTTCCCAGGCTGCCCCAGCAGCTGAACGTCTGGCACTCCAGTACGTGACTGACCCCGCTTTTGCATGTTTCCGTGTACGGAAGCACACGGCTGCTGGACGGTTCTTGTTCCCAATGAGGGCACGGATCTGCCTTGGGTGAAATCCAGGTGCATGCAGGAGCGGGACTATCCCTGGCATGGCACAAAGCGGTTTTTACCACTGGGACTCCATGCACCAAATAATTTCCTCCTCAGGAAGCCGACCTTACGCTGTGCTTCCAGCATCGCGTGCTGCAGGACAAAGAAAACGCCTGAACCAGGATATTCAGCAGCAGGGGCAGCTGTGCTTTAACGCGCAGAGCCAGCCCCCCACGTGCTCGGTGGCAACATGAATGACATGGCTTGGATCCTCGTCTGGTGTTTAGTGGTCTCTGCTCCCTGCGTTACTGGCCAGGAACAAAGACATTCTGGGTACTCGCTGTCTCAGCTCTGTGTCTGATTCGTAGCCAGTGGGGCTGGAAGTGCCTCGAGAGGACTTCCAGTCTATCTCAGCCCCTTGCACATGAAGAGTGGCAAAGAAGGTGGGAGGGGGCTCCTCCTGCTTTCAGGTTTGTGCATCCCTCGGCCCTGTTCCCCCATGCCAACCAGGCGCTGCAGCTCAGACCATCTCAGTGCAGCTCCGTATGTCTCCAGTGTCCCCTAAAATCCTCCAGTGTGGGGCTTGCGTTGAGTCCTGTGCTCAGGACACACATCCCCTTGCAGACTTCAAAGTACAGAAACGCGATTCCATCCCTGGATGGAGAAACCCATGGAAAATTCAGGTTCATCTTGAAATTAATTACAAATAGGTACTGCTGGACAGATGAATGTATGAAGCTTGGGTCCCTACAACTGTGTATTCTGCTCCTGGATTACCCCTTGTCTGATGTGCTCCCTTTAGCAGCTAATTTCTCTGTTTGGCACTGCAGAAGGCACAGATCTGCAGCTCCTGGGCTCGTAAACCCCCTTACCTTGACGCACCCGGCTAATGCTGCACCTCAGCTCCTGCGGGTCCGGGTTTGTGTTTTCATCTCAGGTGCTTGTTTGCACAAAGGAACTGGCCTGCAGGGACAGAACGTCTTTGAGAACATCACCTCCATCAAGTTGGTCAGAAAGTCTGGGAGTCATCTGGAGGGAGCTAGCACAGTGATCACCTAGGCTTTATTTCCTCATGAAATGAGGCTAAAGAAAACCCCACAGATTCAAGTTTATGGAGGCCTCTTTCAGCACTAGGAGGGTCCCTTTGCCTGTCACCCCCAACGTGCCCCGTCAGCGCTCCTGCCCTTCCTCGCAGGAGCGTGCCAAACACCAAGGCTCTCCCAGCACCGTCGCTCAGCACTGCAATAGTCTCAGTACTTAGACTTCCTCCCCAGCCACCACGTGTCCCCGAGGGGGACCGTCACCTTGTGCTACAGTTACAGACCAGTTCGCTCTGGTTTTCAAGTTGCTTCCAGTTTCCGGGTCCTTTCCCCTTGCTGCCACAGCCAGAAAGCCAGACAGGTTTCTCCGGGGCTCCTGCTTCTGCCTCGCTGATCCCCCTCCAGCATGGAGCTACTATCCCAGCGTTTTTCCTTTATGTGATAAGGGCAGCATATGTCTGGATCTGCAATTACAAGTTGTATCTTTGTGAATCGCCAAGAAACGAATACTCCTTGATCCAGCCCATGTGTCGCTTCTCCCCCCCGGTGCCAGAGCATATGATTTGAGCGAGGCACCCAGCTTACCTCTGCAGAGGAGAGCTCTGCGCAAAGTTACACCCGTGCATGAGAGCTCAGAGTCACGCAGTGCTGCTCCTCTCTCTAAGTGTCAGATGGATCCAGGCTGTCACCTTCCTTCGCATCTCTGCTATTGCAGGGCCGCCCTTCTTGCAGCAGTGGGTGGGGGCTGGTCCCCGGCGCGAGGAGAGGGTGCAGGGAGCACCGTCCCCGGGTGCTGCTGGTGCCAGCCCGTGCAGAGCTGCAGGACGTTCTGCCCGGCTGAGCCTGTAAGAGAGGTTTTCCCAGAGCTGCTGCTTACGTTAAACCACTTACTCTCTTATCTTCCAGGGGGAAATTATTCTCTTTTTTCCCCAGCTGAAGAACATTGATGCCGTTAAAATAACAAGAGATTTAGAGCATCCCCGTGTTTATACAGTGACATGCCACAGTGACAGGCACAGTATAAATAGCCAAACACTGAGACAACCAAACACTTAGTCTGCTGAAAAACCTCCAGCATTTTTCCCATTCCAAATTCTTTAGAGTCATCTGATTTGATCTCCAACACAATGCATACTTTAATGATGCCTGAATAATGACTAGGCAAGGAATTAACTCCCACAGTGGGTTAACGCACTCACTCGCACCCAGAAGACTTAGGCTCAAATCCCAAATAAATCGAATGGATTTGGTGGTCTCATTCCAGTTCCTCACGGCCCTTTGTTCTCACCCCGCGACCCGACAGAGCCGGTGGCCCCCGCCTGCCTCCTGCAGAGAGGGGCCAGCGTTTGGGTGACAGCGATGGTGTGGGTCAGCGGGGACGTGCGTTAGCAAAAACCAGCAAGCCCCTCTCGTCCCGGGGTCTCAGATGCCGAAACAACAGGGGCAGGGTAGGGAGGGCTTGCAGGGACTGACAGCTTTGCCACACCACCTCCTGGGTGCCGGACATTCGCTCCTGTCAAACACCTCGATGGCAAAAAACCCACATTTTTAACTATGTAACAGATGCTCGAATATAAACAGCCTGAGTGTGACCAACTGCAGATTTGTCTCTGCGGCTTTGCGAGTGGTACAGCAAACGTAATTCACTTTGCCTGTGGCAGGGTCAAGGGAGGTCTTGAGTAGGTGACTCTGCTCTGTGAAGATGGTAGTGTCAGCAGGGCAGGACAAAACCCTGCACCTATCAAATGGGGAGAAAAAACATTCTCCTGGTGTCATATTTTCTGCATTTCTTTTGTGCTTGTTGCTAAGGTCACTTGGATGGCAATGGGAACCTCTGAGCGGCATTTCCGAATCCTGTTACCGAAAGCTAGATGCCTGGTACCCATACTGGAGCCCACAAAGGAGGTCGGTGAAAGCTGAAGTGCTCAGCAGCTGTGAAAATTACATCACTGCTGCCTAGGTGCTCCGCTTTGGTTAAACAAATTGAAAGGCGGCTTTGTTTTCTGCGGTTTTATTATTTAGTTTCTCCTGCTAAGACCATACGCGAAGCACAGCCAGTAACACCACGGAGAAGTGTCATGGAAACAACCGAGTCGGAGTATTCTGCTATTTTACCTTTAAATGTGTGGGCAGCAAAACACGAAAGTCAATGAAACAAAGCGCACGTATTCATGCAAATGTAAGTGGTATTAAAAACACCACGTGGGCAGGGCTCCATCCCAGAGATGACAGAAAAAGAAACGTACTTCAAAAGTTTTCCATGAAGCCTCATTTGGCATGTAAATCTACTAGGACTGGGTGGGTTTTCAGAGATTCACATGGACAAGTTTTAACAAGATTTAACTGCGTTTTTCTTTTCCTCAAAGTGCCGCTGACTGCGATCCGGAGGCCCGCAGCATGACGTGAAGATAGCTTGTGACAGCTGAGCAGCGGTGGTTGATGAAATTCTGGTCACGCCAGTGTCCATGAGAGCACCTGCCACCATCTAAATAGCAATGGGACGTTATCCCATCTTTTAAAATTCTTGATGTCCACATTAATAAGCCAGTCTTTTTGGATGCCACACGGTACTGACACGGCTTAGGTTTCAGCTGGGAAACCGGAGGGGCATTGCCGGTACTGAGCAGGGTCTCCTTCCCGTGCTGGCTCGACAGAGAGCAGCTTTATTTCATGTATGAAACATGCGGGACAAACCAAGGCAGCTGAATTATGGAGCCCAAATGATGTCTACCAACTCCAGCAGGTGCAGTCCTTAGCGTTTGTAGCATCAGTCCTATTGATTAGCAATGGTGAGGGGGCTCATGGCTCCTTCCAAGCTGCAGCCCAGCAATAAGCGTGTTCTGGGCTTAGCTCAGTATCTGTGAGCTGTTCCTGAGGCATAGATGCTGCGTGCCCAGGCCAAGTGAATTGTCTGAGCCCGTTCCTGAGGTGGAGAGAGATAGCATGGCTCTTCAGCAGCATCTCCAGGAGGAGTCACTGTCGGGGAGCAGAGCTGGAAGGTCTCAGTGGACCAGCAGCCTCTTCCTATCTGCTCAGCACCCATGGCTCTTGCCTTGGAAGAACAGGGAACCTCATGCTGGCTGTCCAGGTGTGGAGAAACCATGTCCGCCCCATCACAACTCACTGCCCTAAACCAGCAGAGCCAGTCACCGAGTCCTGGTTACAGGCGGGAAGGAGGAGCAGGCAACGCTGAGGCGGGCAGGAACGGTGGTGAAACCCAGCAAACACCACCACCTTCCAGGTACCGCAGGAGGGAAATCCGGCCGCCTCGGGCACCCGCAGCTGCTCCCGCGAAATAAGTCGCGTCAGCCGGGGAAGGCTGCAGCAGCGGAGGCTGCAAGCGCTCCGAGAACATCCCGCAGACCCGCAGTGGCTGGCCGGAGCCAGCCTGCTGCCCGGCCGCGCGGCCGGCGAGGGGACAGACAGCAGGCGGGCTGGCAGAGTGCGCACTGCCATTGGCCCTTTGCACCGACCGTGTGCAAGAGCCACGCAGCCGTGAGAGGGCATGGCAAGAGACCAAGGGAAATCAGTCTGGCCCAGTGCATCTCAGCTGATGCTCCTGCAGAGCCCGGGAGCTGGGAGTACGGAGCTCTTGAAGAACATTGCTGCGTCAGGACGTCGCTGCGGCATTGGGCAACGTTCTCTCTGCGGCTCAGCGAGCCGAGCTGGAGCAAGAGGCTTGACAACCCCTGGGTGATATGTTCGTAGAGGGGTTTTCCCAAGCTCTCTGCCTCCCTGAGGGAATCCCAGAGGCCAGGCGGGCGGCAGCCAGCGAGGCTGAGCCTTCGCCCCGCGTCCCCGGGGCAGGGCATTGCACCCCCGGGACTCGCACACGCCGCACTGTTTGTGCTCGCGCTGTTTACACACACGAATTTAAAGCATCTCCCCCAGTTTCTCCACAAATTGCTGCATTCAGATGAAGTGGCAGCTGCTGTAATTAAGACACAGTTAATTACATATCCCCTTAATTGCAATGATAGGATTTTGTCAATTTGGTAAATAAGAATTGTTAGGTTTCTTCCGGCAAGTGCAGCCTCAGCGCGGCTCAGACGCGGCTCCCTTTGTCGCCCGGTGCTGGACCGGGACGGCGGCTCTCCGGCGGCAGAGGTGCTCGCTTTCGGCTCGCCGGCAAACGTCAGCTCTCCAGCTGCCGCCGCCCCAAAGCCCTTCGCCAAGGGCAGCGTCTAAAGGGAGGTGATGCTTGGCGTGAGCTTCCATGAAAGCGCAGCGCTGGGAAACTTCCAGGGGAAAAAGCCAACAGACAAGAGGCAAATCCCGATCGTTTCCTTTAATTTGTTTAAAATAATAAAAAAAAAAAATGGGAATGAGCTGGATTTCTTACAGTGAGGAATGAGGTTTCCCACTCGCGTGCTACTGGGCGCAGACCATGGCCATAAGCAGAACCGATGTCACAGCCAAGGGGCTTTTAAATTCCAACTCTGTCCTCAAGAACGACTACAAAAATAACTTTGCAGGTTTCTTTATTCGCTGTATCTAATTTTCTCCCTTACTGACAGCACTGAATTGGTAAATTGCTGTTTCTCTTCTAACCCGCCGACGCAGCGGAGCCGGGGCCAGCTCGGGCACGTGCCCTCTGCCGCTGTCCCTCTCTGCCCCTCGTCTCCCATGCAGCCCCGGCGCTGGCAGGCTGCTCGACCAGGTTCAGGTCTCCACCTGTGCCAGGACCACCTGGCTGAGGGGAGAAAACGGGAAGACAGGAGGGCTGCAAAACGCCAGGGCTGAACCCGACCGTCGTCGCCTGTGTGTGGGTGGGAGCTGAGCTGGGCTCCCGCTGTGATGGTCAGAGGCGGGAGGGAGCCGGGTGGTCGGTGTGAAGAAAACCCATCTTTCACCCTGCTGTGGAGCAGCTTGGTACCGAGGCGAGCAAGGGAGAACACGTGTGAGACCTGTATGTCTTTTTGGAACTGCTTTTCAGTGATTCAGGATACAGAGCTGTCACCCATACTACTGAATGAATTGCGGGTGACTGAACAAGTATGTTCAGGGCTTTCTCACACCAAAAAAAGTGGCACAAAAAATCATCTGACTAAAAAAGATTACCTAAGATCACCTTAGACCTAATCATTAGTTACGATTTAGTTACGATTCGCTACATATTAAAGAAAACATTGTTTGTGTTTGCCTCCCAATTTTTTATCCAACAGGCAAACTCAACCTTTCTCCTCATGGGAAGCAGCAAACACCACTCCCAGCTTTGGCAAGGCCCTGGCACTGGCTCAGTGTGAAGTTATGTGTTGTGACTGAGGGTCATCCCCTCCTTGCTGGCACCTCCGCTGCTCCTTGGACTCTTTGGTGGGACTAGTCAACCTGCTGAACCCACAGGAACCTCCTCACTTATTTTTCACCAAGTTTGTTTTCTGTCGATTTAGCAAGGCAAACTGGTTTGGCACATGGCTCAGCAACCACAAGGTGAAGATCAGGATGTTTTCTTCACAGCATTAGCAAGCTGCTGGTATCAGCAGCTCAGCGTGACCCGACAATGTGCGCTCACAGTGCAGAAGGCCAACTGTACCCCGGGCTGCACCCCCAGCAGCGTGGCCAGCAGGGCGAGGGAGGGGATTCTGCCCCTCTGCTCCGCTCTGGTGAGACCCCACCGGGAGTCCTGCATCCAGCTCTGGAGCCCTCAGCACAGGAAAGACATGGAGCTCTTGGAGCTGGGGCAGAGGAGGCCACAAAAATGACCAGAGGGCTGGAACCCCTCTGCTGTGAGGAAAGGCTGAGAGAGTTGGGGCTGTTCAGCCTGGAGAAGAGAAGGCTCCAGGGAGACCTTACACCAGCCTTCCAGTACCTGAAGGGGCCTACAAGAAAGCTGCAGAGGGACTTTTTACAAGGGCCTGGAGTGACAGGACAAGGGGTGATGGCTTTAGACTAACAGAGGGTAGATATAGATTAGACGTAACAAATAAATTCTTTACGATGAGGGTGGTGAGGCCCTGGCACAGGTTGCCCAGAGAAGCTGGGGCTGCCCCTTCCCTGGCAGTGTTCAAGGCCAGGCTGGATGGGGCTTTGAGCAACCTGGTCAGGTAGAAGGTGTCCCTGCTCATGGCAGGTGGGTGGAAATGGATGGTCTATAAGGTGCCTTCCAACCCAAACTGTTCTAGGATGATTCTATGATCAGCTCAAATGGTGACATGTTCAGACTTGCAGGATGTTTTCATACGCAAACAAAGGAAGGTGGTCTAGATAAAACTGCTTTGGGGTAGGTACAGAACTGGTCAGGGGAAAAAAAATCACACCCTGCCAAGTGGTTCACCATCAAAGCAGCAAAATGTATTCACGGAATGGGTCCTGCTTCCATACGATCCCAGTTTTTCATTGGTGAAGTCAGCGAGGGGATAGAGTCTGTACTTAGCAAATGTGCAGGTGATGCAAAGCTGAGAGGAACTGAAAGTACATTAGAAACCAGGATAAGGGTTTAAAATTATATTAACAAAATGCATAAACGCCCTGAGAAAAATAGGCTGCGATGCAGTAAGGCTGTGGGCAAGTTTCTATGTGTCAGCAAAAAAAAAATCAATAGAGTAAATGCAGTATGGACCGAAATCTGAATCAGCAAAGCTATGAGATTGTAAAGATGGAAATATCATACTAGAATCTATAACTAGATTTCCTGATGCAAGACACATGATGTCATCCATCCCTTCTACTCAGCACTGCAAACATCAGTGAACAAACTGTGACTATTTTCAGGCCACAACTCCCCAGTGACAGAGAAAAAAAACCAGCCAGCCAGCCTTGGAGATCTCAAAAAACGACCTTCAAGCAGAGCTTCAGAGAATTGATCAGCCTGAGGAAAAACCAGCTGGGAAGTAGCAAATACCCAAAATACTGCTGCGGAGAAAAAGGGACTAATCTGTCTTCCCTGCCCATAGCAAACAGACCACCGAACAGCAAGCTGAAAGTGCAGCAGGAGGGGTCTGAGTGGGTGGTAGGAGACAGTTTCTAAGGCTGAAATGCTGGAGTAGATCATAGAATCATAGAATCACAGAGTGCTTTGGGTTGGAAGGGACTTTTAGAGGTCATCTAGCCCAGTCCCCCTGCAGTGAGCAGGGACATCTTCAACAGGATCAGGCTGCTCAAAACCCAGTCCAGCCTGACCTTCAATGTTTCCAGGGATGGGGACTCCACTACCTCTCTAGGCAACCGCTTCCAGTGTTTTACTACCCTTATTTTAAAATTTTCTTCCTTATATCCAGCCTAAACCTACCCTCCCTTAGTTTAAAGCCATTGCTCCTTGTCCTGTTGCAACAAGCCCTGCTGAAAATATTTTTCCCATCTTTCCTACAGGACCCCTTCAGGTACTGGAAGACTGCCATAAGGTCTCCCCGCAGCCTTCTCTTCTGCAGGCTGAACAACTCCAGCTCTCCCAACCTGTCCTCACAGCAGACCACCAGGGAGGCTGTGAAGTCTCAGAGCAGGAGGTTGGGCAAGTGTCTGTCCAGATCAGCGAAGGCAGAGAGCCTCCTCCCATGCCAGGCCCCACTGGCTCGAGGCCCCTCATGGTCCCTCCTGGCTCCAGGGGTCTGTGTCTCAGCAGCAGACAAAGCTCTTCTTCCTCCTACCCTGCCCCACCTCGGCTCTCCTGAAGTCTCCCTGTTTCAGTGCCAAGATGTAGGTCGTAGCTGACATGACAGAAGGGTGCATAAGAAAATCCAGACTCAAATTACGCCTACATTTCTAATTCCGGAAAGGTTAAAGAAAGCTTTACCTTCTGTCTACAGCAAGTCAGATGTACTGGAGAGCATATCCAATAAAACATCAGAAAAAGGTTTATCCTTAAAGATCCAGCCCTGGACTCCCTCCTGCGTCAGATCTTTTTTGTTTTCTCACCCTTTGACTTTCTTCTTTAAACTTCACCACTGTCAGGAGATGCTCCTACGCTCAGACCTAGGTGTAACTTGAGGAGAATGCAACCTGAGGGCTAGCAGACACTACAGCCTAATTTACCAAAGTGCGGCAGCACTCGGGACGGCGGCTCGGGTGTGCAGGGGCACAAGTTCCCAAGCGATTTGCCGATAGATTAGCTTTCTTCCTCCCCTGTCTAGCTCCTGGTCTCCTTAGCTCCCCATCTTCAGGACACCACCACTCCTTGGCTCCCCATCTTCAGGACACCACCACTCCTTGGCTCCCCGTCTTCAGGACACCACCACTCCTTGGCTCCCCGTCTTCAGGACACCACCACTCCTTGGCTCCCCATCTTCAGGACACCACCACTCCTTGGCTCCCCATCTTCAGGACACCACCACTTTGTATACGGTCAGCGGCAATGTAGCTCGGAAATCAGCTCCAACAGCACTCCAAAATGCGCTCGCAAGGCTGACACGGCGGGACCGCTCGCCTTGCCCCAAGGCCCAGGGGCTGTCCCCTGCTAACGCCAGGAAAGGAGGAACCGTGACAAAGCCAGGCTTGGTGAGCAGAGGGACCTGCTCGCAGCAGCTGAGCGAGGGAACGGGAGCGCAGGCAGACGGCCCCCACGGCTGTGCCTGCAAGCTCTGCTCTCCCACTCCTCATTCCGTCGTTCACCCAAGCCTGTAACCCCGTTGTGTGAGCGGGGAAAGGCAAGCTCACGTTGCAGCCTCAGTGTTCACCTGGCCTGTGAGCAGAAATACCGCTTAAATAAACTTGATTGGCACGGGCTTCCTCAGTTTTCAAAAGCGGAATGGGTTTCATCACAGAAAAAGAATCCTTTTTCAGTCTGTTAAGCTTGATAAACTTCAACAAGAAGATTAAGCTGTTTTTTAATGGATGATTATTGCTTAGCACGAGCAGGTAGATCACAGCTGGCCCTGCAATTTTAACTGCGTGGCCGTAGCATCTGGACGCACTGCTCTCCCTGGTCTGCCACAGGCTCCCTGCAGGCCCCTACGTGAGCAATTTAACCCCTGCCTCAGGCTCTCTCCTTCCTACGGGGTTTTATGTCCCTTGTCTGTTAAGGCCAAAGCCACTTTAGTTCACAGCACGATGAGTTTTTTAATACTTCAGGTCTCCAAAGCTTCCAAGACTTATAACTAAAGTTTTATGTGTAAAGTTACAAGAGAAAACTGGAAGCTAGGGATTCAAATGCAAATTTAAAAAATATTCCTGGGTGTTTCTGGGATGGAAGATAAATTCTGACACGAGGGCCCATGAAGCATACGCCAGGAGGCAACTGAGCAAGCCAAGGTTTGGAGCAAAGCTTGTCGGTGCTGTGCTAGGACGCAGCCGCTGCCGGCACTGTCTCCAGTAGCTGGGTCGGCCACCTGAACACACAGTTCCCACTGGAGGAAGGAAGATGGGGTGTCCCCCGTTTCCCGAAGACGACGGATGAGGAAGGCTTCCTGCTGATGCCAGGCTAAGGGTAAAACAGGAGAGGAAGAATCACCCCCGGGGAGAGGAGAGGAATCTCTGTTGGTGCTGCTGACTATGATGAGGACAACAGTTGTGCAGAACTGGCTGACAGGGATATGGAAATGTTGGTAAATATAACAGTGATTCTCAACAGCTCATATTGTGTGTGAGTGTTGGAGTTGTCACTTTTGTATGTTTTATAGCTACATTTTCCAAGATTGACTGAAATTATCTAAAGCATGAAAATACATTCTTTTGTAGACTGAATAGGATAAGGAGTTTTTACATCGCGCTCTACAACTAAGTGGAAGATGCAACGGCCTTAGTTTTAGAAAAAAAGAAATCGAGCTGTGGATATATCCAAGGAATTCCTAAGACAGCTGTGTCATGATACTATTCAAAACAATAGTCTGACTAAGCTCTCTGGTGAGAATCGAGTCTAACATCAAGCTCCTGGAGCGGTAATATTAATGCACGCTCCACTGAAGTAGTTGCCATGGAGTGGCCAAAACATAACTCACCGACTCTTGATGAGCAACAAGATACAGAAAACATTTGCTTTGTTTTCCAAATACTGGTGAGTCAGTGTTTTACGCGCAGCAGCCACATTTCATTCCTCAGGAGGTAGAATAAATTACTACTTAATTGTGACAAACGAGCAGACCATCAGACCCGCTGATGTAATGAATCAGTCTGCAAAAAAATTCTGCTTTGAGTCACAAGAACAGCACGCTGTTGTCCTGAATTATAAAATACCGTTTAAAGAAGCGAGCTGGTTCCTGCATTTGTTTCTATGGAGAGGGGCTTTTCACAAGGGTATGTAGTGATAGGACAAGGGGGAACGGCTGTATACTAAAAGAGGGCAGATTTAGATTAGAGATTAGGAATAAATTCTTCACCAGGAGGGTGGTGAGGCCCTGGTACAGGTTGCCCAGAGAAGCTGTGGCTGCCCCCTCCCTGGCAGTGTTCAAGGCCAGGTTGGATGGAGCTTTGAGCAACCAGGTCTGGTGAAAGGTGTCCCTGCCCATGGTAGGGGGGTTGGAACCAGATGCTCTTCAAGGTCCCTTCCAACCCAAACCATTCTATGATTCTACTCTAAGACCTGCCACTCATATTGTGCAACTGATTCTAGAAACTCCCACCATGTCTCTGCAAATTTGAATGTTTCGTAGAACCTTTACTTTTATGTGCATACACTGGTTCTTTTCTGCCTGGGGGATTCCTAACAGGTATGCCATTCCACAGCACGTTTTGCTACCAAAATGGAGATTATTACCTTCAAGTCGTGTAAGCAAGTTCTTTTAGGTCCACCAGCAACTCCTTAACAAAAAAAGAAAGACATTTTACATCGTTTGTAGGAACTTGGCATCTCGTACTGCGCAAAGAAACTAAGGGAGTTCACAGAGCCTGCACCCACCCTGCCCACAGGGTAAGCGTCTGGGAACACACAGCACACCCCACGCCCACAGGCCAGGCTAGCGGCTGTGTAAGAAACACGCTCCAGACTCCAAGCATTTCAGAAGGGTACTGGAGGCAGGGGGCAAGGAGTCTGCCCAGCTTTTATTTCTTAAATTTGAAAACAAACCAAAACAAAAGGTGCACTCACCTGCACAAACTCACATTCCTTCAAAAGATGCAAGATTTTGCCTTGCTAGCCATGTCCCTTGTTAGCCCTTCTTCGCTTGTAAACCCTGTACTGGGACAAAAACATTTCTTGTCCGTAACTGCCACCTAAAACAATTGCTCTTCCACAGCCTGGGTGGGTGGGATCCCCCCTCTCCAGTCACCTGCTCGTAACCATCACTACCTTCCGTTTCCCTGCTCCACCAGCTCCGTTGTTCGCCCTGGAAAGGACGGCTGTGGGTTCTATCCGGGGCAACTAGGAGGGGTCCACAAGGCACGTGCACGCGGAGGAGCTCCAGGGTAGGCCTGTGCGTCGAGGTAAAACCCTAAGACCTGTGGAGTAACCCTTCCCCTTTTCTGCCCATTGTGGGCAACGTTGCAACAACTCCTCATCATGGTTTCTGACTTCGGCCTGGAAGAGGAACAAGAGAATCTGGGCAGAGTAAACCAAAACTACATCCAAAAGTTTTTGGCCATACCAGGAGTGCTGCATGACCTGCATGTGTTACGTATATAAGAATCTAGAATGGAAATTGTTGTAAAAAAAAAAAAAAATGCTGGGGGTTTTCTACACCCCTTATGAAAATTTGTTGTATTGCACATCAATTCAAAATATCTTTAATTAAAAAAAAATTATAATGTCATAGGCTATTCCTGTCAGGAAGTCATGGTTTTAAACTTCTAGTAACATTAAACTGATGAAGTTAGCTGCTCAACTGCAAAAGGCACAGCCCTCATTGTGCTAATTACAAGTCAGATGGAGCCAGTCGAACAATACTGAATTATTAAGGTCTTACTGTACATTCTCAGGCTGTTAATATCTATTAGATTACAGCTGCATTATACTGAGTGCTCATTTCAGCAGGAGATTAGAAAGTACATTTATAATGCTGGCTACCCTTTGGGTGGATCATGGTATTTACATACCATATGTCAGCATGAGATTACAGAATGATTTATGCTTTTTGCCTAGACCTTTCAGTAAACTGCAGCCAGCTCCAGTAAACTATGAAGCTGAAACTCCATTCGAACCTGACTTGGACAATTCAGCTCTCAGGAAGTAGAATAAAAATAATGAAAAAATAAAAATAATAAAAATAAAAAATAAAAAGAATAAAAATAAATAATGAAAAAGACCACCAGCGACTGCAGTGGATCAAACTCCACACAAAGCAGCAGTTGACTTGCTGCATCTCAACACAAGTCAGCAACCCGTGCTGTTCTTCCCATCGAGAGCGGCACGGCAGATGAACCAGGGAGGTTTGCTCTGCTGTAAGCAAACTCGTCCTAAACTACATGGAGCAAAAAGGGAACAGGCATCTCAGTTTTCCCAGAACGGAGCTGCCACCTGACCCCAAAGCCATGCCCTCTCTCCACTACCAGCACGCGGGTGTCCCACAGTTCCCTCTGCAATATGCAGAAGGCAACCAGTGAACAAGACAAACTATTTGTAGTTGTGCAGATCGTTATCTAAAAACAGTTACTCAGACACACTGTAGGTGATGCCAGCAGTGTCTATCGGCAGAGCTGAAGAGTAAGTACCTGCATGTATGCACAAATTGATTCATCACCGAAACGAACAGAGCGTAAGAAAATACGTTGCTAATGCACACTTCATAGTTCTAAAGTGGCAGCGAAGAACACTCGGATTTAACTCCACACTGTCTGCTTCAAGTGAATGGAAGATATTTGACGGTGCATTTGTTGCCAGGTGTTTTAAAGACGGCACGTCAAACGAGTCGTAACACTCGGAACAAGAACGAGCGGTGTACAGGTCTAAGTCTCGGCCAGCAAGGCACCATCTGCGTGCGTGTGCGCACAGCAGGCTGCCTGAAGCAGGCAGAGCTGCCTTGCACCGAGAAGCGTGCTTCATCACTGCACCACCAGGTTTGAGAAGTTTCACTGTTTCAGAGACGAGGAAGAGAATGGGCAGGAGAAAAATCACCCGACTGAGTTGTCCCTTATCTTCACTCCCAGCTCCTTTGCCCTTTACTTTTTCTCAACCAGCCAAACCTCCGACTGTGTCTCATTCAGCGAGCTGGCCGTGACAGCAAAAGGAAACCTTCATCTTCTGTTAGACAGTCCCTTTCCAGGATGATGACAGACAAAAGCAGCTGTCGTGCTTTACATCAACATTATGTCTGCCACTTCATCTGAAGGTTTTGTCCATGAGCTACACTCCAAAACCCGATTACACTTAGCATACAAATGGAAAGGGTCCCTCCCCTCCCCCCGGTTAGTAAAGGAGGCTCGCTAAAGCGCAGGGACGTCAGGGCTATTAAACGCTGCCGTAACACACAAGCCCAAGAGTCAACCTCATAAATATTTCAGTGCCAGCAAGAACGGCACGAGATCAAAATACCTTGTCTGTCACCAGCCTTGTCAGCTCCAACAGGTATCCGTGCCTCCTGAAGGCATCCCATTACCAGGACACTTGGAGAAAACTCCACTTCCAGTGCTCCCCTACGCTGCCGTCCTCTCCCCTCACACGCCAGCAACAGAAGAGGCTTCACAGAGGAAGGGAGTATATGGGAAGGGCCCAAGAAACACGTGCTTGTCATCGAAGTACAAAGGGGTTTCCTTCATTACATCTTACTACTACCCCGGGACAGACAGCCAAAAGCCTTTTGCCGATGAGTGTGGCAATTCCTTCAGGCCTAAAGGGCTCCTGACTAACGAAGGGGGGGGAAAAAGCCGAATGCTGAATTTTGGCTAGAGGAAAAAACCACAAGCGCCTTCAAAGACTGTAACTTTGCCCCTGCTAAACTCGCTGCTGGTGGCAGAGTATTAGGCTGTTGCTGTCCTTGTCCTTGCTTCCACAGCTGAACACAGCACCGTTTCAAGAGCAGGGCATCGAAACAATCTCCATAACACGTTAACATTTGTTTCCCCAACATTCAGGCTGGTGACAACACAGCCCAGCCCATTTCCCCACACGCACAAATGAGTAGCACTGGGGAAGGGAGGATTTGGTAGAATATAACCGCTCTATAACCATTCTGTGACACCAGGAAAGTGTGTGTGCACCAGTTCAAGAATTCACTCTAGCAAAGCTCAGGCAACACCTGGCATTCAGAGACAACCTAATAAGTGTTACAGATCCCAGGCGTAGCCATCTGAATTTAAAGAGAAAAAATTCTTCGTTCCAGGTTATGAGAGTAAATATACACCAACAGATCCTGGACCATGTATTACCTGGACTAGTACTGGTAGGAGGATGTTTTCAACTTTCCAGGCCTGCACTTGAGTGGAAAAATCAAAGAAAAATCTCAGCCGAACTTCAAAGAAATCAAAAGAAGATAAATCACTCTTGCATCCAAGCCAATTCTGTTTTGTTTCTTTAACTGCACAAATCCTTTGCATCATTTCAGGCTACAGCTATATTGCTTAGCAATCCTGCTGCATCTGGGAATATGAATTCCTCCACTGAAAAGCAAGGGTAGTTTGTACAGGGGAGTTAACAGCAGTGGAAGAACTGGAACATGTCTTGAACTTGAAGGTCTCTCCTTGGCAGAAGCGAAACACAACTACATAGTAAGTCCTCATTTATTCACTCACTGTAGAAGGAAAGCATGCCCTCATTTATTTACTCGCTGCTCGAACCAGGTAGGCCCCCACTTGTTTGTTTTTTTAATGCTGAGGAGAATGATCTTTACTTGCAATGCTGATACAAAGGTGTCTCAATGTATCTGCCAAATTCTCCAGCATTCTGTGGTATCCTCCTCTTTCCACATATTACAGAAGTAAAATACACACCCTGTTAACTGCTCTGTCACATGCAAACAAGTCAATAGAAGAATGCTCCTTAAATATCATTAGTTTTATCCTTCAACCCTGCTGCTCCTCCCCTTACAAGCAATTTTATTTTATGCCAATCGAGAACATAAACATTGTGCTGAACACCTCAACAGCAGCATCAATCCACAGCATCAATCCAACACATCTAGTCCATTTCAGGCAACATCTGGTTACCCAAGACATCATTTCAAAGGCCTCGTATTTTTTATTTTGCATTAAAAGTTTCTTATATTCACCTGCATAGCCAAAATCTGCTAAACTAAGTCAACAACTACTGCCCCACCTTGACACAAACTTGTTTTTAGGAAACAAAGGAAGTTTTATTTGAAGTGAAAAGGAAGCACATGAATACCATAGTATGGTTTTTAAAAACAAAGTCATTCACAAAAAATCTGGAAAGGGAATATGTAACTATTGGGTTGTTGCCAAAAGAAATCAGATTATTTGGAATATATAATAATGGTTGTAAATTAAAATAATTCTAGAACATTTCCCAACACTAATAAGCCAAAATATGTCATAAGTCATGAGGTGAATACTTGTTATTTTCCCTACATCTAAAGCAAATACGTTGAATACTTTAAATGTTATTTCTAAAGCATCTTCAATTTATAATTACAAAAGTGTCTGTGCTTTGCCAGTTCTCCAGAGAAAGATCTTCTATTGGCTATGTAGAAAGGAATTCAGAAGGGCATCAGAATGTTAGACTTCTCACCTAATACAAATATAACCTCATTTAATTAGGGAAACAGTTTGAGATATGCGCCTTGGAAGTGGAGAAGTGCAAGGTTAAAAAAAAGGAGTAACATTATAAAACATTTAACTCAAAATCAGAACGGTTCTTTAATCATTGCAAATGAACTTTTTACAATATCAGTCTTCTAACTTTCTGGGCACACTTCCTGCTAAACACTTGAGTGTCCTCTGTGGGTTACAAAGAGTAAGTTTTCTGTGTTACACAGCTAAAAAAAACTGGACATTCTTAACAACTTGGCATCACATCTTTTTTTAAAAAAACAGATCACACAATAATTTAGACAGCATTTATAGCATTATAAAATCAGAATTCCCCTCTTTAATCACTCACAAGAGCAGCCATTAAGAATACAACAGCTTTAGGAATACAAATAATGAGGATGTAAAACTATCTGTGCAAAACTGCATTATTTTTACTGTCTAAAATTTCAGGGAAGTAACACCGCCAAAAGCAGAGAGAGGATAATAAACAGTCATGAAAGTAATGCTACCTTAGATTTTCAAACAGGAATTACATGATGAAGTAAGTATTAGAAAAGAAAAAAAAAATCTGATGGCACCTTGAACAATGACAAACATCCTGGAAATTGCAGTTGAACAAGAACTGATACAGGTTCATGATAAAGTCTCTTTCAGGAGTAGCGATTGATTTGAGGGTATCAACTCTAGCATTTCTTTCCATGCAAAAAAAAAATCTGTATCTTTCCAACATCTTTGCTTTGCGGGCTACTAATGCATTTAAGAATGAGCAGTCTTTTGAGGAGTGTGCTTTCTTCCATGCATCTGAAATCTTTAAAACAGCTGGATCATTGATTCCCTGGATTTCCCTACTCCAATCCATTTAACTGCAGGAGAGAAAAGCAAACTTTTGTTATAAAAGTAATACACAGCAAGATCGGATTGTATCTTAAGATAAGATACAAACTTATCTTCTTAAGCACTTAAGATCTTAAGTACCATAGTCTGAAGAAAAGCACAGCATATAGTATTAGTACATTAAGAAATGATAACTGTGTTTATTGTTCTCTAAGTAAGAATGCATTGGTAACTTAGAAAAGCAGGAAGAGTCTTGAGCTGCCATAATAAATAAATCAGTTTTCCAGATCATAGGAAAAAAGATACATAGCAACTGTCAGAAAAGTGAGGATTTGCATCATCTCCTAATTCCCAGCTGTGGATGGAACCACAGGATCATCTTTATTAGGGAGCATAAGAGAAATTTACTAGTTTAGGAGCTCTTACTGTCACATATATTTAATCACATCAATACACCAGTAATCCCACTGACTTTATAATAGCAGCAGAACTAAACCTCTATTACAATCAATCCGAAAATCACTTAAGCAAGTTGTAAGAGTCTCAGTTGAACACAAACTGTAGTATAAGCCAAAGAAAGAATGCATAGTAAAACTTTAGAAAATTTTCAATTCAACAGCTAAACAGATCAATAAAAAGAAGTAAAACAATAATTACAAGTATCACCGGGTACATCAGAACAAGCACAGCTACAAACTAGTTTTCAGTATTTTGAATGCTCATGAAGGCAAAGTACAAGACAGGTTTCATGGAGCAGGAAAAAAACCAAAACATTAAAAAATAAAAATAAAATCTGTTTTACTCACCAGGAACACCCAACTCCATTTCTATAAAGCGAACGTAATTCTGTGCATTTACTGGCAGCTCATCAAACGTCCTTGCATTTGATATGTCCGTATCCCATCCCGGGAGTGTCTCATACTGAACCTCTACTTTATTTAAGACTTCCTGGTTGGCTGAGAAGCAAACAGGAACAAAAATATTACGTCTACAAAGTTTATATATTCTCTACCTCTAAACACATAACTGTAAAGCTTTTTATTCTTTTCTTATACAAGGAGGTTTACTCATAAACTGAAGGTGCTGAAGTGTCCTTTTTTGTTAACATACGCAGAGATAAAAAAAATCCAGTAACTATCAGGATTTAGACTTCAAGAATTTCAGTACTCAGTCACATTCACATATTTTGCTTAAACCATCATCTTTTCAGTTCAGAAAACAACTTTTCAGGAAAAATCATTCCCCAAAATGTTGATTTTTTTTTTTTTTATGAATACCAAGATCCAACTCCCCCCTCACGAGGCAATTCAGTGACATGAAAGCAAAATCAGACACCAGCTTGTAAGTATCAGGCAGTTAAAACATATTTTAAAATGGCATAGGAGTGTCCGTTTTGCTAAACATAGTCATAAGATGTAGTTTATACCTAACAGACTTCTGCTGCCCGCTGACCCTTTGCCCCAAACTCTGCAACGAATCTGTCAACCAGTGCAGAGTCCCACATGATGTATGAACAGTAACTGTTCCAATTCCTTCTCAGAACAGAAGCAACGAGTATATTCCATTTTGTCCTTTAGTTACTAACTTACTACAATGTTGTCCGTTAACTCTGAATCCTGTACTCAAGTATTTCAAGTACTGGAAAAGATGCTAAACACATTGTTCTGGAATTGAATCATTCCAGTAACTACCTGAACATTAGTCTTGGAACGACACTGGGCAGTGAAACAAAAGCCTTAAGCCTGAAAATGGTCAAAACACATTGATAAAAAAAAGAATGGGAGGTGTCAGGCATTCCTGCCTTCCTGAAAGAGACAGGGTTCTGCCAAAGGCACTGTAATTAATGTTTATGCAGGCTCCATGTCTCAGATCAAGTCACTCCTGCAAAGACAGCTAGTCGACCTGGGAAAGGGCTTTAGGTGCAAGAGGCACAGTAGAGATGCCAACACAAAACCAACATAGCTAATCTCCTCCAGCATGTGTGTAGCCAACAAACTCGAGCTGAGCATACTGAACAATTTGTCCTGGTGCAGGGACAAGTTTAATAGTAGCAATGCTGTAAGGACAGCCTTTACGAACTAGACTTTTTGAGTAAGGGTGAAGTAGGACTACGCTCTACCAACTTCAAAGCCTAGAACAGTGAAGAAATGCACAATTTTTGGACTGAGGTGTTCACAGGTTAAGGCAAATGATCCTGAATCAATTGGGACAAACAGGCACATTAAGGATGCCGGGTTGCAGAGGCCAAGAATAAGCACTTTCTTTAATGTCATCAGCAGTAACAACTGAGATGGTGTCTGCCATCCAGGCGATCTGTAAAACAGAACAGCTGTATTCAAAGTGGAAAGCTACAAACTAATCTCTGGGCATTGCAGATGGTCTAGAACAAGATGCTAGCCTCACTCTTTCTGAAGAGGCAAAGTGACTGAATGCCTAATCTTGGAGATCCACAGGCATTTTTACTTTGAAGCCTCTCTGATGAGGCTAGCTGGGAGCAAGCTGAAAGCACTCAGAATTGAATCGTCTAATCTTGTCTACAGTCTTCCATTACTCTGTATTAGTTCAATTCCTTACTTCCCAAAAAGGAGGAAGAAAAAGAAGAGACAAATTTCTTTATGTTTCAAACGATTGTCTCAGTTTGTTCCAGCAGGTACGATAAAAGATGATGTGTGGTGAAGACAAGCCATAAACTGAGCTCAGTGTAGTAACACAAGTAGTCACCACCTAGATTTGTCTCAGCTCTTCCCTTAGGGGATTTATCTTTCAGGCTTTCTGAAATATTCCTTATTAACAGCTGAATTATATTATAGAGAGAGCAGATTTAATGATATCTGGTAGTCTGGTACTAAAATTTGGAGAGGCAATGGTGTGATGTTACTTCCAACTCAACAATAATAGCTGAAATTTGGCATCTTTGCATGATTGTAACAGAATGATCCTGCAGCAACTTCCAGAAACTGGACATAAAAACAGTAATATAGGTCAGACCTACATGCATCTAGCACAGTGTCTTAGATCTTTAATCTACAGTAGAGACCTCAGGAAAGAGCACAAGAAAAAAGAGCAAGCATGAAGTAAAGCTTCTCCACAATAACCTCCCAATGTCCTAAGGATCTGTGTTTTCAAAGTCTCCTGAGCTAGAGGTTGTATCTGTCTGAGCTGAGATCAACTGAGGCCTGAACTTGGACAGGAGGCACTAGCAGGACGAGACCATGGCTTTCACCTTCCCTTTAAACTGATCAGGTCAGAGCCAGCAGGGAGCTCTAGCTTTCTTTCATAAACTCCTATGACTGAACAGAACAGGAGATACTGGCCAGCTCCATAGCAGAAGACTACAGCCTCAATGATACCAACTGAAGTCAGCTGTAAATTTACGAGACATTTTTAGTTCTTTCTTAACAGGAGATTATGAAATGTCCACAGAAATCTAAGCTAAAAAACCTTAGTGAGACTCATAAGATTCTCTGATCCAGCTGGGAAAAGGAACAATACATGAAATATGGCATGTTTTCCTGAGATGGTGGGCACTGTGCGTGCTTCTAATTTAGAGACAGTTATTTCACAAGAAGGGTAAATCACTACCATCTCCACGACAGTGGGAGGGTAGGGAGGGGAGAAAGAGAGAAATACCCTGCCAGCAAGAGATTCCCAGACTAGTTCGCTTCTAAATTACATTCAAAATGTCAAAGTGGCAAGTTTAAAAAAAAATATATATATATATACACACACACACAAGTGCACAGCATGCAGTGTTGTAGACATCAGAAATAACCTAATGGTCTGCAGAACACAAAGTGGGAAGAAAGATACCTTTTGTTTTTTATGCCAGGGGCAGCGGTAGTAAGTAACCTGCAGCATATGTGCTGAAAATGCTGCCAAATGTTGAGGAGTATAGCAACGAGAGAGGTGTGGAACACAGAGGCACTGTGAGAGACAACATCTTCCAACTTACCAGAAGTTCAGCTCAGACTCCTTCCTGACACTTAAGGAAGACAGCATATCAACAGCAAAGACAACAGCTTCTACTAAATTTCTACCAGAATTCTTAATTGTTCATAGAGTAAAGAAAAATACAGCTAGGCAGGTGAGCCACATTGTGCTGCTATGACCAAAGGTCAGCTGCCTGTTACCTGGGTATATACAGGGAGCAAAGTCTGCCCTCAGGACTTGTAACAAGGTTCTGGTTCCATCCGAGACACAATGAATGGGAGGAAAAAAAGTAATCAGTGAAGTCTTAGTACTGGAAAACATGGCCACCTATTTATGTCATCTTTAATGATGGACTGCGAAAGAAGGTCCTCCTGGCTTGAGCACAAGACAGTCTAAACAGCTCCCAGATTAGATGACAGGGCTACAGATGAAGCATTTGCTAAGCAGCTCTCGATTCAAACGTGCAATCTCCATTATGTTCAAAGGCTATCTAAAGTACACGGAAATTTACTTAATATTTTGATAAGGGTATCACTCAGGCAATATCCGAGTCTTAAAGAGGGAAAAGCATTCCCTGGTTTAGTGCAAGATGAGTACTAAATTTCCTGAGTAAAAGTGCATGCCAGTCATTCAGTATGCATTCAGATCGTAACTGGCACTTTTATTTGAAGATACTGGAGGACAAATCAAGTAGAGAACTCCCCCAAGCACACAGAGGAACACAAGATTTTTTTACTAATTCCTTATGAATTTCCCTAACAGATATGTGCTATTTTCAGGGACTACTGGCAGATCATCACTTATTCCTTTATACATAATTACATCTTTATACTATGTAAATACTGCTGTGAGTTGTATCTGATGACTACAGTTCATCTCCTCACCCACAAAAAGTTCTCTGCTGATAATATCATATGAAAAATTGCAACCTGTGACCAACCTCAAACCCTGAGGTAGCAATCAGAATTGAAATAGGCATCTGCGCACATTAGAAAATCAGAAAGCCCAGTCTTTAGTACTGGTTAATGTTCTTCCTTTTTCCGGAGTACCTCTATTATAGCAAACTGAGAAAGATGCATTATCCATGAAAACAATGTTTTGTGATATTTGAATATTTTAACAATGCAGATACATTTTTCAGGTAAAAACGATCACTGAAGTGACCACTGTCCTCCTTAGGAGCTACAGTTTCTATCACGCTAAGCTGATGTACTGTTGGTCCTGCATTAGAAAATAGTCTTGCTTTCACCTAAACTAATTGCTCATTTCCTCCCCGACCCCTTTTGCCTCTTTTCCACTGCGTAGGTGTGACAGGTTTTTGGCTGCTCTGTGAACCATTAAAGGGAACTGAACCATTAGAAAAGTAACACAGCAAGAGAAAAACCTGGCTTTTCAACCAGATCAGTTCTCTCCTGTGGTTCACCACATGCTAAATGAAGACTTGTCCTGCTAGAAGAGGAGATAAGACACTGAGTGTAGAGTGTGAAACCAACTTCCAATTTAGCTTGAAGCAGGCTGTATTAAAGAGATACAGCAGAAAGAATATTTACATTTAGGAAGCTTTATACAGCACTTTGCATCTGTCTAGTAGACAAACGATAGTATTTGGTAGAGGCATCTTTAGCATGTGGGTACAGGTCTGGTACAGGGTGCCTCTGGTGCATCTGGGGAGCCATTAATGGCTTGATGCTGAAGTAACACATTCCTGTCATAAATTTTACAAGTAAAAGTAAAATGTATTTAAGTATCAGACTACATTTCACCAAAATCTAAAATTGATAAACAAGCAGTCTTACCAGGAAAATGAGGTATGATTTCACCATCTAGTTTGTAGGCAACACCAACTTTGATTTCTGGAAATACATCCAAGATATCCAATTTGGTAAGTGCCAGCCTATGAAGAAACATTACTCTGGTTAAGCAAGTACAACTCTCAACTCTCATCACATTGTAAAAATACCAAAAGAAAAACTAATTCGTGCACATTGCAATTAATTGTCTTTCCTTAGAAAAATAGCTCATATGGCACTAATCTATTTATCTGGTGTGACTTTAATTAAAAGAAAAAAAAAAGGAAACTTATACTGCCTTTTTATTGCGTCCTTAACTCTCGTACTGTAAGAAAACAGCAAAAATTCAAAGAACAGGTATTCCCCAATTAAAGCGAGTGGTCTACAGCCTTCCGTGTTAGAATTTAAACTGGTCAGGGTGCTGCCAAGATACTTTATGATCATTCATTTGAGATGGTTCCATAGCATGATGCCTTTGCTGTCTGTTCCTGTCCTCTGCCAAATGTTCCTGTCCTACAGTGAAGGCACCAGAACAACCAAACACTGGCTCTGTAAATACCTCGCTGCATCCTATTTTAAATAAAAAACACAAAGGACAATAAAACCAGGAAAATTCAAGTAAAGCGTGTATTTACACTATTCAATCTACCAGAAATTTTACACCAGTTTTGTTTCAGACACCTATTTCTCATTTTAATTAAAATCCCAAAGTCATATCCAAATTTTCTACGTTTACACATACTGCTAAACATACTGATGGGTTCCCATCTGTCTTATTTTGAAAACAAACTAACAAAACAAAACCCCACAAAATATATCAGGTTTTAAAGGCCTTGTAATGCATTTAATTTGGTTTCAGTTTGGTGGAACGGCAGGGGTTGGGGTAGCTTGAAGCATCAAGGACTAAGATACATAACTGCTTTTTGGATCATTTTAAATGAGAAATAATGATGTGCTACAAGTACAAGAAAGAAAGGAAATGTCAAATATAAAAACATTTAATGCTAGGAAAAATGAAGGACAGTTAATTTATCAAGACATCAAAACAATCAACAAATCAATAACAACAGCCTGAATGTTACTAATATATGTGCAATTAACACTAATCTGTAGCATTTCATTGTTTTATGTCAAGTTGTCAGCAAAGCTGTCAAAATAACTCACGCAGTAAATCCATTAATCATGTAGGCATATCGGAGTAACACAAGGTCCAGCCAGCCACATCTTCTCTTTCTACCAGTGGTAACACCAAACTCTTTACCTCTTGTTTGCAGCAATTCTCCAATTTCCTAAGAAAGAGTAATACTATCAAAATTTGTTCCTGCTCTAGCCTTCTATTCCTTAGGCAGGTCTGAGAACCAACAATCAGATTTGGTAGTCCTGTAAGATCAGTATAGAACCAGAAGAATGAGACATCCAAACACACCGTCGTCCACTTGCGCTTAACCAATAACACTGATTTAACAGAAGACAGATGTGTCAAGTTATTTCACCCAGTTACAGGCCACTGTTTCTCTAGGGCTGATAATACTCACGTTATCTTGTTCTGTAGGAAAGGCACCGATTCCAACTCTTGTGGTATATGCTTTCACAACTCCGTACACTTCCCCGACATTCTGCGGCGGCATGCCCAGACCTGTACACACACCTCCAACTGTGCAGTTTGATGAAGTCACAAAAGGGTATGTGCCTATTTCAAAAAAAAAAAAAAAAAAGTTTTTAAAAACTTGTTCTAACACTTGATTTAGACTATTAAAAAAAACTTCTAACCTGGTAAGGAATAGTACTTGCATTTACAACACTAAAAAACAAAACACACAATAAATGTATTTTACAGTCAACAACATATTTAATGAGCTCTTAGCTTTGTATGCACATTGTCTGATCCTTCCTTATTAGAAAAGGTAGAACCTTACCACTTACTTCAACTGGTACAGAGGCAAAAGTTGATTACATAATAATTCATATTCATACACCAGAAAAACCACGCATTGCTATCTTATCTAAAATATACTCACTAAAAGAACAATGTAAAAATTTGAAGGGAGACAAGAAAACAGTATTAAAAGCTCAGAAAATACACATTTACTATTTTTAATTTTGGGAGAAAAAATAAAATACAAGGTCCACAAATTAGTCAGCACATTATAAGGAACAGAAATTGCAAAGACACGTAGAATTCTGGGAAGAACAATTTTGCTTACATAACCAAATGAAAAACAGTATTTCCACAATTAAAGAAGAAAAAAAAAGCACTCCTAGAATACAGTCTAGTTCATTAGTGGTGAGAGTGTCTCTAGTCAAAAATTCAGTCCTCATTTAAAAAGCAGCCTGGACAGCAAAGATAAGACTTAAACATCTCAAAATCCCTACGTTTACTTTTATTTTTTCAGGTAATGGAAGACAAAACAGAGCATGCCAGGCCTTAGCTTCAGCCACACAGTAACTACATAGAAGTGAGAGAATTTTACCTCATGCTTCACACTTTTTTTCTTTTGGTGTAAGAGTCAGAGATTGGCAAGAGAGGAACAGCCAAAAGGAACCAACAGCAATACAGACAACTTCAAAAAGTCAAAATCCTTCAGAGACTGTGTTCAGTGAGGTTCTGCAGCCCAGTTTCACATATCTCTAGCTTCTTTTGCTTAACTCAAATCTCTCAAGAAAATGACCAGGCTTACAGGTGATACGTAACAGCAGTTTGCAAGCACAAATTAGTTTTTATCTTTCTTACGACACAGTGGTTGAGCTTTTCTTTACTGACAGGTAAATATAGCTAGTGGATGTCAGAGAGTCAATGAGACAATTCTTACCCATTTTCAGCTCCCAGCCTGGTATACTGGCACTGGTTTAGCCTCACTCAGTGTTTAAAAACACAGAATACCACACTCCCCCACCCCTAGACACAAGCACACGCAAGCTTCATTACACGCTCCAGAAAAGCAGGATGGACTGCCAGGCTGGGGATTTACCATCTTCTCCGCCAACAGACACAAATTCACAAAAGTCACCTCAGTATTAAGACTTCTGTGCACCAAAGCACAGAAAATAGCCTCATTCAGAATGCTCAATAATTGAACTTTGCATTGTCAAATCTTTTGACTAGGACTCGCCTATTGTTAGCCCATGGTTAACCTATGGTATCTACCTAAGGAGATACTCTGTGTGTGGGGGTCTCACAGCACAGGCAGGAGAAAAATCCAAGTGACCCAAACAGCTCATCATACCTGATGAGATTCAGACTGCTTGCATTTCCTGTATTTATATGAAATCTAAAATCCTCACTACTTACAAAAACAAGCCCCCTAGACTTTTCTGCAAATATCTGTTTTGCATAAAACATTTCCCTGTGACAAGCATATTTGAAGACTTCTCCCCTCTTTTTTTTCTGACTTGTTAAAAACGGAAATTTCTTCCAATATTCAGATTATCATGGGAAAGCTTGGTGCTTATGTTTACAGTGATTATTCCTAGACATATCTTCCTCTTAAAAGAAGAGGCTTTAAAACTCAGTATGTTTGAAAACGTCCAGTTATCAGAACTCCCATCAGTTGAAAGCAGAATGTGTGCCAAATTTCTATTTCTTTGACAGTAGTCCTTCCAGGCTTCAATTTCAGGCTTAAGCATCCTTCCAACAATAAAAATGATACAGTTACAAAGCCAGTGAGACCGATGAAAAATGTGACAAAATGCAGGAGCCAATCATACAGGCTGCTTATGCCTATACAGAGGTATAATAATTCACCTGTCCTTACAATATAATGATAACACACAATAATCTCATTAAAAAAAGCGGCTTCTATCAGGAAGGAAAAATTACAGTGCTTTAACAAAAAATGCACCATTTATAATTTCAAATTGATTGGGATAATCTTGTCACTCTTGCCTCATTAGCAATCCAGATTCCCAACATATTTCGTTACATCCTGAAGCAGTGGAAAACTAACCATTATATAAAGTGTTTAAAAAAGTGCAAGCAGATTCTTCAAAGTCAACAAGTGTTTTGCATATATACTTTGCCTCTCAAAGTTCTCCATTTTTCTTCTCCTTTTGCGTAGACAAATACAATTATTTCATATGAAATTTGTAGACATGGAAATTATAGCTACACTTTATTTAAGAAAAGTCACCTGATCTTTACTGTCATTCAAATCATTAACGTTGGGAGAGTCTAAAGCTTTTTAAAAGGATTTAATTAAAAACTTCCCCCCTCCCCCAGTATTTGCTAGTCATAGACAGCACTGTTCTCTCAAAATACAAAACACTTCTGGCATAAGAACAGCTAAGCACAGAACAGTTTATATTTAGTGTTCCTCTTTCACAACTTAAGTATATAGCAACGTGTGTCTCAAAAAGGCTATACCTACCAAAATCTATGTCCAGCAGAGCTGCATTTGCACCTTCTACTAAGATCTTCTTTGGTGGTCCGTGTAAAGCCTCGTACATGAAATAAACGCCATCCCTTACCATTGGTTTTATTTTTTCCATGTATCCCTGAATAACAGAAAAGACTATTGTATAGTATAATTTTATTATTAGAAAGCCAGCCAGAGTACAAGAGCTATTGCTCCCACATAACAACGCTCATATTCCTTTTGAAAAGGAAAAGCAAACACAAATAAATGCTAAATAGGACATAACATGTGAACAACGGAAGGAATAACATTAGACTTCAATTTACACAATAGATATGGATGTAAGAAGCCAGTAATATTCAGACTAATACTTGGTACACAGCCTTTCTCCTCATAAGAACATACAGAAGTTCTCATTCTAATGATTCACTTCACATGAAATATAACACTTTGTCTTTCAGAATTTAATCAAATGCATTAGCATAAAACAAACATTACATGCAAGTAATTTCCTCAAGCTACAAACACGTATTATGTTTCCACCCTAACAATGAGTTTCAGATATTCTGTAATCCTTATGTGTATTAAGTAAACTATCAAGCATTATAAAACACTCAACTGTAACTGATTTTTAGGTCTACGTATTGATAAAAATACTACAACTCCACATGTGTAACATATTATTTAAAGTAAAAACAAAGAGAAGTGCTAAGAACTCCCATATACTCCATGCTAGAGCTAGTAAACTGAGTTTAGTGGCAACTAAAGATACAAGAAAGATGGTATCTTTGGCTTGATTTTCTGAAAGAATTATACATGTAACTGTGCACACCCTCCCCTGTTCCACACATACATCAATGGTTTAAAACAGTTTGTCAAATTTGGTCTAAGGGGTAAAAAAAAAACCAAAACAACTCATACAGTTAAGTTTCTACAAAATGCATGAACAAAAAGGCTGCGTAAGGGTAAGACACCTGACAATTTTTTTCAAACAAGAACTTGGGTGCACGGCAAAAAAATCGCACTATTAGGCATAACAGAATTAATACCCGTGAGAAATCTCAACTATTGCAATTGCAGGGAATATATCAAACCAGAATTCACAACTAACCACAAGACTAGTTTGCTGGAAATCAGGCTTCCTTAGTTCTGCTGCTATCAACTCACATTCTTCTATGTTGTCAGACAGCATTTTTTTCCTTAAGGCTTATTATTTAGAATAATAATTTATTTCAGCTCTTAAGTTTCTGACACAAGGAATTAATATTCTGCTTTACAATGAAACATGCCTTCCCCAACTACAATCTTGGGTTTTTTACTCCTAGCCAGTAAGTTTAAGTGGAAGTCAAAAATAAAGCTCCCTAAACAAGCCTTTTTCTTAAAGTTTACAGTATTTCTCTTGAAACCAAATGTTGAAATGCTGCATAAAGCAGGGTCAAAAGTGTCTTTAAGGATGCTAGCAGACTCTAAGTTGATACATACCAATTTCCCATGACATGTACTGTGTTTTAACTCCTCACACAAGCATGAGCGTCAGTCACCAAGAGATTCACGTACCATTAAGTGTTCACAGTGATTACATCACTTAACAGACAGAAGCAGGCTTACCTTGAGCTTCGTCAATTCCCCTTCAATATCGATCTCTAAGGTAGGATATATCGCTTTGTACTGATTGGCTAACACTTTGAACCTGGAAGGTAAAAATGCTTCATTATGGTTTTCATTTGTGTGTTTTCCTCCTCACACTCCCACCAACCTTAGGTTTTCCCAATTACATATCTGCAATTATTTGGTGATTCAACAATTTTAAACAATAGTTTAGTAATTCTAAATAGATTTAATTATAAATAAAATTATTTCCATATTTAAAAATAATTTTTAACTTTAACAAAGCAACAGCAACCAAATGTAATTGCTTACACAGGGTACTACCCAGAAATTGAAAACTATGCTTACAGCCATGTATTAAAATACAGAAATTACCTCTCAGAAAATTCATCAAAATCAGAAACAAGATCACACATTCTGAGTCCACTTCGAGCTGCTTTTGAAGAATATACGGGACCAATTCCTTTTTTGGTAGTTCCCAAACTTTCAAAAGATAATAACAGGAGTTACTCTTGATATAAAAATAAGGTGTTTTTTCTATAAAGGTAAGACATTCTTAGCATAAAATGAAATGCTGTTAATTGCAAGCATTTAGAACCTTGTTTCAAGCATTTAAAACACGCGGTACTTTTAGTACGCAACTCATTTTCGGAGTATCTCAGAAGACCATAGTGCTGCTTTACTTTCCGGCTGTAGATATGTCACAGTTAATTCCACCAGCTTTTTCCCCATCCCCAAGAACTAGCGAGTTACTCGGAAATCACAAGTTAGAAACGCAGCAGCTAGTTTCTAAGAAAGTTTCAAAAGCTTCAGAAAGTCAGTAAAAGCATGTAGTAGACAATGTGAACATTTACATGCACTTCTGACAATGAAGCATTGTGAGATACCAAATTAGTCATATCAGACCTTTCAGTTATTTGGAGATGACAAAAAGGTCCTTCAATCTTCATAAACAGAAATACATTTTTACAGAAGCAAGTACCTCTAGTAAACACCTAAAACATTAGGAAGTAGGAACCATTTTTATAAAGCAAATCAGGAATTAGGAACTTTTTCGTAAGGTAAAATATCAAGATACAACCCTTTCATTAAGAATATAATCTTTTGCTACCCACTGGAGGACAACAGTGTAAGAAATGACCCTGCACACTCCACACTGAAGAGTTACAATAATAATTAATACTTTTTTAAACTCAATGACAAACAGTAACAGAAATCACATGTATTAAGTCATATGTTTGTACTAAGTCATACTATGTTTGACAAAACAAAACTACCTACTTCTTTCCTGCTTGTTCTTGCCTCTGTTGTTCTTGGATGCCATCAGCAGCTTGGTGGAAATCAAATACTAAGAAAATAAAAATAATTTGAGTAGAAAATTTGTGTGAAACAAGTTACCATATCAGTAACGATTTCTTCAAAACAACTCTATCCCTGTTTATCAACATGGAAAACAAAAATATACACACTGAAGAGAGGTACATAAAATGACAACAGTTCTTTCCCCTCTTTTACAAGTTATATTTTTTTCACAGGGAAGACTTCTGAGGCCTTCAGAGACTTTTTAAGTGTTTATTTTGTAGGATACTTGCAGACTGTGTATACAACTCCCACAGAATAACTAAGCCGTTTCAGCTTTGTAGTGGCCCAAAAGAATGTATGGACACCACCAAAGAAAACATGCAATTGAAAAAAATCCTGGAAAATAGATTATAGTAAAAAATGTCATACAGCTAAAATTTAAGGTGAGAGCTTTAAGTAAACATTCTCATCCATTCTGAAGACTTCTTAAGCAATTTTATTTTTATGTTTTAGACAACATCAATTAAAATACATTTGGAAATACAAAAGCTCCCATCAATCTCTGTTACGTAAACAGAAGTCATGTTCACAAGCCCTGATTTTTTTTTTTAAAGCATTGCATATTATTAATGACAAAGATCTTGCAAAGTATCCCTCGGACCAATTCTTTGTCTACCATAAAAGCAAAAAACAACAACAACAACAAATCTGACAAGACTCATATCAAATACAGTGGTGCAACAGTTCGCCAGTTAACAGAAGCCAGCTTATTTTTCTTAAGTACTATACCCCGAAAGTTAAAACAACTAATCTACACATTACACAGGAAATACTGAAAGCTTGCAAGAGGCAGACTCATTTAACCAGTACTGCAGTCTCTCTAGCACAACAGTGGTTTTCCTTGTTTGCCTTACTGGTTTATTTTTGTGTGTATTTCCGTACACCTCCATAATTTAAAGGATTATATTATCCCCAGCAGCTTGAACCTATTTTTGGTTGATCTTTTGTTACAGATTTATCATTCAGATATTGCCAATATCTATTTTAGAGAAGGCATATTTACCACGGCAATAGATCTACAGACTGTCATCAAAATTTTCTAAACAGAAGCATTCTGAAAGTTTATTTATGTTAAGAGGTTGAGTGATTATGGGTAACAGTCAACAACTGGTCCTTTTCACTCAGGACCTGTCTTGCTATGAAAACTTCACAGTATTGCAATATAATTATTGCAGAATAGTTTTCCTAATAATCTACTCATTTCCAAGTAATTCACCTACAGTGATTCCACTCTCAGAAAGGATTTTAGTAACTTAGGAACAGCTACTCAACTATTTCAAACTCACTAGTTACTCCAAAGTAAAAAACATATTTATTCTGAAATAACATGGTCACTCAGTAAGTCATTCCAGACCTTCTTTTTTTTTTAAAAAAAAAAAAAAAAAGAAAGAAAGAAAGAAAGAAAGAAAAAAGAAAACAGCAAAGCAAAACCTTTTTTCTGGTGTTACAAGCTTTTATTTGATAACGACCTAAAAAGCTTTCCTATTCAGAAGACGACTACCAAAGCAGCAAGTCCCTTTCCTAATACATGCAGTTACATAACTATTATGTTACAATATCTAAAGATCTAATTTAAAGAATGAATTTATGTAATAAAGATGTCCCAAGAGTGATACAGGAAGAGCCTCTGAAGCTCTGTGTTGGTGGTTCAGACTCTAAGCACTATTTTACTCCAGGCTCTGAACCGGGGAGTTGTCTGGAACCAAGGCTTGACTGATGGGTGCCCTGCAAGGAGGGCGGCCATCCCCTCCATCGTCCCTCCCATAGAGTCTCCTTTGTGCAGCACGTGGCAATTCCCTTGGTAGGGAGCCCGTTCGCTGGAAGTCACGCCCAGTCACGTGGTTTCCCAGCAGAAAAGTTGCTATAAGCAACACTGCTTTTACACCGAGGAGGGAAGTGAATCCTTCAGCCAATTAACTTCTGAACTGCTTTTACACTGCGTTGAACCTCTCACCTTTGGCTTAGAAAGTGAACCTGACTTTCTGACTAGATTATGCTTACGGAATAAGATTAAAAAATCACTAGAATATAAACCTGGGAGGGTCCTGAGTGGTGAATGATTTTTTTCTAGAATCTTCAATAAAACAAAGTAGCATATGGAGACTTAATCCAAAGAAAAGCACATAGCTGTATCAAGAGATGGCTAAAAATTGTCACACTTTTACTGCCATGGAAAGTTCAGAGAAAACAAAAGACTAACAAAAATATCAACAAAACACAAACAGAAACTTACCAATATGAGCCCTGTCAGAAATTATTAGTCTTTTTTCCCAGCCTTCTAGCCCTTAAAAGACAAAATGAAATAGTTAAAATTATGTTTTGTATAGCATTTTTGTCTTCTGATGTATAAAGGATAAACACTTTCCATGTTTAGTCTTCAGTCAATTTATTTAAAGATTGAGCAATCAAGTTCCAGAGGGAAAAAAAAAAAAGTAGATTTTGATAATTAAAACTTGGCATTAGCCTATAAAGCTGAGAAAGTCAGGAGGAAGAGTTCTAGCTACTCTAGTCCCTCAATTTCAACAATCAATTAGAAGTTTTTTGGTTTTTAATAATCTAGACCATTGATTTACCTCACTTTAGAGTAGACTGCTGCCAGGCATGGCCACAGACATAACAGAAAGCATCCAAAACCCCAGTTCTGAATCAAGAAGTGATTACCACAGCATTTGTTTATATTAACTCCTGTTAACATTAACATCATACTATACACCAGTATCTTAAGAGGTAAAACGACTACAAACAGGCAACAGACTAACAAGTTGTTTCACTTCTTAAATTCACTGCCTTAAGCAAAGAAAAATGTCAGCAGATAATTCATATTTAGAACTCGTTCTCTTTTGAAACTGTACAGAGACTCCTTTTGCCTGCCTCCCTGGGAGGGCCCTGAGACTTCTGGTGAGACTCCTGTTAGAAACTAGCAGCTAAACAGAGTTCTGGAAAAACACGTTGTACGTAGCCTCTACAAAGACATCCTCTATCTAAATCTTTCAGGGGGTCCTATGAACTATTTTAAGAGAAGTATCTTAAAATATTCTCACCTTTTCCTTTCTTTACGTTTTTTTCAGCCTCTTCGAAGAGTCCTGGCAAATGAATTACAACACCATTTCCTGAAGAAAACCATTACACAAAATTTAATGAACTATGTTAAGCATGGAAAAAATATTCCAAACTATTCAAAGACGCTTCATGTTTTGTACGGAGATTATTTTATTTAAGTTTTTAAACTTTCAAGACATTGCAATTTTTATTCTAAGGAATTAAGTCTGTAAAAGATTGATTTACACCTAAAGTACACATTTCTGACTATATGCATTGAATCTTTTTAATAAACTCCATAGACTTTCAATTTACATTAGGACAAACAGTAACAGCATCGTGGGACAGTCCGGAATGCAACTTCCTCTTCCTCGTATCTAAAAATAACCTCCCTCTTTGTACTTCCATTTTAATGACCCTATTGTTTTTTAAAAGCTTAGCACATTTCTATCATCATTATAAACACTAGCATCCCCTCAGGCACTCTTCTGCTGTAAATAGACACAGAATATTCCGTATACAGAGTTGGGGTTAACAGACTAACAAAAATAACATAGGAAAAAGCTCTATCAAAAGCAAGCTCACTTTCCTACAGCTGTCACACTACTCAGAAAAAGACTACTAGCTCATACAATTCATCAGCATCACTGAGTGCCTAAGAAGGAGCATTTCCATATAGCAAAACTGAACCATCTTAAGGTCATACCAAACTCAGTAGATCCAAAGCTATCAGTATGATTACATCTAGCTAAAGAATGAAGGGACCTGCCATTTGAAACTATTTGCATACCACCTAATTTCACATAGATAAAAACATTCTGAACATCAAAATACAAAGTATTCAAGACTTCTTCACTATAACCTTCATGGTACAGTCCTAATCAATAGTAATAATCCACTATAACACTTAATCATTTTGGCCTTGTCCTTTTTTTGAACCTATAAGCCTTTCCAGTGGAATCCTTGGCCAGATTTTTTTTTTTCCTCCAAAAGAGATTTTAAACACAAGGCAGATGTAAAAGAAGCTAGAACAACAAAATTCAGAACAGACAAGAAGATTTGTAAAAACCTCTCTCCTGCCCACTGTATTATTAAAGGATGGGGTCTTTCCTACTCAACCCTAAGTCCACCAAACAAAACATGGCAAATGGGCATCCTGTTTTACTGTTTTCAAGCAATCTTTTAAAGAAACACAATACAGTAACACATCAAAAGAGAATAAAAGTAGTGTCATCTGCCACAGCCCTCAAAACTAGAAGCAGTTACATCCCAAGCTCCCCTTCATCAGAGGGAATCTATTTCCATGCCCACTGGCTCAATTTCTGTACAGTATTAGGCAGGGCAACTTGATCCAAAACTACCCCACTATCAAGTCACAATATAACAGCTGAAAAGAGGCAATTAACCAGCAATTCCCATCAAGTAAAGAGTTAACGCTGACAGCGAGTACACAGTCGCTACAAGCTGGACCCAAGAATTCAGCAAGTACTGGTTACGAATCAGGCATCCAGTGACAAAGGCTCTTCAGTTGCTACACTGTTCAGCAAGCTGTCAATGACCACTTACTCCGGGCACACATACCAAAACGAGAGGCAAGGCTACAGGCTCAAAGCCACGAGACATGCAGGAAGAAGTGATAAGACAGCAATAGAGTCCTGATTCAGTAAAATACACTGTGTAAGGGATAAGAGGTCTGGGTATCAAAAAAGCAGGATGGAAGTGTTGAGAGGTCACAGCCTTTAGTGACCCAGAGACTCACATGATTTGTGAAACAGCACATAAGCACATGCATAGTTACAACACTGTTTTATATTTACCTTCATTTAGAAGGAATTTTTAAGGGCTACACAGTATTATGAAGTAGGTTAGTCACACAAGCAATCCAAAGCAAAAAAAACCACACAGGACTGGAAACAGGACTCCAAGAGAGGGAGAGGGGTAAGTAGGCTTGTAGGGACAACAGGCAGGACAATCTAAACCCTCTTTCGGGAAGCAAACAGCTCATAGATCCTGACATCACATAGTACTGCCACTGCCCTAAACCTAATGCACTCTCCTGAGACGACTTCTTGGTAAGAACTATATAGCGCAGAAGTCTTTTGGAGTAGCGTTCATTTCACAGTCCAATGGAAAAGGGAGGAAAGATCTGTTTCAAAAAGGTACTGGTAGTTACTTAGCAGGGCTGAACATTAAAACAGAGAGAAGAAATTCTGAGAATAAAATAAATAATTGGCAGAGAAATTAAGAGGGAATGGGAGAATGAAGATATGCCGTAAAGATGAACTATCCAAGACAATAAAAGAAACCTCTGTAACCCAAACTTCACAATTGAGTTAAGACAATATTAAGAAGACAGTAGAACAGTTCAGGCCTATAAGAATCTGAGGAAGAAAAATCCTGATCATGTATGTCCTCAGATATATTTTGTTATTTTAATATGTCAGAAGTCAGTACCTACAGTATTGTCTGCTTTTAAAAGATGTCCCCCTTACCGATGAATGCAGTGACTTTTGGATTGATGATCCCACTTGGCAGAAGATGAAAATCATACTCCACAGAATCCACAACAACTGTATGCCCTGCATTATTGCCTCCCTAGGAGAAAAAAAAAAAAGAAAGCAAAAAATAGTGTTACATTTTTAATACTAAAGACAAATGAACACAAAGTATAGAGATGGAATAAACTGGTTCCAGCTTCAAGTCTGCAGCTTTCATTTCTGTTACTGACAAGAGATCTTTCAGAGATCTCCTCCTCCCAGGAAATCAGGCGAACTCGTTTTGTCAAACTCTACAATTTCAACATCAGTATTCAGACTTTGGGCAGTATTTTGGTTCATCCAAGATACAAAATCTCATGATAAGATCACAGTGTTTCTGAAAATAATTGGACAGAAGCATGCAACATTTCTAAATGCCACCATCAGTTTTACTAGGTTCCTGTTATAGTTTTGGACAGTAAGTACTAAAAGTGGAACTGCAACCTTAGTAAAAAAAAAAAAAATCACTGGTTAAACTGAGCATATAAAACCATATAGTTACTGGGATAGATAAGTCTAGCTGTTTGGCAATGTGCAGGCTTGTTGTTCTGAATTTTGGGTTCAGTCTTTTGAGTGTTTTTCTATCAATAGTAACCATCAAAGTTAACTTGCTCATTCTAGACCTCCCCAGCGATAACAGAGGCCTGTAACTGTACAAGTCATTTATATCTGACATGCACTGTTAAGGCGTGAATCTAGAGGCAGCCACGAGGACCATGGATCAGAAGTTACCGGAAACCATTTACATCAGACCAACATTTCACATTTCTAGCTTTTTTCATTACTACAAAGAGAGTATTAAGAGATTTGTTAAATTGTGAAATATGTCTAAGATACAAAAAGAAGCCTATGACCAAGTCTTAAAGCAGGTCAAGCCAGGGTTATGAAACTAAAAAGATTACAAAATAGTGAACAAATATCCCCAGTTCTTGTTTGTTGTACTTTTGAAAATAAGCTTACACACTCTTGTGACTGACTCATTTCTGCAAGACAAGGTTACACACAAAATGGTTCTCTTTGTCGTAACTACAGAAACATCCTTTACAGAAAGAAAAAAATATGCTTCATAGAAGGAATGCCTTAAAGACTCTTAATCCAAGCCTTCTTTCAGCACAAGACAAACTGAAGAAAGCCATTACATGTAAAGAAAAAGAAAAAAGCAGCTACATGAAATATTAATCTATGTAATTACAAGCTCCAAAATGTTTCAGAATAATGTATCACAGAAGATCTTTTCTAAGCTGGACTCAACAGCTACTCACTACTTCTATAACATTTACAAAGCACAAATGCAATACATAAAGCCATATATCTGACATTACAAATAAAGAATATTCTTAGATATCAAACATTCGTGTGAGTATGTAAGCACACATGCCACAGGTAAAAGCCTAATCTCAGTGAATTCAGCAATGAAAATTCTCGTAATTTCAGCATCATTTGTTTGAGGACTTACAGTCGTTCCACCTCCTTTGGAAACAGAGTGAAGACTTACAAACCTTCACCCAACAAAGGAAAGGTCTGAATTTAAGAAAAGTTTAAATTATTTAGTAATGTAATGTGGAGTTTTTCCACGTAATGAACAGTACCTTGAAGAAGTTGTAAAGATTTCTGGATGCAGATGGTTTTCACTGCAAATGATCTGACTTAATCAGACAATGTCAAATATTCAATTCATAACATGTGAAACATATTGAATGCATAAATAAAGCAAGCTCTTCCAGCTAATTCTTTTAAGAAAATAATAGATGTTCCGCAATGACCTTCCTCCTCCTCCTCCCATCCTTTTTACTCAACAGTAGCTGTTAAGAAAGATTATTGAGCAATCTACCAACGCTACAGCTGTATCTTTTATTTAAAAGGATGTTAACTAGCTACATTAGCAGGTAGATCTTTTACAGCTATTTTTGAAATGCAGTGCTGATACTCCTGAGCTACTGCAAGCTACTCCAAAACCAGATAGTATTTTAAGAACTCTTAAGTTACATACATACATAAAATATACAAGCTTTTTTTAGAAAGAAAAGAAATTGTATTTCTACTCAGCATTTGAGAACGTAAGCAAAACCTTTCTTGGTGAAGACAAAACAGTTACATACTAAAGTAGCATATACAGTCAAATACATCTGCTGAAAGTGGTAGCTGTCTTCTTCCTCATCAGATTCTTCCAAATTACTCCTTTCTGCTAGATCCACTGGTAATATCATCCTAGACAAATTTAACATGAGCACTGAAGTGTTTTACATGAAAATTCAACAAATAAGTTATGTACAACACTGAAGTTCTGAGACAGTAGTGATTTACAAATGGGAAGACGAGTCCAAACTCTCCCACTGCAGCATAAACTGGACTACGCATAAGCAATACAAAGGTTAGTGACTGACTATTCATTTGAAATCCCCTGCTAACTGGAGGATTTAATTTTGTGTTTTGCTTCTCAACTGATTTAAAAAAAAAAAAGTCTTCTAGCATCATGAATGTCAAATAAAGAGAAAGAGAAATTGGCCATTGTAGAGATTAGATCATGACTAACAATAAATTCTTAGTCTCTTAAAGTCTGCCAAGCTACTGGTGCCATTCAGACGTGGTACTTAAACTTCAGCGGTCACGTCTGCTTGAGTAAGGTGTACAGCACGCAGACTCAGACTCTGTTAATCATGAGAACACAGCTGCTGGTTTTTGGTGGTGTCAAGATTTCTCTCTTTTACTCCTGAGTGATGCCAAGGTGTGCTGGTTCCATGCTCATTGAAAAATATCCCATGGCTGACAGAATAAAAGTGGCATTTTACCTTTTAAATCTTGAACTACACACACAGCACAGCTCACACTTCATCTAGAAGCAAGACAGTTATAAGTACATCTGCATGTTTACTGTGAGCAGTTACACTTCAAGGGATTTTGCTAGAGACTAAAGTGGGAAAACTTGACGTTATGTGTGGCAAATCGCCATCTGAACACATTCTTAGGCCACACTAATACCTCACGGTTTCCAAAAGCTCATTTTCAGATTACTCAAATTTGAATCTCAGACTTTAGTTGTTTATAATATTATCCAAAAGTGCTATTGATAGCAGCCGTCCGGTAGAACATTAAGTCAGTCCCCATTCTGCTTTGGATGTAATTCTGTCAAAACATGTCATTTTGAAAAACATTTTAAATTTCAAACCATATTTTAGGAGAGCATTAATACAACAGCATTTCATGAACTCAGTTTTCAAAATTCTGCTGTTGGTTTACAGGTAAGCTCTACCCTAACTGCAGAAGTGCACACGTATAATTACAGTTAGGAATTACAGTATATTAAAAGAATGATTCACACTATGCTCTTACAGTGAACTAGCAGTCAAGTGTACATGTTGTGTTCTCAGACATTGCACAACACAGGTTTGCTAAACAATTTCAATTACGGAAACCTAAACTTGGAGTTCTAGTGGTGGTGGGGCAGCAGGGTGGGTTGTTGTTAGGTTATGGGGTTTGGTTTGGGTAGGTTTTTTTCCCTCCCTCCACAAATTGATGATAGAGCCAACGTCTTCGTAACATAGGCAACTATTGCTGCTGGGCATAATTCAAGGCATAAACTGATGAAGTCATTCTCAAGTTCAGCACTTTTCATCTGGATTTCTTACTCCTCCCTCATCACACTAAATCAAATGGGACCAGTTAGGTCATTCAAGCCAACACTCCTTTGATTCAAATGTTTAAACATTATTAATGGAGAACTAACTGTGGAATTTATTTTCACTATTAGTTAAACAAAGTTCACGCTCAAATGATCTTTAATACATGGTATAAAGCTTTTGCCAAAGGGAAATGAAGATATACAAGTCATTTCTTGAGGCTGGCAATACTCCCTAGTTAACTAAATGTAGTAATCAGTCTGCCATAGCTCGTGGTAACCTCCTAGGTACCCAAACTACAGGAGGTCTCTCCCGGCCACATGAAAAGTGAAACACCTACCTTCAGCCAACACAAAAAGGCCAAGTGCATGGCAAGACCATCAGATCCTCTTGCTCAGCCTGGAATACACCACGTGCACGTGGCAGTGGCTCGTTTTCCCTTTGTCACTGCACAACAGCAAGATTTCCTTCAGCTGAGCCACAAAGTGTACCATAGCCAACATGTTCACTCATTAGGGCAATGCAACTCTGGATTCAGCTACAAACAGATGGATTGTACAAAAGGACCGAGGGGGTGAAAGATTACTTCTTACACCTAAGAGGTACATGAAGGCACCAGTGGCACTCTGAACAAAGAACTTCTTCATTGGGATGCTTTATTTCCATTCTGCAGAACAGTATAATACAAAAGACAAGCAAGAAAGCCCTTTTAAGAAAAAAAGATCTTTTTCACAATTTTTAGGTAAGTTAAACTTGCAGTAGAGCAAAAAAACCAGTCCAGGTTAGGCAGTATAGGTGGGATCGGAAAAGAGTGTTCAAGGTCCAAGTACATGCTAAACACAAACCTGTTGAACCTTCCTCATAAGGTTTTGCTTTCTCTCCCTCTGCTTCCATCATTTCCATGCGCCGCTACAGCTGTTACAAGAGTCATCTAACTCCACTCATCTAACACATTAAGAGGGACAAAAAACCCAAAACAAAACAACCACACACAGAAAAAATCCCACTTGTTTCTTTAAGTGCTTCCTATGAAAAATTTTCACTAAAATTTTTTTTTTCACGGCCACATATAGCAGGATGTTACAATATCAGATACAGTATTGTAAACCCTCAGATCATCTGCCAGAATAGGAGAATCAAAATTTTGAACCTAAATAAGACTCTCTCTCTTAAAAGCTGTTTAAAAACCTTTCTACTCTCTCCTCCCCAAATCTCATGTCCGTCAGCTCAAATAGCTATTAAGAAAAAAACCTATAATGTAAAAAATAATAAAAAATCATAATACTCCAAACATTAATCACTGAAAATTAATTCTGATTTTTATCCTATCAAAAAACTGTGTAGATTTATTTTCTTGTACATACACTTAGAAAAACATAAATCGGTTTTTTGCATACTTCAGTATGCCCCTGCGCACAAGTTTGGAGACATACAGCACAATCCTCACACTCCATGAGCTTCTCATTTCAATAGACACAATCTAGAATATCCCAACATTTTTTAATTTTAAGCCTTTTCATTCTCGAAGTCATGCCAAAAGGTATCTGCCAGAGTACTTGAAAATTTTCTTAGTACAACAGCATCCCTGAAAACATACCAAGGACAAACTCAGACAACAAACACAACAGGAAAGCAGGTGTTTATTGCCCACAAGGCAGCATCACCTAGCATTCAAATATTGTGAACTGGAAGTACACTGTTGGAAATTATTAGAAAAAAAATCAGTCCTTGTTAATGTTACACCAGAGACTAAGCACTTCATAAATTTAATATGCATAATACTTAACTTTTACTTATTCAACCCTGAAATACCTCTTTGGATTAGGTTATTACTAAGCTATTAGGTGAGAGTATAAATTGTTTTCTCCCTTAAGTTCGAATAAAGCTCACTTAGAAGAGAGCGTGCTAGTTAAAAAAAAAAAAAAAAAAAGCC
>Ga0065711_1027567_pt1 | contig 48030 bp, 24 predicted proteins | sample Hoacrofraction12_FD_59098 | JGI IMG/M metagenome (GOLD analysis project Ga0065711, IMG submission 59098) | Hoatzin crop microbial communities from Cojedes, Venezuela - Epithelial fraction 12 v2 (version 2) | ecosystem: Host-associated > Birds > Digestive system > Esophagus > Crop | place... | reverse complement strand
GGATGGAAGACAGCGGAGGTGCCAGCACAAGCCCCACCACTGACACCCTTTCCCCAGCAGAAACACCCTGCGCTTCCTTGCATCCCACTGCTCAGGGAGGCAAAGCACTGCCGGGCTGCAGGATTCGCCCAGCACGAGATGCTACTATGTATTTCCTTAAGCAATTATTTGCACCAGCATGTAACTATTTAAAAGTGTTGATTATTATTATCATGACTATTATTTTAGCTTACTTTAATCTTCCATCAAAGTATGCAGGAGTTCCAAGAACAATCGTTTTAATGAAGAAAGGCTGGTTCGTGTGGTTCTCCTCGTAGCCACCAACGATGCTGAAACCCCAGCTCCCTAAATTGCTTCGCCGCAGAACTACGTCATGGCAGCTATGTAGGCAGCTGTGGAATGGAAGCACAGGACAGCAAGAGAAAAAGCCATGTATAGCACATACAGATATTTTTTATAGTAGACACAACACCTGCTGTCTCATCATTACCACTGTGCTAAGCGTGGAAGAGTAGCAGAGGGATGGTGATGGGACTTCTGTTCCCAGAGTAATTCCGCAGTATTCAAACTGATTACCAAAAAAACCCACAATCTTGAGACAGAAAAGTGTTTTAAAAGAAATAACACAGTGCTAGAATAATGCAGTACTAGAAGAATTACTGAAACACAGTTAACTCTGTAAACTGGCAGTAATAGCATGGCATTTTAGGGATTTCACAGGTGGCAAGAACGTGGGTGGAAAATGGGTACCTGATGTGTTTAGTTTGCAAGCCAAAAATGCAGTGGGTTTTTCTTCCACCCCCAGTCAGTTTAGGCTTTTTCTACTTTGAGTAAAGATCAAAAAACCCATGCATCATCTTCACAAGCTCTGCACTGATGGATCATGAGTAATGAAAATATAAATGATTAACGATGTTATTGCACAGAATGTAAATAATGGAGATCACGCTTCATGAACTGTACTGGTTATCTCCCCCAGTGAAAATCAATTCTTGCCAATGAAGTTTGCAATGACTGTAATTTAAAAAAAAACAACCAACAAACCAAACAACACAGAAATTAACTTTTGGGTAAAAAAGATGCCAAGTTCTTTACTGATGTACACCACTCCTTTTAAGAACAGCAGTACAATGCGTAACAAAACTTTAGGAGCCATACATGTGCATCTGTAGTATATAAGCAATAAACCACTGCGAAGCATGAAAGGAAGTACTCTGCCAAAACTGAGAGCTGCTTATTGTGCTTATTGAGATTAGATAACTCATTAATACTTAAACGGAAGAGAAATTAACTGATAGTAAAACTCTTAAAAAGTGTGAAATCTCTGGAGGGCCAACACATGGTTCTGTTCTCTTCAGTTGCACTCTGCTACACATACACCTGGTTCTTGTTATGATTTTATGCTTAAACTACAGACCTGAGCCCGGTATATCTATCAGAGGGAGAGGAATTAACCTGCGCACCCTGACTGAATTTAACAAAGCTGCTCGCTGTAGTGGGAGCTTTTCTTGATAGCAAGCAATGCCAGAATGAGCTTATAGCTGTAGTTACAAGAGACTGAAAAACAGAAGAGTAAAAATGAAACATGGTGATGCCCAGCAGACCACAGATTAGTTAAGGGGAGGGAACTCACTGCAAAGCCTGAACAGTTTTTGCGTTTGGCAGAGATGGCCATGGGTTCTTGGAAAAAAAAAACATGGGGATTTGTTAACTACAGGCTCACATGTGTTCAAGAGACCCGTGTCAAGAGTCTGAAGGAATGGCAACTCTGATCCAATATTCTGAAGTTATGTATTTGGCCTTGTAAATTTAGGTAGCAGATTAGCAGAGACATATGGGTATATACTTTCTGTTGTTATTAACAATCTCTCTGATTTCAGATATTCTACAGAAAGTTACAAAAGGGTTAAACGACAGAAAAGATGATTTGTGTTCAATGAGAAGAATCCACATGGGTATTTACTACCGTTTGTGAAGGGACAAACCAAGCTAATTCATCTTCCAGTTTCCCCAAGTAAAACACTGCTCCTGTTCACAGTCCGCTTTGTAAGCACACTGCCAACCAAATATAGCTGAGGTGGTCAGTCGGGCAGAAATAAGGGCAGATGTGCTGCAACTAGTAGTGTCTCTGCTTTTGTAATTCTCTCAGACTTAGCTTAAAACAGGTAACTAATTATTTATCAATTAATTCCGTACCTTGGAAGTCCCAGCCACATGACCCATGATGGTGACCAGCTGGCATCGTACTCATTTTCACTGACGGTACTCAATTGTTCTTCGTTGGCCTGGGGCTGTTCTTCTACAATCTGGACTTCCAGGGCTTTCAGGGCGACCACCGAAGAAGCAGCACTAGCCTTCAGCATGGCCACCGCCTCGCTGTGACTTAGGTTAGTCAAATCGATGCCGTTGATGTTCAGCAGCACATCGCCTGTTCAAAGGCGCAAGCGAGAACAAACACATCAGTCTCTCGGAGCTGTTCCTGCTGACAGCACCTCCTGCACCAGGGTTTCATTTAATACTGTATTTTTTGGAGCTGAGACAGTCAGAACTAACAGCCCGGGAATGTGCATAGCTCTGAACACTTATACTGTCAGTTTGAAACATTAATGTATTGAACTGTTAAGCTGGATCAGTATAACTTATTTCCACAAACATCAAATAATGTGGCTTCTATGGTACATCACCCGGAAAATTTGAGACAGAAATTACCTAGGCACCTCACCATCTCGGCTGCAACTGCTTTTGCAGATGCCACTACTTAATCGTTTCCAGTGACAGATCTTAGGTCCACCCTAACTTTAAAAGGGAAGGAAGACTGATGGAAGGAACAATATAGGCACCACAAAGTAACCAACTCCTGCAGATGAGTGAGGCTCCACAGAGTCTTTTAGGTCATCTGCTTTTTCTAACTTGGTATTCGGGAGAACAAAATGGAATTCAAAAAACTACTGGAAAGGTTGGTACAAAACCCAGTCCATCAGAAGAAAAAGCAGGCATCTCTACAAAGATAATCCGGAAAGAGTCAAAGCCACGAAAAATTTGCCACAATTTTTATTTTATTTCAGAGTATTTTTAAAAGTCTCAGGATGTAAACAACAATGTTATTTTCTGTCCAAGTAGTGACAGTCTCCCCTTTCACACGTCTCTCTGATGAAAGCCAGAAAAACCAAAGCAAAAGTGCAAACACCTGCATCACATTTGGAATGAGACTCTTTTTTTAAAAGCTTTGTCCTCTCAGGGAAACCTGAAGTTGAGGTGCAGCTTCACTTCAAATCACTTTTGTTGCTGCTGTGGCTACTTTAATGCTACACAATGAAAGAGCAATTGCGATTCTTCCATCAAGTGAGTTATTCATAGTAGTACAGAAAAAGAAACCATGCCCGTTGGTATGTGGGTGTAAATCTCCCTCTCTCAGAAGCATACAAGGATGCTCCCACACTGTTCTTTTTAAATCTGCAATCTGTGAAGTTATCTTTCCTAAATTTCTTTCCTAAACAATCTGTAATTCTGTGAACTCTGAATCACAGAGATCCCATAGGCAGTCTTTGTTTCACATACGGCACAATATGTTTTAATTGTCAAATGCTTTGCTATCGATCCGGCAGGACTGCCTTCCCCTACACCGAGTCTAACCTCCACCTTCCCGTTCCTTTCTGCAAAGCTGAGGAACATGGACGGGTGCTGTAGCACCCCTGCAGACCAGCAAACCCAAGCTGTCCCAAAGGATAAGGAACCATTCAGGAACCATTCAGGAACCAGGGTCAATACTGACGTAGCTTCGGGGGTAAACTTAGCACGGGTGAGCTGTGGCCTGTCATCAGAGCATCTCTGCTGTCCAGACATCACGCTGAGTAGTGGAGATTGCTCGGACAGAGACGGGGCCCAGCCCACCCCATTGAACACAAAACCAGGATGTGTGCACTACAGTACAAAGCATCGCACCAGACTCTCAGCTCCGGGGACTACTGGCAGCTTTAAAGAATTTAACCAGACATTTCCTGGTCTCATCCGCTTCCCCTGATATCGTTCTCTAAACATCCCTTTCCTAGAAAAGGTGGAAGTGCCGTACTAAATACTCTATTTCCGTTATTGAAACATGAAGAAAAGCATCCATCAGTGCTTCTCTGAATCTGTGAAAAGACTTTTTGATGCCACGTGACCCCAGAGCACGTACTCATCAAACAGCAATCAGAGGCCACCCATGCCACCAGGAAAGCCAAGCCCCACCTCGCTTAATCCTGCCGTCTCTTGCCAAACACCCGTGAGGCTGTACGCTTGTCACGAAGATGGGCAGTTCGCCACTTTTGCTGCCTCTGCCTCCCGCCACTGTCATTCCCAGAGATTCATGTGGCTCTTTTTTCACAGTAATGTGCTTTTCTTGGCATGTAACACATTGGGAGAGATCCTGTTTGACAAGGAAAAATAACAGTGTTAAAACTTAAAAAAACAGAACAAAACACAACTAAATACATCCCAAAGCTATAATTTGGCACTTTAACAGAATGGTTTAAAAGGACTAAGTAGTGCAAATCAGCTTCAGCTGCATTTCCTCCAGGTCAGAAAAAAAACCCAAAGCCACTCAGGTAGATATTTAAACATGGACAGAAAGATTATACAGGCCCGTCCTGAAAATCTCACTCCAGTTTTTCTTAGCATCCTATACTGGAATAGGCTACATTTTAGGACTGCATTACAAAATCATATGGTCAAAAGAGCAGACACAAACCAGAAATAAATCTTTCGATGTCTTGGTGAACATCAGCATTACCTCATTTATCAGTAGAATATGGCCCAGAACTACAAAGAAGCTCCTAAGTAATGAAAACACGTGTTTTGATGATGACAAAGAGAGAACCATTTAAAGCTCTTATACATCATGTCTTCTTTCGCAGCTCGTGTGTAGAATCTCCCAGAGCACAAAGTAACTAAGGCCAATCAATGCTACAGGCTAGTAACGGGTCTCTTGTGCAGACTTCCTAATGATTACAATGAAGATCCAAACTTGAAGAAAGAAGATATTCTGTGTTTCATTTTCTAACACCTGAAATATGAAGTTTAGCCCATATTTAGTTTCGCCCCATCAAAAGGACATAAACCTGAATCAAAGTATATTTTATTTGCTGAATCCCTTCCTCTTCAGGATATTTAGTCATACATTCAAACCACACCACATGCATGTGTAGTAGCATCTTAAATCAACAGAGTATTTCCAAGGAATCCAAAATAACAGAAGAAATAACCTGAGAGATTCTTCTAACTACAAATACTTATTCACTCCCCTGCCTCCTCTTGGAAAATGACAACACTGCTTTCTTCAACTTCCAATGCCACATGCTCCTTCTGACTGACTCTGCTCTTCGTATACATGTCTTAAGCACATATATAGCAAAACGTATACATAGCATAGCTTATAAAGACAGCTCCTGCTTAATTCTTCAGGCTTTAGGACTAACTGGCTGGTGCCATGCAATTACATAAACATTTTTTAAGCCACAAGACTTCTCAGCCAACTGTAGATTAATGAGAGAGAGGCAAAGACAAACGGTATGAAACATGGGAAATGTCCACTTGTGGTTACGTGGGACTTTCCACTTCGGAAGAGGCCAGGGATGGTATTGATACGTGAGGGAAATCAGCTCAGCCAACGGATCAGCTTTGGAACTGCGATATGATCACAACCCATGCTGGCAGACGGAAAGCGGGTTCAAGCTCTGATCTAGATGAGCTGCAATCATTGTGTTGACACGGCCTAACATTGTGGCAAGTACTAATAGCCACTAACTGTATTCAGGAGCCTCACTTTTGTCCCTCAGGAGGAAAACAAGCTTCCTAGACCCTCACTTGCTCTTCTCTGAAACCACCCAAACTTTTAAAAGAAAACACTATCAACACATGTAAACCCTCCCAACAGCAGTATAGTGTTAAACAGTGATGCCAACAGAGTGGACAGGAGGAAAGGGGACTTGGTTGACACAGTCAACATGATAACTATTTCGCAAAAACAACTTGTCAACAGCGAGAAGTCATATCTCTCTAACTACAAGAGCATTGCAAGCACAGGCTTTATTTCTGCAGGCCTTTCAAATAATTTCACACTAGCTTCATGAAAGCCTCTTCATTCTGCCTTTCTCTCCCTGACTGACCCTGCAGAACTTGGCAGCCTTGCAGCCAGCATTCTTGGCTCATGAAGGAGACGACACATCCCTCCAATATGCTCTTTACATGCTGGATGGTGTGCGCCACATCTCCTGTCCTTGCTGGCTGCAGCCAGCACATTGGCAACAAAAAAATAACATTCTTGAATGACAGCTCTCCCATGAAGCAGTAGCACATGGGCCACTGTGTTAGACAAGCTCTTTCACTGCAGCCAGCAAATCCAAAAAAATACTGAAAAGCTGTTGCATATCTTTTGTTCCCATTCCAGACATGACGCATTACTGGCATACATGGAAGGTGTTTGTTTTTGTTTTTTTTAAGTAGGTAAAAAAAAAGATATAACTCTTTCTTCCAGCTTTGCCTTGCTACACACTTAGACCATCACACGAGTAAAATGGTATTTATACCTCTTAGAAAGACAAACACCAACCTTATGTGAGTTGGGTCTGCTGTGATACAGCTGCTGGGACTGGTGTTGGTGTGCGTTGCTGTTGTGAGTCCCGGTGTCTCGGATAATACTGACTGTCTGTGACTTCAGGGGTCTAGAGATGATCAAATTCACTCTTTCCCCACTAGCCTGTTGAATATATAAAACAAAGTAATGAAGTTGATAGGATATTGATCATCAGCAGTGAGGGAGGAAAAATGTGTGATAAAATATGAAATAAGACAAGAGCAGAACTTGTTTTCCAGTTCCTGAGGGTGCCACAAACTGCTTAGACTGAACAGTCCCTTTACTTGCTGCTTGCTGCAATATTCCCTAGGACGGCTCCTTTGCCTCTGCTGTTACATTTACACCACCTGGAAATCCTTTGCCGAAAGGACCGTTTCTCACTTCGTGTTAACGAACTTCAAACGTTAGAAATCACACAATTCCATGTGCAGCCTCTGCAAACTTCTGCAACACGCAGCAGTAAAAGGAAGAAATGTCCAGGCGATGGCTCTGGGATCTGCAGATTTTGTTCAAAAGCTCTGAATACCTCTGGTACTTCCCAAAGAGAATTCCAAGAAAGATGTTATATATGAGCAGACCATCAAATTCAGGAGTTTGGGAAGTATCAGGAGACTCAGCTACCAGATGGCAAATAAAACATCAACTCTTTCCATTGCCGCAAAAAAACACACCTCGATAGATAAAAGTTACCCAGTGTAAAATTCTGACCACTTCACTATATCCAAAAACTGGGAAACTGAAATTACACTTCCCAAGATTGTTGTTATTTTCCTTTAACTGCAAGGGAAGCTCTTGAAATGATTCCCGAAACAAATATTCACTACTCATTTGTATCGGAGTTCTCTGTGGTGCTGCACTAAGCAAAGATGATTGCACCAGACTGCAAGAGCCTACTGCTGGTCTATTCCAACTTTCCTAAAAACAGAGCAATTTTCACCAACATCCCATCAGCAGGAAGCACCACTGTGCTGCAGTTGTTTCCTTACAGACTGGGAGAAAGGCATGGAGTAAAGGTTTTCCTGTGGGACGAGGGAAGGGTCGTATGTCACACTGCATCAAGCAATACTTGGTAATATTTGTGTCCAGAGCGGAGCCAGACATTGGGAACAGCCCCTTCTTGCACACTCAGGAAATGAGTTTTATTGCACGAGACTCACGGGAGACCTATTTTCATCTTCCCAGCTGCCACCTGTTGCCTCTACGAAGTCTGACAAATCACTTTCCTGTTTTAACCCCAATTCCATGCACAGGCAAATCCATACAAAACAAAGCCCACTTTTATAGAGCTTACTGAGAGATTAAAACCACAGTACATACATAAATATAACAATAATCCTCTTTTGTTTTTCTTCTAAGTAATAAGCTACATGGTACTCTCTTTGCTCACACGAGCAGTATTCTTCAGGCTGTAGGCCAGGGAAGACTGATGCACTTCTCACTTCTGAGGAGGTGCAGTTCATCTGGTAGGTGCCAAAGCAGACCCTCTTTTGCACTATTATTTCCAGAACATCATCACAGCAGATTGCATCGCTGCAGGCTTTTAAGCGTTACACAAGCTGTTCCGTCCAGGACACACTCTATCCCAGGCTTTGCCCAAGAAATAAAGCTGAGCTAAGGACTCAGGCAGAGAATGCAAATTACCTGTATAACCTGAGCAGCGAGCTCAGGTGTCCCGTGCTTCAAGTCATGTCCATTAATTGCAAGTACGCGGTCGTTGCTGCAGAGCCTGCCGTCTTGAGCAGCCAACCCCCCTTCCAAAAGGTCGAGAATAAAAACTCCCGGCTCATCCGTTCTGCGTACAAGTTTAATGCCAAGCTGCTCGCTGGAGTCGCGTTTGTGCAGCGTCACCTGAAAGCTGTCTTCGCGCGGGGAGCTGGTGGTGTCCGCGTGGCTGTGCGTGCGGCTGCCGAACCGCCGCTCCCTCAGCACGGTGAGGTGCAGCACCGAGCAGGGCTGCGAAAGCACGGCTCGAGCGTGGTTGTGGGACACGTTGCTTATGTCAAAGCTATTGACCTGCAATGCAACAACAACAACAAAAACAAGAACGGTATTTTCATGTGTTTAAGCGTTCCTAGCTATGGAAATGAAGTCCTTTCCAAACCACATTTGGAGCTCACTGCAAAACCAACCTTGGAGCAACCTACATATCTAACCCTACCAGACTTCCTTGCTCATCCTTCCATCCTCTCCTGCAAACCCACTTTGGCTGCTCAATCTACAAAACCTGTCTCTAGGTTGGAAAAAACCCTTAAGATCATCCAGTCTACCATTAACATAACACTACCAAGTCCACCACTACACCATGTCTCTAAATGCCACATCTACACATCTTGAATACCTGTGGGGTGGTGACTCAACCACTTCCCTGGGCAGCCTGTTCCAGCGCTTGATAACCTTTTCACTGAAGAAATTTATAAACCTCCCCTGGTGCAACTTGAGGCCTATTCCCACAAAGGTGGCAACATCCTTCTAATAGTGAACACCCTCTATCATCATAGTCCAGTGTTTTTGTTCTCCTGGTCTCTTATACTTGCCTTCCTTAGATCTTTACACTGTCCATTCTACAGGAGAAGAACTTTGTGTGTGCTTTCAGTGCCAAGCGCAACATCACTTAAAACTATAAAACAATAGCTATAAAAAGAATACATCCAAATTTCTGACGAAAGCTTATGTCTAACAATATACAGTACTTCCATGATGTGAAAAATTAAAAAAAAACCCTTGAAATCCAGAATAATGGAATTTGTTCATTAAGACAGTAGCAAAAGTTGGTTGTAACAGTTCTCAACACTTAGCGTGAATTTAGGAGATTTTCCATCGACTTCATCTAGGTCAGAGTTTCAGACTTACAACCTGTATCACTCAAAATTCAGTTGTAAATGAAAAACAGATTAAACTTGCCCTCCTATAAACAAGAATTGTGTTTTTCATGTGGCCCACTGACACAAAGACCAGTAATCTTCAGTCATTTCTTGTGCCATGAAGTTAAGATAAAAATTGACAGTGTAATGAGATTTGGCAGAAAACAGGAGCACCACAAAAAAAAAGCACAAAAGCTGTATTTGCCTTGTTCTGTAAGAAGGGGTTCTAAGTTAACACTAAATCTTCATCCTTAGCACGTACTACTGTGTCCTGATGGAGGAACCCCTGCCCCACAATTTCAGCAGACAGAAACGAACACCAAATGCACTATACTGACCTGCCTTACCTAAGCCTTTTAATGCTCCCCATTGCAACCTAAGTAAAAATTTAAACTTGCAGCTTCCCACCATCTAATAGCAATGTTAACACTTTAAAAAAAATAGGAAAAACCTCAGAAGTCTGTGTATGACAGCCGACACATTTACATCACGCTTCTGAGTTGAGGGGCTTTGAGAGGTCAATGCCAAAGCATTTGGCTGCGGCGGTTTCAGCATGGCGACGGGGTAGCCGTACCCACCGGCACCCTGCCCCTGCAAGAGGCTGCCGCTCCAGCAGCGAAACAGGGGGTAGCCCTCCCTGAGCCACCTCCATCCGCCAGCCCGATGCCCAGCACAAAGCCACCGCTCCCGGCAGCATCACGAGCTCGGACATGGACCCACGGCCGTGTCGTGGTCTGCTACTGCCCTGAGACAGGCTGTAACCTTGGGCAGAGGGAAAGGAGACACAGCTAAGAGAAGTAGCATTTAGAGCTGCCACCAGCAAAACCCTCTAGGGCTCATCCGTCAGAGCCCTTAAATTAAATCTAGTTTTATTTTTAGCTGTCGCTAGCTAAAGTAAACACATAACATATGGAAGCATTCAAAGGGCACCGGAGAATATATGCAATAAAATGTAATTCCTCTTTTCACTGTTTCAGAATAAAACAGCCTTAGCATTTCGTGAGGAGAGAGATTCTCATTAGGACGTGTTTTACATGAATTACAGTCACAGTCCAGCAAAAAAAAGGGACAATTTGCAGAGCACTTTGAAAATGTTAGGCACCTATCTACACCTTGCAGACAACATACGCTTTTATGTAGCTGTTGCTAAACGCTGTTCTCTCAGATCTTAAAAGGGTAATATTTCTTGTTTGACTGGGCAAGAAAATGCTGAGTTTCACCTCGCAGTCCTTTCTGGCTTTCTTTGAGTCCTTTACTGCTCGTAAAAGCCTTTGAAGACATTTTCAGAAATATCGAATGGCAGTGGGCATGCTGAGCTGCCTCTAACTCTGCACTTAATTACTGCTGGCAGAGACCGAGCCTGGTCATTTTAATACAACAGCTCAGCACCTGTACAGGTAAATTCAGAGCAATAAAGATATTGTATCTTCCAAAAAGTTTGGCTTTTACCTCCTGTACCTCTCCTTTCGTGTGGACTCTCATGGACATCCACCTAGCATCTGACAGCCCTAGTGCCAGCACACTGATTGGGAAGACTCACTGCTGCTTTGAAATTGTATTTATAGCCAATTTATTGCCACTTACAGCTTTGGAAACTATAATTGACACTTGCCCAAACAGCAGGAATTTCCAAAGCTTCACTGGAGCTCAAGCTCCCTATTCTGGCAACCAAGGAGAGCCCTTGAGCATTGAAATAAATTAGGCAGCATTCAATCAGTGTCTGCAACTGCTTGTTAAAAAGGCAACATTTTGGAAACCTCTTGGGCTGCTTTCTTGGCCAGCCACTATGCTAACACTCCAAGAGAGGAAAAAGGCATGTTTCTCAAAAGGGACTTTATTTTCTGAAGTGCAAACTGATTTAATTCCAAGGGTAACTACAGTAGTTAAGCTACTTCTATCATCTTGACTTCAAAAAAGTGAAATGCAAAAGGCCGATACTACTTTTGGACTGATCTGAGGCTATCAGACCAAAAGCAAACATTGTTACTGAAGTCACTTTGAAATTATGGTAATATATTTGTTTCAGGTGGAATGATTAAAAATAGAAAGAAGCTGGAGGACTGTTCTGTTTATGTAGAAGTCAGTTACTGCCATTCTTGAGTCCTGTAAACAACCCCTTCCCCTAATATAAAATTCAAGCTCAAAAATTAATAGAATTTCATCTTTTTACACTGTCTGTGGCAAATTACTTAAAACTGTAATAAAAATACACACTTGGTCATAGCCAACTTCAATTTTGTTTGTTTACTCTTTTGGAAAAATATTTAGAGCACCTGGCTTCAAATCATGCCAGTGAAGAATATCACTGACTCTTCTGCACATACTGAAAGATGCAGGTCAACTGCCTAGGCTATTGGAAGGTAACAGTGAAGCCACATTAAAACAACAGTTTAGATGAAATCAGCGTTACAATCCACAAATTGCTTTTTACATAGGACAAATTATGCAAACTTGTTAGGCAGAAGTAACCCTGGGTTCCTTCAGTAAGCGTGCATAAAGTTGAAATAAAGACCAACTCCCACAACATTTTAAAACAGAAGAAGAAACTCATATTTTAAACATTAATAAGAGATGCTAAGGAGGAAAAATAATTCCAGAGACTGGTCTGACAAACAACACAGAGCACGATAGCCAAAAGTGCTAAAACAACAAGCTCTGCTCTGAATATTAATTTGCCTTCCAACTGATAATTGCAAAGCTAACATTTACACAACATAGTCTGGCAAGGAAAATCTCCCATCCTATTTAACAGGCAGTTCTGCAAGGAGTGAATGGACAGCAAGCAGACAGAATACGTAATTAGGTTCCATACTTGTAGTATTTGGTCTCCAGCAAGAAGTCTTCCATCTCTGGCAATGATCCCATCTCGATAAACCTCTTGAATGACAATGTTGATCAAAGGCGTTTCATTACCACCCACTATGCTAATTCCTAATTCGATATAAGGATTAGACCGATGAATTTCAATAGTAGTGATCTCTCCTTCAGGCAAGGTAGGTGGCTGTTGATTTGCTGCCAATTATTTTTAAAAAGAAAGATTATTAATATCCTTTATATCTCATTCACTTTCAATAAAGTAAATCACCAAAGGACAATGCAGACAGTCCACACGACAACGGTTTAACAACAAACTAAACAAGTGCAATTGGATTAGTTCCACTACCTGTTGCAACACCTAGCTCATTAGAAACAGCTCTCTAACAACTTAGTAGCATCCATGCTTCCTGAAATGGGGTCATTTGGATTGGAAAAGGATATTCCGAACCCTTTGGATCCTGTCCTTTATATTTCAGACATTTCATTTCCAATTGGGTCACTTGTGTGTTCACATTTGGTGATGATGATAACAATGTGGTTTAGGGGCTACTCCATGGCGCATGACTTGGTCACGCCTCTTCATCAGCTCGTCTCACAACTGTGCTAAGAGCTGCTATTCAGTTACCGGGTCAAGAGAAGGAGCCCATTTCTGAAGCAAATATGGAGACAACTAAAGAGGAAAAAGGAGGATGCTAAAGGATGGCAAATACAGAGGAGGAGAAAGGGGACAGGACCACCTTCCTCTGTGGTAAGGCTCAGCGCTTCCTCTCTAAAATCCCAGATGCTAGAGACGTTACTGCTCGTTCGGTGCAGATGGATGCAGGAGTTACTCAGCTGCCTTTTTGCTTGAGCAGGACAGCACTCCGTGTGTGGGAAGGCTGCTGATCCAGGCAGGGGGTAAGAGGGAAGAGGGGAAAAGAAATCTCATCTTAGAAAACAACTTTTGTACTTTTACAGAAAATAAACTCCTGCCAGCTCACTGCGAGGCCAGTGCTACCAGCAGATTAACACGAACTACTGCACCATGATATGATAAACGATGATACAGCACCATGACATCTGGCACACACACTGAGATATTTATTTCCTTCATAAGTGTGACCTTATCGCAGTTGCATTCTTGCACATAACCCAAACCCACTAATATTTCTCTTTGCAAAAGCAAAGAGCAGAAGATGAAGATGCGCATTCACGGTTGGTAAGAGACAAGCTCTGACACCACAAATGTTTCCACATCTGATAAAAGAGAGTTGAGAAGATAAGTGATGACATACTGTCTGCTACTGTGTTCTCCTCAAAAGGCGGATTGTCGATGCCAGGCTCGTCTGTCCATGCGGGAAGGGCGGGCGAGGTGAAGCTCTGCTCCGCTGGCACTATTCCCTGATCTGCGTCTGGAGATAAACTGCTGGGCTGCTCCGTCCCACCGGGACCGCTCTCGCCCTCTGCTTCTGCTTGCAGCTTGCTGGTTTTCCTTCTCTCCAGAGCAGCCCTTCGATGTGAAGCGCCAGGACACCTGTGAAGACAACATTTATACCATGCCTCAAGCCTGAAGCAATGTTTGTAGCACAGAATGCCTGAGCGAAATCAGTCTTCTTCAAAGCCACAGCTTTAAACTCATCATAAAAAATATTAAACACATTGGATTTTAAAGCCAAAATATGTTTTAGTGGTCAGAACCTCAAAACAATACTGCCTTCTTCACAACACTTCTTCTACTTAGCTTTTTGGCCATGAACTAAATGTGCTGTAATACCTTCTGAATGTGGGCTTACTCTGTTATGTACATTCCAGTTTCTGGAAGACAACCTTGCTGAAAAGATTAAACAGGACTGGCATAAAATTCCACACAAGAGAAGCCCCGTTCAAAGACACATTTGGAGACCCACTAAAACAATCCCCTTTCACCTTAACAAGCCAAGAGAAGGACGCATCATATTTTCCTGGGGTCATTCGGGGGAAGAAAGAGATGAAAATTTTACCTATATTGCAATCTAAGTGTTAAAAAAATGGAAAAAAAAAAATGCTTCTCTAGGAGTTTTTATGAAAAGTTTAGCAAAAGTAACAGCTCTGCTCATGATCTCTTGAATCAGCAGAAGGTGTTTCATCCTCCTCCCGTTTTCCCTTTTTTTTTCCTGACTTCACACAGGAGGTGCAATTTTTCTGCTTTCCCTCATGTAACAATGCTCCATCAGCATTCGGCGCTTTTCACTACAAACTCATTTTTGTGAGTTCCCATTATTCTTAATGCAATAATTTTTTTTGCTTATGTTTAAAATCCTACAATAGTTTACTGCAAAGAAGGGCTGCAATGTTGCAAATCCACAGAAAGCCTTCATTTATCGAATGGTCTTACATTCACGTGTAGATAATTGGATGTGAACATCAATCTCATATCTGCCTGTGTGACAGTTCTGCCAGCATCTGTTATTTCACTTCTCATAGTATTTGATGTCCTTCTTAAAGTCCCTGCTTCTGGAGCTGCTGACCACCTACAGTTGCTCGCACCGTAGCAGTGTGAGAAAAAAGGAATAATGGTCTTGAAAGGACTCCCTGTTTGGGAACTTGGCAGATTGTTATAACAAAAGAAGAAATGACTTATTTTTGCAACAGGAGAAGAAACGCATGAACAGTGTAAAAGACAGCAGAAGTCTAATGATGCCCTAACTTGTTAAACCAGAATGTTCTGAGAATCACAATTCTGTTCTGACGTTCTGTGAAGGAGATTTGATAATTACATGGTTACACTGTTTCAGCATGAGAGATTTTGAAGAAACATTAACAAACTTATTCAGCTCTGAAGAATGTTGATAAAGACACCTGTATAGCTTTTGTGACCCCCAGCAGTGTTATACATACATAAAGTGATATATATAAATCATCATATACATGTATTAAAGTCATTATATGCATGTTTAGAAGGATAGAATAAGGTAACCCAAATGTGCTGTGAAATATGCATAAATACCAAAATTAGAGACAGTTCACATTACAAAATGACACATTTAAGAAATAATTTCTTGGGGCTTTCCTCGAGGCGACCGCTGGTCACCTTGTTTATCAAAGCTAAAGACAGTGCAAGCATGAAAGATGAAAATTACCTAAAAGGCTTTTGCTTTGCAAAATAAGTTTATCTGATTTTAATGATGGAACATAACCCTACTTCTTGGTTTTGTCCAGGTAATATTTACTGCATGAAATATTTACTACATGAGCCGGCAATGTGCGCTTGCAGCCCAGAAAGCCAACCGTATCCTGGGCTGCATCAAGAGAAGCGTGGCCAGCAGGTCGAGGGAGGTGATTCTGCCCCTTTACTCTGCTCTCTTGAGACCCCACCTGGAGTCCTGCGTCCAGCTCTGGAGCCCCCAACATAAGAAGGAAATGGATGTGTTGGAGCAGGTCCAGACGAGGGCCACAAAGATGATCAGAGGGCTGGAGCACCTCTCCTACGAGGACAGGTTAAGAGGGTTGGGGCTGTTCAGCCTGGAGAATAGAAGGCTCCAGGCTGACCTTAGAGCAGCCTTCCAGTACTTGAAGGGGCCTACAGGAAGGATGGAGAGGGACTTTTCACAAGGGTGTGTAGTGATAGGACAAGGGGGAATGGCTCTAAACTAAAAGAGGGCAGATTTAGATTAGAAATTAGGAATAAATTCTTCACCATGAGGGTGGTGAAACACTGGCACAGGTCGCCCAGAGAAGCTGTGGATGCCCCCTCCCTGGAGTGTTCAAGGCCAGGTTGGATGGAGCTCTGACCAACCTGGTCTAGTGGAAGATGTCCCTGCTCATGGCAGGGGGTTGGAACCAGATGATCTTTAAGGTCTCTTCCAACCCTTACCATTCTATGATTCTATGAAATCATTGGCATAGTGGGTCTGATCAGCTAAGAAATCTGGCCAGTCTCAATTTATTCTGGTGGTCGGACACGTGCAGTTACAGGCGAAACTCAGCAGGAAGCTTTTATCATCAACCACTGCACAATGCAAACCTCAAAATAAGAATCCCAAAGGGCCAAGACAGAGAGAGATGCAATTCCTTCCCTCAAATTTTCTAAAATACTTTAACTTGATGGGTTAGCCTCACACTCCCTCATATGTCAGCACTAACAGGAAAGAAAAAAGGACCAATCTCCAACACCACTCACTTCCACAGCAACATGGCAAGGGGTAAATGCTCTTGCAGAGGAAACCTCTTGTCTCCTGGGGGCTCTGACAGATGGGGTCTCCCACATGGATCCACAAGAGTTTAGGATGAAGGCACTCCAAGCTGCATGTCCTTGCTGTCCCTCAACTGCTCTGCTACAGGACTGGCGATTTTTCAGCAGAGATGAATGAATAGCTAAAAACTGACAGCGTCAGAGGATCATGCTTTAATTCCACTGAGCTTGGATGGCAGAGCCCAGCCTTACCAGACCACTTCTGTGAACCCAGATACTTCCTTCGGTATCTTCTACCACAATACTGTGCTGTTGACTCTTACTCAGCCAGCTCACAAGGCCTGTGGATCCCAAAGGACTTGGTGTGCATGGCAAAGCACACATTGGAAATCTGTTTTTTTTAAAACTACATCAAACCAGGGCAGAACAAAAATCATCCCTGGGAGTATCCTATTTCTGTCAAAGCCTTCCAGACCACAGCCAGGTCCTCCTCCACATTCCCCCATCGCTACCTGGCAGCTGATGAAAGTCATCATGCAAAATATAAATAGATTTGTGGTGTGTTTTATTTAAATGATATTTAATTATCATTTCAAAGCCTAATATCAAGAAATGCAGCCTCCTGAGCACACCTACTCAGCTCAGAGGAATCCCTTTTGTGCAGCACTCTGCAAGGCAAAAAAGGAAAAAACCACAGATTCTTCCCCAAATGAACCAGTAATTGTAACAGACTATGACTTTCAGCCTAGCATAGTGGAACTGCACTGCCAGGAAAGTAGGTGTCTGGAAGAGACATTAATTCATGGTATGCTAACTCCTAGGTCTTTAAACACAGTATGCCACCTACCAAGCAGCAAAGCCCCTTGGTATTCAAGCACACCTATAAGGAGATTTTTCATTTCCATTTGCAACATAAAAAGATTTTTATTGGCAGTAGGAATGTATTATTCACAAACAGCAAAATGATACAGCAGTTGTAACAGTTAACAAGCACCAATAAATCTCTAAAGGTGCACACCTTCACTAATACTGTTTTTGCCAAATACCTGGGATAAGAGCATTTTGGACTAAATCTTGTAACAAATTACGACAGATGGGCATCTCGGGATCAAAACGAGCATTGAAGATTGTTTTTATGGGCACAGGAATCCACTCTCATACAACAAATTGCGTAAAAAAGGGCTGAAATGAGACTGAAATGTGTCATATAGGAACGACATTTCTTATGTACCTACAAAGCCAGAATATCTTGGCTAGGAGAGAGAGAAACGGCAGGAATGTTGTTTAGAATTTCCAGAAATTATTTAATTTCTTTCATGAATCAAGATGCTCAGGAGCAGAGATACTGAAACAACCAGCTAAAGCAACTGAGAGATGTTATTTATCGGGAAACTCACAGGGCAGTTGTTCTTGGGATGTAAAAATGAGCTTCGGCTTACATTCATCAATTCCCTTCTCTCCTCCCTTCAGCAGCAGCTTTTGCTCAGTTCTGGATGGTGAAAAGCAGGGCTTTTACCTTCAACTTCTCTTAATCCATATCAGACAGAGAAGAAAAGGGATTTTTTGGTTTTGATTTTTTTTTTTAGAGCCAAGTCTGCTGGGTTTCTCATTTAAAAGCTGACTTCTTGGAACACTAACAGCAATCCCTCTCTGCAGATAAAAAGAGTTTACATTCAAAATTAAGATGTAGTTTACAGTGTATTCCGTGGAATAACAGTAGGGGCTCAAAAAACACATTTGCTCGCTGGCTACTGAAAAGAATGATTTCATTGTAACTTCTGCCATCAGTTTCTGCCCACTCCAGAGGCTCGATAAAAGCAAACTCTACCAAATAGCCTCAAACCTGTTGCACTAAATTGTTTTCCAAGCAGGAGCTGAATCTAAGCAAAGACTGCAGAGAAGCAACCCAAATGCCTTTGCTTTTGCTCATAAAACTTTGCCAGCACAGTGACCTTAAGCAGTAATTCTGGCAAGATTTACAGCTGAAATTCTGAGTAAAACACGGTGCTGCTTTGGAAAGTTAAGTGTTTGGGTCTTGGATTTTCTTTTTCCAGGAAAGAAAAAAAAGAAAAGGAGGCACTAGAAGTTATCAAGGTTTGGGAATCAGCAAAGACTCAGGAAAAAGAAAAAGAAAAAAGAGTGGTTTTGTTGCACATCTGTCTCACACCCAATGATCTGAGAAGCCTACAAGGACCCAGGTAGCTTCAGAACAGAGACCAAGCACAGAAAGACCCATCACATTTCTAGCAATGGAAAGAGTCTGTAGGGTATGGAGAAACTCCAAATCTGTTGCCTATCCACTCATACAGGCATAAGAAAAGACCTGCCAAAAGAGGGTTGATCCTACAGATCCTCTCTACTTCTGCTGCTGCTGCGAAGAGCAGGGTAGGGACAGTGCTTGCAGCTACCGTGGGACCAGGAGGGACGAACCGGACTCAGCAGCACGATCATAAACACCAAAATAACTGGGACTGCCAAGATTTTGAATGATAGAATTATGTATCTATACAACGAATCTTCCCGTGGCTCTTTTTAATCTAAATTCATATATTAAGCATGCTGACTGACACACGGTGAATAGCTCGGTAATTTCTTCCATAAAATACAACCCTACATAAAGTTCATACTTAAGTTGACAGAAAATTGGCTTGACTGTTGGCCTTAACATTAAAACATTTGGAAAAATGTCTCCATCCAAAACAGTAACTTAAACTAATAGGGCTGAATATAGAAGGGGGAAAATGGAAGCCCAACTCAAAAGCAATACATAAACACAACACTTAACACTCTCACTAAAAAGTTGTATAAATTTCAGAGTATGTTTCTGTACAGTGAAGTTTGTTCAGGTCTGAATAATCCATAAGAATTAACTGAATTAAAGTCATACATAGAAAAGCTCAGTAATTTTTTGTTGGATTTCCTTCTGATAAATTTACCCTGGATGGATAGAAGTGGAACTGGCACCTACTTTACTAAACACTAACAAATTGTCTGTACCATGTGACTGGGAAAAACAGTAATACTCAGCATTACTGACATATTTTTTTCCTTTAAGTCAGATTATGTGCATTGTGTTTAACTTTCGAAACCACAGTTCCCAAGTAAATGTGATGAAACTGAAAGACTGATAAATCAAGAATATTTTCTTCCTGCAGTGAGGTATCACGGAGTGCAATTAGTGACCATGAAGTAATCAAATTTGTGTCTCATGCTTCTCATCTCCTTGCTGGAGCAGCTCGCAGCAACCTTACACTCCGAGGTGCCTGCTGGATACGATGACATTTTCTTCCAGCTTTTACGCTCAAATGGAGCCAATTATAACAACACTGCAAAACCTGAATGTGAATGTTTTCAGACAGTGAAAACTAACCAACCATACTGCATTTCCTAGAAATACAAACTAACTCATGCTTGTTGAGACTGGTTTGTATTACTCTATGCTGAAAATTATAATAATACTGAATTTTATATTTTTTTCCTACATTTAATGATCAGTAGTAGAATTTTACTGGATTCACTAATCCATATAAAATCAAATTCAAACTATGCAATTGCTGCTATCGTTTATGTCAGCAACGACAATTTACAGGTGCTCAGATGTTTGCAGATAAACTTAATTGAAAACTGTAAATCACCATATACTCAAAATGCATATCAGCATCCCAAGACAACAGAAGGAACTGAAGATGAGCAGCCATCTGCAACTGAAAGCATTTTCCAGCTGACAAACACGAAAAGCTAGTGGCTCAGCTCACTTCGATTTCATAATAACCTTGTGCATTAAGTAAATGAGTATTTCCTAAAGTGAGCACACGTAGTGTTCCATGTACAAATAAATTACATGGCCTTGTTGTAAACAACCTCAGTATAGCTCAAAGAGATGCCAACCAAAGAAAACAGACTGAAAAGTGAGGGAAATGACAGTAGGAAACCAAAAGATGAATCAAATATGTAGCAGGAGTCTTGCTAGCATTCTGCCTTTTACTAAAATCAAATAGGTTTAATATCAGGATTATAAGTCAAACAAACAGTAGGCAACCTCACCACCTCCAAGTCATCATACAGATCAGAAATTACTTGCCTGAAGGAAACAAGAAAGAGCCCAAGCTAACATGGAAACCGTGTGGAGTAATAAAAAAAGGAAAAAAAAGATGATAGAGAAAGGCTCCTCGTTAGTCCCCGTACCTCCCTGACACGGACACCACATGTACACATTCATGCTGGGAGTACAACAGCAAACCCCAGGCAACTCCAGGCTCACCACACTCCATAGGGTTGCCGCATGCAATGTCCTGCATGCCCAAGGTCCTCCCAGGCTCTGAACCCTCAGAAACCTTCAGGACACAGCCAAGAAGGAAGCGGGCACTCTAGAGAAACACATGTGAACAAACTTTCCAAGGCAGGCGGTGGCTGCTCTCTTCCTGTCTCTGCAGAGCTCTCACCCACACATACGCCCGCACCATGCCTGACTCCCAAGCAGTCTCCTCCGCAATGCCACCCTTCACCCAAAGATGGTCTCCAAGAGTCTTCAACTGGACAAAGACTGAGACTTGGAAAGAAGTTCATGGGGTAGATCCATGCACCTCTCAAGCAGACCTTTCCATGCGGGTGGCCAGAAGTGCCGCTGGACCCGAGCGAGGGCGGGCGGAGGAGGCACGCAGCTCACACCAGCCTCCTTTCAGGGGGGGCAACGGGGAAGGAAACCTCTCCCCATGCTGCCACCACTGGCCCTTCCTCTGGGCCCCAGGGTTGTCAATCCCAGTGGGGAGAGCTCTTTGCCCAAAGAGCCAGCACAGATAAGACTACCAAATCACAAAACACCCTCATGAAATGGGCAACTGCTGAAGTTTATGCAGGCTGGTTTAAAAAATATACAGAGGAAGAAAAAAAAAGAGTATCAAACTGAAAGAAAGCAAAGCAAGTAACAACAAAGCCCATGATGAAGTCATGGAAATGAAAAAGATCTCATCTCGGCCGGTGACCGAGGAGACCAGAAGAGTTGGGACTCATACTACCTGTTTTCTCGAGGAGTTGCCAGACAATATGCCTGTTTTTACGAATGCTGCTGACAAAAATGCTCACATGTTGAGCTTTATTTCCCTAGTGCCTTTCCTCTACGTCTAATGGATATACGCAATGCTTATTCTTCTGGGTTTGATGCTTTTTTGCAGGAACAGTTACACACTTCTCTGAAACCGCTCTCTGCAAAATGAACACAGGATTTCAAACAGCATTGATTTGTACACAGGGAATATTTTCTGGTAGCAGATGCAATTCACCTGAACTGGATCCTCTGAACTCAGATGCATTTCCCCTGAATACATAACTTCCTTCTCTATGTAATTCTTCACAATACTGCTCTTGTAATTTCATAAATCTATAAACAGTTGAAAGTTAGTTGGTATAGATATGCATAATATTTCTTAGCCCTGACTCATTAATTCCACCACATTTTAGCTTTAACATAAGTGGTATGTCCAACTTTTTGTTCATGACTCCTGTAATGAAATACCTAATGATGTAAAAAACTATCTGTTTATTTACTGAAAATATTCTCCAACCTATAGAGGAAATAAAAGAAGTCAAACATACCCCTTCAAATAAATTAAATATTTTTCCATTAGAAAAATAGCACTGCCTTACAGAGAAGAACAAAACATCTTCACATAGTAGGGTACCGCACACACGGTATGGAGGCATTTCCTTTGCTGGAAGAACAAAGTGCACTAGTTTGCACAATATGAACTATCATTCCATCTGAATTTCATAATCGTAGAATACAAGGTTGGAAGGGACCACAAGGATCACCTGGTCTAACCTTATAAAAAAACAATTTCTCCCCTTCCATCATGGCCTCCTTTCAATATTTAAATATTTAGGGTACGATGGCATAAAGCAGAAGAACTATAAAATTATTAACAGTTGAAAATAAGGTCCCAAACATTTAGGTGCAGGTAGTATTAGAATGTGTTTCTCTGACACAAAATCACTCATGAAAGCTGCACCCAAACTTCCCACTGAAGTGATGAGTTTCTACCAAATTAACAGGGTGTTGGAAGTGTTCTATAATCAATCACAACAAACAAACAAATCCTAGAAACTACATCATGTTCACATAACATACCATTAACCTGTTCAGTAAACAGATTTATTTTTACAACAGAGAAAAGTAGGTCTTGCAGGAGTCTCAAGAGACACCCTGTCCATCTGCCTACCTCAAAGCAGAATCAGTTCTGCCCTAACTGTTCCTGATAAAGGTTGGTTTAACATGCTCATAAACACTTCTGAGAGTGGGGAGTACACAACCACCACCCAAGCAATCTATGTCAATGCAGGACCTTTATAAAGCTTTTTTTCCTAAAATCTGAACTAAATCTCCTTTGTTCCTGTTGCACTATTTCCTTCCTCTTTGCAGACAGAGTTTGCACATTTCTCCTTTTCCCCCTCCCCCAGCCTTTTTTCCCCTACCATAAACCACCCCCATTTTCTTTAACTTTTTCTATGTATCATGTTTTTGAGACCTCTAATGAATCATGTTGTTCTCCCCATAACTCTCTCCAAGTGTTCTTCACTATTTCTGGTGCGATGCCCACAACATGATCCAGCGCTCCAGGTGTGCACAGTTACAGACCAACCATTTCCTACAGTGAATTTAAAAACCAACAACAACCTTCTCCCCCGTCCTGTCCCCAGTTTCTACTGCCACACAAACTGGCCTGCCAGGTGTGTAACGACCAGGCAAAACAAGCGTCTGCACCGCTCACCTGTTTTTGAGATGTGCCGCCAGGTCACATCGCTGCATGACTTCCTGACACACGGAAGAGAAGGGGCACAAAACACACAGCTTGTCTAACAGTTTATGAACAAGAATGCTGGATTTTTTGCAGAGTTTAAAATGGAGCCTTTTTCGATCCAGCGGGCAGAAATCCTTCTCCTGCAGAAAGTTCCTTAGGCACTTGTAGCAGAAAGTGTGTCCACAGGGAGTGTCCAACGGCTGCAACAAGGGCTGAAGGCAAATGTGGCAGACCAAGTCGTCGTCCACTTCATTCTGGTAGTTGTAGAGGTGGTTCTCCCTTGTCCAGTGCTGCTGGCCACACTCGAAGCACAGAGGGTTCAAGGAGGCATTTTGCTCCACCGAAGCCATGTCGTCACCTGTAGTCCCCATGGTACAGCTAAGAAGGCTGACGGATCCTCCTCCTCCTCCTCCTCATAGGATAGGGTTGCTCACGTAAAGCTCAGAGGGAAGCAACTTCTTCCAGGCTGACTTACGGTCTTCAGCCAAATGACATTTTCTGCAACAAATAAAAAAAATAAGAATTTTTCGTTTCGCACAAATTATGAAAGTTCTTGTCAGAACTTTTGACTTCTGGGTTTATCAAAACACAACAGTTGAACAGGTTAAAAGCATATTCCTGTTTTCTGTATATTTGTCATATAAGCGAGCAACAAAAAAAAAAATCTGTAAGTGCAATTCCTTTTAGAACACAAACTTTTCACAGCTTCGTAACAGCTGCTGCACTGCGCAGTTTTCACCGGCACGATGACCGGTTTGTGACAGCAAGGGCACCGCATTATGCAATGTCACACTTTAAGTGTGCAATTACCATCTAGCACAAAAATCCCTGTTGTGGAATAGTGGTTATATGACCAAGTAATTAAATGTGTTCTTTAATATGAGATTACTATCTTAATCTGGTCCTACTCTCCTTTTTTGATTGTGACTATTAATGTAGAATATTACACATTAAAGGTCTAAATACATTGAATTAAAAATAACAGCAATGAACCACTTACCTTGTTCTTTTCATTAGTAATGTTGCATATAGGTCACCACTTACCTTCAGGTTTTCTCTGTGGGTTGCTACATGGTAACAGGGACTGATTCTATTCAATATACCACATCGGATTTAGTACAGAGGCCAGTAATAAAAATGTGGAATAAAGTAATCATACGAAGCTATTGGTTCCAAACAATTACCCTGTTTTCTTTTTATCTAACAAAATTACAGCATACTCCATGTCACAATAATCACATCAGTCAAAGGACTGCAGGTCTGTCACTGTGGGATTTATTTTCTAAACTTTGTAAGTTGTCAGACTTTGTCCCTCTTAAAACAGCTGCCTGGTCAGGAACCTGTGCAGCCATTAGTCTGCAGTTTCAACCACTAAACCCTTACCTCTCCCAACCTTATTTACCCTCTTCTCCCTTACAAAATCACATTGCTTGACACTCATAACAGGATGATTTAGAAAATACAACAAATTTTCTCACATTCTTATGAGACTTCCTCATTTGTTAGTTTTGGTAAATGTTCTCATCAGTGGGTGGAAAAAAAAAATATCAATTTGAACAATGGTTACTTTGTGCCTGAATTCATTATTGCAATTCTGCAAGCAACACTCGTAACAGACACTTAGTGTGTTCTAGGAGAGCAGTATCAAGCGCACAGAGAAATAAAAAACTGCTAGTCTAGGTACCAGCCCATCATCTTTATTTTTAGCTGCTGAAATGTAGTCATAAATATATTCTGAAATTCATGTGGAACACATGCACTTCACCATGTCTTATAAGAGAATCCCTGTTTCGGTTTTTGCCCCTTAACCTCACACAGCCACGCACAAGACTTACGGCACATTTTACAAGGATTATTATGTCCTTTGACGCAAAAAGGATTAAATAGTAATTTGTAATCCAGGCTTCTATTCTGCTGTGGAAATTGATGCTCATCGTTTCCCTGCCTCATAGTAGATAATGTGCACCTTCTGGAAAGGATTTCACGAGGGAAGAGCATAGCGGTTCTTTGTTACTGGATACTAAGAAGGCAAAATGAGACCCCAAAAGAGATTACGCAAAAACCAGTCTTAAACGTGTTATGTAAGAGTTCAAAGATTGGAGAGCAGCTGAGGAGAGCAGCGCACGGGGCCCTCGTGCTCAAACCGCAGCGCTCTCGCTTTGCGTTCATGCTACCGGATTAACACAGCAGGGATGAGACCCATCTAATGGCTGCTCTTTATGTAATGCAAAATAAGATAAGCATTCTAGAAAAACACTGCATTGATTTGTGACTTTACTGCTGCTTGGGGCACCAGGAGAGGAACACGTGGCATGTGTTGTATTGCACTTGGGGGTACCCGCAACATCAACAGGCAGGGGAGAGGAAGGGGGCATGCAGCACAGGTAGAGAAAGTCATTTTAAGAGCCTGCTGCCCAACTGCTAGACCCACTCCTGTTGTTGACTTTGACCGGAATTCTTCCTCCTTCTCCAAAGAACCCAGGTCCCAAGAAAGGAGCAAGCCCTACATGAGCAAGGCTATGGAAAAACCCAGGGACCATTCTGTGCACTGCAGTTATGGAGCTCCAAGTTACGGATCCCTGACAGCGAGCATCCCGAATTCACCTTCTCGAAGGCTTCTGGAGTTTCTACCCTTTGGAGTCTATGGGACTCACACGGCAGTCTGCTACAGAGCACCAGGCAGTGTCACACAGTAAATACACCCGTAAGGTACTTGCTGTGGCCAAAGATAGCTGCACCTCTCTGTTGTAATTAAATCCTTTCCTGTGTCAAAAACTTTTTTAAATAGCTTACGATACATTTTGAACAAAAAGCAAAATATGAAAAGTTATTGAGAGATGAAACTTTCACTGTCATGTTTTAAATTGTCATGAGAAGCCTTCTTTCTTTGCAAAGGTATATCCAGAGGCAAGCTCTATGTACAGCAATCACAAGAGCTTGCCCTCAGTGAAACGCAGGCAGTGACTCTCTGTTGCCCACCCCTGAAGGAGGTGAGCAGACAGACCTGTTCCTGCGACTGCCCCATCCCAGTGTCTTCACACTGCTGGTGTGGGGACAAGTGCCCTCGGCTGTGCTCGCTGCGAAGATGTCACTTCAGGTCAGGCGCACGCTGCTTCTGCAGGCTGCTGGCATTGCCTCTAGCCGTTCCTCAGTGCCACCACTGCCCTGTTAGCTTCAACCATCAATAAATACCACGTACACTAACTCGACCACCTTTTCTGCAGCTGATGTGACCACCCTCCCACCACCTCTCTGCTGGCAGAGCTGCGGGAGAAATAGACAGTGGATAAAAACATGAAGATTCAAAAAAAAAAAAAATCCAAAAAAATCCAAGCCCCAAAACCCAAAACCAAACACCACTACCACCACCCAAAAACAACTCCCAAAAACTCCATCAAGATTTCTTCACTTTTGCACTGCTGTTTGGTTCCTTCATTGCTGTGCTGCATTTGGGGCAAGCCTGCTTCGTGACTGAGGAATCCGTCACCAGGATCTGGACTGATTATATACCACAGCTAATTATTGATTCCAAGACTTCTCACAGGCTTCTCCCAGTGCAAAATATCAACTGATTGTACAAAGTCCACAAACACAGTCTTTGTGGTCTGAGCAACAAGTGGGATGGCAGGCAGGGTCTAAATTTCACTATATCCCTGAAATCCACAATACTGGAGCAGTGCCATTTAGAACATCCTACTTCAACCCTCTTTAGGCATCCCTTATATTATTTGCTGTATCTCTTATCACTGCAGATCACCAGGTCCACAGGGTGATGTCAGCTCAGGAAAGCTGCAAACAGGAAAAACAGTCAGAATTACAAAAAGTTATAGAGGGTGAAAGAGCCAGCCAGGCCTGTTATTCAAGTCATATAATTCCCTAGGAAATAATTCTCCTGGGACTCCATTACAACAGCTGAACAGCGCAGGTGGTGCCCTGCTTTCAGTTTTAAATCACAATCCACTTGGGAACTGGGTAAGACTGGACATCCAACCGTGCAAAATTTTTATTTTATTTTTTAAGTGGAGCGTGCACGAGAGTGATTTTAGACTGAAAAAGACAGCCTTATCCATAGGCCTCCTCTAGTTCTGACTTACTGATTCAACTAACATTCTTCGGTGAAGCTTGACACGTTTTTACACAAAAGCATAAGATGTCAGGCTTTATACCTACATCAGATTTCATGATGTTTATTCCTTCTGTCTGAATGGGCACTATAAAAAAAAAAAGCACCACCACCACCAAACAACAAGCCAACCAGAACTGTAGCAATAACTTCGCCTTTTTACTACAGTTGTCTTTTTTACTATGGTTGTCTTTTTTTACATAAGTCACAAATAATTAATGCTAATTTCAGTTTGAAGTTAATGCAAATACATATTTTCCAATGAATGCTCTCAGAGATTTAAGTAATCTATTTCTAAATTCTGTTATTAAAATCCTGGAGATTTAGAGCTCATTAACTGACTGTTCAAAATTTTACAAAAAAATCTGATTATACCCCAGTAGCAAACAACTAAGGAAAATACCCATCTTACCAACTAATCTCTCTAAAAATTATCTTGAATACACCACAATTTCATATTTTGTTTACTGCCCTATGCAATTTCCTCAACCAAAAGCGAAGGTCAAAAGAACACGCTTTGCTGAATGACAGCCCTGCACCTTTGCTGGACTCCAGTGCTGCTGTACCCCAACACAGCTGGGATGCAGACCTTTCTGTTCTGTGGCTAACAACTCTCTACACCAGAATGAACATCATCTCACTGAGACTTCATAGAATCATAGATTCATTAAGGCTGGAAAAGACCTCTCAAATCATCAAGTCCAACCGTCAACCCACCACCAGGGCAGGACCGGCACTTGGCCTTGTAGAACCTCATACGACTGGCCTCGGCCCCTCAATCCAGTTTGTTGATCTAGTCTGTCTCTTCCTACCTGAGCACCCAAGCTAGCTAGGAAGGATCTTGGGGTATCCAAATTCCCCTGCCTTGATCAAACCAGGGCTGTGAACAGGACCTCTTAGCAGCCAGGAGTGGATCCACAGCAGTCCCAGGAGAGGGAAACTAGACAGTGGTTACACCCATTGCTTAAAACCACATCATAACTGATTAAAAATCAGATCTTAGTTCCCAGCCCAGTATCCTTCACAGGAATTACAGTATCAGGCTGATGATTCCTAACTGTTTCAAAAGCAGGCCCTAGCCTGAGTGGAAGAATAAAAGATAGCAGAAGCTAATAAAAAACATGATGAGAATAGATAGCTGGCGCGCAGCACTAGAGGGGAAAAGTGTTATTCCACATCTTCCAATAAGCGTGACCTAGCTTATTAGATACAATCTCTGCTTTAATATTAAAGCCATACAGCAAACAAGTGAAGCAGAACTAGCAACTTGTATTGACTTTACAATATCCATGTTAATTATACCGATATCTGAGGGCTGCACTGTCTTCAAACACCAAACCCCAATTCGATTCTAGTCCAAGTTTATGAGACAGTCATCCTGTTTGACTCTTCCTCTTTTTGAAAATGCCAGCAACTGAAAGTGTTATCAAAAGATGGCATCTGGCAGCTCAAAGTCAGGAAAAAACCTACGAGAGATGGGCAGACCACAACAATTAAGACTGGGACAGATTTCTGCTAATCTGCAGCCACGCTGTCAGTGCATGCCAATGATCCAATACACTTCTTTTTTGTACCAATAAGCAACCCTTTTCCGTGTTTTTTGAAGTCATTTAGCAGAATGACTGGAATTTTTATATTCAAATTAAATAAAATTGTGCCTGAACGGCAACCTTGTTCCACTGAACCACAACCAGACAATGCTGGGCTTGCAGTAAAACCAGCTTTCCACTGATTATTTCTTTGCCTCTGTGTTTGTCTTTTTGCTCCATCAAAGCAATGCCCACACAGCCAATGTGTCAGCCCTACACCAGATGTTGACGTGGCATCGTCACTGCAAAGGCAACAGGTCATAGGTGATGGTTTACCTTCCCCACCTCAGGGGTGCAGGTTTCTACATGCAATATCCTAAAAAAGACGTGCACGCACACTCCCCTTGCTGGGTATTTCTGGAGTATGGCATTTTTCCAGGCTGTGAAATGAAACCCTGCTTAAATGTGGCGAAGAAGGAGTGTTTGGGAGAATTAACAGGACTGTAAGTTGCGTTCAGTATTTGTGGAGTGCTGCGTTTCCATGGCAACAGGGGGCTACGGGCTTTAATTACTGCCGCGACGTGCAGGGCCCCTGCAGCACAGCAGCACGCGTGAGATGCTGCCAGGCGAGGGGACTGGTGTCCGAGGGCATCCGAGCAGCCGTCGCACCAGGGAAGCAAGAGATGTAAAGAACGGGGAAACCGAGGGGAAGCACAAGACCATCTGACCTCAGAAGAGAAGATGGGTGACACCTGTCTCCCAAAACCAGCACCTCAAACCCAGGGTTGCTCAACACCAGGGGATGACCAGAGGAAAAAGAAGAATGTGGTGCCCAGAGATAAAGCAAGTGGCCAGAAGGTTTTGCTCAAACATGCAAAGATCATCCTGCAGCCATTTTCTACGGCACAAATGGAATGGCTTCTATTTTGGGACCAGGAGATTAAAATAGCTTTACTTTAGTCAAATCGGTCTTGAACAAGAGAGGGAAGATGAGGACTGTGACCGTACAGAAGTCTCTGCAATGAAAAACCCATTCTTTATAGCAAATATAGAGCCACATCCGACACGTCATCTTAGAAGAGAAGAAAAGGAGACAAGAGCATGAATCTTTAATGAAGATACACCTACACATCTACAGACTAAACCTTGCATGCTCCTACTGAACAAGAGGAGCATGGAAAAGGAAGACATAAGACACACAAGCCCAGCCAGATGAGAGCCGCCCAGGTTTGGATGGCCGGGTCGCTCTCCTGGCCTCCTCCGAGGAGAAAGGACTTGAACTTGCACCATCTTCCCCACAGGCATGGCAGCCACTGCTACCCACCATACCTGAAGCCTCGCTCACAAGCATTCGCCCTTCTCTGCCAGGCTGCTTCACGAGAGAGGCGGTGGCCACCTTTACAATTTGGAAGATCCAATTTCTGCGGCTACATTCAATTTTCTGCTAAGTGGAAAGAGAAGGGCCTGTTTCTGGGGGTTAACCCTGCTTGGTGTCAGAAGCCACCCCACCGCAGAAACTACCGAATGCAGGACAAGTGCCTGAGGGCTCGAGATGCTCCCAGGCCTCCCAACAACTGAGTAGGTTTGCAACTTCTAGGCCTGAGTGTATAAAAAAATTCTGCATGAAACCTCCTTCAAACTCCTAAATCGCTTCTGGGATTTTGCAGCAGTGAAAAAAATAAATAAAAAGAAGCAAAGTTAAATGAAAGTGAAAATAACCCACACTCACCTGCCAGTAAAGCCAAAGCCAAATTTCCTTCCTAGTGCAAAGGACATAACGAAAGTAGTATCTTGCTACCGCTCTTGTAACGCGTGGTCTTTTACATCCAGTGGGAGCAAAATAAGCACCCCAACAGCCAAAAATCCACCACTAGGAGACAGTTAGCGAGGCTTTCTTCTTGGTGACGGAGCAGAGGAGAAAGGCAAGAAAGAGTAAAACATTTGCTTATCTACCATGGTTATTTTCTGCAGTGCAATCTGTCCACCAGCCCTCGCCATATGTGCCACCCTTTCTGTCTGGAGAGATGAATGCATCAGAAAGCTGTCCATCAAGATGCTAAACCTTCTTGGAAAGCCCTCCCCTGTGCACTTTGCCCTGAAATGGGGACTTTCGTGGATGAACAGAAAACACTTAAATAGATTAAACGTAGCTGATTCCTGCGTATGCACAAAGACAATTTGATTTGATTAATTCAAATTTTAAAGAGCTGAAGCGATTCAGACATAAAGAAGGAAGCAGTGAGCTATGTTCCCTTTTTCTGCTCTTTCATATAACCAGCGCCCGTCCCTACAGGTGTGCACGGAGAAAATTCAGGGAGTCAACACTTGGATTAATCACAAAATGGCTTTGATGACAGAGAGAAGCTGGGGGTGGAAAGAAGGATAAAAGAACTTTCTGGGTAGTTAAATCGCAGGACTAACTATTTTCAGGGAGAAACACCAGCCCAGTCTCTTCCTTCGGGCGTATGCTACCTTGCGTAACGTGTTACAGCTGGTTCTCCCCATCAACCAAACCCCCAGTGATGGTGAAAAGCTATTTTGAAAGGTAAACTAAGCTTGTTTCTTAGCAGTTCTTACCTCAGCCGCATCATGAAAAAAAATGAAGCTGCCCTCTACTAAGCTAACAAAAAAGAACAATTTCTCTCAAAACAAGGATTTCTAAGATCTGTGTGTGATGGAACCAAGAGTACACACTTCAGAGACGTCTCGGGTAAACGATAAGCCACATGCTGTCCTTGCCCTGCAGGAAAGCAGGCAGAGTCCTCCACAGGAGCGAGCACCCGTCAGCTGTGAGGAACCCACGACAACCCCTGGCCAGAGGAAGAAACCTGAAAGTACGGGAGAAAGAGTGCGGATGAGGGTCTAGACAGAAGGCTTGTGGCTTCAGCCTCCAGTCTTGACCTGCCAAAGGGCACCCCAGCAGCTCAGGAGCATTGCTTGAAGAGCTAAGGCAATCCCCTAAACCAGTCTGCCCTGCCTGGAGACTGCTTATCTTCTCCCTAATGAAACAGAACAAATATCACCACATCAGGACTCTCCAAAAAAGAAGCCCACAGTCAAAAGAGTGCTTAAATTGGGCTACCTATGCACAGGCCAAATCAGGTAGGAGACGCGACTTGCTCGTGAGCAGGGTACAGCACACAGAGTGACCGGTTCACCTGCGAACCACCCCACTGGGTCTGCAGCCCAGCACGACGACACTGGAGCTGGGAAAGCCATGCCAGCTCCGGTCACCCCTCGGCAAGCTGGTGGCTCGTGAAAGCACTGCCGTGCCTCAGCGGTCCCTCCCTCTGCCTGGGATGCCATCCGCTAGCTGTCACTTGAATTAACCCCACGGTAAAGGCAGGTTCTTTGATTCTTAATGCTTTAAGGTGATGGCTGCGCCTCTCCCCATTAACCCTGCTGAAGACATTTCACTTTGCTGCTGTACATAACTTAATTTCCACCTGATTTCCAGGGAGCTCTTTCCTTCTGATCCATGTAAAAAGATTATTTTCAGAGCTAGCTGCCCGACCCAGCTTTGAGTACACAGGAAAGGCAGAGTACAACCTGTCCTCAGGCTCTTCTGCATTTGTATAAAATACCCCCGTATTATTTTCAGGATGCTTGTCCAAAAATAAAAACTTTACATTGCTGTCCTCTGCTCACATTCTCTATACGTACATGTACCATACCTCAGATAGATGTACTTTAGTCACAGATACTAAAAATACATGACTCCATGCATCATCAGAATTTACATAACGAGAACATGTTAGATCTAGAAGCTGTAGTGTTAAATATACAAATATTATCTTAAATACAAAACATTTAAATATTTTGTATGTAAACAGGTCTTTACATACACAGTAGACTAACACTTGATCCAGGGCCTCCAGACAGGATTCAGAGAGGGAAGTGGACTTCAAGTTGACTATGTAAAGTCAAGTCTGCTTATGCAGATTTGATAGAGACAAGGAATACGGAAGCAAGGACAGCACTGCATTCATTAATAGTCCAACTGTAGGAATCACACACTTTCCACTTCATCCCTTGTAATTCCACAGCCACCAAGAAAGAGCGGAGACAACATTTGTTGAATAAAAAAACCAACAAAAAACCGCAAACATTTTTCCTAAAACATTTCTCTATCCCCTAACCATGTTTTCCAGCTGTTTATTTCAATTATTTTCCCTATAAGCTTGGCTGACTGCATTTTAAATATATATAAATATACATATATATACATACATTTTTAAAAAAATCAGCACCTATTAGATCAGGAGGCTTTTACAATGCTGTTATTTATCTGCCCGAGGTGCAAAGTTTGGCTGCTGCAGTTGTACCCCCTGAATCCTGTTAATGCTCTCAGAAAGAAGCTATTTCAGCAGGAACTGTTGAAAAACAATCCTTTAAGATTCAAGTGAAAATGTTAGCAAAGATGCTTACACACAGCAGGCCAACAGGTCCTGGTATGTATTCTCAAATGAGTGACAGGGGCTAAACATCAAGCAGCAATCTTCTACCTCCCCCTTGCAGAATCAGTAATGTGGAGGAGTGAGAGCTGAACTGCTGTTATAGCATTTCTGGCTGCTTTCCTTGGTAGTCTCATTCTCTTTGTTTAAAAAAATAAGATTTCTAAACAAAGGCAGACAAATGAAAATCATTACCTTCTAAGTGAGTAATACAAATTAAAATAAAAGAAAAGAAAAAGAATGACACTAAAGACACGTAGTGGTAGCACCTATGTGAAACACCAAACTGGTAGCCATATGCAGAAATTATAAGTAACACATATAGTAATATAACTATAAATAAAGAAATAAACTAGAATAAAAATGTCCAGTAAAAGTAAAAGAGGGTTAGGGGCTCAGAGAAGGCTACTTGTCCTACAAGCAAACAGGGGGAAGGGTCAGAAGTTTGCTGGGGTGGGGAGGCATCAGGGCTCCAACTGCTACACTCGCCTAGCAAACAAAGGCTGAGCTGTTAAAAAACCGAAGGCCTATAATTATGAAAGAAAAATGCTTTTCAGTCCTCAGATACTTAATGATGAATTTGCAAAACACATAGAAAATATTTACTCACTTCAGCAGGGAATTCTGGTTCCCCACGTTTTGGGAGGAGAGTGGGAAAGGAGCGACGCGCTCAGGAGCCCCACCAGGTAGGACGTTCAGATTCCTAACTTCAGGCACCACTTTTCTGTATCTGTGGTCAAAATGGATCCAGCAATAGAGGCTGACAGAAGCATGCTACACTGGGAAGGAGCCAAGCTTCTCCTCCTCCTCCTCCTCCCTGTCCAATCTCTTCTCAGCACACTGAAATTTTGCATTTGAGATTCTGTGGGGGATGATACAACTTTCACTTCCTCATTTATTCTACGTATTCAACCCTTCAGAGCTAGCTCTTAAAATACCAGTCTTGCTTTGAAGGATATTACTTCATTAGCATCACTTTTGGAAAAAAGGTCTTTAAGAGGCGGACGATTCAGCCTCAGGAGTGCCCATCTTCTTTGCACTCCCTAACCACAATGCTCATTTTCCCAAACCAAGCACTTCTCAACAAGTTAGGTTAGGTTCACAGACACAGAAAATTCAAACTCTCATTTATTTTCCATACTTTTTCTTTCACTCCTAACCCATGCTAAACACTTTCACATGTTTTATGCCAGATACTTAGATGAAACATGTTTTAAACTTTATAAACCCTTTTTTTTTTTAATTGCTATATTGTCCAAGAGCCAGAAATCATCACAGACAACACCCCTACTGCACTGGGAGCCGTGCAAAGGAACCCAAAAGATTATGCTGCCTCTGAGATAAAAGACTCACATTCCCATGGGAGGAATCTCCATTTCGGTTTAGCCTGGCTGGACTCTAAGTGCCCACCAAAGCCGCTCTATCACTCCCCCTCCTCAGCTGGACAGGGGAGAGGAAACATGACGAAAGGCTCGAGGCTCGAGATCAGGACAGGGAGAGATCACTCACCAGTTACTGTCACGGACAAAACGGACTGAACTTGGGGAGAAAAGGGAGTTTAATTCATCACCAATCAAATCAGACCAGGATAACAAGAAATAAACCCAAATCTTAAAAACGCCTTCTCCCCACCCCTCCCTCATTCCCAGGCTTAACTTTACTCCCAATTTTTCTCTCCCTCCTCCCCTCAAGTGGTGCAGGGGGATGGGGAATGGGGGTTGTGGTCAGTTCAACACACGTTGTGTCTGCCTCTCCTTCCTCCTCAGGGGGAGGACTCCTCACACTCTGCCCCTGCTCCAAAGTGAGTCCTTCCCACGGGCTGCAGCTCTTCACGAACTGCCCCAGCGTGGGTCCCTTCCATGAGGTGCAGTCCTTCAGGAACAGGCTGCTCCAGTGTGGGTCCCCCATGGGGTCACAAGCCCTGCCAGCAAACCTGCTCCGGCGTGGGCTCCTCTCTCTACGGGTCTGCAGGTCCTGACAGGAGCCTGCTCCAGCGCCGACTCCCCACGGGGTCACAGCTTCCTTCAGGCATCCACCTGTTCCGGTGTGGGGCCCCTTCCACGGACTACAGGTGGAGATCTGCTCCACTGTGGACCTCCATGGGCTGCAGGGGAACAGCCTGCCTCACCATGGTCTTCATCACGGACTGCAGCGGAATCTCTGCTCCGGCGCCTGGAGCACTTCCACCCCCTCCTTTCCCACTGACCTTGGTGTCTGCAGTTCTCGCTCCTCTGTCCAGCTTCAAACGCCCTTAGGCAGTTTTTTTTTCTTCTTAACTATGTCATCCCAGAGGCGCTACCACCATCTCTGATGGGCTCAGCCTTGGCCAGCAGCGGGTCCATCATGGAGCCGGCTGGCACTGGCTCTATCAGACGTGGGGGGACGCTTCCCGCAGCTTCTCACAGAAGCCACCCCTGCAGCCCCCCAACCCGCTACCAAAACCTTGCCACACAGACCCACGATAATCTCTTTTTCATAAAAAGGGGAGTAGTGTGGTGCACCAAAATGCCCAGGGCTGCTGCAGACGCCTGCCAACCCTTCACGCAGCAGCAGCCATTTTGGTAAGGCCAGTTTAGCTCAACGCAATGGCACTAGCACGTGACAGATTATTTGGAAATAACATACTTCCAAGCTTCTCTGCTCCTACCAGCAACAACGGGGATTCAAGGAATTAGTCAGAAGCTCACCTGCAAACTGCCAGTTCATAAAAATACAGGTCTTGTAAGAAATGACTCAAACTTACTATCCAGTTCAGAGCAGCCCTGTGGCTCACAGGAGCAGGGTCTAGTGAGTCAGAAACTATGCCACAAGTCATCTCCACTGGGCAGAGTCGCTGAAAAGCGAAGGAATACCTAGAAAATGAGTGCACGCTTTATCCTGAGAAGGGTCCCTTCTGCATCAAGCATATCATATAGAGAAGTATGAAGCAATCCATGCAAAACATTAATCTGCTCTATGGTTATTAGTTTCCAGCAAGAGACAGACATTTGGGTCAGAAAAACAAAATGCCACATTTCTGTAAAGAACAGTACAAGAAAAAAATAGCCTTGATTTTCATCAGCTTTGAAAGTTAAAAAGCTAATCATTTCAATGTAATGAACCAAGAGGTGGGCACACAGGGTAATTAAAAGCCTTCATCCTGTCCTTTTGGTGTGCAATTTGAAAACTAGAAGCGCAGTGAAGAACATGATGAGATTTTAATTCAAAGGAGATATCTTACTTTAAAAGCAGTAGACTCAACTACAAGCAACAATGTCTCTTATTATTAGTCATACGGGATGAGAACACAGAAATAAGAAATAAAATCCCAGGCAACTAGTCTGCCTCCGTATATTGAGTGAATGTCAAGCAAACAGGGAAAAGGAAAGTAATGAAAAAGCCATCCTAGCTGAACAATTTTAAGATAGAAGAAGTAAATCCTTTCACAGAACCAAGAAGTCACTCTCGAAAGCTACTGCAATAATAGAGCATACTTTGGCTAAACGGAGTAATGTGTATACATTTCCTTGTACGAACTTCACAACGGGAACTCTATGAACTTGGATTTACTGCTTGTCCATACAGACAGGTTTAACTGAACATGACAGTTTCCACAAGGTTAAATTCTAAACTGATGTTTATTTTGTTTTTAAAGCGTGTTGTGTTGTTTTAGCATGAGCCAGTCCCTACTAGTAAATGGAAGTAAATTTAAAGCTAAAAGGGTTTGCAAAGAGCCTTGGCTTTTTTTGCTAAGTAAATGAAAATAAATCACTGCACCTTTCCCATAGGCAACAGAAGATGGATTTTTTTTGGCTGCTGGATTTGGAGAACTGCTGGGGCTCTGGCTGGCTGGAGACCCATGTTCTCCACTGCCCTCCTGACTCCCTTCAGGCTTTTGAATGCAACTGAGGGGATGCGCTGGCTCAGAGATTCTTATTTAGCTGCAACTGGGGGTCAAAGCGTGCGATGAGCTAGCTATAAAACCTTGTCCCAAATAATTGCTGTAAACATGGTAGACAGCATGTTTAGGGTAAGAAAACACACAAACAAAACCACTGAACCTCATCAACAATTTCAAATCTTCAATTAAAAAGCCCCCTAACAGCCAGACCAGACACCTTTCTTGCTCTCCCATTTTTCTCTCTCCCTCCTTCTCCTCCCCAAATCCTGGAAAAACAGCAAAACAGGAATTATTCTTCTGGGATAAACATTTCCACTTGAAAACATTAAATACACTTATTTCAAAATACTTACACACTAGAGACTTAACTTCTGTTTTTCTACCAAAACCTCCTGAAAGCAAACAGATTTAGTAAAAAGAAGGGACAAGTGCATGAATGATCTTCTATTTCTCGCTTTGTTTTTTCATCCCTTTTTATTTTTAAAAACGTCATAACCAGAAGACTTGTATTACTTAAAGTTTGCATGCACTGCACAACTCCCCACAAAATGAGAAGCTTTTTTTGCAAGGTGGTTATGAAGACGAGCTGGAAGTTTATCAGGGTTTCTAGGACGACAGTTGGAAAACCTCATGGATAACTGTACAACTATTACTACACACGTATCCTAGGAGACCAAAGAGCTTTCGCATTTAAGAGCTTATTTCCCAGCCACCCTCTCAATACACATCTCATGCATTTATAAATAATACAAATGGCCTTGAGAAAGGAGGATGTTGGCTTAATTTCAGCCAGAACGTACACTGACCTCTGCTTGTATCAGCATAAATGTCTCATTTTATTTCACTTCTCATTCTTTCTCACCTTCTGATTACAAAGGTGTCAGAAATCTCTTGTAATTCATGAAATGTGTTTTTAAATTTGAATTTTACAACTGAGCAAAGCTAAAATTTTTTTAATCTTTAAAAATTCATATGCATACATGCAAATCACATGAAACAGCCTTTGTATTCATGCAAGTGAAATTTAGACTCCTGACCACAACACTTCGCAAAACATCAACCTGTTAAATACAACATATCAGAGAACCATATAATTTAGGAAAAACCCCCAGAAAGAGAAATGAAAAAACCCAAAACTGAACAAAAAGCACAAACCAGCTAATTCAAGATTCACTTTACACTTCGGGCTAGAACAGCCCATGCATTTGAAACCAGACAAATTGAAAGCATTCCCTTCGTTTCTTGTGCGTAATTCTCGTCACAGGGTCTAACCTGCAATTAAGCACTCGGTGCCCAGCCTCTGAAGAAAAGCATCTTTGAAATGCTGAGCGGAGCCCAGGAAACACCCAGGTACGATTCCTCGGCAGCCAGCACCGAGGATCTGTTACGAAACCTGCAACACAGAGCACAACAGCCCCTTCCCTTCATCACCATTTTAGTCTGCATTTCTTACCCTTCCATCCCAGCAGAGGCGAGGAGGGAGCAAGGCATACCTGCCCAACATGAAGCAAAAGAAGAATACACTGTTGTTCTGGAGGAGGGGATATCACATGACAACAGGGAACTTCAAGAAAAAAGCTTGTTGGCACGCTGGTATACACAAATTAATTCACCGGTGGGTAATTAAACCAGGACCAGCCCCTCTTAGAACCACTAAAGCAGCTCTCGGGGTTTGATACACTTAAAGCAGTAAATTCACCTAATCACCTAACCTTGCAGGAATACGAGTGAAGCCCTAATAGCTGTGGCTCAGTAAATACTAACCGGAGCAGAAGCCAGCGTAAAAGATCTGCAGGCGCTCCCTTACACTGCGTCCTTTTTAAATCCTAAACCTAACATTAAAATTAACCGCAGGCTAAAATGTCGCCAGCCATTTCTCATGAATGCATAATGCAACGGTGCTACTACATCTAGCACATCGCAGTTTTGTAAGCACACCCGGTGAGCATGTTCGGGTGTCACACACACAGGAATACTCACAGTAACTCCACATACATAGTGGCTTTGCAACACACACAGGCCATTTCAAGTCTCTGTCATGCCCTCCATGTGCTATGTGCCATGAATATTATATAAAGCAACACAATGTTTGCAAGAAAAACAACAAATAGAATTATATAACGTTATATTTCCTTCCTCCCCTCCTCTGTTTAAGAAAATTCTGCTTTTTAAATAAGAAAATTAAAATGAAATGTTGAAACTGTTCAGAAAACTGCCCATACTTTCTGAAAAAGTCTCAATTTCAGTATAGTTTTATAATTCAGTATTTCAATACTAGAGGGGTATTCAGTGCAGAAAGTCAGTTTTACATCCTGAAATTACTCTGCTTTTGTCAATTAAAAAAGAAGGAAAAAAAAATCCAAAAACCAAAGAGTATTCTGATTTTCTTTCAAATTAACCAACTTCCTAGCTTTTTAAATACTAGATATAGTGCATATTTGCAGACTTGTAAACTACAAACCTCTGTCTTCCATAGAAGCTTTTATAAAGTCCAGTATATTGGACTTCAATAACTCTATTTTCAAATTGAATACTAAAGTACTATTTTTCCTATTGTACTGGACATAACACAAACCACACGCAGGAGAGTCCACAGCCAGCTAAATGCGATAACCACCATCTCCCTCAAGACACCCTCCTCTCCCTTTCCTTACTCAGTTACATGAAGTGGATGAAAAAAAACCCTAAACCTACAACCACCACCGTAAATCAGCAGCAGACAACATGCTCCAGCAGTGAAGGGTTCGGTTTGAAGTCTCAGTGGATGCTTCAGAAGACTTCAGAGTGGTCTTTACACCTCCCTCTGCTTGAGAAAACATGATTGCAAAGTAAACTACCCATCTGAAATAGTACTGCTTTTCTTGATTCTTTTTGGCTTGGCAGGATCTTAAAACAAACGTGCTTGGATAAACAGCACAATGTGAAGAGGACTGATGTCCTTCTGGTTCATAGGAGACCTGCATGGCCTAGACAAGACATCACCCTCGGTGAGGCCACCAGACCAGTTAAATAAAATGTCTGATCAGAACCGAGGCCCATTCTGCTCCTCCTGGTGAGATAAAACCTGCAATGGTATTTCAGAGACCTGGAGAGTGCTATGGAAACTTTTGACCTCTGCTAGAGACATTTCCAACGGCACTAAAATGACAATGTCCATGATATTTATGCTAGGCTAGGGGCATTTTCTTTGGGTTTGAGCATTTGCCTGTAATACACCATTTCATCTCAAGAACCAATACAAACCAACCCTGACTACAGTGTTCCTTTGGCAACACACCAATACAACACCTACATGGGCTTCCTTTAGCACGCCAAGTATCATTAATCAAAATAAAGTCATAGCTGGAGATGGCATTTGCTAAGATACCAAGATTTCTCACATGGGGATCTGAGCTGTACTGTGAAACGGCGTGGTGAAACGCCACACAGCAAAGGAAGGGAGTAAAAGGAGATCCCTCGCCCTGCCACACGAAAGGGCTCCCCAGCCCCGCCACCGCAAGGGTCCCTCTGACCCCCCAAATACCAGCCCTGCTCTCACTGCCAATGAAGGGGGAGGAGGATAGCCAGGATCTGCCTGCTCAGCCAAAGGGCTGAAACAAAATTCTGGATTTGAGCCCCAAAACTGCCTTCAGGAGCCATGTCTTCAAAAGACCTGAATGGCTGAAGGACACATGCTCTCCTCCTGAGTGTTGAACCTATTCCCACCATCAACATGGGGTTTAACGCACAGACTCCACAGTTCTAGCAGTACTGCACCACAAGAGAATTAAGATTTTATGATTTTATTTCAACTAAGCATGCCACATGATTGCAATGAGCAGCTGAATAATAAGATTTTCTTGGAAAGAACGAAAAACCCACCACAAAACCCCATATTATACTAACCTCAAGAAAAAAATACGTATTTCAGAAGAAAGAGGTAAACAACTTTTACCCTTATTAAAAAGTTGAGAAATGTGCACACCACCACTAAAATATAATTAATACACAGGCTTCAGAAGAGTCCAAAGGAGTAATTTAATTAACCACCCACTGATTTCATAAATGGCAAGTACACACAAAGCTAATGGCACTTTCTAATTGAAAATGTCCTATTTATGTAGCTGAGCAATGGTGCTGTTCTACGTTATGCACAAATATGAGGAAACACATTTTGAACTCATGACATTTTTAACTTTGTAAGGTGTGACAGAACAATGTACTGCCCATGATATAGTCACCGTACACTCCACTTATGTAATGCCTTTACCTAAAAACCTCAAAATCACTGACAACCATAAAGGTCTTAGCCTTTATGAACTCTTTAGATGGGTTTTTCCGTGCCCTCTTCAAAAATGCAGAAGAGCTGGGAGAAAAAAAAAAGTTTTATTGGTATGTCACTTCAAACAAACTATCGCCTCACATAGGGACTTAGTTTATATCTGTAGTTCTCCCACTTTCATACAAAGGGATCCTCTGTAAGCTCATGAAATATTTCTGTTGACAATCTTGTAAACTCATTTTGCAGTTCCTCACCCTTTTCCTTCACATGGGAAAAGCTTCCTTTGAGCTACTACATGCTTTATTAATGCTGAAGAGAAGCAGCTTTTACCATGGTAAGAAAACAACGTAACAAAATATGTGAAAGGCTCTTCCTCTTTTTTCCACTGGACTTTCAGGGATAAAGCTGAAATTAATATTCCTTCTTGCATTCACAGAACTCAAAATGCCTTTGTGCTGCTACATTACAGCCATCACAGTCTATTTGACTGAACACGAAACAGCAACATCTCAATTTATGAGCTGTCCATCTCTCTGTCTAATGGACACACTAGGAGCATTCATTTATGCCTGCTTTGGGGCATACATAATTTAAAATAACAGACTGAAGAGATTCTTCAAGCATAGCAATCTCTTTTAGTCTGGTGATCAACTTTCTAGTGGGCTTTCCTTACAGGACTCAACAACACACCACAAAATGAACGTCAGTGGTCCGACACCGCAGCAGCAGCGGCATGCAAGGACGGATGCGGTTGCCTTGCACATCGGCCTCAGGATCCCCGCTCCCACCTGTCCCCACTGCCAGCAGCCCTGGGATGACAGCAATGACTTTACGTAGCATTTGTTCCCTGCCCACCTACTACAGAAAAAGCATTCCCTAATAGAAACTGTACCATTAAGCGCTGATCCCAGCAGCATCACTGTGCGATGGATCTAGCTGAAGTGGTTAGTTTGTGTGTACATATTAAAGACACATTTCTGCAATTTTGCATCCAACGGTGAAATCTTTACTTATTAGCTAGTTCTGTTTACTGTTCCTGAGGGTTTCCCACCCTTAAGTGTTTATGGTATTTACCCAGCCTGTAGCAAACCATTACCAGGCCTGCCTAGCTGTATTAGCTGCCCATCAGCGATGCCACCGGATATGTAAACATCTCCTTAAAATTATGAAACCTCCCATTACTTTTATGCACTACGGTTTATTTACCAATTAGATGAGGAAAGAAGGGTTCTTGAATAAATACCATAAAGCAACGTCTAATAATTTTTGAAAACTCTTTTTTTTTTCTTCCTTTTAAAAGTCTTTTCAGCTTGCATGTGTTAACTCTTTAAGAGCATTCACAGCAGAAACCGGCAGGTCCCAGGTACCACCTGTGCCCATACCCCAGGCAACAGCACCTCTGCGCTCCTTGTTGCTACTCCCTTATATATCCTTCCTCAAAAGACTCTCAGGCATCTTACTGTGGGACTGAACACGGAGCTGTTTTCCAATGGTTAATCATGATGACCGCTGCATGTTTCCAGGATGTATTCACCCTGTGAAAATGGTTTAGATTTTCTGGTTCCAAATGTTCTAGCAAATATATTGGTTAAATTGTAATATATCATTCAACTGCCTGCAGCTTCCAAAACGATCTGCACCGCTCAATATTGCTGACCTGTTTCTAACATTTACAATTGCAATAAACTTTATCAGACATGCTTGTCTTCTTCCATGCCACTAATATATTTCGAAAGAAAATGATGCTCCACGACTCCTTGAAACAACTCCATTTACCCATCATATTCCTCCCTAACAACTGCACTCGAGGTTTCTCCAGGGGTCTTACCTGCAGTAAGAGCACATCCACAGTACACAGATTTCATGTGCTAGGTTAACTAGGTAACAAGCATTAGAAAAGAGACTGACCACAGCTAGAGAAAGGCTTAATCATACAAATATTTTTTACAAGTGTCACATCCCACTAGGAAAAGCTCTCACAGATAAATGGTGTTTGTGTAACTCACCAAAAGTCACCTGTGATGCAGGAGAGGGGAAAAGGAACAGGGAGTCCTCAGTAGCACAGGAGAGTTCTGAATTTTTCACTTCAGATAAAATTCAGCTCTGAATTTTTCATAAAATATCAGAACTTACCATTGAAGAGAACAGAAATACCAGTCTTTAAGATGACCTTCCTCAAGACCTGCTCAAGTTTGTTTCTTTTTAAACTGATTAAATGCTGCCTATTTACCCCCATTGATACGCAGATTATTTTTTCCTTTGTAACACAATTCTCCCAAGTTTTCTACACAAGTTCGACGAGCCAGACCCATGGTGGTCTGCAGCTTGTTTATGAAACTGGCCTTTACTGTCTCCCCAGGCAGCCTGGCGGGGCAGGCAGCAGCTGGATACCCTCCCTTCTTCCTCCCGGTGATCCCTGAGCCCACTTCTGTGGAGGTGCCGGATGGGTGCGAGGGATCAAAACACATACAGAAAAATAATTCATTTTAAATATTACATAGGGGATGTAATTAGTTTGTTAATTGCATCTTCTAGATGAATAGTAGTTTATTAATTGCACCTTCTAGATTAATTTCTGCTTCCATAGGTCATGGCACAGTGAAGTAATTTAAATCAAGGTATTTACAGCACTATGAGTTAGTTTAATAATGCTAAAGCTTAATGTTTATATTCAAGTATTCAACTCTCAAGAGCTACCTTTTTCACCATTTCATAAAATTAGTTTAAAAATCAAATGTATTTTCATTACCGTTCCTGGTAAAGAATCTTACTTAAATTTTACAAGAGTAATGAAAATAAACAATCCTATTTCATGTTTAAATACAACTTAAACCTTTCAACTTCAAAGTATTCACTTAAACAAATCATACTGCTTAGCACTACAAAACTAAATTCTTTCAGTGCAGTAATACTACTTTTTTGCCTTCCTGCCCTCCCGGCCACCAAAGAAGACTTATGTTTGATTTCTACCACTGAACAGCCCTTCCATTCACTGGTATTTCAGAGAGAACACAATTTTAGAATCACAGAATCATTAAGGTTGGAAAAGACCTCTTAGATCATAAAGTCCAACCGTCAACCCAACACCATCAGGCCTGCTAAACCATGTCCTGAAGTGCCACTTCTACACGTTTTTTGAACACCTCCAGGATGGTGACTCCACCACTTCCCTGGACAGCCTGTTCCAATGCCTGACCACTCTTTCAGTAAAGAAATTTTTCCTAATATGCAACCTAAACCTCCCCTGACACAACTTGAGGCCATTGATGCAACTTGAGGCCATACTTCCACCTTTGGAAGTGGCGGAGTCTTACCTTGAGCTTGAATCATTGTCGCCAAAAATCTCATCCTTACAAAATTTCCTTCGCATTCTCAAAATTATGGTGAATAGAAAATAAAGTACGGCCAAAGTGGTTTTCAGGTTTCTCTGCACATCAGCAGCTCGACTACCTTAACAATGATGCCTCCGCACAGCACCCATTTTCATACTGTCCACTGAGATTCTTCAATCCAGCAGCCCGAACAACATTTGTTATCTTTTAGCCAATACCTGCTGCTGACTATTTGCATTTCACAGGCTTTCCCATAGCTTCTAGTCGTAAGAGCAACCTTCAGGGTGGCTTTGACTAGCGCCACCTCATTTCACATCTCAACAGACCAGGAGAACACGGATGCTCAGCTCCAGGGCTCAGCCAAGGTAACTTCTAGCTCACAAAAACAGAACTTCTTATGCCATCTCCCTATACCTCTACTAGTATCACAGCTAGAGAGTTCTTCTGTAAACCTATTATGCATGTGTGTTATCTGTTTTTAATTAATAAAAAATACAAGAAAATTAGTCAAACAAAATATGCAGACTATCTGCCATAAAACTGACCTGGCAAACAACCTTAGAATTCCTTAAGGACACCAAACGTCCTTAAACTCATTTTTCTGAATGAGAGGAATCCATTCTACTGCTACATTTCGTAAGTAATTTCTTATAGAAGAATTACATTAGGAGTTGAAGACAAATTTAGTTCTTTCCATGCCAAAGTCAGCATTCACTCTATGGCTTTATAAACTCCACAATTGCTAAACAGATGTAAACCTCTTAAATAAATAAATAACTAAAGCACTGAGAAAATTTTGCTTCCAGAATTACTTTGCAGTCTAACTAGAATGGTACTTCTCCTTCACTGCAATCTTACGTTGTGGTACTAACTCAGAAGTTCAAACCATTTTCATTTCTTTATTACCAGTAGCAATCTAGGAAATGCTGGCATCAATAGTAAATCTGCATGAAGTCGCACTCCTCTGGTGCGTTTTGTGCATAGAAATCAGTTCATAATGCAATCTTGTGTTGTTTAAAATTCAGTTTATTCTTCAATTACTCTGCTAGCCTGCCTCTAATTTATTATATTTTCTGGTACATTTGGTTTCGGATATGACGACATCCTGGCTCATGCCATTAGAGAGGAAACATAAAACAGTAAGGATGTCTAGGGACAGCTGAGAGTAAGATAGCAACAGCCTGGAAAATTAACAGTATCACTGCCTCTGTGCTCAGCTAGCCCTCTCCTGCATTAGCGCTAAAGAAAATTTGGTGGCATTTCTCCAATATAGAGCTGACACCCGGGAACAGCCTCAGAGGCACCACAAAACCTCGGCTTGGGCGGTTGGGAGGGCAGACAGCGGCCTCTGAGCCCGCCCGCACAGCCAAGCTGCAGAAGAAATGAAACACCGGCCTTGCTGCTGCTCGGAGCCCAACGAAGAAACCAACACAGTTCTAAACGCCACCGATACTACACACATTGATTTGGTTTTGGGTTTTTTACCCTTGCATTGTCTCAGTCCTAGCTACCACTTCTCCCTCCCAGCACCCAAGGTGAAATGAGAGGCGGCAGCCAGACGCCTTCTCAGAGCATCTTTCTTGAGAACCCCGGCAGAAGGGAGGGCTTCGCCTCCCCCCTCGGCTTGGCCACCGACTCCGTTAACCTTCAGGGCACGCTGCCAGCCCCACCTGCTTACTCAGGCTTTTGCCAGCAAGGGAAGCTCTCCCCACACTGATTCATCCTTTGAAGTCGCGTCCTCTTTCGCTTACTTCTTACTTGCCCCTACCACATTCAGCAATTGAACTCCTGCATCCAGAGGACGGAGGGGCAAGTCCTGTTGGGAAACATCACGCTCCTGTGTTCATGTCTGACCTTTTTCCCTACAACAGATTCTGACAACTTCCAACGCGAAAAATCCTCACGTGTCTGCACAGCCTGCTCTGTGCCAAGAAATTCCACATCGGGTTTTGAAAAAAATGAGTATTCGCCTCTTTCGTCTTCTCTTCAGAAAGCCTGAAGACAGCCTGCCAAAACAATACCCAAGAGCGAACGCTTTGCAGGGAAACCCAGGCAGCTGGACCAGCGAGAGGCTGCCAGCACTGGAAAGGACTTGCAGTGGGGCAACACCGCTGGACCTGCATCCTTGCTGATCATTTTGTCCTCCAGAAAAAACCAAGCAGACTACTTCTCCTCTACAGAATAATAAAGTTTTCTTCTGTCTCTAAGCAGTCTTGTAACTCAGGCAGTATTGCCAGTTCCTTCTAAACCTCATAAGCAGTAACGATTTTACTAATGAAATAGTTCCTGCAACTGTTGCTGTCATTCAAAAAGACAATGTCAAAAATTACACGTAGCAATGTTAAAACATGATGATTCAGGTTGCAAGCTAATTTAAAAAATTAAGAAATGCCGCTTCTTAGCTCACCTACTGCCTTCCAGTTACTGCACCCGTCCTGAACCTGTGTTGTAACCCAGCCACTGGTTTCTGTTCACAAGCTTTTTTTCCCCAGCAGCCCAGTCCCGTGCAAAGGACGGGCACAAAATCGAGTAGCACAAGCAACACACAAAGCACATCTCCAATGTTAGGTTGCCTGATTTCACACTTTAAAAAAACACACTGAAAGAAAGTTACAGGTGCATGACAAATACAGAGTACAGTTTTAGTTTCTGGAGTCTGATGGAGTCAGAGCAAATCAGATCAAGCCACACTTCGGTGGGACGTAGGGGCTCTTCCCTCCTGTTAAGTGCTATCCCGTGCCCCAGCATAATGAAGTATCACCACCATGATAACAGAAAACCACAGAATCACAGAATGTTAGGGGTTGGAAGGGACCTCTCTGTGGATAATCTAGTCCAACCCCCCTGACAAAGCAGGGTCACCTAGAGCAGGCTGCACAGGACCTTGTCCAGGCAGGTCTTCAATATCTCCAGAGAAGGAGACTCCACAGCCTCCCTGGGCAACCTGTTCCAGGGCTCCATCACACTCAGAGTGAGAAGATCTTCCTCACGTTCAGATGGAACTTCCTCTGCTTCAGTTTGTGCCCATTGCCCCTTGTCCTGTTGCTGGGCACCACTGAAAAGAGTCTGACCCATTCTCCTGACACCCTCCCTTAAGGTATTTATAGGCATTTATAAGGTCCCCTCTCAGCCTTCTCTTCTTCAGGCTGAACAAGCCCAGCTCCCTCAGCCTTTCCTCATAGGAGAGATGCTCCAGTCCCCTCACCATCCTTGTAGCCC
>Ga0065711_1002210_pt1 | contig 48039 bp, 24 predicted proteins | sample Hoacrofraction12_FD_59098 | JGI IMG/M metagenome (GOLD analysis project Ga0065711, IMG submission 59098) | Hoatzin crop microbial communities from Cojedes, Venezuela - Epithelial fraction 12 v2 (version 2) | ecosystem: Host-associated > Birds > Digestive system > Esophagus > Crop | place... | reverse complement strand
TATCTTTTTTTTTTTTTTCTTCTTTTTTTTTTTTTAAAGAAAAGAGAGAACCCAAAACACTGTGGTATTCTCTGACCAAATACTTTAAGCTCTGGTTCCATAAACTGTTTTCTTGAAAGCCTTTAGAAATATTTAATTTTCTGTTCCTCTTACAAAGATAAACAGTATATCAAGCAGTAATAAGCAGGTTTTATCACTTGCTTCTGTCTAAATTCAAGAGCTGCATGCACGATAATCTAATGCATCCGTAACTGCTTATTCACCCACCCCAAGACCTAAGAAAAGCGCACTAACCAGTTACAGATGTATCTACTTGTTCTTTTGCATTCTTGCTGTTGTTTGATTCCAAAACCAATGCAGCTATTTCTGAAGCTCTGCTTTCACTTGGCACTATAATACCCTGTTAACAAAAGTCCCAGAAAAAGTAAATGAGAAAGAAGAAAGGCACTTCTTAACAAAAAGAACCACAAAGATTTAATAGAGATGTGCTCTGGAACGCTGCAGCATTTGACACAGAAGTTAAAGCTCAGGACATCGCAGCAGCACAAGAAAAGTCACTCACTTCCTTTACAGCAACAAACGACTTCCTCTGCTGCTGTGGCTCCCTCTCTTCTGCTGATAAAGCAACTCTGACTATAACGGCAGTTTCTTCAGACTGAGATGTAGTCAGAAGTGGTTTCAATGAAACATCAAATATCTTTTCATAGTATGTTATGAGCAGCTCCACTACCCGGGCCTGATATGGGTAATCCACAAGTGATGACAAAGAAACTGTAGCATCTGTTTGACGTGGCCTGATCAGAGTTGGGCCAAATATTATGCCAAGGTTGCTGGCTGACATTTTATTTTCATCAGACTGTTCTGTAACCCTGCATAAAGAGGGGAAAAGAAAAAAACACCCAAGCCCCAAGAGTTAGAGGGTTTTACTACTTCAGAAATGTTTTAGACATCAAAATAATATCTGATGTCTGAAGAGGCTAAAAGACAACAACAAACTGAAGGTGGGTTTGGTAGGCAGGCAGAATCTCCAACGCAGACTGTGTTTAACAGCAGCTTGGACTAAGCACTTTCCACAGAGGGTGTTTTTATGTCCTATTTGGTTAATGTTATTTGTGGCTATTTGGCATTCCTGGGGTTGGGGGAAAAGATCATCTCTCTCATTCTAAGTAATAATATAGCTGTGGCCGAATACTACCCATTGTTATTGGTAGTCATCAGCTTGGCACATCCTAATCACACATCATCATACAATCCAGCATTTGGAGGGCAAGAAAGTGAAACACAACTGGAGAATGGTTAACAGACATGATACGAGTTTCAATTTTCTGTTAATAGCCACCAAATGACTGCCCTGTCTGGGTCATATACTGATTTTAATCACACCTAGGTCCCCGCAGCTGCCACTAGTTACTACTTGGCAACCCCAATACTAGCAGAGAAACGAGAATAATGGAGCTCAGCTCTTTCCCATCTTTCGTTCCATTTCATATTCTTCTCTCACCTGAGAATTCATTACATTGGAAAAAGAAATAGCAATAGAACAATGTCTTCTAAGGCATATGTGACTTCCTCCTCTACAGTTATCAAAAGGGTACAAGTGTTCCCTAGTATGCAGCATGTAGCAGTTTATTTTTCAACATCAGTTTGCATTTAAAGTCTTTTCTCACCTGTGAAGGTGTCCAATAAGGTACTGAAGAGTGTTATAGTTTGGTACAGGCAGTTGTTTCAGAAGATCTTTAATTTTAATGATGATCCTATTCAGTTCAATACAGATTGTCTGTCTTTTCATTGATTTGGGGCTAACTTGTTTAGCATCCAAATCCTCGTTAACATTCTGGCTTTCTTTTGCAAGTCCAATGAACTCATTGTAAAGCCGAAACAAAATCAAGGGTTCTGGAAGCTGAAGAAATAAGAACATTTCAGAAACATATTCAAGCCTGAATTTTAACCTCTTTGTTTCTTTCCTGTTCTTCTTCAAGTTTGTCTGGTCTAGCGTCTTTTCTTAGATGATGACATTGTTTAATTCTTGTTCATTAGCTCAAACTACAATTTGTCAAATCCAGCCACAGATAACAAAACCACTCTTCCCACCTTTCTCCAGAAATCTTCTGCTAGCCCTTTCCTGAAATAGCTTCAAGACTGACCATTTATCATACAGGCACAGATTTCAAGACAGTGATTGCTATGAGGGAGGGTGTTACACTGCATATGCAGAAATACCATGATAATAGAGCAGTTATTTATTTTTCTAGTCTTTAATAGTATGTTACATGTGGTATCAAGTTTGGTCCATATTTTTTTTTTTTAAATTGGATTTTAGGCTACCTAACATTCACTTCTAATTGCGATTTAAGTATTCCATCAGTATGAAAATATATGTTAATAATAAAAAAAAATTACAAAAAAAGACAAAAACCTCAAACCTGACCTGGCTATTTGCATTGCCCCACTTAGTTAACAGCAAAATGTAGGGAGATTAGATAAACTCCAAATAATTCATTTTAATAATTAGTTTCAAATAGGGTTTAACTCAGAATTCTGTCTAAAAATGTCTTAACTGCATGTTTCTGGCACTGTTCCTGCATTTTAAATGAGCCAGTTTGCCTAAAAAAACACACCAACAAATCAGCTACAAAGGAATTAATAAGACCAGACGAAAACATATTATTTGACTTATTTTTTAAATTATGAGCACTATTCAAAACACAGCACAGTACCTCAAACTGGTACTCCAGCATTATGCATACAATATGCTACCTTTTCACTTGAATAAGTAGGCAGAGTACATCTTCGTAATTTTTCAAAAGTGCTTAACTTAATGGTGATGATCATAGGATTGGAATGCTCTTCTCCAACAGCCAGTGTAAGGACGAGGACAGGACCATGCAGCTAAGGATTATTCCTTTCAGGATTAACAAGTTTTCAGAGTGACTCAGTAATGTCACTAGGCAACATCCCAGCCTCATTTTTTCAGGTACATACTGAAACTGTTTTGGAAAACTCAGCCACGAAGCTTTAAAGCTCCATTTTGAAAGAAAAAGATGGATAATTCCTCCATAATGAACACATCTTCATGACAATTATAGGCGTTTCGTGAAATTTTTGCTAGCACATATGAACAGCAATGTATTAGCATCTGTCTGTGTGAGGAGGCAAGAATATGGGAATGTTTTAAACTTCACATAAGACAGGCAAATTCAGTAACCGGAAAGGTTTTAGAAATTAAAGCTTCACTACAAGCAGATAAACAAAAGCTTGCTCTGTGTATGGTAGTAATATTTAAAGAGACATTATATGCCCATGTGGAATACAGACTGTAATACCAGCAGTCAGTAATCTCACAGCTTTCCCTGCCCCTGTCAGAGGCTCCACGTGAAAATAAAGCTGCTTACTGCAAATATACAAGACACTCATTTAATCTTCTGCTGCAAGACTGCTGAAAATGACTATTTTTTCCTCTTATACTCAAGAAATATACTACACTACTTTGGTTTTCCATCTGACCCCTCAAGTACATACCTGGCGGAGATACAACTTGAGAACATTGCTGATATCATGTGCATAGAGTTCTGAGAGCTCGACCAAATCCTTTCCATTTTCAAAAGCCTGACAAAGCTTTTCAACTCTTGATTTGGCTCCATTCACACGATAGATGCCCTGAAATTAAAAGACCAGCATAACTCTATTTTAATTTGAAAGGCAACTGTAAAACACAGATGACACCAACAGTACAACAGTAACATCTTAAGAGATTTTTTTGGGTTTTTTTCAAAGATTGTTCACACATAAGTTCATAAACAAACTTGAGCATACCTTGACATTCAGTGCTCTGCTTTCAATTTCTGATGTACACTTTTTGATGATGAAAGGAATGCCATCGGGAACATTTTTAGCAGCTTGGGCAAATTCCACTCCAAACAAGTGAAGCCTTCCATGAAGTTTTTTGTGTCCACACTGAATAGCTAAAGTTTCTAAACACTTTTTATGGCATGCAAGAGAACACTACAGGCGAGAGGGGAAAAAGAAAAAAAGCACGTTTTGATACAATCTCATGCCATAAGAAATGTCTCTGCTGTTTGTCACCCGATACGTGAACAAAAGGAAAGATTTATTAGTCTGTTGTGGTTTTGCTTTGAGTTAATGATGATTCTATGAGCCACAAAGTCCGTACTTTTATACAGAAAAACAATGCAAGTTTCCAAAACTCCTGATTACACAAATCCCAAGCAGCAATTTAAACTATTTTTCAACTTACCTCCTCACATTCAGCTCCGTGAAATACCACTAAGCTGTCACATTCTCTGCATTTAGATGGAGCTCTCAGCTTCCGTAGTTTGTGTGTTTGTGCTGCTTTGGACATATTAGCGTTTCTAAAAGGTCCTGGAGAATTTGCAGTTTCAGATGTCAGATCATTTAAACCTGGAGAGAATTTCTCTGTTACAGTCATTCTAATATCTACTTTTCGGATAGAGTATTTATTCTGATTTTTTAGAACTGTGCTGCAGAACGCATAATTCTGTAAATAATAGCAACTATCAAAGTAATCAATAACATTTCAATCACAAGGAAGCAAACAAATGCTACAGTTCATGTAACGGACACATTAACTATCACATAATCTTACACAAAAGTTGAATCAAACAATCAGTTTTGTATTTTCAAGTATTTCAGTTTTCTTCTGTATTAATGCATGTGAAAAATACAAGGACATTTAATTTCAACTGCCCTGCATTTCAGGCAACTATTCATGAAAGTTTCATTCTCTGTATTTCAAAATCCTGTATTAGAAGATGAAAGATGACATTATGGTTTGGACTGCATTTTAGAAATATTTAATAAGGAACACTTTGCAGCAGGCAAGAATGAACACACTCAACAGCAGAACCCATACAAAATAAAAAAGAATCATTGTTTCTCAGTCTCCTATGCTAACACAAAAATATTTTCTAGAAGATTCTAAAACAGAATAGCAACTGGTGCTTTTTGTGACCAATTTTTTTCAAGCAACTCACTAGTGTTATTAACCACAGGCTCATTCCTAGAAGGCAAAGTATATATTTAGGAGATAAGGACTAACTGAAGAATTTCCTAAAGGCTTTACTGAGCAAGTGCCACAAATAGTTCAGAACTAGTTTGTAAGTATTACAGACATCCCACAGAACTATTTCTGATAATCCAGTTATTCAGGTTTCAGTACCTGTGGCAACATTGTCTTTATACAGTCAAAACTCATTTAAAAATTAGGAATTGTCTGGTCAAATCTGGGACAGACATGACCAAATTTGGTTATATAAGCTGTAAAGTGTAAAATCTCAGTTATCAGCCTAAACATTTGGATCCACTTTTTTCCAGTTTGACAATTACCAACTCTCAGTATCTGTGCATTTCATTTCAAAGTTTAGAAGTGATCTTACATACCTCAGTGCCATGCAGCTAATTTAAAATGCAAATGTCTGGAGGGAATGGTTAGTGGATCATTTATGTTTACCTCAGGAGGGTGAAAACACTAGAAACGTTCAAAAGGCTGCCCACACAGTTAATCTAAATGTATGAAGACAATTCTGCACTGCTTCATTAAAATGACCTGAACATTATTGTTCAGCTCTCGACCTCAAGTGGATGCACACTGTATTGAAAAACAATGCTGTTGGTAACCACGGCCTCGCTCATGTACTTTTCTTAAGCACACTGAAAAGAAAAACCACACTCTACAACAAAAGCATCTTCTGGGGACTTCAGGGATGGAAACAACATTACCACAGTCTGAAGGAGATGGTGGCTCTCTTTCATCAAGATCATCTGCAGATGACATAGTACCAGTGGAAGGTGTTCGGGGAAGTCGTCTTTTAAAATCCCCTAGCAGATGAAAAAAATTTTCAGGAAGCTGTATGTATCAGTTCCACCCAACTGCTCATTTTCATTATTGGCTCTGTCCAACACTTCCTGAACTAACAATGATGCCTTCATTAATGTAAAATAGTCCAAAGAAAAGACTTCAAATTAGTGTAGCAGTACCTGGGCTAGCAGACGGAGAATCCATGGATCGTGACTCGCTGCTTCCCCCTGCACTTTCAGAATCACTGCACATTCCTCCACTCTGGTTGCCAACTGACCACGATCTGAATGGTGGTGGCCCACGCATTGCTTTTGAAAAGAAAGTTCACAAATTCCAAATGTCAAGGACAAAATTACATTCTTTTTTTATTAAAAGACTAGCTATAATTATAATAAAAATAGGAAAATATTGCAAAAGCTACACGAACGTGCAATATTGTGAAAAAAACCACAGCATATATGCCTGTAAAAGCTTCAGGACGTAAGCAAATGAATTTCAGAAACTTGATACTTGTGCTTTCACAAAAGATCTGAAATCAATGTAGCATTTACAAAAGCAATGGATTTTAAATTGCTGAAATTAACTGAAATAGTTTAATACACTGAGCTTGACAGTACTTGCTGTTTGAATGGCATCTCAAGCTTTCTTGTCAAAGAATGTAGGTATACATACAGGCAGTTTTCCATTTGTCCTTATGCTGAAGTACATAACTGTTTTTATAGGCTTCAAACTTCAAAATACATTTTTTTCAAGCCCTTCAGTGCAACAGTTTTGATAGTGAGACATCAAGCACCTGTTTTTTTTCTGGTATTTTTATTTAGAGACTGAACTCCGGACAAAATACAGAAAACTACCTTGGATATCGGTGCTGCTGGAAGATCTCTTCTCTCCAATCTTTTGTGAACGATGATAAACTGGGCTTCCCACATCATCTAGCATCTGAGCAGGAAAATCTCCTGAACACTGAGATAAGTTACCGTGTGACGTATGGACACTGTTGGCTGATTGCTTGTCAAAAACCCTTCAGAAAGAAGAAATTAATTTGAAGAGCGAATGAGACAGAATTAAATGAAAATCAATGATTTTTTTTTATCACTAGGTGCTAAAAATGCTTCATTTAATTGCTGTTCATGAACATACATACTTGATATGTAATTATTAAAGCCCAAATTAAAAAGAAATAATAATGTATTATGACCATTATTTTGCAGACTTTGAAAAAACAGCAGATCTGTTCAGCTGACGATCAGAATAATTCAGAGGCTATTGCATCCTAGTTTTATGCTTTCGTCCAAAAGATTCTCTGCCCAACCATCAGGACCATTCACTTATAAACTTATAGGTGTTAAAATGCTGTACTTTCATAAAAGCACAGAAAATACATTCAAGCTGCCAGAGAGCTTATAGTCAGTCCATTGTGAAAATCTGATCTCAAGATAAGGACAGAAAATTGTTAACAGTAATTAGTGTAAAATACTGAAGCACCCTGTGGACAAAATGGCCTGTTAGGCAAGTTTAGCAGTCAGGAATCAGCTCTACCCTATCCAGCTGAAGGAAATAAAGACTTGAAAATATTCAAATCCGCATTTGTCCAAGCTACTGTCCCTTAAATAAATGTAAATCTAAACAATAAAAAATGTTTCACTTCAAGTACGCGAAGAATCACAAGGCCATGTCAAAGAAAACAAAAGGTGGGGAGAGGGGAGGATAAAAAACACACTCCTATAAATCTTAAGCAGTAAATAGCTGGGAGAGCACACACAGAGTTTGAAATTTCATGCTCATCAGTTTCTCAGGGAGCTGCATAGTTAAATCCCCCTAAGTCAAAGTTTATGAGTATAGCCTAAATCAGTCTTAAAAGGCAGGAAATTTACAGACAAGAACTAAGAATCTCGGCTTTAACTTTGAATTTCCTGGCTTTTGTTGGTAGAAGTCTGACTCAAGCGTTAGGTTTTTTGTATTTAGTTTCCTTTTGAAACACGATGACGACACTTTCCTGTAGAACTGTGAAACACACAGATTGGAATGGATATTCTGGTGCTTTAGTGCCAAGATGACTATTTTACAACAGCTTAAAGACGGAAAAGCATTTGGCATACTGACAACAGGAGTTTTTTGTCTTGTAGTCTTTACTTCCATACTAGCTGTATCTTTAATAGCTTAACAGTAAAAACTGCCATTTCACACAAGTTGGAAAAAAATAATTAAGTTATAACATAGGGACATGTGGACACTTAACTTTTTTTAGTCACATAGCATGAGACAGAAATCGAGCAAAACTTCAGGCCAAAAAGTTACCAAATGTAAACAACATGAAAGGTACTGCAGCAGCAAGACATGCAGAAGAGGAAAATTACCTCCTCAGAATTTCTAAACTGATTATCAAATACTACTGCCACACCACACTACAGAGTTCCAGATTTATATTTTTCAGACTAACCAGCATCTACACTAAAGTAGTAACAAGTAAATCCTTGCACAATTGTCAATGTTTTAGTAAGTCTTATTACACAAAACGACATTCTGCTTCAGAATTTAAAGTCAGATTTTAGTGTTAACATTATATAAAATCTACCAAAAGATAAGTCAAAGAAATATTAAATGGTAAAACATGGTAAAACACCAGGATTCATTTCATTTCTCCAAAAATGTTTTACTGTTCAACATGTGTGCCTAGCATTTTGTTCTAAACCAAGCAAATGCCATCTGTAGTTTGGGACTCACCCGTCAACCTGGGAACTCTGGGTTTCAAAAGAACCTGATTCAATAGGAATACCTTCCTTTGGCAAACTTTTCACAAACTCTGAATACTGCTGACCAGGGTCATAGAGTTTGGCACTCTCACAGAGCGACTGGCAATTAACTGGAAGAGATACAACCTGAGCATGCTGCAGCTGGAACAGGTTAACTGTTGCCTGTTGGGAGGAAAAAAAAAAAATTCAATATTTGTAGATCATTTACTAGATTTTTCACTTGCACTTTGCTCAACCCGAATTAATATCCCAACAGAAAATTATTTAAACAGTAATACTAGAAAAATTCTAGAATATAGTAACTTTTGTAGGAATAGACTTTGTGCAAGATTCCTGAAAGTCAAATGCAAAAACTTCATCTGTCGTATAGAAACTAGTATTTGTCTTCTCCCTGGGTTATTGAATCGTCCATTTAGCAAAGGCAATTCCAATGGCTTCCCACTTTGGGTTGATCAATCTAAACTGCAAAGTTTTTTGCTGCCGAAAAGGCATTTTTCACACTTTCAAGGGAATTTTAGTCACCACTACAATGATGAAGTAAGCAGTTGGAGTTCCAAACTCCGATGTTCTCCAAGAAATGGACAAAACTCCTTGTCCCAACAGAACTGATTAACTGAACACTTTCCTTGTTAAATGACATAACACTTCAAAAATATTTTATCACAAGGCATAGACCAGGGAAGGGGACACAGCATGGCTGCTTCTTCAGCTTTGGGGTTGCAAAGTAGTTTGCAATTTAGATATACTTGAATTGACAAGTTCATCTTAGCTTTCTACTGGTCTTACGGGTTGGGTTTTGGCTTGCTTGGGGAGGGGAGGGGTGGATGTTTGGTTTTTAATTTTCCCTCCCTGTCCCAGCATTAAGTTGTCTTTGTATCATCTAAAGAAAGTACATATCTATTAGCATAATATGCTCTGAAAGCTTTTTTAAAAGCCTGTATACGTAGATACACTATTTTGACAATCCTTTGCTTATTTACACTCATTAAATTAACACATTAAATTAACTGCAATGGATCCTGTAGTAACTGAGACTGTCATCAAGCTTAATGGCTCCATGATGCAGTGTGTTAATGTCCATTTTGTGCCTGAGCCAAATATCTTCGCTAATGCACTAATGAAAATAATGGGAATGGGAGCTGTACTCTTAAGCAACCAAGTAACACTATTGCCATCAATATTCTCAGAGAGATTTTACAGGAACTGTGTAGTCAGGGTTCTTGCAAGGCAACAGCTCAAAAAACCCCAAAACATTCAAGACATATGTAACACTCTTCCCCACCCCCTCCTTTTTTTTAAAATCTTAACAGAAAGGAACACCACAGACATATTCAAAGTTTTCCTTCTTTTTCCATCGGCTTGACCTCTGTCCTTTGAAAACTTTCTATTTTAAACAGTTAACACTATACAGATCGGGCTTTCTCTTAGGCTTAACAATATTTATATATCTGTGCCAGACTTATTTTAAAAAGCATGCTTACAGCTTTAAGAGTAAGATCACACTGGTAAATAAGCTCCCGAAGCTGTGTTAAGACATCACTTTTAAAGCTTTCCAAATAATTTCTTTTTTCTTCAACCTCTGCCATGCTTGCTTTATAGTGTTCATTAGCCTCTTCAGCCTAAAGAAAACACAGGTATAAAGGGTTGATGGGCTACTGGCCCTGATACCAGAAACAAGAAAAAAAAACCACACAAGTTGTTTGTCATTGGAAATTCCCATTTAGGATAAAAGCCTGAAAGAGCACAGCATGATTAAAATTAAGAATTATGAACAGAACACTTGCTCAAATGCTCCCCATTGGGAAAGCATGAGTAAAACAAGTATACGCTTAACTTTAAAAGCAAAGAACAAAACCTCCTACTTTTTGAAGAGCTTCCTCTTCTATCCTTCGTTTTTTTTCCAGTTGCTTGCTGCAATCTTTCACAAAGCTTCCACTAGAGCAGAGATGTTCCTCCTCAGCACGAGCAGTGCAGAATTTTGCCTTTTCATACTCATCTTGACGCTGCGCATATAGCAACTTCGCTTTTCTTAGAGCCGCTTCCAGCTCTTGCTGCCGAATGCAACACAATAAAAAAGTAAGAGTAGTAATAATTTTAATTTTCCAGTGCATGTGATGTTTAAAGAGGCTGTTATGCACAGGTCTGTACCGTGCAGTTCAAAGTACATAGTCATAAGAAAGATAACCTCTTACAAATACAGGTATGTCATGAAACTGACAGTTACATACTACATCCAATAAGCCCTATAGATGCTACATGTGAATTTAAGTGCATAACAGCCTAGTTTGAAAGTGTTGTCCTTCTGAAGAATTTTTGATATAACACTGTTAGATATGAAAGAAATACAAACCATTTTTTTCTGTTCTCGCTGCCAAAGCTCCTTGATATCTTTCCTTTGTCTATCCAACTCATTTTTCCTTCCAAGAAGAGGCTAGACAGGAAACATTAATAGAGTACATAAAAGGCTTATAGGCTGCAAGTTTGTTCTTTTGAATAATCTGTGCTGTTAAAAAATTTTTAAAAAACCTAAATAATATCTTGGTCTTTTTCTTTCAGCTTACCTGCACAAATTTGTTAGACTGGAGAGCAGCAGCTGTTTGTTGCCAAAGTTGATTGTTCTCAATATCATTTTGAAAAGCATTAATGAATATTGATTGGAATGGCATATAATCCTAAAATAACACACAACAAAACATTAATGTTCTAGGTAAGGTAGAGACATGCTGACATTCTAAACGTCTGTATAATTGAAAGATTTTCAATTACATTTAGCAAGGTATTTATGTGTGTGTGGAAGTCAGAGTTCGGTATAAATGTAGAAAATGTCTAATTTCTCAGCTACTTTTCATTTTACTAGGAAAACAATCTAAAAGAGAAGTCTAAAAGTCTAAATCACAAAGCACAGAAGATATCAGAGACACAAAAGCATGTTTTGAAAACTGTAAGGCTATTCTGCAGTTTCAACAAAAATAAATGTATATATCCAAATTTCCATAGGAGATGGGAAGACATAAAATACAGCAGATCTTTTAACCAGTGATTTACAGTATAAATCAGTTCTGTATGAACTTAAAAACCCATTCCTCAACATCCCCAAAGCTTCACTTTTGGGCAAGGCATCGAATACATATTCAAGACTTTGAAATAAAGCCCCTAAGATGTACTCACCTGGTGTCCAACAACAGCTTTAGCAGTTTCAGCCATTTTTGCTAAGTTTTTAGCACACTCCACTTCTGTTAAAAAAATTCACAGTTACTGTTTACACTAACAGTTGTACCACATGCTAAATGCTTTTTACATTCTTCCTCTAACACACAGGTTACAGAGGGGACCACCTTCACTTTGTTACAGGCCTGTAATTATAGGAAACGTGCAATAGTTTTGTCCACTTCAGCGGAACAGCTACTAATTTAGAAATCACATTATTGACAGTCTGCAGCACAGAGGCCTGAAAACAGATTTAATTTCATCATGACAAAGCTGATTAAATGCCAGAAAGAGCCACTCACCCACGCTAAGCTTTTTTTCTACCCATGCTACTACATCCTTGGTATATTTTGACCATGCTTTAGCATAGGACAGAGCCATGTCAATTCCACTGTCATTCCTCAGGAGCATGCTATCAACCTCCTCTGCTCGAAGATGTCCTGAAAATAAAGCATCGAACACAAAGAAGTGAATTTTAGACATGACCACACACTGAGAGCAAAGCCAGTATTAGCCAATTGTGAATGCTTAAGCAGCTCTGATCTTGAGTTGGTCTTTAATGCTAGTTGACTCTAAATAGGACTGACAGAGGTTTTAGAACAAATTAAAGGGTCATAGTATTTTATCTGGAGTAGTCATATGGTCAGCATAACTTTCTTAAAAGAAAGTGACCCAAGAAAACACCAATCATACAATGACATACAGAAGTGCTTCAGGCCTTCGTGGTTCTTCCCCCCTGAAAAGCAACCCAGGTTGGTTATTCACAAAAGCATAAAAACTCTGCAGTAGCAAATTTTTTTACAGTGAAGTTTTAATGGTAGCATAGGTGTAAAAGTGACCAAGCAACTTAATTATAACGTTTTAGAAGATTAAAACACAGATACGGAATGGTGTTTATTGATATTAAAGGAATGACCTACCTTGAATATCATCCCTTTCATGCAGCGAACCCCCAGACTCCACAGAAAGATTCTCAAAAGACTGGTGTAGAAGAAACAAAGCATTAGGTTAGCGAAGAAAGCTCCCACCGGAACTGACAGGCTAACAAAATAAATGGTATCATCTGCCCCTTTCTTTTTTTGCAAATAAGGCAAACAACTGTACTCTGACTCCCTCTTATCTAAGGCACAATACCTTCTAAGCTCCCATAGCTGTCGATTGAGACATAATAAATAGCAAGGAATCATTATATACCTTTAAACCAACAATCTTGAAAGGCTGTGATGAAAGAGTTAATATTTAACAAACCGGGCTGATATATAAGTAACTTCCAGCTTTTCTTAGATCCCTACCTATCTTTTAAGAAGCATTTTGTACAGACCTGATGTCACATACATATAACAGACACCATTCTACAAGCCATTAGAATCCTCTATTTCTTCCTCAAGGGAATAAAGTTATGATTTCTCCTAAATTACTTGCAGGTGTGCACTGTAGCCACAACAGCTGACTAGTAACACTGATGAAGCCCTGACAATCAGTATAGCTCAACAGAATTTAATCCAATAAAAGGACATTAGCACAAGACTTCATCCCTCTCTTTGTCCTCATGCTGCATTTTGCTACCCCTTTAATTGTGCAAGTTGAACCATTTGTAGGACTATGCTGTAAACCAGGCCGCTGAACAAATTTAAAAGAGTAAAAAAGTTTACCTAGTAACAACCATTCCTTTTTTTTAAAAAAAACAAAACCCACAAACAAAACCCAACACAACCCTACATCACTTTAAATGAATAAACCACTCTGGAAAACACTGAATCAGAGAGCAGGCAGATGATATGGCCAAGAAGTAGCTTTGAAGTGGCCTTAACCTTTAAAAGAACAGCTTGTTTCCATTTTAGACTTTGGTGCCATTTTTTTTTCAGACTAAAAGCTAATATGGAGCACAGTAACAATGATGCAAGTAATTCTTTGTTTGTTTTTTTAAATGTAAATGTGAACTGATGATAAATCACCCCAAAATCCCTCGACAGTCATTGTTTACTTCACAGCAAAAGCAGATTTTCCATATACCAAAACATGCAAGGTATTAATCATCAATTACATTGAACAGAATCAAACTACAGTCTAAAGAACAGCTCCATTCCTAAAAGTGGAATACTAGTACAATTGCTGTCTAATAAAAAAGAGTGTCAGTAAAATGGAAGATCTTTTTCAGAACAGGTGGGAAATCCATCCAAAGCTATCAACCAAATGGTAAAAAAAAAAATAATCTAAATTTAGAGATGGATCAATATTCCGTTGCACAGAAAGCCTGAACATTCCTAGATTTAGTTCTGTTTTGGGTATAAAGTATCACTGTCTTCAAGTAGATTTTAAAGTGGCATACAGTTGTTAGGGAAGAACAAATAAGAGAGGAAGAAAACCCGTACTTTATATTAACTCTGGAAGCACTCAAGTTCTGGTCCTAAAAATTATTTCCCATTCTATACAATCTAAGTCATTTCAGTCCTGAGAATTGTTCATTCCTTTCCACTAATTCAGGCACACAGTCTAGTTAGGTCAGCTAATCAATGCTCATTCATCCATCCACAACATTCACCCCACTGCAAATATGCAATACCACGTTTTAAGAGCAAGCACATGGACAGCTACTTTTGCTTATGTCCTACAACGTACTATAAGAGTTTGACCCATTGGACAGCTTGCCCCCTCTAACATCCAATTACTCATCCCAGCAAGCCTAGCAAAAATAATAAAAAAAAGCCTGACTTCTAGACAGATATCACTTCTCAACTTTAACCAGTCTCTTCTGCCTTTTTTGCTCCATTCCCCAAGAACTCTTACTCTGATGGAGGCAAATCTCTGCATGCATGTTGAAAATTTTATCCTTCTCCTTTATTATGCTCAGATCTACATAGCATTGAAAAGCATTCAAATAGCTTGTTGAGTAATGAAAAGTCAGACGTGCCTGTCTTGGCTCTTCCAATGCATTCTAAAACTCTTCTGTTTTTAATTAAGAAATATGTTTGCTTCCACCTTGTACTTCTAGTTGTACTACAAGGGTTAAAATGAGGACAATTACATTTGCTGAGAGGGGGGTATATATATCATTTAACTTAAGCTTCCAAGTTGAATGCCTGAAGTGAAGAATGTAGACTCCCCTGCAGTCAAGAGACGCAAGATCAGCCCCCTCCCAACCTTAGAGCAATCCTCAACAGCTTAGTTAGGGAGGTCCTTAACAGGAGATTAAAATCTCTCTTTAATTAACCCTCAAAGTGTTTACATGTTAAATTCTACCAAAATGTTACACTCTAAACTTTTTAAGATACAGCTAGCTGCTATGTTCAATTACTGAATGTACATATCTACAGGAATTAAAAGTTAATACAGCTACTTAAATCTTTTGCATTTAACTCCTCCTAACACTTGACTCCTAGTTGGCCTCCAAACTGCTCTCTGAATTGCAAATCAGAGTCAAATGCTTCATCTGTTAAATGTGTGTTTATTTGCCTGAATGAAAATACACTTAAATTTAAGACAGATTTCCAAGAAATTGACCCATATTATCCTACGTGCTCCAAAATTTGTAACTGATCCCTTCCACATTAGAAAAACCAAGTGACACTACAAACAAAGCGCTTTTAAATATAAGCTGGTGACTTCTGGAACACCTAGAATAGAATACCTTCTTCATTTTGCTACATTCTGATTTCCCCTTGGTCTTTCCCCACCCCCACATTCAGAAGAATGATCTTCTAGCCAAGCATTCAATTCACAATACAATATGTGTGACCATCTTGTTCCACAGGAACGCATTTTTGCATTGCAAAACCACTACGAGATTAAAAAGTTTGCAAATTCAGCACCTTCCTTCTGCTGGTGAACCAATTAGCTGAAACAGTACTTGTTCAAATCATCTCATTCAAGTTACATGAGATGCTGGCTTCTGTGCTCTTTTATTTCATGTTTTTTATCAGCAACCTAATCCCCTGATTCTAAGTCTGCTGGAACCAGTCATCCAAGTAGCCTCTTTCCTCTCCATGTTGTTTGCGACGATGAGTTTTGTAGCAGCTACAATAGTAGAATTTCTGTGATCATCCATGTTTCTTAAATGTGTGTTGTCAAAACATAGTGAAAATTTAAAAATACTTCTGAGCTGTAGCTGCGCAGCATTACTGTCATCACGCTTGCGTGAAGGAATGCTAAGCCTTAAGTACATTTCAACGTAGCCTTTAAAAAACACTCCACAATCTAGAATTTTCAATCTTGCTACAACTTGGCTTGTCATAAACACCAATTATCAATTGCATCTTCCTTGTATGCAACTTTTGACTTGATTTACTTGAAAGTCTGCTTCTACATACACAAAAATTCAGAACAGAATTTGGTACTGAGCGTTTTTTTTAACCTCACCTTCCAAGTTTTTAAAGGGGAGTTTAAAAAGCTAATGTTTTTCTTTGACTACCTATAAGTTGACAGTGCTATTTCAGTTCTCTTATTGAATTGTTGTTGAAACAGCTACGGCACAAACTGGGCTCTGGAAGAAGAAAAGGTTATTTTGTAATGAATATTCATCTTTAAAAGCCAAAAAGAGGTCATTAAACCTTTAGTTTCTAGGTCTAACAGGTGTATTCTAACTACTCCAGCAGGCAAATCATTTAAGTATCTTACTTTTAGGTATTCAGTTCTTTTCACTTAACCAATTCAAAAATTTCAAATACAATTACAGCAGGTTATCATTTACATATTTGAGCGCTAGCCCCATTGAGTCATCACTGGCATTTAGAACTAAGAATACATTCAAGTATCCAAAACCTTGAATGCATTTTTTTTCATGGGTTTAATTCTGTTTTAACACTTAGAAGACTCTGAGTGTCCCAGACCCATGATACACAGTGTTAGTGGAAATTAAAATCTCCTTCAAAAGGTATCATCCCACACTCCAAGAGAACGCGCTTAGCCTACCTGACTTCTCCGAGACACAGGAAGTCCCAATGACGAGCCATTGTCTACATCTCCCATAAGGAAGTCTGAAACACTGCCAGAAAAACAGAGAACTGTGTTACTTCATTACTTCAGATCACTGAGAACAAAAATTCAGATAGTGTTTCTAATATGTTTTAAACGTTCTGCAAACAATTTTTAAAAGTAGTCTTCTGCTACCCGCAGTTTCTATACCATCATAATTTTCCTTGTTAAGAAAAAAAAACAACCCAAACACCCAAACAAAGCAGTATAATTGTTCTGGATGTAGTTAATTTAAGTTAGATTATCAGCTAATCTTTGTCCAAAGGAAAACTAAGGTTGTTGTTGTTGTTGTTTAGTCTTAATTTCATTCAGCTCCACTGAGCTCTTTAAAAAACTCCTTCTGGATTCCAACTTACACGTTTCCAAAGGTGAATGCCAATGCTTCAATGGAAGAAAATATTTCACTGAAGAGTTCTCTCTTGTTTTCTTCGTTAACTCCTTTGAAGTTCACCGCTTCGGAAAAAAATGGAAACCAAAGGGTGAGAGGTGGGGTCAATCAAGCAAATTTACTAGGCCTAAAGACAAATTTTATACACAAAGTCTCCTACAGAACATGCAACATTATGCTTTTCTGAACAACTGAAAAAACAGTTTTAAAGATTCGTAAGAAAGTAAATACTAAAGAACACAGCCCAGATGCTTCCCACAATGAAATCAGATTACTCTCTCACTTCCTACATCTTCCCACTTCAGAGGCAGCTTTGTGTGGGAACATGACGGTAATGTGAGGGGAAGAGAAAAACAGTCATTTACCAGCAAGAGTCAAATCACACAACAGCAGCAACACCACAATGCAGCTCACAAATTCAGTCAAATATTTGTAAAACTGCTTCTTTTCTGGGTAGAAATTTCAGAATTCAGAACAGGAGCTGTAGTTTATGGGGGTGCCGCCCGCCCCCAACCGTATGCGATCCTGTGTACGTATCCAGAATACAGGATTTCTGGCTTGAGTACAGACAAACAGAGAGCTATCAAAAGGTAGTGTCCACTGCAAACCCCTTTAGTTATTAGCTCCATAGTCTGGCAAAAGCCCCTCACTTTTGCCTGTTAAAAGCGGGGAAGAAACTCAGCACAGCTATCATTGCTACGAAATAGGAAAAGGAGTGCTCGTGGACAAACTAGATGGGTTAAACTGGTGAGCAAGACAAGTATTTCCCCACTCAACACTGAGCCTTTACCATGCTTCCATGACAAACTGGAATAACGAGACAAGAAGAATGATTCATCCAAAGTTTCTATTAGCAAATACTGGACAAGGGGGAGGAGGGAGAAGGCAAAAAGCACAACCATTTTTGTCTGTTTCCAACGTAACTCCTTAATCATTGGTGACTGGGAAATTTTTCACAGAAAACTCGTGCACACTCTTTGAGCCAAAGCAGAGTCCTCTGGATGAAAGTTTTCCCAGTTTTACACTGTGAGAAGTGACAAGTTCACATTAGTATTTATTTTTAAGAAGTTTCATTTTTTTAAGCAATGCAATATTCTTAATTATCTAGATGCCCAAGTTACACTTACGCTCATCTGTTTCAGAGATATTGCAATAACACACATACAGCTATCCACCCTTATTGCTTTTTGCACTAACTGTGAAAATGTTAAATGTATCCTCCTTACATTTCAAGTACAAATATGGAAATAATACACCGCAATGACTTACAGAAGTAGCAAAAATTAAATCATGTTAAAACGTTGCCCATTCTATACACATTTTCTTAGCAAATTAAAGTAACAGACTTCAATCTTAAAAAGTATTCAAACTTCCTGCCAGGTGCCTAAAACACTAATGGGTAACAAACAAAGAAAGTACAGTAATCTGCTCCCCCATTAGACTTCCTTTGTGAAAGGAAAAGTTTTTAACCAGTAAATTAACACAGTTGAATCCATTCCTTTTTACACAGCAAGACAACAGGCCTGATCAACATTTTTATAACAACCATTTCTACACAAAGCTACTACAGAAAACGCGTATTCTTCTCATCGGTTATTTTCACAATTACTTGTAGAGCTGGAGGAATGTGTTGTAATGAGCCTACAGGAAAAAAAAATCACCACGTATTACAAAAATATTAACTGTGTCTGTTGCAACAGTTCACTGCTAAATTAAAGCTTCTTCTACCTTTTCATTCTTCTACACTTCATAATTACATTTTAAAAAATGCTTCTGGCACCTTTGTTTGAAACGAGACTCAATAAAGCTCCACAGATGATAATTTTTTTTTAACAAGTTAGTAAATAGAACTGGATTTCTTTATTTTTTTTTAAATTCAAGTTAGTTGAAAACCTCAACTTTCCAGAGATAACGCTGCTTGTAAAGCTAAACTTTGCATTCCAAATCATTAAGCAACAACAGTTATTATGAGATCTATTGATTATCAGCCACTAATGAGTGGAAAAATCATTTGAATGCCGGCATGAAACACAAATTGTTTCAAAATTAAAAGGAACCAATAAAAACACTCTATACATTCAAAGTACTTACCCCTGAAATATTCCTATATCCATTAGCTGCAGTTTCTTCAGAGAAAGAGCATTTCTTTCACTTTGCTAATGAGATATTAATGTAGATAGCCTCTCCCTAAAGAAATGCCATCTGTTTCACTCTGCCTTCCTGTTCCAGGAAGAGTTTTGTTAAGCTTTACACGTTACATACCAGAAAAATCCTTTCTTTTCAGGATCCATCACAAATGGAATAACCAATCTCAAATTTTTCAGAATTACCACTTCTCCCAAAAAAGATTAGTCCAAGCTCTTGGTAATTCAATGCAATACAAGCAGCTTTCTCCTAGCTTACTACCACTGGAATGCCGATGTACTTAACATCAACTTTAAACCATGCACGCTCTTTCCCCAGGACATCCTGACTGCACACAATAGCTACTGACAACAATGAACTATAGTAATCTTTCCATGTCTGGAAATGACAACTATCTATCTATAGCTCCACAGATTTCAAAGCAAGTACACAACTTAACAACACTTTTAAGTAAGACTTCAGATGGCACATAATGAACTTTAAAAAAATCGTATGATAACAAAACATTAAAATCCAGAATCCAGTACCTGAAATGCAAGCTTAGCTTGCATTAAAGTGGATCTGTATTTCCAAACCTAGCAAAGCTGTCTTCAAATTAAGGTGGGTTTGGCAAACTCATCAAAATCCTGCAACACACTGCAAAGTTTCAGCTCCTCGGTCATGCCATCAAAAGCTTTCCCAATCAAGCACAAAACAGGCTGGAGAACCACCAACAGCCATGGAAGCTCTGGAAGCCAGAATCTCAGAAGCTGAAGCAGCACCTGAGGACAGCTGAGCAGTGTCGCTGAAACTATGAAGAGGCGGCTGTCAGCTGCCAAGACCAAAGTGCAACCAGGGCCTTTAAAAGACGATGCTTAGACAGCTCACAGTGACCACAAGCTTCTGCAATGCTTTTGTCCCCTTCCAGTCAGATCAAGTCAGCGAAACCCAGGGGACACGGCCATGCCAGAGCCCACAGCAGTTTGCTTCCTTCCTGCCTCCCTGTCCACAGACATGCACAGGACTGGCAGCAGCAAAGCTACCTTTGTCAGCTGTCTGCAGAGCCTGGACACATCTGAACTACACCAACTTTCAGAATTTACTCTTTGCAGGTCAATTTTCTCATATCTAATAGATACGGTAGCACCACCATCTATCTCCTCAGACAGGAATACAGCTTCAATCTATACTTTACTAGATGACTTTTAAGTGACTGACTTGTTGGAACTGAATACCTTTGCAACCAATTTTCTGTCCTCAAACTCCCAACAATGCTTTCAAGAACCTTTCATAACTATTTCAAAACCAACACCACCACTCAAGCAAACAAACAACAAAATCAACGAAGACCAAAATCCTCTTCCAACACAAAGACTTGTAATACTTCTTGTTATTACCTCTCATCTTTAAAAATGTGTTAAAAAAAAAAAATGGGGGGAGGAACCTGAGTAAAGATCAGTAGTATGCAGACTGGAAAGAGGCAGAAGAACAGTATTCTCGGGATCTCACAGCTAGAGAGGATCAGCAGGCTGTCCAGGCCCCACTGCTCTACTTATCATTCTCTGTGCCATATAATTTCACCAGCCTTTACTTATGACCAAGCTTGGCAGCCTCCCTGACTTTAGCTGGATGCCAACAAGACCAGCTTGAGGAACTGTTTCCTACTGCCTCCATAACAAATTTTGCTCTGGATTTACATCACATACACCAAAAAATGAAAGTCACTTCACCTTGCTAGAAATACTTAACTTTGATACAGAACTATTAGGAAAAAAACATACCTAAAAGGGAATTTCTACAAGACAAGTGCAATTTTCAGCTTTACCAGGAATCTGCGTTCATTCTAGTGATTCAGTTAAGTCAAGGATGCAATTCAGAGCAAAAGAACAGTACAAACTTGAAATCAACATGGGATCAGGAGAACCATGTACTCTGGGGCCATCAACTATTTAAAGACACTGAGTGTGAAAATAATAACTGTGAGTATGATGGTGTGCCAGACTGGGAAGTGACTTCCAGAAACAGGAGTCTAAACAGGTTCCAGGCAAGATGCTTCAGTAAGTCTCAATTCTCCCAGATCAAGTGAGGTGTCATTTAAATGACACTCTTCATGAAGCACTCAAGTAAGCACTCAAGTAGCAGAGTCCAAGCAAAGAGACCTGGTGAACCATGCCATGTCCAAGATACAACCAGAGAAATCAAGGTGATTTTTCACCCTATGTTTTCCTGCATCCTCAGTCTAAAAATGGTAAAAGTCTGACATCTGTTCTGCCAAACATAATTCTCTGTAACAAGATTAAGACAACGTGCTATAGTTAGTTTTTCCTTCAGTCAAGCACATTCATTTAATTCCAACCGAAGGACCTGAGAAATAGCCGAGAGGCTTGAAGGAGGGGCACAAGCACTCTAACTTTTGCTAGCATTCAAAATATTCCCACTTGCAGTAGTTTAAAGGGGGTGGTCTGTTTGCACTGGACGTTATGTTTAAATCACAGTGCACCTTGTCATACTTGCAAGAATACTTCACAAGCCAGAGCCACTGACAGTCACTGGTTTCAAACTTACTGTAACTGATTTCATTAAGAGCAAAGGCAGCCATTTGTTAAAATAACCATTTGCCCCTATATGAAGTTCCAAATGCAAACTAGATTTGAAAACCAGGCATTATGCAAAGATTCAACAAGGTCGTCTTAGAACCCACACCAGTTATGCTTCTATTTCTGAAGGAGGGGAAAAAAGAAAATATCACACGTGAATCCCAACTTGTTTCTATTTCATCCTCTCCTAAATAAACATCAGAAATTTTCTGTGCCGGGTTAATCTTCTTCCTAATCATAGATCTGACTACAGATACAGAGTGCTTCCACATCTTTTTATAGTTCTGTCCTCCAATGACAAGAAACAGATGAGTCAGATGAACTTCTTCCATAAATGTCACATTAATACAGCCTGGGAAGAGAGAGGAAAAAGGATACTGGTTCTGTCCTTCCAGCTCTTTGCATTCTTGTAGCTTCCTGTTTATTCAAAAGTTACATTACTTCTAGTGCAATAACCACAGCAGAAAACCTGTGAACACGTGTTACTGAGAGGCCGTTGTAAGCAAACTTGAGGTCTGATGATATGCTTACAATTCACCACAACATGCTGTGTTTTTACTTCAGCTTCCTCAGCCCCAGCAGTCATACACTTCAGTTTGAATACAAACACAGAGAAGTATGATCCTCACACAAAAACCAGCTGTAAAAACCAAACAGGTGCTAAAGACAAACTGCCTTCACATTTACCACAGGTTATGCTGGGGGAAGGAAGGCTATTTGCATACAGCAACGATTTTGCTGCTCTCAGAGAAGTAGGACCAAAGTACAAGTCTGAAAGAACTGAAGCCCTGTAACTCCCTGTTTCCATCTCCAGACAGGTGAGGAATACAGCATGTGGCTGAGCAAACACTGATAGGCATTATTAAAGCCTTCATAACAAAGTACTTGTTTGCACCAAAGGTTACAAACATTGAGGCAGGACTGACCACGACCACCTTCTTTAGTGTGATCCAGAGTTCCCTTTCCTTGCAATGAACTTGGGCACCCCGTGAGGACAGGTCACACAGCGCTGGAGGGCAGGGACGATTTGCCACTGAGCAAGTTTGTTTGCTTTAGCCAAAGAACAACCAAAGAGTCTACACCAGCCTCTGTGTTCTAGGTCCAGAATGTATGCTGCTTATGAGACGGGTGAATAACTCAGTAAGAAATTAGTGAGAATGCTATGAACAGCAATTGCATGCTGCTGAATCTTTTACTCAATTAGAAAGCATTTTTTATCTATTTATTCAAGCTGGGAGAACACAGTTGTATCAGATCAGCAGTGCACACCATACCATCGCTGTACTTTGGATCCTGTAGCAGGAGTCCTAAAACTAGATTTTCAGTAGTGTCAAACCATTGCCAATGAGAAAATGCTTCACAGGGTAACGTAACCAAGTGGGGGAAAAAAGTCAAAACTTGAGCTCAGTTCCAGCTCAAGGACAAAGACTGTTACCATAACGAAATCAACTCCTTTCATGCGTTTTTTCTTTGAGAGATGTCTCATCATACAAGATCATATTTAAGATAGTTCGAGTGACCTATGGCTGAACAAAGAATTTCCAGATGTACCTAAAGTAAGGTCTTACAACTTGACCCACTTGAACACATTTGACAGAAAACTGGAAGACATGACTGCACTGCTTTTGTTTCAAGTGGCATTCTTACAACAATAAAGAGTGGAGTTACTTTCAAATTCTGTAATTGTACAATATGCACAGTGCTTTCCTAAAACCAGGTTTTCTTTCCATACAGAAAATAATGCAATCCCTCCATGACTGTAGCTCCTCACATACTCAACAGTGAGTGAACTCTACAATCCAAATGTTAGTAGTTCATTTATTTCAAGTGCAAACATATTAATTATATGAACTAAAATCTGTTGAGGGGGTGGGGGGGCCCTAAAAAGTATTTGTGAATATCTGTATTACTAAAAATGGCTTAGTACTAAAGTTATTTCTTCTGCTCATTATCAAGAGAAATGAACGAATCCCGAAATAACTATTCAAAGAACAGCTACTCATCAAACCAGGCAGAAACAGATGCATGCAAGAAAATGTATGAAACACCAATGCATCTGCTCAGGGTTCAGTGCTGTTGAAACTGTATGATGCAACAGTGTGCACCAAGAAGAGAAAAAAAAAATATGTATGGCATCAAATTTGGAAGGCTGCAAGTACTCTGGAGGAACGGATTGTCTAATTCAAGAAAGTGCTTAATTCTCCACTTCAGAAGTAGAAGGGTAGGAGGAAGAATACATAAACCTAGATCTGGAAAACTGGTTCAGCACTAGAAGTACAGAAAGTGACCTTGAACCTATCATGGACTTTAAATTGAACACAAAAATTGACAAAAAGGCCAACCTAATTATGGAATCAATCAACAATGTTACCATGTGAGACAAGGAAAGTAATTCTACTGATTTACTCTGTAATGGTATACTTGGACAATACAGACAGTGAACAATTTGGGCCACTGCATGTCAAGAACAACCTTGATAAACTACATAGTCCAGAGAGGACAGACATTACTGCAATAGGTTTTGGAAACATCATTTAGCAAAGGTTGATGTAATTTGATTTACTTGCATACCTTAAGTCAGTTCTCCTCAATGTTTCTTAAAGAAAGAGCAGTTGAACATTATCCTGCGTCCACCGAAATTAGCAGGGAGTGGAAGATGCACAGCAATCTCACCACAGCAGTTAAGAATGGAAACAACTTGCTAAGGTGTATGTAGAATTACATTCACTAAACATTTACCTTGTTCTCATGTGTAAACATCTGATTACCCTTATACATGTGTACTTAACTCTTCCCAAGATCAACAAGACAAACAGCAATCTCTCAGGGATTCCCTCTGCATTTTTACTGCTACGTACAATTATCTAAAGCAAGTTCAGAAGTTGCAGAGTTATAATCCTATGATCATATCAAAAACCAGGGACAAATCTATAGGAAACTCTACACGTAGCAAGAAGAAAATGCAAAGTGGGCCGCTAGTACCTGCCAAGATCAAACTAGCAAAACTATATATCAATAAGAATAATCCATAAGAAGCTTGGAAGAATCCAAGATACAGGAATCCGGCAGCTAAACATATTAGCATTTTAACTGATATTCCTACTTTACTGAATCAGCAGTGTATGTTCAGACATACTAAGATAATTAGGAAACAAGGTGAAAAATCCTAGAAAAAGGAGAAAAACTAAATTACGTGTCTCTGAAGGAAGATGTTCCACAGGATTTGACATAGGCAAGAAGTGGAGATTTAACCCTACTCAAAGCATTCTACATGCCACATGGAAGAAACTGTACTGGTTTCACAGTAATATACTGGATTTATCCAGAGTTCGGAGAGCTGCAGTCAAAGGCTACACAGAGAAGAAACAGCTATGGTTAACGGGGCTGGAGCAACTGCGTGCTTCACTGTTTGCATTCATGTCACACGCAGAGAACTGCAGCAGCAAAGGCCAGCAATAGAATGCACTAATACAGATACCTGCAAGCCTTTTTTTGGTTGCTGTTGACATCTTTACCATGCTTATGTTCTTTTTACGGAATTTCTAACTAAGCATTAGGCCATTCAGATTTGGATTGCTCATTTAGATATTTCTTCATACAACACCATCCCTGCAAATTCATAAAATTGAGCAAAGATTTCTGGCAAATCTCTAAGTGGATAAAAGCAAGGTTTGTTATTCTGTGATATCATTCTGCAATACACAGGTGAAGAAAAACTCAAGATCAAAGGCTTGTGCTTTTGGAATTTGGTGTAGGTTTGCAGCTAGCTTCCTATAAGCAGAATTTTATTACATCAACAGGAGAATGAGCTATTTAATATTTTCACTTATCGAGGGTATTTTTAAAGTATTAAGGTATTACTCATAAAAAAAAAAAACCCTGTTTCATCTGTATAAATAGAGTCTCATCTATAACTCCAAGCCAGAGTCAATCAAGTCACTAATTACAATTTTCCAAGAATATGAAAGGTAGCAATTCCTTACCTTTTACTTTTGCAATAACTGTTCCTGCAGCACTAAGAATATCAACTGAGTTTAGACTCTGATGTTTATTTATCACTGCTTTTAAAACACGCAGCAAGTCCCCCAGGCGCTCGTGTACTACCTGATGCAGGCCATCTTGATTTTCTGAAAAAAAGGAGAAATTATATTAAAACAGTGAATTAATGCCCAGTCACATTACAAACCACTTTGATGGTATTCAGCTGCGCTGAGGTCTAGGCCATATAGAAGCTAACCCTGCTTAGAATGAAGAAATTGTCAAAAAGAGTGTTATACTAGCATTTGCCAACAGTTTACTTGTAGTGTTGTATGCTGTTTACATATAAACTCACTTCTCCCCAAAAGTCAAGCAAGTATACTTAAAAAAAAAAAAAAAAAGGGACTCTACACCAATACTCTAAGGTTTCTGAATTAAACCATCTTCTTTTTTTTCATGTCATTTCATCAACCACCATTTTGATAATTACATATATTCAAAAAGGAGTATCAACAAAAGCAAATTTGGATTGCTTATTAGATATTTCTTCCCCGATATAAATTCAGCACAATTTCTGTGTATCCATAGAATTAAACAAAGACTTCTGGCAAATGTTGGCTAGCTTTTAACTGAAGTGTCAGTCAAATCTTAAGCATCTTTAGTATATAAGCCTAGGTCTACAAAGGTCTGCCATTAAGCATGTAACTCTTGATAAAGTAGTTGAATACCTAAATTATTTTGTGGAATTAGGCCTAATAAGAAAAATTCTCAAACAAGCACACATATAAGGTAATGGTTTTTACAGCACATGCCTCTTGCTATGTGCCCCTAAATCCAGCCCCCTGCCTTATTTTCTAAAAAGTAGTTCTTGTTGCATACACGGCACAGGTTAAACTACCAGCTCTTCTGTTCTGTTACAGAAGAGGTGCTGGTGCACAGAATTAAAAAGTTTCACATGCACTAGAGTGCTGCGTTGCAAGTTGTGGTAAAAAGCTTTCAAATTCAGGAAAGTCTAGCTTATGAAAAAGAAAAAGAGGATCTAATACAAGCTGACTCACTTCCTCACTGAGCAAAAAGGAATGGCGATTCTGTGTTGTCTGTGGCCACGATAACAAACAGGGCAATACAGACAATTACAGTACAGTGCAAATTGGTCCAGTGTTAGTCAAAGAACAGTTCCAAATCCAAGCCATTTTGTTCTGGCCACAAGACATCACATTTAGGCTAGAGGTACCTAAATTTTTCTGAGGAATCAACAAAGTTGATCAATCAATCAACATAACACATCAGTACAATATACCTCTCCTGTCAGGGGAATAGGTGGGGGGACTACAAATTACATGGTGATTGTATCGAGCGCAAAAGCAAGCTTTCCAAGGACTACTATTCTTCAGGCTTTATCTCCCTTCGATGTCAAATATTAGGAGATATTCTTCAACTCAGACTAGCTTATACATGGTCAAAGGAAAAATCTTGACTCAGGAAGTGGACTAAGGCAAGAGCTTTATCTATCATCCACCCGCACTTCGCATGTTTTTTCCTGCTGGAGGGGAGTAGGAAGCTCTATCCCTAACAGGACACACAGAAGTCTAGGAAAACGCATCTTACGCAGCAGTAAATTAAGAAAGCTCTACACCATTTATTAAAGAAACATAGTTGTGGCTTTATCTTCATTTACATGTATACATAATGGTCTTTAACTGAGGACTCAAAGACAGCAAAGGCAAAAACAAAGTCCAGATGCTGGTACAAAATATGGCTACGATCAAGTACATATACATTAGTAGCAGATGTAGTTTATGACAAACATACATTTATCTAAAAGCATACTGTTGCTCAGAGTTTGCAACTTAATGGGGAAAGCAATCCAGGCCTGAAGAAGTTTCTATGAAAGCAACAATAGCGGAAGCTGAGACCTCGGATAAGATATGACTTATAGGGGATATTAAAGAATACTAGAAAATCACAGGCATGAAAATAGCGGGTAAAATCAATTGCTTACCAATGTCTTTCAGTTAAATATAGCACATCTCATGACTAAACAGAGCAAGCAGGAGCCAGATTCAAAACAGAAAAGGGTGACTCTTCACGTAAGAGACCTGTGGAATTACCTGCCAAAACACAGCACTGACAAGAAATGTACACGGAAACAAGGAGAAACCGGACAAGTTATTCTAATTTTCCCTGTGAGTTAATAATGAGACAATAAATGCCTTGGTGGCTCAGACCATGGGTCCAGCTAGCCTGCGCCTTACACAGCAGTGGGCGATGCTGCTTAGATGCCTAGACAAGAGTGGCTGCTTTCTGCAGTCCAGTCCTCCAGCACTCACAACTGCTGCTCCACAGTTGTTCCTATGCACTGCAGTAACTGCTTGCAGACCTGCTCTCTGTGAACTCACTAATGCATTTTGAACCTGCCTCCACAATTTCTTTTCACTCAGCTACTCCAACTCCTTAAGTCTACTGAACTACAAAGCATTGTACCAAAACAAACAATGCAACCTGCAACAGCTCAAGAACTCCCCTAAAGAGAAAGTGTTCAGAGGATATTTCCAACTTACCATTTTTACTGTTCTCTAGCTGTTCACTTTTGGCAGTCATTGAAGCTCAGACACTGAGTTAGACACAGCTTTAGTCTAAGCCAGCATGGCCACTGCCACCTTCTAAGAGAAATTCTATAGCTGTCAAAATGAAACCAGATAATTTTAATGGTCCCTTCAGGCTTTACTCCATCAAAGCCTCAATCGTACTCCATCAATGCAAGAATAAATGCTGTTAGGAGTAGCGGGCAGCTCCAGGCAAAGGCAATGGGGAAAACAAAAGACAGCAGAGCTATACTGATGCCCACAAACCTGAAGTGGAACAGGCAACACAGAAAAATATATGTCTCATCTCTTCTTCGAAACCTCCAGAGGCAGACAGGTATTCCACAATCCTTCACTGAGACTAATGATTTATATTGGCAGGACTGGGACAGCTAAGCTTTTACGGAGGCATTTGAAAGGCACATGCCACAAACCTTCCCCATCTATCTAACCAGAATATATGCGGTTTTCACATGAGTGGCATGAATATTATGGACAACTGACTAGAGACGGTCTGCACAAGTGCACCATTTGACCAGAACTGCACCCCTTGCCTAGTCAAGGAGAAGGCGTCCCTGTCCTCTCATGCACAGATGTCCACTTGTGGCTGGAGAGAAAAGAGTTCCTAATCATGTGATAGGGAATCCTATCAGGAATATCCATGCACGTACCCTGTAACAAGGTCCTTTTGGTGACATGGTGGGTAGACTTTTGGACCCCTAACAAGTAGGGGAGGGGAAACAAGGCTGGAAAGCAGCCAAACCAACCTACAGATTACTCTCAGTTTGAACGTCCTCAGGAAGGAGCGCATCACAGGCATATAACAAACTGCATGAATTATTCTGCAGAGTTCAGTGTGACCCACAACTACACGCTTGTCATTACAGGATAAAACAGCCTTTTGCGGCTCCTTACAGGTTAGGTCAAGGCAAAAAAAACCTCAAAACATCCCACATCATACAAAAGACTAACTAAAGACTATCTGATCCCAAAATGCAGTTCCTTAGTGTTAAGATTTGATAATATCTTACCAGACCAACAGAGCTGAGGAAAAAAAGAAAATAAGTGGGAAGGGAAGGAGAGAGAAAAACCTTAAGGGACACAAACCTCTTCAAGTCTGAAATAGAAGCAGTAAGCTTCAAAGGGAAACTTGAAAACAACTGCTGAGTTGAATTAGATGTTTATCATACCATCCTGGAGAACACTATCACTAAAATAATGCATTCAAGCATGAGATTAGTTATTTGTACTCTCAAAAGCAAAGGTCTGGCTACACCCAACTGAGATTTCTTTATATTCTTTCACTGTATTATTTGTTTACAGAGTATTGGAGACATTGTTTCTGTGCCTCCAGAAGACAAAAGGTCTGTGACACAAGTAGTGCTTGGGGAGAGGTGGAGGCAGAAGCCATCAGGAACCACAACTACGCTGCATTCCGTGACTGATACTCACCAAACAGACACTAAAACAGAGATTTCCTGTTCAGGACAGATTTATAAACCTCAGGTAGTAAAACAATCTAAACATGCCAGATTAACAGAAACACAGTTTTAATACCGAGTCCAAAACTGGCTAAGAGACCAAAACAACAGTAAAGCAAATACTGTTTACAGTGAAAAGAATGCATGAAGAAATGTGTCTCCAACAAGTTCCTGCAGCAATTCAATCTGACGTAAGCAGTCATAAAAATCAGTATTTACTTTCACTTTTTCTTCTGTCCCTTATCTCACTGTATGCATTCATTTATCTACATGAAGTCCAGCAGCAAATTGCTCCACCAATGGATAATATATGGTTAATAAAAATCTTTCTCAAGCTTAACAACACAAATTGCAGTACCATAGAAGACTAGTTAGGACTAGAGGACTGTGACTGCCAGTGATGCTACAGTGCAGAGGGACCTCTCTGGGCACGTAAGTTTGGCTGTTTGCTTAGGTGACTACAAAAAAAGGCAGAGTTCTTAAAATCCGGGGAGGGGTGGGGAAGGCTTGGAGAGAGCTTAGCAGCCTATCCACGAATCTTCTTTCATTGGGGCGTAAACTGTCATTTACATTAGCTGAAAACAAGCTCCTCCAAAATGTAAAGGCAATCATACGAAAGCATACTCTGTTGGAGAAGCCGAGAAAGAGGAACAGGGTATATTCAAAGCTGACAAACCTAATGCACAAGAATAATATAACAAAGCAGCTGGCAAGACCTCTCAGTAGCACACTGTTGTCATTAGAATTCCACTTCCCAATGGTTTCTGTCACCACATTTTATAACCACTCTTCCGTCTTTAATATAAAAATGGCATAACCCACCTATTTTCTAATTTTAGGTATTTCTCAACAGGAAACCTTTCTTCAGTAAATATTAGCAAGCAATAATGGCCTTACAACTGTGGATTCTGTCCATGCAAAACAAAATAAAAGTTTGCTCATCAAGCTCGACAGCGCCAGTCACCCTCCCTGCCAAATCAGGGCTGGTCACAATACACACAGTCAGGCAAGGCACTGCTGTGTCAGTTGGCTGGTATTCTTTTGTCTGACCCGATTTATTGTTAGCCCAAATGTTTCTGAAGCTGTTTATTTCAACAAATGTTTGTCAGGACAAGTTTAAATACAGACCAACATACAGTTTCTTCCCTCCACAGCCACCGCATATCCCACATTGCCGTTCACACCCACACAGAAAATACATGCACCATTCTGCCTACTGCTGTCCACCTAGAACATTAACGCTTTCCAACAGCAGCAGATGCTCCCCCCACTACCCAGTTTCCACCAGTCATAAGAGAAGAGGAACCACAAATAAAACTATTGTTTTGCTGTGGCCAAAAGTATGTTTAGAACTGAAGTCTGTCACACTAACGAAAAGGAAAAGTAGGGTATCGATCTAGATAAACCAACTGAAAAGTAACAAATCCACGAAAAATTCTTGAAGTCAGATTACATGTGATACTTTTAAAGTAAATACTCCAGTTCACACCATCTAATAAGCTCCTGCTTTCCATAAGCAGCTTTTTACAGTAGAAAGATGTGATTGTTTACTTCATGCATTCAATAGCTTTCAACAATGTCACACACAGTGAAAGATACTATCCACGTGGAACAACCTGCCATGCATACTCTCTACAGCCACAAGTTTATATACATAGACCAGTGTTTTGACTGTGAGGTGGAATATATGTAAACTCACCTTACTTGTGAAAAATCTTACCATAAACAAGGTAACCTATTTTTGCACAAACAGTTTCTCCATCTACCTCAAGAACACAATTAAATGCCTTGTCTTTGATAAGTGTCTACCATGAGCTAATTCACTTGCTCTATGGATGTTAACACTAGTTTAAGAAAATTAATAAATGCAACTGGATGAGAACACTCAAATGCCAGATGTGTACAAAGCCACCGGGCCACAGCCAGGGGGAGAAATCAACCATCACCCTCACTAGGCCTAGTCCCCATTTTGAGAGGTCCCTTTGTAAACTGCTGCTTTCCTGGGGTCAGCTGAGGAAAGTGTACTTTGGCTCCCCTTCTACTTCCACTGAAATACAGGAGCCTCCATTCTGGTTTTAAGTACCACTTCACATCTTCTGCATAAATCCCAGCCTCCTTCAGGAGCAAGGGAGAAGCCAGACCGAACAGTCTTGCAGGGTGGTGGTGAGAACAAGCACACAAACTGGGAAGCAATTGCCCCAATATCTGAGTATCTGGATCCAGACCATTTTATTAAAGTTTCACCTTATGGAATGCAAACAGTCAGCTCCTCATCACTTTTGATCTTGAAGGGATTCAGAAGAAACAAGTTTGAGTAACCAACATTTCAGTCTGCAAGAGCAACATCTTGGCTAAGAGACTGCCAACTCTTCTTTACTAATAACCTAATTTTTGGCATTAAGGTAAATTATATCCTGTTTCCATTATGTTACAGAGAAAGATTAAATGGTATCAGTAGTTATGACACTGATAAAAAAAAAATAGTCAGCATTGGAGTGAAGCTGATCCAAAGTAAAACAACTTTAAACTAAAATCTTCATCAACGTCTGTATTGTGCACTAGGAAACTGTCAGCACTCAGTTCTGAGCCTGATCCAGACTATAAGACTTCCCAGTGAGCATCACAAAGTAAGCAAAACAATCATACAACAATGAACTGTGTGGAAATCACCTCATTCCTACATCTGCAGTTTGGGAAACAGTTCCAGATTAACCCATCATTTTATTGTTGCCCTCCTCCCCATCAGCCCCATTCTAACATGATTAACAGCCTGCCATATTTGTCTGATCTGACAGAAGTCACCATCACACTCAAAACACAAGAAGAACTAATCAAACACACAGCAAAAGCATGTTTTACACTTTGATCATAGTAAAGTCAAACTGCATCACTGCTGTCATGCTAGACATGATTTTCATCCATTGTACAGATACGAAATGAACAAAACATTTTTCCCTTAGTGGTAGTGTAGATATTTTATTTGTTGGTGGCTACAGTTCAGGAGTGATGAGAAAACAGCAGTCTTAGCTATCGTATTTCTTCCTTTATTTGGCTGTACAAACATGCTACAGATGTAAGGAATGAAACATTTTAATTTACTGAAAAACAAAAAATCAGAAGAATTTCTGGAAGAATTTATTCTTGTAAAATGGCAGCTTCTGGCCTTGCTGGCAAAAGGCACTAGTGAAGTCATCCCATTTCAACCCTGTGTTATGATGCAGAACTAGAAGCTACGTACCCATCCCTATGTCAAGAAACATTGTACTTGCAGCTTTCAAGACAGCAAGAAAGCCAGTCCTAGCTTTTTTGTTAATCAGTATCATGGCAACCCCTGTTGTCATGGCATCATTAAAAGACACTACACAAAATTCATACAGTCTTTGGCAATATGTGCTCCAGAATCCACTGCAACCAATGTTTTAATCACATCATATTGCAGCAAAAGTGACAATTGATGGAAAATAAAGCTAAGCAGTTAGTTAAGAAAGTCTAAGGACATGTGAAGTTTCATTAAGAACAAGGAAAAGAAAGGCATACAAATAGTTACCTAAACCCCTACATTTGACAGAAACCCATTAAAGTTTGGGAGGGTTTTTTGCAAAGAATAATATACAGATCCAATTCAGTAAGAGTACATGAAAATTTCTTACAAATATCTTATTGAATACTGTGTATTTAAAGTAGCAGTGTTTGGTTTCATTTATTATATGCAAATAATATTTTTATAATACAAGAAAGAAATTAACATTTGGCAAACCAGTTGCCCATTTACTGCTAAACTACTAAATTTGATCTTAAAATTAGGTTGTACAAGTTTAGGTTAAAATTAAAAAGCACCTGGTATTTACAGGTTTTTTGATGTTTAAAGGGTAGAAGTTCTTTCTTGACTTTTTGAAATAAATAGGGTGAAAGTGCAGGCTTGAAATGTTTGCAGAAAAATTGCTCTTGGATAAAATACAAAAGTCCAGCCTTCTAGGTAAGATTTCTAGCATGATGAGCTTCTGTTGAGTACCATAGACATCCAAACAGCCCTTTTAGATTTGTCATTTGCTATCAGGGATTGGCCAGAACACATCAGTTTATCCATTTAAATTCAGCCGCTAACCATGATCACTAGCCTCTGATGTGACCTTAAGCTGTGGTGGGTTTTGTTTGCTTGTTTTTCAACTGGCTAACATTCCCACCCCATTTTAATTATGGACCAATTCTGTACTTCTGAAAAGTCAAGAAGTCCTTCTTGCCTATGTAAATAGGGCAAACCAAGACTAGATTAATTTTCAGAAACTGTAGGAAAGTTCTAAAAATCAAAATGTCTTGAAAAATCTTTTCAAGAAGTCAAGAAAATAGACGGTATACATGCAAAACACATCAGAATAATCAAAATCTTGTAATTCTGCCTACACTGAAAGCAGTTAAATACTTTCATTATGTTGTTTTGCCAACTGACATCAGCAGAACAGTTGTTACTTCACATTCATTTCACATTTAAATTCATAGATGAACTCCCCATTTGTGTATCTGGGGAAGCTTTTCAGAAAGAACCTACCACAGTGCAGCTTTTCATTAATCTATTTCAATATGCTGTTCGCTACATTCCTGCAACTTTTGTATTCTACTAGCCTTGAGATTTCAGTCAACTAACCTAGATGTGTTCAGCCATGCAGTTTAATCTTTAGAATACATTAATCTTTTATTAACCCCAAATTTAAAGGCCAGAAACCTGTAATGAAAATTGTTGGGAGTTTCCTTACTTACCTGTCCTCATCCGCCTGTTTCTGACAAATCAGAGTGAACACAATACATGACCATGTCAGCCACTGTTCAGATCATTTCCCCAAGTCTTCCAGGAGTTTAAGAACAAAACTAGCTGAGGATCACGCTTCAGCACTTTCAGAATACATTTTAAGTTAGAACTGTGAATTGTCATATGGATGTGAGACTACATTCTTTAAGAACAATACACCTGCCATAAGCCTGATTAGTCACATTTCACCAGAAAGTCATATCCTCCAGGATTACTGACTATACTTTTAGTAGTATGCTACTTACTTCTTATTCAAGGGCATTTCACTAAAACCTAGTAAAGTAGTCCCTGGACTGAACAGCTGTCAATGGAAGACACTGTTAAAATAAAATGAGAAAACATCTATGCTTTAAGCAACTATGTTCCTTGCATATCAGTTCAAATTCTGAGAACACATGAAGTAACACTCACTCAACTTTCACAGCACAAATTTCTGAAAACACCAAGCCAGAAAATGAAAGACTATCCCCAGAAAGTTGATCTTACCATATCAGACTGGCATTATTATGGCATACAGAAGGGCTAGTATGAAAGTTTTGTTTTATTCATTCTAAAGAAAATAAATTTAACCTTTGCTAACCCACATGAAGAGATTATAAAAAAAACACTTAACCTTTACCTCATTTTACTTTTAGTCTAAAATACTATTTGTTCTACATGGCTGCTCCTTCCATTTTTAGCCTAAGTCACCGGTTCAGTGAAGAAGCTATTTTACTGCTGCCAGCCTACCTAGTTTTCAAAAGACCACACAAAACCAGGATTATGAGATTATATGGTGTTAAACAAGAGGTGCGTTACTTGTGAATTTCTTTTAAAGGATCTTTTAAGCACAATTATGGACTGCTATCAGATGTGATAGTATTCCATTTCTGTTTTGTTGATTAAAAGAAAAAGGTTATGCAAAATTAAAAAAGTTATGCAAAATCAACTTAGATTTTAAGTGGGATTCAAATCACTAAAGTAGCAGCCAGTACCATTAGCTGTCTAGAAAACTGGTGAACATAAAGGACTAATTATTTGAAATTCCAGCATTTAAGTCCTGATGAAATAACCACCCAAGTGAGTAAAGCCTGACCATTTAACTTGCACAAGTGACACAGAGTGATGAGCCACTTGAATGCTCAAGAGAAAATACTTACAAAAGCTTCCCACTTCCTAGATTCAGGAACAGTCAATCCCCTCTGCAATATAATGTTTGGTACCAGCTGTCTGACATCAAAACATGTTGATTTCATATGAAAACACAACACTGTAATTATAGCAGTAACTGAGGTCACATTGCCACTTGTACACCCCAAAAGACAACAGTAACCCACTGCACAGCTCAATATGCATTTTTAATTGAGTAGTATTTCTTCACAAATACCTTGCAATAGAAGGGTGGAAAAGACAAACCACAGAACCTGTTTGCTTTATGGTTCTGGATTTACACAGCTGTTTCCCCCTAGTACCACTAAAGTTGTCATTCCAGCTAGTCAGTGCTAAACTAAAAAACAACCAAAGGATGTGCAGGCCAGTAAAAGCTACAGAATGTGAAAATTGTAATAGAAACGAGCAGAACTTCATCAACTATGTGTTTGAATAGTAGCCCCATGCATTTAAGTTTTCATCAAATGGCATGCAGCATTTGATGTTGTATAACAAGCTTCTCTCATTACTAAGAATCCAATTTATTTATATGCTCTGGACCTATTGCTTTCTTTCCAGATTAAGTTCTCAGCCACCTTCTCTAAAATCTCATGTCTAGTCATCAGCTGAAGCCAGCTACAGCTAGAAAGAGTCCTTCATTCCTTGATGAATTTGTTTGCTTGTTCTTAACACAAGGGCTTAAACATGAATACCAGAGAGCATTTAATTTGACCACTCTGCAATCTTAATCCTACTGTTAGTTTCCCCTTCTTCACCCCTGGCATAAGCTATTGATCGTGGTCACTTTCTCAAGTCTCTTCACAAACTGTCTTCACTCAACTGTCACAATTCACATATGCTACTAAGCTTTCAGATCAACAGTTTGCACCTTGCCAAATGAAGCACAAAACATGTAGGACTATCCCTCCAAAAAGTTGCCTCCTTCAACCGCTCTTCTGCTAACAGTGGTTAACCTTTGTGCGCTACGACCATAGCCCATTTTGTTGGCCAGTACTGTTCTGTTTCTCTGCACATCCACTTTAGTGATTCCAGTAAACATTTTTTTCCACTTGTTGTCAGTATTGAAGAACTTCTGGACAGGATTTTTAGTTCCACAGTTGTGGTAGCATCTAGAACAAAGCACCTTATATACTCTATATACAATCAATGGATTAAAAAAAATGCCCAGAAAAAACCCCACAAAAATGCAAATAAGCATCCTACTAAAGAATCCATTCACATCACTATAAGCACTAAAACAGCAATAGGAAACTGTGAACATTGAGCAGTCTTTAAGCTAAAGCTTCAGGAACTCCCCGTCCCTATTTCAGCAACATCTGATCTTAAAAATAGAGCTAAGAATATGCCATAGTCCAAAAGCAGAACATCAACTGAGGTGTTAAATTTGTTCACAACACAGAGCCATAAACCGATCACCTCTGCATGACCTGGAAAAATTTCAATACAATGCTCAGAGAAGAACACCCTTTGAAAACCCTGTGCTACAAAACTGAAATTTGGCCCAAAATACTAAAGATGTCAAAACCTGTTGTTGAAAAGGCTTGGGGTGGGGGACAGGACACACTTGTGCCTTAAGATCATCGTACAAACATAATTCCTGCAAATTACTGATCTACAATCCTGCAATCCATTTTAGTCAAAGACAACATTATTTTCATTGCATCTTAGCTGAAACTTCCTCACCAGGCCTTCCACATCTTGCAGATATCCAAAACTAGAAAAGGATTAAGGCATCACAAGATTTAGAAGAAACATTTTATTTTTCCCAAAACAAAACCCTCCCTTTCCCTTTAGCATTCACAGTATGCACACCAACATACATAACACCACTCGTCGTTCTATGTCTCATAGATAAATAGTACTAACAGAACTAAAACTGAAATGAACTGCTGCAACACCCACCTGTGGGCCCTGAACCCAAGTTAAACACAGCACAGAGAATCAACACATTTGAAAAAGGCAACCTGTCATATTGTTGCAACAGCTCTTTGGAACTGCTTAAGTGATCAGAATTTGAACCCTTAAGCTTTCTTGTTTCTCCCATACATTGTCCAGTACCCATCTACATTAACATGTATGTGAAATAACATACACTTTTTTATTTTTTAAAGAGAGGCATGCAAGAAGGTGACATACCAAAGTCCCAGCATTCATCCTCTGATCATCACTCTAGACCAAAGCAACCAAGGCCATTTTAAATGCTGCTTCACAAGCAAAAGGACTATGTAATCGAGTGCCCTAACCCCAGAAATGAGAGTCTTGTAAGTTCCTTTAAAAGCTTTTCACTGCTCCTTGCATTAGATATATTTTCATTGCCATTTGAAATTTAAACAATAATAGGGCTTTCATTGTTCACTTCAGATTTAAGCAGGAACTGGACTTGCTCAAACATCTTAAGTAGTTTAGTCATGACACAGAACACAATTCCGAAGAGGTAAGTTTGATAAACCAACCATCATCTTCAGTTGTCAGAGTCTCCAAAATAAAGATAACCAAAACTGGCAGATAAGAATTCCTACATATTTTTAAAAATGAGCCCAAGAAAGTACCTTCAAACAGTAAACAAGGGAAAAAGGTTAAAAGGTAAAATTCTTTGTTCAGCTAAATTGCAGCCTCTACAAAAAAAATTCCTCAAGTCCTATGTTTTTCAGTTACACTGTTCTGTAACAAATGTCATTAAGATGAAAGTTTAACCCAAACATAACTATTTTCTACATACTTACATGAGTCACCTCAATCTTCTATAAAAAGGGGCATTTTAGGGAAACAAGGGAATGAGCCCCCATAAAATCCCTGCTTTATTTAAAAAAGGGAAACAGCTACCTACAAAGATGAAGGTCCAGGCTCTGTCTCAAATCTATCCTGCCCTGCCATCATAACTCCAATCCATTAATGAGACATCACATCTAACATAACCAAACCACTGCAACTGCCAGATTAGATAAACACTTGCTTGGAATTAAGAAACAAGTCAGCTTCAGTTCTGTGACCTAGCTACGTAAATAGGAAGAACAAATGCTCCCAATGAAGCTGGTGGAAAAGGAATGATTTAGTCTATGAAATCTTCATGAAGTCAAGATCATGGAGATGATAGTCACAACTCACAACTCTATGCTGTTACACATACAGAAATTACTTATATTGAAGTTCTTATGTTGCAACTTTGATAAACTGATGCATCAGAGAAATGAGAAAATGAAGTATTTTTGTGGATAGACTATATTTCGCCAAAAGTAGGAAACTAATTTAGGGCAAGCGTCTTATGTTCTTAAACACAAAAGCTCCTACATGTACACAGGAATTGCTGTGAAGAACATAAGACTTCACACTGGATATGGATCAAATCTTATCTTTCAGGTGTTGGGGCAGAGTTCTTTGAGAGATACAAGTTTTTGTGCTCAAGCCTTCCCCTGTTTCTTAAGCTGCAAACTACATTAGGAGAATTTTTGCTGTTGAAAGACCTACCTTTACACTTGCATTCAAAAAAGAAAATCTGACTATTCATCCTCTTCCTCACTACTCACCTTTCATCTTGCTAATATTGTAATTTCAATTTCATTAGTCTAGTTGCTATGATGGAAAGGAAAGGTAATTCTAATTAACAAACTAGCTAAGGCTCTTTAAGTGTTCTGAGATTCTTTTGTACATCAGAAATGCAAAAAAGGAGGAAGAACAGAGTTTTGCTTTTATTACATTTTTTGCACTTCAAAAGCAACATAAAAACAGAAAATTCCTGTGCTCTCTAATAAATAGTTCAGAGTGTTCCTAAAGAGAGATGTGCTAATTATTTAAGTCAACAAAAATATCCGGACTGCACATAAGGGTTGATTTTACATTTTAAACACTCACAGGCCTTCAAGACACACCATCCCCCCGCGCCCCCCCCAACCGCTGATCTTGGACACTATAGCAACAAGTGAACATTTGTTCTGAAGGAATGTGGAGTATGCAACTGGGGGAGGGGTAGTACTATCAGCCACAAACTTATCTGCTGGTCCACTAAGTTATTATTTAACTTCAATCTTCCCTGAAACTGAAGCAACAGCATTTACTATCCAACGTTAGCAACCTGCATTTAATCGGCAGCTTACACTTTGACTATAAAGAACACAGCTCTGCTTGAACTGAACTGCAAGAAGACTTTGGTTTTTTCCTCTGCTTGTTCAGAGTACTGCAAATAGCAGAACTGTTCCATGACTGCAGATTAATTAAGCAATGCTCTAATATTGGAAACCTGCAAAGCAAAAGAAAATGCTCAGCTCCTCTGGCTCTGGTTACAGCATCTGAAAGTCCAAGACTCCTCAATAGAAACCTGCAAGATGGCAGACTCGTAGAAAACAAGAAGCTTGGGCAAAACAGGTTTTGGCATGATCTGAAGCGAAATGGAAAGAAAGGTGGAAAGTTCTATCTCCTGGCTTAAGTGTAACAATCCTGGGGAAAAACATGGTCCATAGCTATGGCTGTCTCACATAAACTTTGATTGTAAACCACCTTTTGTTAGATTGTTGTGGGCTTGCCTTCATTTAGGCTTCACTAGTTCTTTTATGGACAGAGTTCTCTGGAGTACATCAAACTTCTGCTTTCTTTGCAGAACTTCTCACGTTTCAAGAACCTGGCACAGGACAGTAACAGGACTCACAGGCAGGCATCTTGGTGCTTTCTGCTCATGAGAGAGACCAGGAAGAAATGACAGCGTGAAAATAGGGGAAGCATGGGAAAATGACCAAGAGGTCTTGCTGTGGTCCTAGAGCTCAACTAGGAGAAGCAGTTTACGTGCCTATTTTCTTTTCCCCCTCCAAGTTTTGCCATAAAAAACATCAGAAGCTTTTAGAAAAAAATATCACTACTATTGGCTTTGGGTTCTTAGCAATAATTCTACTTGCTAAAAATATTTAAGTATTTACTTTGTTCTTATCCTTGTTTACATCCTTTACACCTCTTAGCTTGAAAGACTATTTCACAGTTGTCAAAGAACAGTTTCAATTTCAGAGTGACAAAACTAATATGTAGAAGTGACTACCACTTGGAGATATGTGAAAGGGTGTGCCAAGGAATTTCCAGGTCAGAAAGACTGGAAGCACATATGTGTTTGCATATAAGAAGCAGGTTTTAGCAAGGCAAGTTTGACAGATGACTATCAAATTCAAATATGCCAAAAGCTCAGAGCTAAGAAGGCTGATTAATTTGCCATGTACAAAGGGCATTTTCTGCTTGCTGTTCTCTCCACCCCCACCCCCCTTTCATATATCCCTGTCAAACTTTGCATTCAATAGCAGAGACAAAACAGTTGGTACCAGGTTTAGCAGTGTATGCTGTAATGCCAGGGTGGAGTGCCACACCAACTCTGCCTGGACCTCCACATCCTTGTTCCACTTTAACCTCTGGCCACTCGATCCTTGGCCAGCCACCTTCTCCCTCTTTTGCCAGTACTCAGTACAGCCTTACAGTCAGCTCAGGGAACTGATCTGGCTGAAAACTAGTTCCTTTCTTCCTAGAACTAGTTTTCCGACAGATCTCCCCCCAGAACTGGCTTGCTATGCAGTCACCAGAGAACTACTGCCAGTGCCAGGAAGAAGTGGTGAGATCACAGCAGCTCACACTTAAGTTTCTTCTCTAAACGACTGTGGAAATACACTATTAGCATGATTTAACACAGAGCCCTAAATATAACAAGCTTTATAATAAGAAAACAACAATTTTAGATGTATCTTTTACATTTTCAGCAGTTACAGAACTGTACCATCAATTCAGCTGCTGGTGGGGAAGAAAAACCTGTAATTTCTGCAGGAAAACCTTCAGAAGTTACTCCTTCCAGCTGCCTTACACCTGCCCATCTGGTTTAGTCCCAGCTTCCCTGCTACTGAGGTCACTGCTGTCAACTCTGCTATGGGAACATTAACATTCAAAGCAGCAAACACAGATTGTCAGAATCTACCTCTTAACACCTTGTTTGGTTCAGCAAGAAGATGAACAATGTTATTACAGACAAATACATTTAAAACATGCAGCTAGTTTCTTGTGGACCAAGCTTGTGTAGAGCTACAAAGTACAAAAAAGGTCATATTTTAGTAATAAATTACAGATTTATTCTTCAGATATTACAAGTATATAACACTTTGGTAGATCCTGGAAGTGATTAATACTAAAATTCCACTTCAGACTATTTGTCAACATCCTCAAGTGTTGTTATTTCTGTAATAGGATTTATTATCTACTAGACAGTTTTCCAATTTTTTTGTGCTACATAGAATAACAGAAACAACCTGCTATGCTTTATATGAATTCCTCTGCCTTTTCCCAAGGATTCTTGAGGGTCATTTAGTCAATTCACAAGCAGATTGTTTATGCATTGGATAATCACTATGTTCTCAGTATCCCTGAAAGTTAGCTGCCCTGACAGCATTTTCTTTTCCCTTCTCCCATACAGGTTTTTTATTTAGGACACAAAATACTATCAAACAGAAAACCAGCACCACCTTCCACAAAAATCTCAAAAGAAATCAGTCCAACTTCTCTCAAAACAAAAAACCTCCCAAACATTCCTTCCTAGGACTGCTGCAAAGCAAGGCAAACACTTTCTCAGATCCTTGTTTAGAGCAGTTTGCCCACCTACCAAGCACTCATACTGTAAGGTGTCATTAGACAGGTAAATACATCCAGTTTAAGGTGTATCAAAGACAGCACCTTTCATTGAGAAACATCAAAATTGGAATAAAGAACAAACAGCAAAATTACACCTAGTATTATAAATTATCATAATTTCAATCTGTAATCTTCACTGCAATAGCTAATGAACTTCAGATTTCCCTAGCAAGACAGGACAAACTGACTTTCAAAAATATGGCCTCAGAAAAAGGACATTAATGCTTTACGCTACAAGGAAATAAAAAAAATCAAAATCAAACGCTAAAAATATTACAGTGCCGTAATCATACTACAAATATGGACAGTACTAAAAAAGCACACATTATCGAGCCTGGAAGGGCTGCAATCATTCATCTGTGACCCTCAGGCACTACATTCAGCAGACAGCTTCTGGCTTTTAGTGTAGCAAGGGATTAATATGAATCTCTGTGGTGCTCAAACAAGGTTTTGAAGCCACTAGAGATTACAAATTCCTTATTCTGAAGAAACTATTTAACTTGACACACCTTTAAAACTGTCCCACTGAGCTGAGTATCTCGTCCTTCAAAAATAAGGACCTGATAGGTTTCAAGTTAGGTAGCATTCCTGATCCCTTTGAAAGTACTGGTGCTACTACAAAGAGGATGCAGATGTTCCTGACCAGGCCATGCAGCTTCACCAGTATTTTTGCTTTTACCTCTCCTTTTATTTAAAAAACAAAAAACCCAAAACAAACAAACAAAAAAAACCACCACAAAAACCCCCAAACTTATCAAACTACGAAACCATACAGCAAAATCTTATCCTCAAAGAGAAATCTGTGATGAAAGGTAAGAGCTTTGTCTTGCTATTCTGTTTTCTAAGATACCTGGAAAAAAGGATATATTAACATTTTAGAGCAAGCTACATCAGTTGAAGATAGGATGAAATTAAGGAAAAAAGTTTTTGCTCATGAAAAGGATGCAGAATTACCCACATGAAGCACATAATATCACACTTTGAAGATTAATTCAAAGTTTGTGATAAAGCAAGCAATAATTCCTACATATATTCTGAAGTACAGTCAAGAAGACTATATATTAAAGTATAATTACTCCTGCACTTTTAAACCACATGCAAATTTTACCCTTACAGCTATCCATAATGAAACACAATATTTCCCATAGTTCCAAGAGCAGACCTTACGGTATGAAGCATACATTACACTCCTCAAAAAAAAAAAAAAAAATTAAACAGCAGATGTTGCAAAACTAGTAGCTAACTATCTTTACACTAGGGAAACAGGAATGTTTCCCCCATCTCTGATGTGATGCAAGTAAAAGCTACTATTTACTGTTTAAAAGTGAAACACTTGGTAAAATATCTTCTAATTAGGAACTCGGACTGTCCCCTAAATACTCTTTTGTGCGGTCCTTTTAAACCTGAGTAAATTAATCCCATTGAAGCAAAGACCACACAGTGGCATCACTTGCTTAAAGCAACAGTGGAATTTATTATATGCAGCAACAGCACAGACATGAATGTCATACATAAATACCTATTCTTAAATAGATTCTCAACTTTGCACACCTATGCAATAAGCAATACTATTTTTTAACTGATAAATTCTTTAAGAGAAGTTTGTAAGAGGTAGGTCCTGTATGTTTTGTCCCAAAAAGTGGCTTACATGCTTACTACACAACTTTTATGAGGTATAGGCACCCTTATATTTTGAAAAGATAGGACAGTATATAGCAGTTACCTCATACACTTCAAATCCTTAAATATTTTCAATACTGTGGTCAGGTTGTTAAACCCTCAGCAGGTCTCCATGGGAGGCAAACAACTTCTTGGTTCCTAAAACATTCTCTACCCATGGAAAGTTACTTCTTCTTGAGTGCCACTACCGCTGAAGACCACAGATAGCTCCAGCCTTTAGCCTGTACTTCACTGATGTCCTACCTTTTCAGAGAGAGGTGCAAGTCGAAAGCAACAATTAGGTTCTCACACTCTCAACTGACAGCCGAAAAGTTACGATTGGAACACAAAACACAAAGAGAAAACTCACCAACTTCCAAGCCCTTATGTCTTAACAGTTTGTACTTAGGATGTACATTAAAACTGAAATAAGAACTAAACCTGGGGTACATCAGGAATACAGAATGCCATCAATAAACTGAAAACTCAAACAAAGAACTTGAAAGTAGAACAGATTGCAGGTAACCATCCGAGTCTTCCAGGTATTAATTCAACATATACTCTCAAGTTTGGCCTTCCAGGCAGGAATTTCTGGGGAACTGTTTTCACTTCTTATCGGAAAGAAGATTGATTTATTTTGAGTCTCCCCGATACATTTAAATTATCTCTGACCTCGAAGTATGAATGCTACAAATGAAGACGACCTTTCAGTTCAAACACAAAGACATGATGACAATATAACTATCCTTACTAATATCAGCCATATGACACAATGTCCCTCATCTGGAAATTTAACTGAAGACTAGACCAGGAGACTGATGCACTAACTGTGCAGTTCAACCACTAGAGGTTCAGCTTGTCATCAACTAGAATTAAATACAAAAATCTTGTGAAACAGCACTGGATTCATTGACCTAGGTTCAAAACATGTCCAGACCTCTTCTTCAGTGAAGACACTGGTAAAGTATCTTGATCCTATGCCTCAAGTTGGGTCACTAATAACAGATCGTTACATCCAGTAAGCACAATGCCTAGATTCAAGAGGGGATTTTAAAAAAAATGACAAGAAGTGAAGCATATGGAACACCTGGTATTTCACTCAACACAAAAGAGACAACTGCAGCTCCCTCATGTCCAAACAGCTGACGAACTTTTCAACTCCGCAGTTATATTCAGAGGGTTTTTTGTTTGTACGTTGGGGGGGGTGGGGGTGGTGTTTTGGGTTTTTATGTGAAGTATTATGAAGGAACAAGTTTCTTACTTGGTGCCAGTAGGGAGTTTCCAAATTTTTTAGATTTCAGTTTATACAACAAACATTTTTGGGTGAGAGTCTGAAAATAATTAAAGTTAGAATGCTGGGTTTACCTTTGTTTAAATGTAATGTCCAAAATTTATTCAGCATTACGACAGTGAGACTACTGTAAGAAATTACATTATATTAGCATAAGTAATGCAAAGAGAAATAGCCTTGAAATCCACAGAAAGTTTCAGTTATGCAACACTCTCCCCTTAAAGACACCTCAACATATTCTTCACGTTATGTATCACTTGCATTGGTATCGTACAAAACACGGTACAAGTCTATAATCCAAAGGCATTTATGATCTAGTTTAGACACGAATATATGTTATAATCCAAAATACCTTAGATTTTTCATCCAATATAGTATCACTAGAACAGGAGAATGTTAAGTGAACCATGGGTGAATAACTGCTAGGCTCTTCCAAGCCAGCTTGGATAACACGTGCAGGGAACGAAACCATCAGTTGGTACGAAATTCACGGCATGCACCCACTGGCATCAGCCTACCTGTTAATGCAGACTCCAGCAGTGGAACGGCTGGCCCTGGTGAACAGGGAGCTGCATGGTCAAGAGTGAAGTTACAGTGCATAGAAAGCAGTTTTTAGACATCTGTCAGAGTGGCAATGCTATGACTAACAGTAGGTGTAGAAGCTAACTGAGGGAATAGCGGTTAGAGACTGAAAGACCTACAGCAGACTCTAGGAATGCTCACCAGGCAAAGACCAGAGCTCACTGACGCAACTGCTTTGCACCATATTGCATACATTTGCCACTTCTGAACTCCTTGAAGACACGTGCAGCATATGCACATCAAAATAATTTCTTTGTGGCTAGTAGCAGAATTTATTTTTAGTTTTTATTTCATAAACTCCGGAGTAAAATTTTAGTATTCAACAAAAACTACATCAAGTCAATAGCTAGATGCCATCCAAAAAGGAGGAAGTTAATTTCCCTGCAATTAATTCCACCTTGGAATAATACATGTAACTAATTTCTGGACAGTGGTAAGTTGCATGTATTACGAGCCAGAATTTTACATGTAAGAAGTCTGTTCAATCACCGTAGTAAATTTTTGTTAATTTTTGGACAGAACAACTGTAAACATTTCCAAAGATAAATAAAATGGGGAAATGCAATCCAAACTATGCAGCTTCTAGGAAGTTGCCTCCAGTCAGCAGTAAGCAAGCCCAGTGTTACAGAACTCACTATATTATGAGATTTTGGGGTCAGAGGTCAAAAAAGAACACTCCCAACTGTGGAAAAGAAACATCCCCCCTTTATAAATTAAGAAACATTTAAATGGACAACACTGTTTCACAAATTCATTCCACAGTGTAGTGAGCCAGACACCCCACCTCACAAATAACTCCGCTCATCCTGTGTACTCAGCAAAACCACTGTTGACATGAAATGATCACCAGTCTCAAATTTTTGCTCTGTTAAGATTTGTTCACACCTTTTGGCAGAGCTATTTCAGCTGTGTGCAGACTCACTTGAAACACAGAGGTGACTACAAGTGCTCAGCACTCAGGACTTCTTAAACAAAACTGCTCTGGATGTCATTTCAGCTATTAACATGATCACATTTCTGTAGAAGTTAGATACAAGCTTTCCTGCTGATGACCAAAAGTGGACTAATACCATTCTCCTAAAGGAATAGGAACACAGAATATTGCACACTCCCCACATTGAAAAAAAATTTGCAGTTTCCACCTGCTGGCAGAAGACGGTAAATACTGACCTTATAGAGGAAGAAAGTGCAAAGAGTTACATTCTACCTTAAAACTCAAACTACTAGCATATAAGACTTTCAAAAACCAAATCAAAACAGCCCAGAAAACTGAAACATCACCAAATATTAACAGAATTCTTTGTAATTACAAAAAATATCCAGGAGGTCAAAAACTAATCAGCTGATGGTCTCTAACTTTTAGCATCAGCCTAGAGAGCCTATTTTCCCTTGTTATGATTATGAAACAGATTGCACAGTGTTCTGATGAGGAAATACAGAACCCAAACTAACAACTACCATTTCCCGTCATCACCATGCTGGGGGAAGGGAGGGGGGAGGAAGGGAGGATAAAAGGGGAAAGTGGGCAAGGGTGAATAACCACAGTGAAGACCAGTTAAAAACATATGAATGGAGATGTGAGTTTCAGAAAACGAAGAATTAAGAATAAAGAACGACTGACACACCTTCTGAAAGAATGGCTTCCTTCAAATAGAGTAGCACATCGGCAAATTTTCTGACATCATTCACCAGCTGCATGATATATTCTGGATCCGCAACAGGATTATCATAGCAGTCCGAGTTGGAGCTAATACTGCTCAACGAGCTGCTCTTGGTGCTGCGCCCCATTCCCCAATTTCCTGAATTAGAGATGGTGAAGAAGTTGGAGGTAGACAGTCGGGCTAATCCCAAACCACGCTTGTTACTTCCACCGTTCTGTCGCAACATCCCAGCAGCCGCCGTGCATATAGAGCTCTCGTAGTTAACACTCAGTGTCGCTTAATGTCCATTTGACAAGCCAAATACGGAACCCTTAAAAATTGGGGGGGGGGG
>Ga0065711_1027565_pt1 | contig 48048 bp, 25 predicted proteins | sample Hoacrofraction12_FD_59098 | JGI IMG/M metagenome (GOLD analysis project Ga0065711, IMG submission 59098) | Hoatzin crop microbial communities from Cojedes, Venezuela - Epithelial fraction 12 v2 (version 2) | ecosystem: Host-associated > Birds > Digestive system > Esophagus > Crop | place... | reverse complement strand
CCCCCCCCTTTTTTTTTTTTTTTTACTTTCTGGGCCTTTCTCCATACCCACACAATGTAAATAGTTGTTGTGTGCACTATCTGACTAAATTACAGCAGCATCGTGGAGCTCCCTAGGCATGAGCCCAGTCTGGGTCCTCAGTTTGATTCCAATTCCCATTTTATTCCCAACACTTCTCACTCCTGTCTCTTCCTGATGCCAGCAGTTACCATAGACCTTTAGGAAGAAAACTGCATGTATCTGCATCAGTAGAGTCATCTAGCTGATTGTTCATGGGGCTTTTTAAATCCCATTGTATCACTCTGGACCTTTGTAACTGAATTGGAATATAGATCGAAATTTCACAGAACCCCTTTTATATAATGCTGCCACTTTCTTGATTAGATTTTTCTGTTCATTCTCTAGGCATTTGTGTGCTGTTTTTTAAATTATTTAAGTAGTATTTATTAAAAAAAAGTATATGTACAACTGTGATTTATAAGAGGCAAGTATTCTCACTTCTAGAATTTAAGGAACAATTCTCAAAGCTTGTCTCAGACAGGAATAAGTCTTTCAGTTGAAGGATCATGTGAAAACAAATTGTTTGTCTGCTGTCCTGGACCCAAGGTTAATTACTGCAATGTAGAACAGACTGAGGAAAATGTTGCGCACAGGTCTTTTCAATTAACCCCTTGTCTAGAAAGGAAGCATTCTGCAATAAGCACTAGACCATCCAGTCATTTAAATAGCAGGCGTTTCATGGCAATGGAGCATTGGGAGGAAGCATTGTGAAATAATGTTCCAAGGAATGCCACAAATACATAGAGAAAACAGTGAAATTGAGGGTTAACCAAAATTCTGTAGTACAAGACAAATGGATAACAGAAAATAACACAGGCCAGATATTTATAGGACTGCCTTTGATTTTCTGTGTGCAGTTTTGCATACTCAAACACTATCCCCTGCATGTGATTGATTATCTGGGAGTGTATAAAGTCACCTGCCAGCAATAGCTGTCTAAAATGCATCTAGGAGTACCTTAGAGGAATACTCTCTCACACAGAGAGTAATTAAACTGAAGAACTAACTGGCACAGAAATTCATTTGAAGGCAAAAATTGGGGCAAATAAATGGATAACAGGCCTGTCAGGAGTTATAACTGATGGTGAAGGAAGACTTCAGAAGGAATACTAAACATCTCCATTCAAGAATTAAGCCTTCTCCTTCACAACTGGAAATGTGACATACAGGGCAGATGATCAGGCATCTATGACTTCTCAAGGTCTGAGCTCTGACTGCTGTTGGAGATGGGATGGGCAAAGGATTGTCACGTATCATCCAGTGTAATGACCCCTGTGAATAACTAGAGGTGGTTCTCACCCACTTGGAAAGCAGGCTATTTATCAAGGCTTGTCTATAAGCAATAGTCTTTCACTTTTTCCCTATCTTGTGAGGAGATGACATTTTCTGTACTTTTATAGCTACGGAGTATAAACTCTTCTCATTTTGCAGCATTGTACAAGCACAGACTGAAAATAAGAATAACAGCCTTAGTTGCCTGCAGCGGAGGATATAAGGGAGAAGGAGTTATTATCTGTTTTTGTCAGAGTGACTCAATCGGCAACAATATTGCTTCCAAACTGGTAGTTCTTGGGTTACTATACTGTATCACAGATGATGCTGAGATGTGGAACTGGGGATTGTTTTTGAGAAGAAAATGAGAAAAAGGAAGAGAGGCGTTAACTGATGATGAAAAATGTTTATGATTCCCTCAGTAGGCAGCACATGTCATCTTCCTTAATAAGTCCAAACTTGGTGTTCCAGATATGCAGTCTTCTTCACTTGTAATTGTAGTCTTTTACTTCGAAACCTCCCTCTTTTACACAACTCGTATTCTTCCTTCCTTCATTCAGTTCGATACTGAAGTTCAGAAAGTAGTGTAGATTTTAAAGCGTAGGTCTTAAGCTAGGCTTTTAGACCTTTGCAAGCTGAAGCAACTGGGCAAATTTTAAAACATACTGCTGGTAAATTTGTATTAGGTGAGTGCTTTGAAATCCTGAAAATTAGACAGTGTAGGTAGAAACCTTCATGTTGGTCTAAAAGTCAGGTTTTGTCAGTCCTTCATGGATTTGTTTTTTTTCAACTACTTGACTTTTGGTTATTAACTTATTTTGGCGCATATACTGTAGAGAAAGAATAAGCAGCCTCTTGAAATTTGAAAAATGTTGATATGCCAGTCTAATTTTGAAGCTTTGCATTGCCAAAACTCTGTATATAAACCCCAGCAATCTTCTTTCAAAATTTCACACTTCTTACATAATTATTTTGGCAGCACCAAGCACTTGCATATTGGAATGTTATGAATGGCGAATCTTAATCCCAAATATGCCACCTTTAGGATCTGAAAGTCCAGGTTTATTCTTGATGCCTATCCGTCAATTTACCAGGTGAACTGTGCAGCCTGCTGTAGGTGACCCTGCTTTGGCAGGGGGGTTGGACTAGATGACCCACAGAGGTCCCTTCCAACCCCTACTATTCTGTGATTCTGTGAATTGTACATGCCTTATGAAGCACAAGGAGGAATGTGTAGCAACTGGTTTCAGTCATGCAAAGTCTAGTCCAGAAGAGACAACCATGTTCATGAGAGCAGCACCAGTGAGGTCTACACTGATTGGAACCACAGTGCATATCACCACCCACAAGCAAAAATCAGGAGATGAGTTGCTAAACCCCTTTAAGACTTAAGATTTTACCTTCAGCCTTGGAATATTACTATTTTTTCCAGACTGACAGCCAAACAAATGCTAAGGATAAGCTTGCTGAGGTGAGTTCAGAGCTGTACCTGCTGAGCTGCCTAGCACAGCCCCAGCCATAAGCCGGGCAGCTGTTGTGTGTCTCTGCTCCTTTATAGAAAACAAATGTCTTGTGAAGAGACCTGAGATTCAACAAGCGACACATGTGACATATTGCCCACACTCCTCCCAGATACCACATGTTTTTTTCTCTTCTGTTCTCACAGCATTCCTTATGGGCTAGTGGTGCCTACAGACTTTATCCCAGGGGAAAAAAATCTTTTTTTTTTTTTTTTCCAGAGTAGCAAGAGTCAATCTAGAACCATTTCTTTCCCATTTCTTTCATTAATTTACAACCAAGCAAGGCAGGTCTTAGATTCACCCTCTATGGATAAGCACATCTGGACAGCTCCTGTGCCAGCAGAAGTGCAGTGGGAAAGTGCTCATCATGGTCCTTCTTCATGTGTAGGGTGTTGCACCAAAGTGTGATGAGCTGCAAACAGCGCGCGGCCTGTGCTTCCTGATGTCTTATTGACTAGCAGCTTTTCTTAAACTTTCCTTTGTTTTTTCTTTTTGGAGTGAACACAGCACATTAGATGTTGAGGCAGTGATTTTGTTCATTATCTTGGAGTTTTGTCTGGTTGGGCCTGCTGCTTGGAGTGGTTTGGTTCTAACCAAAATCTGTGATAGTAACCAACTAAAGCACGATAGCTGTAAGCTTCCCAAGGTCAAGGAAAATTATATTAGGCCAGGTTATTCCACAACTTTTTAAACAAGCTATTTCTTTGTCTTGTTGAGACATCAGATATAATTTCAACTGAAAACCCTTCAGGGTAAGGAAGATCATGACATATGTCTGCTGTTGCTGCTATAATGCCTTTTCAGTAACCACTGGGTTCTTAGAGCTATTTCCGTACAAATGATAATAGTAATTAAACAATAGATATTTTTGGTCTTGCTCTCTCAGAAAAACTTCTATGGCAGTGCCCAAGAATATATTTCAGGTTTCCTCTGAAAAATGTATGTATATTGCAAGGCAGCTGGTGTAGAAGATGAGCCTGATTTCTCCACTGAAAAAATTAATATTAATACAAGAAATGTTCATTTTCATCTTTGAAAACCTTGAAGATCTGGAGCAGGCAGTTTTTTCATATTTATAAATTTTGTTATGAAAAAATCAGAATATTTTCAGAGAAAACTCTCATTATTTTCCTGGGGAAAAAAATCATTCTGCTGAAAAGCAATTACCTATTGGGGAAAGAAAACCAGTTTGATGGGAAATTGACCACCTATCAAAAATTGATCAGCTTTGCCAGACTGGCTGAGAGAAAGAATTAGCTAGAGGAAGATAGGAAGCAGGAAAAGAAGGGACATAGAGGCAAAGGAGAGATGCTTATCAACACATTTCATTCCTTATCAGACTCAGTGCTCTGCAGCCACTTTACCTAAATAAGGATCAATTTAGTTACAGTCCCTTTCCTTCTCTTTGGGTGACTAAAGTTTTGCTGTAAGTTGACTGCAGTGAGACCTCAGCACCTCTACTCTGCTACAGATTGGCATGTATTTTCTCCACTGTGTTAGAGCCATGAGAAAACACTGAAGTGAGTCACAGTCGATGGGGTTTGTTGCCTTTATTTTTTAACTTCACCTGTCTTAAAATGTAGGGTAGCAAATGTTCAATTTGATTGACTTTCTTGGAAGGTTCTGCTTAGCTCAGTCATTTCTTTCAAGCCATTAAGTATAGTTGTCATGTATACTTGCCACTAAACAAGGCCTCAGCTGCCAATCCCCAGCTAATTTATGGTACAGAAATTTCTTGTTCCAAGGCACATATTTCTTTGAAAGAAATGATTTGTATTACACGCTCTTCTGATTTCTCTCCTTGTTGCTTATATTTGCCTCATGATTTTTATTTGTTTTTATATCCAGTGAGGCAAAATAGGCCTTGCCTTGGTGGAAAAAGGTCAACAGACTTCCAAGCAATGTGATGTAGAAAATAACGTTGCATTGTTCAGGCACTGAGAAAATGGTCTGTTTGCTGATGGGACCAGGCCTTGGCAGTTCTGGATGGCAGCCCTCCTGAGACACACAGAAGTGGGAAACCCTTCCCTAGTGCAAAACGCGGAAGAAATCAAATGTTGCTTGACCTCTGGGGACAAAACACATGGGCAGAAGTAGCCAGCAGGAAACATGTCATGTTCTTGTTTCTCCCCTTTAAGAGTTTAGGGGTTTTGCAGGGAAAAGTCCACTCCTCCTGCCTGAGTTGCCATCCCTCTGCCCCTTCTCCACCAGCACCCTCCTGCCAGGAGTGCCTAAATATGTCCGCAAATCTGTAAAGAGCCCAAGAGCTCCCATTTGGGCAGATTGATTTCTGACTTTGCCAAGCACACAAGTCAGAGGCAAACCTAATTAATGTCACTGTGCTGCAGACTCTTCCCTAATGAATCCCCCTCCTCTTCAAATTAACCTTAAATGAAGCGAGTAACATATTTTGCAGATGGATCGTTAGCAGTGCTGTCTGGCACGTAGGAGTCTGATACTGTATTTCCTTGCCGTTTCAACTGGAATTACCCAAAGCTGTAGCACAGAATGAAAAATTAAGCCATTTGCACCAGCAGCTTCTCCATATCACAGCCAGTAGTTGAACCAGAGCCATTGCTGTTGTTTTGTTTCATGGTCGTGTCACTGAAACATCTCCTGCTCACTTTGCACTTGCATGTTTAATAAAAGCTGTGGTTCTTGCACAGCAAAGGAGTGGCAGAGAGACTTCAACAGGTTTTAGCATTAACTCCACATTTTCTTCTTTTCTGACTGGTTAGGACAAATCATTGCAGCATGTGGAGGTAATATTTTGGTCAGCCTTTATGGAGCTATCTTGAATGCCAAGAAGCATGAAATCTCACCAGCTTGGATTTGAGCATGCTATTTCTGGCTAAAGAAATACCCCATGCTCCTCCTGTATTTATATATTAAGAACCGAATTTTATTTCTGGCAGGCATAGTTCCTCAGAACATGTTGTGGCAGGGACCTGTTGATGCTTTGAGTGTTGTGAAGAAGTAAAGAGCTGTTCAGAGCTGGCAAGAGGCTTTCAAAAGCGCTCAGGTGCTGTTTAGAGATCCAAATACCGTGGCTAGATTCGGGATAGCTCTTTCCTCTTGGCATCAGTGGAGAATCCTCCACCTTGAGAAGACTGGCAAGCGTTGAGGACTCTTGAAGCTCTGACTGCTGTGACCACTGAGTAGAGATGTAAGCACATGTAAGACAACAGGTCCTGAGCCAAGGCAGAAGGTGGGCACGCATCACACTAGAAATTGTTTAGAACAGTCTACCTTGGTATTGCTGGTGCTAGTTAACAGGGTTTTTAAAAGTTGCTTTTCAGCCTACCTTTTGGTTTTAACAGTGAAAGGCAAAGCGCTACACAAGTAGACGAATATAAGGACTTTCTGTTCCTTGTGCTGCTACTGCCCAAATTCTGCTTGTGTTCTTTGCATCATCCGAAGTTACTTGTTTAAAAACAACAGCAAATAACAAAAACTGCACCCGGGAGAAAACGGAAACCAATCCCAGGAAAAAAGAAGTGCTTTTATCAATCTATTAAGAAAGAGAAAAGGGTATTTTTTTAAATAATACAGTAAAACACCAAAAAAAGTCTCCTTTGTCCCTAAATGAGGTAGTGAACATTGCCAACAGGAATGTGTGTGTTCAGAAAAGTGGGCTGTGTTTTCTTGTCTGGAAACAAAAACTGGTGTTTGGAGGCAGGAACATGGAGTGGGTGGTAAGTCTGAACTGGGAGTAGGATGACAAACTGATATGTCACAAAACTAAATCACAGGTATCCTTGCAGGGAAGAAAAGGAGTGCAGGGAGGAGAGAAAACTAACACGCCTGAAAGGCAAATAGCATGATAGGGAAAGGCAGGAAGACACATTGACACTTGCAGATGCATTTCTGCCCAGGAGCTGCACTAGTCTCTTTAAAATGTCAAAAGCAGGTGTTTCCTTTTGAAATGCAAGCTAATGTGGGTATTCAGCACAATCTCTCCCAGGTGCTAGAACAGTATGGGGTTTGGTCTTTCAGAGGTAATTATTGCTGAATTATTGCCAGATAGAAGATCTGTGTTTAAAAGAGGAAGGACAGATACATTGAAAGCATCAGGATGAAATTTTCTGCTTCAACTAGCACTTATTAAAGTCTTAAGTAATTTTTATTCATTTATTTTTTTAATCAGTACTGCAGACAAAAATGTGGTCACCAAATACAGATCTTCCAAATATGGCTATCAATAAGCATACACGTAAGGGATGTGCAAACCCACACTTTTAAAAGGAAATCAGAATGAACCTATGAAGAACATTGTCTTCATAGATGAAAAAGACCTGTTCTCTTCTGAGCTAGATGTAAGAGAGTTCAAGTCCTTTATTGGAAAAGAGGATGGAGATTGGTTTTGGTTGCCAATCCATGCACAATATGTAATCTCATTTATGCTCCAAACATCAGAATTAGTTAATTTCAAGATATGTAAATCATTTCTAAGTAGAGAATTAGTTAATTTCAAGATATGTAAATCATTTCTAAGTAGAAAGGAGTCAGACCCCTAAAATTGTTGCAGCATCTTCTTTATCCCCATGCATGCTGTAAGTCTGATTAGAAAATGCTGCCAGCTCAGAACAGTACACATCTTGTGTGTAAGTGCCACTTTGAACTTCTTTTCCTCCAGTGAAGATGACTTACTACAGAGCAGAAAAATGAAGAATTAGCTTGTGGGTATTGCTCATTAGAGATGCCCTAATAAAACAGAAAGGTTTTGAGAAGTAATTAAGCTAGACCCGTTCGGAAAGGGAAGTCTAAAACTCCTCCAGAAGGAAGGAAAGGTGAGAGATTTTTTTTCCTTTTTTTTTGGTCATTTGCTACTGTGGTTTACATTTATTGGAACCTTATTATTTTTGACTTTTGGAGCCTGTACAGATTTGATTTGACCTTCTAGTTAGGTGAAAGTCCCATCTATGTTAATGTGAGGAAAGATCTTCTGTCTGTGGGAAAGCCAAAATTGTTCTTGTGCTGCTGTTAACAGCAAAAGACTCTCTGAGGGAGATTAATTTAGTTCTGAGAAGCAAAGAAAATTACAGAATATACGGATGATTTTAGGCGTTTTATCTGTTCTGCTGATAAGATTAAAAAATTACTGTATGCAATCAGCTGTTTTAAGTATTGAGACTTCTGTTTCAGAACCTGCTCAGCTCCTTTATGAATAACTCCCAGCTTCCACATTTTTACCTAATACATTTCAAAGTCTTTCTAACGTCTGACAGGTTTAAGAAGGTACTGTGAATAGGCACCATAGAAATTTACAGATATTACCCAGATGGATGAATTACTTCTACAATTGGAAGCAAAAGAATCTCTAAGAATGGGCAAAATTCCATACTCAAAATTAACTAACTTAATTGAACTGAGCCTTAGTAATTATTACCATTAAGCCAAGTGCTTGCAGGAAATGCTATGTTGTATAAAGTTAAAAATTATTACTGTACTTACAGTTATTCATACATGTGAATATGGTCCTCTCAGCACAGATGGATATAGAGATATTTGTATCTGTGCCAAATTAGACAAAGTGGCATTTACACTGATGAAAGATAAGTTCCAGCTACACTGATTTTGTCAGATTTAAAATCCACTTACTCTACCCTGTGCACTGAGATTAAAATGGGAGTTGCAATTATGTGCCTGTGTTTTAATAACTGGAAAATATACGCTGGAACAGATTGTTGTTTAACAGAGAAGGGGAGCATATACCAAAGAGAGTCCTTCACTGTTTAAATTAAGGTTCTTTAAAAAGCAGGGTGGGATTGCTGAGGGTTAATGTGACTGCCCTGCAAACTCTTGTGCAGATAGGATGATTCGGTAATATTCTCAACTTTGGCACACTTCTGTTAGATCTATGTGTAGGTGTAACTAGAGAGCTACACATAATATTTTTGAGCTATTTTTCAAAGCGGATTTGGTTTAGGTTCTTTATTTGCTTTTTTGTTTAACTCCCTACAGTTTCAAGGATGATCTAGTCCCTTAATTCCCTGTCTGATTCGGACCTGTAGTTATCTGGTCGCACGCATCAGTGGAGACCTTGGACTGTAAGGATGCTACTTGCTGGATGTCACTGCGCTACACCAGAGGTATCATAGCAACTGTCAGAAAGTCCAACAGCCATGTTGCAGGAACTGTGATTTCCAGATGCAACGCGTAGTTTTAATTATCAGTGTAGTTGCATATAGAGCTTGGGCTTCTTGGGTGACCCATAAGCTGGTTGCTGCTGCGGTCACGCCATTAGCGGAGTTCATGCTGGTCATCTTTTAAAGTAATCTCAGGTATGTCTGTTTAATCTGCAGTCATAGCAGTTGCTGCAGTGCAGACGCACACTTAGCCCAAAGCTATAGAGAGCTTTTCTTTGAAAATAATTACCAAAAAAAAAAAACAAACCTCTAAAATGCAATGATCTAGCAGCAAGTGTCATTCCACAAGAGCACCAGAAATCCACAGTGCCACTGTATGACACTAAGCAACAATAAAGTCCTTAGTGCAGTCTTACAAACGGAGCGACATCTGGAAACCAAGACACCTATTCTTCCTAACTCTGTTAATGTTTTGTTTGACTTTGGACAGTTCACTACATGTCTGTTACTGTAGGTTGCTGTCTCTAACTAAAAATAATATATAAAGTAATATTTATATCTGATACAGATTTCAAGGCCAAATTAAGCATTTTAAAGCTATACATAATCTTCCAAAGAATGTAATATAGCTCTCATTGTTGTTACATCTCTGGTTGTGATTAACACTTGATTAGCATTACTCCTGTTCAACCTCATTTAAGTTTTCATCTATTTTACTCTGACCATTATTTTTGATATTATCCTAACATTAGACAAATGATTTCTTAATAGCTTTAATAAGGAAATTCTTACCTTTCTTGTACATTCACACTATTCGTATAACCAGCTCTCAGCACAAGTTAAACTATTCTCCTACCCACAAGAGAACAGACCAAATATTCCACACAATTCAGATTTACTTCATAATCACAAATAGTTTAGCTTATGAATATTTCATACTGCCTCACTTTCACCAAGAATATAGTCATGCTGAATGTCTGTATCATCAGATATGCAGTGAACAATGGAAAACATATGTTCTATGTAGTTTTTCTTAACAATTTGCTGAAGTGGGAACACCTGGCGTGGTTAGAAATAGGATGCAGCAGAGGAATTGTTTCCCTTTGTTCTTTGCACTCTTGAAATTTTAAGTTGCATCCCAACTATAGTAATGTTTTTAAGTTTGGGAAAATATATTTTAAAAGGGGTTTAAAGTTTTATTTTTTAATTAATGAAAATATATTCATTTCCACTTCTGGTAAAAACACACTTTACATTCCTCAAACAGCTATGTGGGTAGAATTCAGAAATGAAAACAAAAGCAGTATCTTGGTTTCCCAATATTTTGCTACATTTCAAATCTTCTTAGTTGCTATTCATATTGCCTAAATCATGGATGAGATAGCGGCAGTGCATTGAAAGCAGTACTCCATTAACTGATAGATGGGAAATGCTGCCTATAGTTCTTGTGGTAGCACAGGGCTGTGCATCGATATTGCATGTGACACAGGCTCCCTGTTTTCATGCAAATAGAAATGGATCCACTTCTAATGGCACCAACAATCTCAATTTTTAGCAGTAAATTAAACATAAATAAAAAAAGCTCAACCAGTTCTATGAAGGGACTTGCTACCTATGCAATGCAGTCAGCAAGTTACAAGAATTGTTCAGGAGTCACAGTCAGAATAAATGTTTAGGCTTCTCCTGTAGCTGTTTCAAAGGTGCTAAAGCAGTATGTTTGTGTTTCTGCTCGTGCTTGGTAATGACAAAAGGCTTTGTTGCAGCAAATTGTGTATGTGTTCTTAAATCCCAGTGGTATCAGTAAGATACAGCATGCGAATGGAAGTTATTCAGACAATTGGTGAACGAGGACCAAAATTAATAATTTGCTAAAATAAAAAAACCCTAAATGTTTAGAGCAGATTTTAGTTAGGGAGTGTAGGTGGTAAATTGTCAGACCAGTCTAGCTTTGTGAGAAATAGTTAACAAAACCATGGTCAAGTACAATAGCTAGTAAGAAATCCATTATCAGGTTTAATAGCTCAAGTGTGTGTGACCTCCAATGGTATCATGCTGCTGGAATCTGAAGTGTTAGTGCTACAAGCCGAAAATCTGTTGCTCCGGGGAGAATATTTGTGTGTGTGTGTGTGTGTGTGTTATAAAATAATGGTAAAATGTAAGCATAATGTGTACTTTGGGTTAATAATTCTGAGTGCTCTGAAGATACGGGGGAAGAACTTGAAGAAAACACACCTAAATATTAATTGTTAAAAAATAGTCTCAGCCAGTAGTACTATTCTTAAAGTCAAACCGTGGAAACACTGAGTATAATCCCTCAATGTACTTTTTCTAAAGATGGGTAATTGGAAAGGGTTGATTTGCAGAATGGTTTTGGTCTAGTGCATTGCATCTTGGTTGTTTAAGAACATGGTAATGCAGAAAAGGGACTTGGTAGCCAGATCGCGTAAAACTAAACGACCATGCTGAAGACCCAGCCTAGATTGACATAGCCCAGCATAAGAATACTGTCCTCTCCTGATTCCCATCAGACCTTCAGTTTTCTTTTTAGGCTTGGTGTTTTTTTTTCTCAAGAGCTTTATTAAATGACATTGCAGAAAAAGATGAGGAGCCATCCCAACCTTTAATCATCAGGCCTGTCCTGGTGCCAATGCTACCTTCCCAGCAGAATCTGGAAACTGCCAACTTGGGCAGCACTACTCTGCCCTGAGCGCTCTCAAACAAACTAATCATTGAATTAACAAATGAACAGATTCACCCACACTTCCTTGCCATTGGTAAAGCCATTCTGAATCTGCTTACTTGATGTTTTACTTTCAGAGATTTTCTTTATTTGATGAGTGCTCTCTATCCAGGAAACCTTTAGTTGGCAGTGACTAACTCAGAGCAGATGAGGAAAGACAGTATTCCAGCAAAAAAGATGGGAACAAGTAATTTGATATTCATTGTAGAAACCAGTAGTATTACTATGGCTAGTCATGGCACATCTTGAGGTACAATCAAATACAACGTATTGCTCATGCTTTCTGTAGCCAGCAGCACTCTTGGCATCTCTTAAACAGCATTTCTGGCACTAAGCAGTGCCAGAAGGTTACGGATGGTTAAATACCTTTCATGAACAGAGTAATCTTCTAGGATAATGACAATAACGAACTGATTTCAATGTAGAGCAAATTCAATAAAACTGATTAAATACAGATTGCCAGACTGTTTTCTGGTTTACAACTGGGCAATGCTTTAACAGTGCCAAATGTATTTTATTTTCCCCTGTTACAAAATGACATGAAATCTACCGCTAATTTTGTTAAGAAGAAAAGTGCTCCAAATAAAAAATAGTGCGGTTTTCCTCAAGCTGTTTCTGCCTTATAACCTCAGGAAAGTATTTTCATGAAGTGAAAAGTATATTGGTAGCGTGTGGTTAAAAACTCTCTTTTTTTGCTTCTTTGTTTTTTGTCTTGGGGAGGAGAAACAGTGCAAACTACAATCAGTACTTTGTTTTTATGAGTAAACTATGGTAAGTAGATTTATAGCACGCTTAGACTGGTTGGCAGCATGTGTGATTGTTCCTTCATAAAAGACAGGCATGAAGCATAGCTAGACAGGGCGGGCAGGAATATTTTTTTTCTGTGCATAACTGCAAAGTTTAGCCCAAACTACCCATCCAGGTTCTCCAGATTCTTGCGTGTGTGTGTGTGTGTGTGTTCAGGGATGTTTGATTCTGGGTTTTATTTGGAAGCAAGAAGAATAATTTTTCCTGCCATAATTCTTTGTTTCCTCTTGGCTTTCCCTTTCCTTCATCATAAATGTCTTTCACTCTCATGTATTGGTGAGAATCTGAGGTAGTAAATGTGTTTAACTGGAGTAACTCTACATTTACCAGTTTGTTTTTATCAATATGATACCATGCAATAGAAGATATTACTAGGGTAAACTACAGGTTCAGAAGATAAAGAAATTATATTCTCAGCAAATAGAATCAAAATCTTCAGTAATCAATTGAAAAAAATGAAAAGAAGCCCTTATTTTGTCCAAAGCAAAAACACCAACAAGCTTCTGCTTCTGTCCTGCTCTCACCCATACCTTAATATATTGCACCATTTCCTTGCTACTTACTACAGGAATAGGCTGAAAGACCTTAGGTGTGTAAGTCCCAACTTGTAAGCGAGATTTGTTAAATTGGTGATTTGAATATGAAATTCCATCTCCGTTTTAATGCCATTGGCACCAGTGAAATTTAATTAAATTTTTCTTCATTGGATTTTTATAAAGGACAAGTTTTGCTCCCAAGTTTTACTGAAGTAAAAGACAACATCAGAAAGGCTTCAAAGACCATGATGAACAGACAGACTGAAGAGAAAAACAAACTCTGAAGAGTTCAATAAAATGATCAGATAGAGAAAAACAGTCAGGGAAGCAATTAATAATAATTACAACATTATTTAATTATCAATTTTTATCATTAAATGTCATCATCCACCTCATATCTTTAATTAAAACTCAATTTTGCTTTTCTCTTTTACACGCTCATACACATGCAGTAATCAGCATAAGAAACTTATTGTGACTTGCTTTATCTCATAAGGGTGTTGCATTGTTTTGTATTCGAACGTTTAAGTAGTATCTTTTAAAGAATTCAAACTTGTTAGATACTTATATCTTCCCTTTTACCTCTCAACATATACCATAGGAGCGTCGCTCTTTATAACTAAATTGCAGAAGTGTTGTATAAACCAACAGTAACACAAGAAGTTAGCTGAGCATGCATGCAGTGTTTGACCCAAGTAAAGCCAAATTTTCTTCGTCTGCTTATTCTGTTCTGCAGCTAATGCATAGATTCCTCACCCTTTTCTCGAGGCTTTGGTGCAGAAAAGGAAGGAACTATGTTAAAATGCAAATACTTCTGAAACGAAACCATGGATTCTCTTTTTTGTTCTGTGTGGGTGAAGTGTGATGTAGTGAGACTCAAATATGCCTTTGCTCTTTCATTGTTCCAGAAGTCTTGGTACTGTTTATCACTTCAAAAAAAGAGAAATTTGAGGAGACTAGCGAGTCCCTTGCCAAAATGACATTTCATTGTTAAAAGGAACAGCAGAAAAGCTGGCTCTAGGAAGATTTTACAATCTGTTTGATATAATGGAGGGTATTATTTTCTTTTGCTACTGAAGTATGCAACAAGAAACATTTTTAGAGTAAGAATGTCACCAAAATTCTTAAGAGATTATAGGGTGCATTTTTCCTTTTTTTTTCTTTCTTTCTTCTTTAAACAATGACGCTGCCTCTTGAGAAAAATCTTACTAAAATAGTTAAGGAGAAACTTCATGCATTCTATTTCTTTTTTTCTCTCTGTGGAGAAGGAAGGAAACACCCTTCCATGCACCCACAGAGCTGATGTGACCAGAGCTGTGAGATCAGATAACAGTCCATGACTAATTTTTCATACATGTTTACTGTTTAATTTAGCTTTGCAGAATCTGAATCTGTATAACAAATTCTGGCAAGGACAGAGCTTGGCCCAGTGCTTAGTGTAGTCACCACCCAGGGCTTTTGTCTTCAGGAGGTGACAGTGTGGAGGTATTACCCACTGGTGATGTGACAGGGAAGCAGAAAAGCCCATTCCTCTCCTGGTGCAGCTAAGGGGCAGGGAAGCCGGAGACTGTCCTGTGTCTACAATTTGACCCTTTATAGGACCAGAAATTCTAATCAGTAGCATGAGAGACAGGAGGCTGAGCCCAACCTGCTGCTCCAGGGCCTGCAGGACATAAGAGTGACAGGGGGGGAGGGGGGCGAAGCCGAAAATAAATTTCCCTTCTTTGTCCAGAGATTGCTGTAAGTATTGTATGTGGTGTTGAGTACTCAATCAAAGCTGAAATCTTTGTGCCAGGACTCAAAGATCTAAGTGGTCTGAGGAAATAACACGATTTCCTCAAGTATGTGGAGGTGTTTGCACTCAGTGGAAGAAAACCAAGACAATCCTCTGGTAGTGCTAAACTAATCTGGGGAAGAGAGAAAAAAAGATACTATTTTGAAAATAGTTTTCTCTCTCTCTTTTTTTTTTAATTTATTTTTAAGATGTGTTTAGAATTTATGTAGAATTTAGGGCTTATTTAAGACTCTGTTTTGCATACTTGTGTCCAAGGGACATTTCCTCAACATTAATGGCAGTGAGCTTCTGGTTTTCAACAGCAAAACTAAAATCAGTGGCACTTAAGTTTAGACACCTGTTTAAGTACTTGCAGGACAGAGTTATTAGGTATATATGGGTTATGGCCATATAAACAAATATACTTTTTCTTTATTGCTCGCGTAACACAGTATTTTATTGCCTTATATGTTTTCTTCTGCCAACACAAGAGAGCAATGTGTAAAGCTAAGCTGTTATTTGAGAGGTTAAATAACAAAGAGCAAAATATTAACCAAGTAATAACTTCACTCAGATAGTGAAGAGCCTGCCATTCTTCACTCCAGTCCTTTCAAAAGTTGCTATTTGATGGTTCAGCAGTAAAAACAACACTAGTTCTCAGGTTTTGTTGTTTAGCTGTGCTTTTTGAAGTGACTGATTTGTACCCTTGCCTGATGTGGAAAAAAAAGAGTTATTCTTTACATTTTTTGTGATGTTCAGACAAGCGTCAAGGGGAAATTCAGTGCACTCACAATCTGAGCAAGCACATGGGAATGTAAAGGTATTGTGTCACAGCAAAGGTCAAAATCCCCTTGTTTGTGGGGCTGCGAAGAAAAAATTACAAATAGGCTTGTGGTAAAAGGAAGGTAAGTGAAGATCACCGCAGCACGAGTAAAGAAAAAATAAATCTTTTTTTTTAGAATAAACTTTGTACATGGATGGGGTCCTGACCTCTGAAATCTGCACTAACCCATTTGGGAAGCAGATTTTAATGCCATGAGTATCTTAGGATTTGGCAACATCTGTCAGTTTGAGCTCTGATGGAAAGAGTATTTATTCTTTCATTTTTCTATCTGTTATTAATAGCACTTTGTCTCACAAAGTTTTGTTTTAGAAACTGTGCATTAGTTTTACTTAAAATTAAATATGATGTTTATCTGGTACGGTACATATACATGCCTACATGTATGTATCTCCACATATAACGGCAGAACTGGCTGTCAGCTGAAGAAGAATCTGATCTGCTTTTATACTGCTGCTTTCCAGGGCTGGGAAGCAGTGAAACCGTGAGGAAAACTGTCAGTTTGTTTGCAGCTCTGAGAGTTTCTGGGCACAACATTGCCTTGGCATCTAGTTCAGAAATCTGCCAGGGAAATCATAGCTGGTGCAGCCGTAGCCGCAGAGGGACGACTGCAGTAACCATGGTGCCCATGGTGGGGGGGGAGATGATATAAAGAATAAAGAAAAAAACAGGGCAGTAAAGTTCCTTTGAAATGCCACTCCCCCAGCCTTACGTGGAGGTAAGAGAACAAATTGCATGGAGGTGACCTCTGGGTGCTTCTAGCCCCAGCTACAACTGATTGCAATCAAATGGAGCAACAAGAGAAGATAACCCAGTACAGCTCTGTTATACTTTGAATTTTGTTCCTCCTTGCACGCTCAGGGGTTACACGGATTAGTCTGGTGTCCCTTACGAGCCCCCAGAGGAGAGGTAGCTGGTAGGAATGAGACTCAGCACTTCGATGCACCCGCTGCCCACAGCCACCAAGCTCTCCTGCTGCCGGCACGCCCGCCAGCCTCCCATGCAGCAGCCTGGCTCCCCCCCTCACGTGGCTGTTCAGACAGGCTCTGAAGGACGGTGCTTTGAGAAGCCAAAGTGATGGATGCCTGTGCCTTATCAAATAATCCTGATTTAGTTATTTCTCTAATGAAATATCATACGGAGCAATAAAATCTAGGCTCTGAGCTATAATGGCATAGTTGAATTACAAATCACTTCTAAGGATTAATAGCTTTGAATTAAAGACAAACAAGTAAACCTCGAAGTAAAGCTAAAGCTCTCCAGAGGCAATCACACCGTGCTCAGTAACAAAGGTCCGCATTTCTACCCAGTAAATGCGGTTGCTTCATAGTTTGCACAGGGCACATTCAGTCTGTGGCATTTAGGCTGTTACCAGGGCTGAAGAACAGACACTTGTTTGCAAAGAAAGGGCGTGTGTTTTCAGAGATAAAGTAACTCTGCTCATGGGATGTCCTTGTTGCTTAACTGAAACCTTGGGGTGGTTCTGTTTTCAAAGTAGGGGTTCAGCCTGGATCAACACATTCAACTGCGGTTTATCTGAACCGGCGAGCCTACACAAATTGGCTGTTGTAAACTTTTCAGAACCTGTGTTTTCAAAAGATTTCTGGCATGCTTGACCAGAAGTAGTCCTCATAACGGTGTTTTCATCAATGCCAAGTGTTCTCCCTTTCAAAGCATGAAAAGATATGGACAGCTTGAGACTATCAATGATGGCTAAGTCGTTGGAGTTTTTTGGCATTTCTTTTCCTCCCCATAAGAGCCATATTTTGTTTTGATTTTGAATTCTGTCCCAAATAAGCAGTATTCATACTACCGCAGGTTGATTCAAAAGTATTTTATATGTTGCATTATCATATTCTAACAATTTAAGCTGGATTCTGGAAGCTTTTATACATTTTTTCTGATGAATAGGCTATCCGAAATCACTTTTATTCAGACTGGAAGTCAGACTGTACATAAATAGATGAGTAGCAGCTGAGAAAAACAAAGAAATTTGAGATCTGTTCTATACCCACTTCACATTTGAAATCCTGGCCTTGGTGAAGTCAACGGCAATAATGTTCACTGAATTCACTGAAATCAGGATTTTGCAGGCTTCCTCAGTAGGATTGCCCCGGGCCTGTGTATATTAAAAGGAAAGTTTTCACCTGCTAATGATTTGGGGAGAAATCTGAGCCCGAGCACACACTGAAAATGATGTTAGGGGAGCTGCCTACTTAAAATAGCCCCTGTATTCTTCTGATAAAAATTCTCTTTTGGACGGTAGCTTAGCACCTACCAAAAAGGAAAACAAAAATCACCTTGCAGAGATTTCTGAGGTTTCTTCTGACAAGACGCTGTATTTGTGTGTCTTTTAGGGACAGCGAAGAATTATTCATCCAAATTATTTGTGGTTTTTCTCCACTTGCTCTGTGTGAGCATCTTTAATGAAGATGCAAGAAAATAAACTGGTTCATACAAGAGTTTCTGGATCCATCCTAGAGCTTTCACTGGCAAAGCAGCCAGAAAATTGGCAGAAGCAGCTCCACGAGGATTTTATCTAAATTCTGGCAATCCCTGGCTGCTAAATTTCCTGCCTCATGGAGGTGCTATTTAAAGCAGCTTGGAAGCAGAGGGCTCTTTCCAGCAGCGTCCTGGTTCTCTGCCAGGCACAGCTCGGCTGAATCGGTGATTCTGGCACACGGCTTAAATAACTGTAAGGAAATTAGCTGGGGCGTTTTAATGGGAAGCTTTTTCCCTTTTACTAGAGAAAGGAAACTCTGCATCCCATAGCGGTGAAGGATTTGAAGTATGGAGTTTCTGGAGTTCCTCTTCCCTGTTTCCTTTCTCCATACATCTCATTTGATCCAGCACACACGGCTTCAGTGCTATTTTGTAAATTCTCCGCTATTAACATGTAACCAAAATCAGGAAGGGAGATCAAGAAGAAAATTAGAGCTAGGAGAATTTAGCTGAACTATTGTAAGCACTAGAGGGTTCCTCACAAGCATTAAAAACACACAAAAATTGTATTATTTTAACTTTATCTGTACTAATGTGGCATGTGCTTCCATTGCCATCCTTTTAGTATAAAGCTATTAACAGACTGAGGTAATATTTCAGACAACCTCCCTGTCATAAATATGTTGCATTTATGTAATAAAGGGTTCTGTGTGACACGGATTAATGCTCGTGTAAATTTTGTATATCAGATGTTTTTGTAAATATTTCCTTGCTCATTCTACATGCTTTTTTATGCAATTTTTAATGGAACCATCAAAAATGTTTACAAATCTGCTTCTGAAATGGCAACTTTTGATGTCTTAATTTTCCCATGAAGTATGGTTGGCCTTCATTAGAATTCAGGATTTTAAGACTCTTGGATATAATCCCTCTATAATTTACACGGAGCTTAAAGCTAATAAACAAAATCTTTACTGTATGGTCTCTCTGAGAACACTGGGTTTTGTTTGTCTTTTTTTTTTTTTTTAAATCTGAATATTTCTGCTCAGCGCAGGGGATGTGTAAAGATTATGGTGCGGTGGAACTGCATAATGCAAAGTCAATTTGGTTATGTACTGCAGATGTGCAGAACAGTTTGAAAGAAATTGTAGAAGAAACAATAAAGATTTCATAGACTGGTAGAGCCTGGAGCTAAAGTTTTAGTTCTTACTTTCATAGAGGTGATTTGTTTTTGGAATAGCGATCGCTGCAAGGTTACAAAATAGAAGTGAGGTAGACCTGCACCTCTGGCTCAGCAGCTGAAGTGAGTCAAAACCTACAGGGGCAAGAATTTGCCACCTGAAGAGATGTTCCAACCTATGATTCTATATATAGGGATTAGTTCCTTTTTGACAAGGCTTTCACAAAAAAAAACAACAACAAAAACCCCAACAAATTATGTAAGTACTATTACCACCGCCTTTGTCACCTTTACTGTATTATAGGGATGAACTGAAGTGTTTAGCACCTCAGCTGTGAACTTGCTTTCACAGGCATTTGGTCTAATGAAAGGATAAAATACCTTAGTTTCTCAACTAAATAACATTTTGGTTAGCAAGGTGTTAATTGTATCAGTAATACCAGGGCTTGGTCCTGAAAATTGTTAATAAATTTTGTGGAGTACTGAGTACCTCAAGTTATAATTACTTCATTAGTAGTCTGGAGTATCTGGCACTTTAAAAGATTAAAGGCGAGCTGGGTTATCTCTTCGTTTTAAGCGTGAAGCATGAAAGGTAGAAGGACGAAAAATACCTCACTTAACCTCCCAGTATACCCAACCTTTCAAGCTGATAAACGAGATTTTTACCTAGATAACTTTCATTACTACTGGATCAGGAGACTTTGTTATAATGTGTCTTATTGCAGAAGTGCAGGTACAATAAGCACGTTAGGGATCACGGAGGCCATCTGATCCTTCCCAAGGACTGCAAAGATAGGAAGACCCAGAAATTCAAAGGCCGTGGTGGACGAGCAAATTATCCATCTTCACCTTACCTCTAGTACCATGTGTAAAAAATGGATTGGATGATATTTTTAAGAAAGATTATCATAACAGATTTCATATTCTTCGGTATGTGAGTGTGCCAGAGAAAGTGGTAAAGTGGGGAAGGGGTGAGCTGATTTCACTCTGGTTTGGTTTTTGGGTTTTTTGTTGTGGGGTTTTTTTTCTCCACTTCTGGCAAAATAACTTGCAAAAGTGTTGTTCTAGGCTAGCGAAAAAGTTTGTTCAACATTAAATGATTGTTATTGTCTTACTTCTGTTTGAAAAATTGATTAATTTAAAGAAAAGCATTTGTAATTTTGAAATGAAAAGTCAAAACACTTCAGTTAGAAGTCAAAACAAAACATCCCCCTGAAAATTCATGTTCCTGTCAAAATGATTTGCCATATTAAAATGAGTGATTTTGATTGCTCTAAGCTTGTATTTTCTAAATATTTATTATTACTATTCATATTATTTTCAGTGATTAGTCATATCATTGTTTCCTCCAACAAAATACTTCCGAATTGCCTTAAGGGATACTTTTAAAAAAATACCTGAACTCTAGATTAAATTTGTCTTTGCTCTTCATAGAGCTACCTAAATCTTTGTCAGCAAAACTAAAAGATCTCTACTCTTTAATTCATTTCAATGAGTTAGTGCATATCAGTGATCATGTCACATCTTGTCTTTCTCCTAAGTTCAGCTTCTAATACTATAAATGATGTAACTAATTTATTTAATTTATTGATCAGTTCTGCAGACTTCATTAAACTCTTTCTAGCACTCATGCTCTCTTCAGTCTTGGACATCAGAACAGGGCAGAGTGTTCTGGCTCTTGAAAAGACCAACATTTACAAATAGAAGTACTATCAACGTTCCCTTTCTTTTACTTGACGTTTCTCTTGTCTGTAAAAAACGAGATTTTAAAATGCACTATATTATCTGTAATTTACATTTAGCTGCAATCCTACCAAAAAGAAATCCCATATTTTTAACAAGATCTGAGTCCCGGCAAATTATGTGACTTGGTGTTAATTATATTTTGTCATTAATTACATTTAGTCTTGTCGTTCTTCATTGCTGCAGTCCAAGATTAGGTCCAGTACTATATCCAGTAATTAGCAGAACTATAATTAGATGATTTCATCAAGGAAATCCCAAGAATTTGTGGTCAGTCTGTTTTCCAATATTTAACTCAACTTTAAAATAGCTGTTTAAGAAAGTTCCTCAGTCTCTTGATTTAAGACATTTGAGTGTATCTCTACTTAGACTAGAATGCTTTATTTTAGTAAATGTTGTTCTGACATGTTCCTTTGTTATCGGTGTTTCTTCTTCAAGCACAACATCACAATGTGAATAATCCTTACTCCGAGCCTTATTCCATATTCGAGAATATATGCTTAGTAACACTATGTTTTTTCTTCCTTATTTAAATTATTAAAAAAAAACAACCAACAACAACTAATTAAAGAAAACTAAAAAAATCACGGGAAGTCATTTAAGTTAACATTTGCTGCTATTTCCTCTAGGGTTTTTCTATTATGATTTTGTCATCTGGCCTTTTTAACAGAGAAGAAACAGTCTTAGAGGTACAATGACAACCTTTCTCTGGAAAAACCCAGTAAATACTCTCTGAATATTTAGAGATCTCAAAACCAGATTTGAGCGCAGGTTGGGATATATCAACATACAACTTCACCAAATCAGGAAAGCTGTGGCTGTAGCTTGCAATTGCGCCGTGATCTGAATACACGATTCTGAAATTTCTGTAGATTGCAAACAGGAAGAGGCAGAATGCAACTATATTTTTTGATGTTGAAATTATGCAGACCTCTTTCTAATCATTGGCACAAAATTCTTAGTGCTATGGAGACTATTATAAGCCATGAAAGACATTTCTAATTTAAAAAAACAAAACTCTTCCAAAAACAAAACACTAAAAACCAAACCAAAATAGAAAAGAACTTCATGCCTGATTGATTAACAGTGAAATTTTGAGGGGGTGTGGGGTTTTTTTTAGTTAATCTGACATTGGTAGGAGAATAGGTCTTTGGTTTGACAGGGTCCTCCGCAAGCTTCACCGCTGTGGGTAGAAGGGGGAGTGCTGGGAAGAGCCCCGGTGCTGCCAGGGTGGATCTGCCTTGCGGGCACAGAGTGGCTTCCCTGCCTCTCCACCAAACAGACAGCAAGAACCAGGCAGTCCCAGACCGGCACCATAAGGAATGAACAGCCGCAGGCAATATTCTGATAGGCTTTTTCATACGGATGAGTACAAGACAAAAGTACCCCTTTGGGTTTTCATGGGTCTATGCACAGAATAACATATTTCTCAAGAAGAGGAGGAGCTTTAAAGTCTGTTCCCCAAATTCTCTTCTCAGCTTCATGAACTTCATCCTTCAGGCTTGTTATATTTTAACATATTACACTGGTCACACACCTAACTTGTTCTGAATTTTTCCAGTTGTTTTCTTGCATGTGGCTTAACAGTGAATAGATACAGCCGAACCTCCCTCAGTAAGTCTTTAATTATAACCGGTGGGGTTTCTCTCTTTACAGCTGCTTCTGTTTCCTTAATAGGTGGCATTATTAAATTAGATTTTATTCCTTTTTTTTTTCAATTATAAATAAGTGTTCCTAAGAAACAGGTTAACTAGCAAATGAGGGCACTAATATTTGCTGTGATCATGCACGAAAGCAACCTTTTTTGCAGCCAGGATTTTGAAAAGGATTCATGTAATAACTTGTTTTCTTCATTAATATAAATTTGAGTTAGTTTATTCCTTCTCTTATGAGGAAAGAAAACTACTTATACAGTAGGCTTCTCACTGAAGCGATTAGGTTAGCTATCAGAGTTAAAACAGTTCTATAGATGACTGTATTGAGTTTATTTTTTTAAATGCAAAAGAAGGCTGTGCATTTCAGACTTACATGTAGCAAACGTTTTCCTTATTGAAAATCAAGAAATGGAGATACATTTCATTTTCTTCTCTTTCTTCTCTCAGCACTATTTTTTGTGGAAGCTAAGCACTAAGAATGTTATTTTGTATGTCTTTGTGTTAGTGCATTATACAGACAAAATAAGCAAGCAAAGAACGGAGATATTTCATTAGGAAAAATAACATTTTAAAATCCAAAACATATGACAGCGTATTTATAGCAGACTGGAGTAGTTTGGAGTGAGGGGAAACTGGGGATTGAAGTTAATGTATGAATTCCAGAAACCCCACAGAAAATGCCAGCCTTCACTGACGTGAGGCACACACTCTGTCAAATAATGGAAATAATGCTCATCTTCTTTTCTCTGATGGCTAATTGGTGACTCACAAACACACAGCAAAATGTCATGTTCAAATTGTTTGTGTGATGTGGCGATTTCAGTTGTTCATCTGACTTCTGGACTTGGAGGGAGTTTGGGTCATTTTGTCTGCCCACAGAGGAGAGAGGCGATTGTGCCCTTCTGTACTGACTCAAGAAACAAAGGGCAATGAGCCTATGATCACTGTGGGGTCATTTCAGAACATGCCTAAGCAAAGTTCACCGTGGTTGTCAGTGGTGGCTGATGGCAGATACAAGATCTTATCGGACAAGCGAATGTAGATGTGACAAACCCCTGTAAATTAGCTGGCACTTCTCACCACGCCAAGAGGAGAGAGGAGATAAAAAAAAAAAGACTTTGTATAGAAAGCATTAGGGAGATTTTCCCTGTGAAATGGAAAGCAGCTTGTACCACGGACCCGTTGTATTTCTCTTTGGCATTTCTCCCAGCTCAGCCAGGGTCTATTGCCCGTAAAACTGTGACCCTTGTGAGCACTGTACCCTGCACTTATTCCTGTGAAACACACTGGAGCATCCCAAATAACATTTTAGACAGAGGTGACTTAACTTGAAGGTAAAAGAAAGGAGGAACAACCAGACTACATGTCTTGTGCAAAACTGCTGAGGACCAGGAGCAGCCAGGGAGCTGCTGACTGGGGGCTGCTCTGCAGCTCCTGCTCCCAGTGAGCAGCCAAGGACCCACCTGTCCTGGGGAGCCTCACTGGGACTGATGTGTCCAGTGTCCCTCCAGCCATGATGCCACATCCTTTTCTTGAAACTAGAAAGCCAAGACAGATGAAAGGGATATATTCTTGGCTCTTAATATGAGGAACTGCTGCTCCTTTAGCTGAGCTAACTACTTTCTACCCTTCTTCCTTGGCTAGTGAGATTTGGTACAAAGACAACACTGGCCTAAAGAAAATTGTGCAGTAGAACCATAGTATATGTACATGTATATAACCTATTGGCATACCTCAGCGTTCCATTGACAACTATCTCTGACTCATACTTTTCATACAATTTTTCCCTTTTTGTGACATGCATCATGTTGTTCCTTGACCAGTCCCAGGAAACAGTGATGTGATCATTTACTAATTGCAGCCATAGTCTTGAGGCACTGGACACCATCCATTCCCATGCATATAAACAGAAGATGCAGAATTCAACATCTCCCCAAATCAGCCTCCTTGACCCTGCAATGAATAATTGATGCAAACTTCAATAAAACTGCTATTTCACCAAGCCACTGAATGTTGCCAGCCTACAATATGTTGCCTGCATTCTTTGAGGGGGCAGGTGCAGCAAGAGGTTAATCACATCATATTTCATTGTCAGCAAATGTTTTAGCAAGGCCCTTTCATAAGTAGAGTGTCAGTTAAAAGCAGATTGCCAAACGACGAATTTTAAACAGTGAAACAGAAGAACAATGTAAGGGTCAGACTGCAGGGTTTTCTTCCCGCTCCCCAAACCATGAAATTATGAGTCTTATTCCAATTAGTTTAGAAAATGGCTGTCTCTGAGCAAAAGAAATGTAGAGTATCTGTGAAACTTGTCAAGCTGTTTTATGTATTCTGACTGCAACTGCAGGACCATTTTTTTATCAAATATTTTCCCCCACAGTAGTGTGCAGTTTTTCCCTAAAGTACATGAATAGCAAATACGTGTCACGTCATATGGTACATAACACGCGTGAGTATGATTGTCTTGCGTATTTAACCACTGGAGACTTTTACTCTTTTATATACTGATTCCACATTAAATTACGCACCAAAATGATTCTGTGGGGGGAGAAAGAGGAAAAAAATGACTTTTTTTTTTAGTGGTGAACTGGAAATATGACATGTATAATTTATCTCTCTCTTTGAAATAAACTAAACATATTTCAAGATATAAAAGCTTTACTGATGGCTCTTGTTAAAAGCTTAAAATAATTTCAATTCATCATTCCTCATCTGCCTTAAGATCAGGATAATGGTAGCCAAAAGGGTTTTGCTGAAAATAGGAGGGGGAAGTAGTTCAACTTGCCCTACTCTAGCAGAATGTAGCTGACTAATAGAAAACATCATTTAATAGCAGAAACAACAAAAGAATGTACAATAAAATTTTAAGCTTTTATGATGAGCTTAATGCTGGAGTAATAGGACCCTTACAGTAATGCTGCCCTTCTTATTCAGGCTGGACCAATATATCTAGAGTTTGTTTTACAATAATAAAACATAAGACAAAATTTTATGCTTTTCTTTTTTTCCTTTTTAACAAATGATAGAAGAACAAAAGCAATAATCAGTGCTAGAGAAGAATTTGCTACTGTAACCTATCCTAATACATCAGGTTCGGTGTGTTTCTTAAATGTATATAAAATCATGCTAATATAGTATCTTGCATTCATCTTCCTCTTGAAGGACTGATTTAAATTAATTTGCTACATTTTCTTCTTTATGAACCCATATTCAAATTCCTTTCAGTTCAGGTTGCAATCTTTATTTTTTCATTCAAAAACAAAACCACAGTGATGAAGGAGATACTTTGAAATGTAGAAACCTGAAATTTCCTGGTTTTGCAGAAAAGTAAAGCTCATGGGCAAGAAAATCTACTAAAAAGGAAAAAAAAAAGAGATTGTGAAACAGTAGAAATTGAATGAAAAAATAAATTAATTTAATTTCTTTTTTTTATGAGGTTTGCTTTGGACGTTTCTTTTTTTGGAATATACAGTCTGGAATCATCCCAACCTAGAAACAGAGAGAGTTAACAGAAAATAGACTTATATAAGAGATATCTGTGGGTATTTTATCCCGATATTAGTGCATAATTTTCTTTATTTATTTTAAACAAACAAGCAAAACGATCAGGTGAGGTGTTTCATTGCTATTTGATCAGCAGTAACTTTCTTATCATCCATATACCCTTAATCAAAATTCTTCCCTGCACACCTCAATGATCTCGGTAGCCTTCCGCACCTACCAGGGAAGCTGACTGTCTGTGTCAAGATCATCTGTGAAGTTTTAAGCAGAACGTTTTCCCCTCAGGCTCTTAACAGTGCATTGATTACACAAAAGCAGCTTTCCTTGGCAACCCTATTCACAAGCTTTGTTTCACGCTGTAATTAGGAAGTGCTTGCCTTTTACCAACAGAGTAGAAGAAGAGGTATTACCTGTCCCCTACCCACCCCAAGCTCCAGAGGAAAGAGGTAGTTCTCCGAGTGCTTGGAGTTCAGGAAGTTTGATTTCCAGTGGGTTTGTGCTTCACAGTTCAACTCCCTGGGGTGTGACAAGAATTGAGATCTGATGGAAACCTTCCTACTGTGGTGGGGCTGAGAGGGGAACCTCTCATTCACCAACCTGCCCACTGGAACGAGTGTGAGCATAACAACTTTGAGGGTGCTCAGAGGTGTTTGGTTGTAAATAACTAATTGAAAAAATTAACACAGTCAAATTTGGGTGTAATTATTAGCTGAGAGATTATAAAGAGAAGGAGATAGGAAGAAGACCCAGGCATGTAATTGGCAATTACTAGTTGTGTTTAGGGACCTGAGCTAAAAATAGAACATGTCGATTTGACTCTTTACCTCTTTACATTAGCTTTGCACGCCATGGTGTGGGGTTTGTCAGCTCTCTATACATTCAGCAGAAAACATCTCCAGGCAAGAAAGCAGCCCAAGCACATGCTTAAAGTTAAGTGTTTTTTTGGATCAAGGATTTATGTTGATGAATGAGGCATCACTGAAAAATTATACATGAGTTGCTCTTTTGGATTTCTTTCTACCATATTTAATACTAACTTTGTTTTGATTGAGATTTATTTATCGGATTTTCTGTTAATTTTGAAGATCCAGGCTTCCATTTTGAATAGAGCAGTGGTTCTCTGAATAAACTCCATTAGCACAATAATTTTATATTCATATATGTATTTTAGGAAAAATACTTAATAATTATATGATTAATTTTTCATTCATGTTAAAGCTCTAAAAGTGTCATTGCAGAATCTACACGTCAGGTGTATTTCATTCTTTATTGAACAATTTAGGAAGAAATGCATTAATATTATTCAGAAAGCAATCATAGGCATGCTTTATAGCTCTTTTATACGAATATCAAATGAATTCCCTGACAAGTTAAACATGGTAGCCTTTAATCATAGGAAACTGCAAGGCACTTCAGCTGCATAAATTAGGGACAATTAACTAAAAAACAAAATGAGTTACACACATGCAGCTCATTATTTTTAATTTGAAATTTTATTTATGCTGGAGTCAGTTTCTATCTGATAGACCAGATGCCAGGTAACAAAAAAAAAAAAATATGAATAAAATATTGGCTCTGAAGTCAGGGTAGTGTTCTGCAGACAAGCAGGACTGCAGCAAGTACATGTTTGATACCAACATCAAAAAGGAGAAATGCCATGTTTCCTTAGGTGATTTGTCCCTTGTGTCTCTTGATGAATGCACAAGCACGCAGTTGTGAGCCAACATGTGATGCTTTTTGTGCATGTCATAAAATCACTTTATCTTCCCCATCTCCTCTCACTTTGTGATCATCTGTTCTGATGGCTACTCCACACCCTAGACTACTGCTGGCTGGAAACTCTCTGTAGTCATCTTTCACTCAGGCATGAAAACCATAAGGTTACTTTTGGTTTACCGAGTCTGAGCCTTGCTATCTGAGCACTGGTGCAGGGCAGACCAGACTGCAGCACTGGTTGGTGGGGGGCACTCATGGGGCCACATCTGGGGCCTCTCTGATTGTACTCCTGCAGAGAATTGCTGAGCATGGCCACCATCGCATCTCATCTCCCATTGCATTACCCACTGGTATCAGCCTGAAGAGACAATCTCGACCTTCTTCTGCAGTGACCCATGAAGTTTCCTGTGTCTGCATGTCCTCTCTCTGCAAGCCTGTGAGCTGCCTGTGAGAGTAAACATCCAGAGCCAGTCTTGGCCCAAAGCAGCCCTGCAGGGCAGTGCAGACCCAGGCCTCCAGGCTCTCTGCTGGCCAGAGAACCAGAGGGGGACACTTTGTACCTCTTGTGGGACCCCACACCAGGATTTACAGGATTGAATTTTGGGGGGAAAACCTGTAAGGGCACTTACCTAGTTAAATGCTGCTCTCTAGCAAGATGTTGAATCTAAAGACCATTCTACCCTGAAAAGCAGAGAATATGAAAACAGCATTCTATTACCTGGTGGAGCTAGATCTTCTTGCTTTAGCAACGAGCCTCTTGGCGGCATGTGCCTAAGGTCATATACTAAAGCACAAACACATAGGCTTCTGTAGTAGGACACAGCAAATACAAATTGAAAGAAAATTGATAAAGAACTTGATCAAGATTCTTCCTGTCGTCTTTTCTCAAGCAGGCTTGTAGCATCAGCGGAAGAAACACTGTGCGGGGCAACCTACGCAAGGTGTCTCCAAGGGGTGAGGACCTTGGCTCAGTCCATCCTGCAAGGTTGACCCAGCGGAGCTGCGTGGTGGGACAGGGAGGCAGGAGCAGAGCGGCTGAGGGCTGGTGTCTGCAAGCACCTTTGGAAAGGAGTCAAATATCCCACCGGCGCTCAGTGAGACCGTGATGACCTAATCAGTTATTTCTTGTTTTCATTTCTGTGAATTTATTTCTGAGGCTTACGGAAGGGATGCCTTGGGTAAAAGACCTTCAAATCCATTTTGTGAATAACTTACAGCTCTGTAACACACGCTTATCAGGGACTAGCATTTGCTGTAAAATATTTCTCAATTTGAATGTGGTGTCTGATAGGAAAATTAAGAGTGACTTGAAGCTGTTTAGATTCTTTTTTCTGTACATGTTATTCAGCAGTGAGATCATTTCTATCTTAAAAAAAAAAATCTTATGTCTCCTTTCAACTCTCATTGAAACAATTTATTCAAGTAACCACACCCTTCTCTTTCTGTAGGGCTTCCCTAGGGACAGCACTTTGCAAGAACAAGCAGTTTGCATGCCACTAATGTTGCTTATTCCAATTTTATCAGCTGCTGTATATTTCTGCAAGTGTCTCGTAGTGTTTTCAGCATTTATGTCACTGTAGAGAATTGTTTTGCCATTCCATGAGCATTTTTTGAGCTCTCAGAGGGGAAAAAAAAGTCATTGAGGATCAATATGAAAATTCAAGACAATATCTTTGAGAAGAAAAATGTGAGAGCAGTGTATTTAAGTTTTTCCCTTTTTTAACATACTTCTCAGAAAATTTGGAAAGTTCTTTTGACTAGAATCACATTAGTTTCACAATATTGAAACATGGAGGATTTGTCAAAACTGTCATAGCTTTATGAACAGTTTCAATTTTCGTACACTATCATGTTCGCTAAAAATAGTTAATTGAAAAATTTCTGCTGTCTGTAATTCTGATGCTTTTTTCATCATCTCCAAAATTGGACAGAGAAATCATAGCTGAGATGGGCTGTCCCAGCCCCCTGGTGAAGTGCAAGGTTACCATCTCCAGGCTTTCAATCTAGGGGCTTTCAAATAAGCAGTAAATCAGTTCACTGGGGTTTTTTAATGTTTTAAAATATGCATTACAAGTCCTCTGTTAGCTGAACTCTTTTGCAGGTACCATGTCCTGACTACATATCTTAGCATGAGTTCAGAGGGTGCCCATAAGAAAAAAACAAAAATTAAGGACACTTGTTTTCCAAAATGTCGTTGTATTCCATATCCCCAAAATCAAGGAATCCTTCAGTGGAACCGTCCTATATGTGTTCTAGGATGCAAACAGCATTGCAGAACTGAAACTGAGTTGCCATGAATTATTCAGAGCACCAGAAGCAGCAGCTGTTATTTGTATTTGTCTCTAATTTCGAAGGGTGGAGAATTGGAAGTCTTCATTGACAACAGAGGGGAAGAGGAGGGGACAGTGGGAATGAATTGCTGCCCAACACCTCAGATGTTTCAACATCTGCAAGGCTGTGTTTAATTTGGTAATCCAGACTGTGGTCCCTTCTGTTAGCAATAAGGGCAACAAATTGGTTGTTGAAAGTCTGCTTCTTCTGACAGGTAGAGAAATAGTCAGCCTATTTTGAGTGACAGAACAAATTCTGGTTTAAAAATGATCAAAGCCAGTCAGAAAAAAATATCTTATCCATGAAAAAGCTCTAGGGAGATAGACAGAATTTAGAGATGTATGCAGAGTACAACCATTATATTATGGAAAAAATGCTCAATTTCTTTTTTCTTTTTTTTTTTTTCTGAAGTGAAAATGTTTTGAGATGGGATGATTGGACTATTCCATATTATTTTTATGTATATACTGTTCATAAAGTGTCTGGCTTCTGCAGATCTGCCTTTTCTCCTTCCATCGCTGCAAACCCAGTAACTCAATTAAAATCAATACGAAAGTGGCATGTTAAAGCGAGGAGATGGGAGTTTCCACAATTTTATTTACTATTTAAAAGATTAAGTTTTGCAGATTAAGTATGAATGTACCTTGAGGAAGGAAACAAAATTAAAGATGACTGCAGTTACTCATGAGTATATAGTAGGCGGAATGCAATAGGTTGTAGGCCTAATCCTCCAATACAGTATCGCATTGCTACTACAGCACAGCACAAAGAGTATGCAAAACTTTTTAATCAGCATCGCAGGGATAACTGGTTGAAACTCTGCATATTTCCACTAGAGCATTATTTAAGCAATGATTCACTCTATAATGCAGAGCAGAAATATTTCTTTGGGTACAAAGAAATCAATATCAGCAAACAAAATGTTAAAGAGTTCAGCACTTACTCTGAAGCTTAAGCACTATTTATTGTCCTGGGATAAACCCCAAGGTCCTTTACTCGGGCAGACTCTCTTTGATACCAATGGTGTTTGCTTGAATGAAGACAGAATTAAGAAGCTCAGTATCTGGGTCATGAGATGTAGCTCACCTACCTGTAAGGATATTTAGCAAGGATTACACAAGCACAGACTCACACAAAGACGCCATTTCACTAAAATCAATTTTAGATAGGAAAATCCTTTTGATAGGAAATTCCTTGTTGGTTGGTTGTGGGTTTATTTTTTTTTTTCTGGAGAGCAAGAAAGAAAATGGCAAAAAATACAAAGTTAAGATAAATTAACTTACATAACTTCCAGACTATAAACTGATGTGCAGCTCTGCAAACAGGAATAGAAGAGGGATATAGCTTTATATGAGAAGAGAGCCATCTCTCAAGATACTATTTTTTTTCACAGTAATAATAGCCACCAAAACAGGCTGTGCATGTAGAGAATAATAGAAGTATTGTCACTTTTTTAGAAAGTATTGTGAGATCAAGAAGAATCTCTAACATAGTTAATGAATGTTTATAAAAAGAGAGGAGAGAATTAGCAAAAATGAAATGTCTACGGCTATTCTCCTGTTTGGAAGGTGAAAATGAGCCCAGTTTGGAAGGTTTAGCTGAACCCGGTGCAGAAAGAAAGGTGCTGTGCATCATTTTATGGCAGTGAGAGTAGGAAACTGAACTGAAATGCAGCTACATGGTTTGTTTATTTTTTATTATTATTGTTATTTTAGTGGAACTGAATACTTCAGACAGGAGTGAGTGCCTGTCCCACTTTAAGCTCTGTGGGGAAGATTCTCCAGCACCAGGGTTTTCATGCCCGGGGGAGCTGAGCTGCTGCCCCAACTGTCTGGGGACAGACAGACCCTATGCATCCCCAGGTGACTGCGCACAAAGTTTGCTACGTCTCACTGCTAACTGCTTTCCATTAAACATAGTCTGGAGATCTTCCATAAAACCTAACATATTAAGTTCTACCTAATAGAGGCAGCGACAGGTGGTATTCTAATAAAACAGCCAGGGATGAGACAGCAGCAGAGCGTGCAGCTCTGACGGGCAGGGGCTGAGGAGCAGCACGGGGGGCACAGAGGTGGCTGCTTCTCCCCCACCTCCGTTTTCCCACTGGACCTGAACACGGTAATACCCCATCAGACGAAAGCTGTCTCCTATCCCTCTGGCAGTCCTCAGCGCAGACAGCTCACCGTCAGGCTGATAATTAGTCAGTTAATCCTGGCCTTGCAGCTAACCCACGGAGTCTATTAATCCAGTTTCCATTAAAAGATGCCTGTTTGCAGCTGCTCAGCCCTCACACATTAACCGTCCATCAGTGCCACCAGCGCCGCAAAAGCTTTTCAGTGAAGAGAGTTGTAGCTGAGGCTCGGAATGGCCTGGGATGTTTCTGAGGTGTCTCAGTGTGAGGATTTCTACCAATTTATGTCCTCTCCGTAATGAATTTCAGCCATTAGGGGAGAGACAAAAGACTCTAGCCAGCGCTCCTGCCCTTGTGCACCTTGAGCTGCTCAGCTGCAATGCTCCAGTAAGTAGTATTTAAAATACATTGTTAAGGGGTAGATTATTCTCTGGGTAGTGGAAGTACAAGGGTGCCTTTCCTAAAGGGATGCCTTGAAATGGGGGCAGCCTGCTGCTTTTCCCCCTTCTCTCTACCAGGTGAGTAAGGTACTGCTGTTCCCACCCCTCATCTCAATAGCTCGGGCTGCTGAGTACAGATTTCTGTATTTCTGACACACTCGAGCAAGTGGGGAGGAAGGAGTAGGCACGGAGCCCCCTTTATAACATGCCTCAGTGTCGCACAACAGAAAGTCTGCAGTGGTGGTCAGTGAGAGCCCTGCAAAGCTGGTTCAGATCTCAGCTTCAGGACAGAGCATCCCAAATGGTAAACTGAAAATCTCTTGCATACAGATACCAGTAGGAGGGGAGCCATTAGCGAGAGCAAGAGAGGAAAAGTTAAAGCTCTGAAAGACTGTCATTTTCTCTCTTTGTTCCTTCCTGTCCAGGACAGAGTGGCTGAGGATCACATCAGGGTAGGAATCAAGAGGGTAATACAGCTAAAATCTACGTTAACAGAAAAGAACAGCAGCCAGATGGCTACATAAACACATGAGCCATCTCAACCGCATTTACAGTGACAGCACATAATAAAAAGGAAGAATAGCGCAATAAATTTTCTTATCATGATATTCTAAGACATGAGTTTAATAGCAAGTTTGGGGGTTTTTTTTTGAGTCTGAATTTAAAAGCATTCAGGTGTTGAGTTCCGCTCACTGGGGTTGCCTTCATTACAAAAAGGAACAGAAACCACCACCTGTTTTTCCAGGTTGGTGATTAGGCTTCTTTTAAGCAAAGATATTAAGTATCCTTTAACATACATATGCATCAGCTAGGAAAGCAGGAAGCAAAGGATAGAAGTAGCAAGAAAAAAGGAAGACTAAGGGGTGTGTGTGTGTTCTCATACAGAAAATACCAACAAGTTTATACTGGACCTTTCTGCATATTCTGCAGCCTTCAGGCACGTGAATAATCTGGATAAATTTACTCGCACTCACAAGTTAGCCCAATCTTTACAGTTCCCAAGAAAAAGCATGTTTAAAATCAGGTGTTACATCAGAATATGCAAAAACTTTTTTTTTATAATTGTTTCAGTGGAGAAAAATGGCCTTTTTGTGCTTACAAAGAATTATGTTCCATTCCCTTTTTTTATCTGTCTTGCTTCCCTGGCTTTTAAGCCATTTCCACTTCCACTTTGCAGTGAAAAACTGGAGAATCCCTGCATAGTTATATAAATGATTATGACTTTTTTCTCCCCTAAATTTTCTTGGAAAACTTCTTTTGATCTGTGTTATATCATGATGTCTCAGTGCATTTCTAAGTAATTGCACACTTTATCATCCAGATCACAAAGCTTTAAAGAAAATAGAGGAGATCTTCACCTGTAGGGTGAAGGAGGGATCAGATGACTGAAGTGGAAGCAAAGTCAGTGAGCATAAATACAAGCATTTGTCCTGTCAATATCTAGCACCAACCAAAGCAAGCACAGGAAATGGAAATGAGCTTTGAAGCCAAATGATAAAATGCTTCTCTGCTTACTTTAAACAGCCTGTTTCCAGCTATCCTTATAGCCTCAGTTAGATTCATTTTTCTGTGTCCCTCAGTCAATATTCTATTTATCATTCAACAACTAGAGTGGTTATGATCCATCATCCTTGATCAAAGAGTAGAAATTATTAATTTAATTGGGAGCAGGGATGAGAACTTGGTTCACTACCTTCCTCTTAACTCTGTTGCTTACTGTAAATTACTTGAGGAAAAGTCTGTTTGCTGTATTTCTTATACCCATTTAGCTCCGTTTTCAATGCTGCTTGAAATTACTTTCTCCCAAAAGACACAGAGCATCATTAAGGAATTCATGGATTAGATCTCCATCAGCTGAAATCAGTCTATGCAATTCTGATCATGGTTATTTTTCAGAACAGATTTGTGTATGTGTCTGGGTATTTTGAGAAGTACATTGTTGATTACTAAAGCAATCAAGTCCAGACAGTGACTTTGTGATTCACTTCAGTGACGTGATATAAATACTATATATGAGATTTTCAGTTTCATTTATAACCCTGAACACCCACTCAGCTGCCTTGCTGAGATTTGTTCTGTTGCCTCCAATTCTATGTTTATCGGCTCTTTAAGCTGGAACAAAAAAACCCCACGCACAAAATAAGTATTTTTGGAGGAAGAGACTGATGGCTCTCTTTGTACAGAAACATCTTACCTTCTCCTCAGTTGATTTTATAAATTACTGCCCACACTGAACCAGACTGTTTATCACTCTCATCCTCAGCAGCGCTTTCTCAACCCGTCGGTAGCTATACTTTGCCTTCCCAATTTGTTTAGCCCAAGATTTAAGATGGACAGAGACTGCTGCTGTTGTAAATCCTGATTTCATTAGTGATGAAGTGTCTGGCAAAAAGTCCCTGCAGTAGATGCTCTGCTCTCCATCTCCCATACAGACTAACGAGGTCTCCAATGGTAAAAGGAGCATAGGATGTCCGGGGCCCACGGAAGCATGATAAGACGACTCACAAAGAAAGTGGTCCCTGCGAGGCCTCATTACAGGCGTTTCTGGAGCTAAGTTACTGCTTCAGAGGGTGGGAAAGGCATCTTTACAACAACTTACCCAGAGCAAAGGGGATCATTTGTATCTGGATCTGTCTTTCATTTCCCTCATAATAGTAGCAGAGTAAGACTTGCTAATTGGTACATAATGCAGTTTGTCATACATTTTTGTTATGCTGTCATTATTTTTACCATCAATAAGATCACATCTCAACACTGAGGCATAACTGTCTCCAATTAACTGATGAAAAATGACATCTGTGTAAATGTGCAGTGTAAAATTGTCTTCATCTATCTGAATACAGTATTTCTCCTCTGTAGCTTCCTTTCACAGACAAAATAAAATTGAGAGATGAAAATTTTTAAAAATAAATAAAAGACACTGTTGTTTTCACTAAACAGATAGATGGTTTTCTGTAGCTTGTATTTCAGTACGAGTGGGAAAGATAGATGCTGCCTATCCTATTATCTGAAACATAACTACATTGCATACAAAAGCTCCACCAGGATAAAAACATCTAAAAGCAAAATGAACCCTAGTTGTGGTGTATTCTCAAACTTTTTTCAAAAACAGGAAGAATTTTAAAAGTGATATCTGAAATTTCATTTTATCTATGTTCATAGAGGTGTGTGTATGTCCATATTTATATAAAATATATGCATCTATTTATAATATATTGCTATAAAATGAAGTGGGTAACTGTTTATTGTCAGTGGCTCTGATTTATAAACACTTTGATGTTTATATAAAGACTGAATAGAACTTAGATTTTGAGGACCAAAACTTTAAATGGATTTCAATCAAAGCACATATAAACCATTAAGACAAAATGTGGAACAGAAAGAAATGAAGAGGCTGAAAAGGAGATGTGGAAATTCACGGTCCTTTGTCCAACTGCTCTTACCAGGCGGACTAACAAGTCCCCTTGATCCCTGTTACAAATGAAACAGCGGTGAGCATCAGGCTTTGTGCAGATCCCACTCAGCCGCAGACGTGAGGCATCGCCAGGTGCCAGCGATGGAGGATGCAGCGGCCACCAGCAGTGGCACGAGCCACCTTGTTAGGGCTGTGTGAGCTTTAATGTTTGAGGTTTGAAAGTGGAGTCAATGCATCTCCAGCAGTATGTAGCAGTACAGTGTGGCTTTGCAGCATTGCAATATAGGACTTGTCTGGCACCTGTGGTCCTTCACAAGTGTCCAAAACCAGATACCAATCAATTTTTCTTCTGTCTACTTACTCCCTGTCCAAACTCAAGATAAATATGGCATAAACTCTGAGGAAGAATTTTCTTCTGCCTCATTTTGTATTTACAAATAAAATGTCCTGAAGAGAAGCCACATTTACTTGCATATAAAATACCATCTGTTTATGTGTGAAAAAATTGTCTAGTCATATGGATTTAGGGTTAAAATGATAAATTTAATTATCAGAAAGTAAAAGAGCAATTCATATTTGGAAACAGTAAATTTCAGCAGAACTCAATATTTAATTTGCTGCCATTTCCTGAAAGTTCAATAGACACTGTGGGTTTCTCCAAAATTCAACACATCATTTGGAGCAAAACTGTTGAAATGTTTCATTTATGAAGCATAACAAAACACAGCTTATCACAAACCCCATTGTGGCTGCTAATACACATTGGAAAGTTTCCTGTAATTTCATCATTCATATTTTTGTGTCCTTTATCAGTGGCTGCCTACGTTGCCATATAACTTAGTTTAGATTACCCAAACTCATTTTGTTAAATCAAATTCTGGCTTTTTTTTTTTCCTTTTATTCCGTTAAGATGTGTGCTCCATATGGTCCAATATTGCAGTTGGTCTGAATTGATTAGAATTCTTTTTCTTGTTATTTTAGTACATGAAAAATATCACTTATATTTTTCCCATCATGGTTTCTTATAGAAAGGCATAATGCTAGGATGACAAATAATTTCTCTATGAGAAGATTAAAAAAAAAATGTTGCTTGTTTACTTAACAGATGTTCTTTTCTATTCTGATTAGTATCCTCACCACTCTGGAGTTGAACATTTCCTTTTACTTCTCTATGTGAAAGTTTCCTTGTAGTTTTAATGAATTTTCTAGCCATCACTTCTTCGGGTTCCTCAGACTGTATTCTCAGACGTTGTGAATCGGTGTCGCCATGCCCTGATGAAGCACTGGCTGTTACATAACGCAATCCAGCTCTGTAACTCTTTTGTTCCCTGAATGTACAGTCTAGCTATTCAGCAATCCATATCTTTACCTTGCTACATGCTGAGATATGTTCTAGTTTAAGCACATTTATCCAACTAAAGAAAGAGTATTTTGTCAAGCTGCAATATTTTTAGGTGCTTTCTCCTAAAACTTAGTGTTCACTGAAGTCCTCTAAGCTTTCTCTATCACATCAGTCCATGCCAACTCAGATGAAACATTATTCTTCGAAGGCACTGAAGAGCATTGTTTTGTTTTTCTTAAAGAATGAAGACCTGCCATACACATCAGCCACTCTAAAGTTCCACCAGGGAGCAAGCTGGTAGATTAAAAATGCTCTCTAATAAGGTGCTTTTTCACAATTCATTGTTTGAATTCACTGTTGGTGGAAAATTATTGCAATGAAAATTGATGCAGCTGAAGGCACAGGCAGAACCATGGAGCCACAGCTTCATGACCAATTTTCCTTTGCCCTGTCTAGAGCACCTGTACCTAACATTAGAGAGATTTCTGGTTTTAATTCCCTGCCATACAAAATGTCAACAGACGACAACCCAAATTCCACAAAATATTTTATTATTCAGATGCCGATTTCTACCAGTTTTTGGATTCTGGATATGGGATCATGCAGACTTCTGTCTAATTGGACTTACACCTAATTATTGGAAATAAATACACTGTTTGATCTCTCTGGTATACTTGACCTGATCTGCTTTCTTGAGTCTCAACCATGACACCAGCCCACGCAATCACACTCTGGGACAAGGCAGGGCTTTGCTGTTGATTTTTTTGTTTTGTATTTTAAATTGTGTTGACGAATACTCTTGAATTTTACCAAGCGATGTAAGAATGTTTGTCCAAATTTCTCAAATGTTTGAGTTTAAGGCATAAACCGGCATAAATTGCAGCCCATTCACTTGTAACCAAAAAAGTAATCTCTATACTGGGGAGAGAGGGGAAGGAAGGGTAGGAAGGTTGGTGGCAGATGTGTTTATGATAGATCATTTTCTGGAATAGAAAAAATACTTTGTGTAGAAACTTTTCTGCTTTACCTTCTTTATATCCCTCATATTTCATTTTCAAACACTACCCCTCAAACTTACATAATACAGTTTATGGCTAGTCTCCTTTGCCCAACTTAAAAGAAAACTATTTAAAAACCTCAAGTATTTGAGAATAAGCTATTGTCAGGGAAAAGAAAAAAAAAACCCCTCTGACTGCCTTTCTGTTTGCTGGCACCACTCCTTGCTGATTCAAAAAGCTACATTATTTAAGCCTTCTATAGCTGTCTTCCACATTTCTGGAGAATTTCAGCTCTCACAAGTTTTTCCTCCTTTTTTTACTCAGGTATTCTCATATTTCTCTGTAGATCTGATATCTACCTTGCTGATCACTCAAAGCCTGACACATCCTTTGTTTGGTATTTCAGCTCTAACTGCTCAGCATGACCACGTACTTCCAGCTGTGTCCTGTGACCCCTTGTAAACAAGCTGCAGGATTTTCTCCAGAAGATGGATTATGCACTTTATCTTTAGTAAGAGTTCTAATTTATCTCCAAGTAACAGTGAGCTCACAATCTCTCCTGTATCACCCCTGTTTAATTTAAGATCAATACTTTTACATCTAATGTTTGATACATGCTAATAACCTTGTTTGGATTTGGTCCCTGAAAGATATTTTTAATGTTTAATTTCTAGGTTTTCCTTCTACAATGGTATAGATGGCATAGTTCACTGTTTAGTTGCTTTTGAGGAAAAATCATTATTTTCCCAATTTTTGTTTTACTTTTGTAAATTTAATAATATGAAGCCCCTTTAAACATGAAGAATCTTCAGCTTTTGGCCTTATGAGATGTTGTTGATGTTCCCATGAGACTTACTGCCTGACTGAAGGTAAAATAGCCAAGCTGTTTCCTTTGAGTGGAGAGTGCCCAAACCAATGTGCATCTTTGCCAGTTATTAAACTAGATGAATAATATAGCGGTAACTCAGCTCTTTTCTTTTTTCCTTGGCTTTGTAAAATACTACTAAGGGGTTTCTAATAGCAAAAATGGTCATTTATTGGGCCAGTTATTCAAATGAATGTGGCCAGTGGATATAATTAGGTATATAGTGAATCAGAAGATAGCATGCCTGTTGGCATGGCCATTGTGCTGATAAACTTACATGCAGCTCAGATGTCTCATGGAAGAGGGGAAGAGTCAGCCTGAGGCAGTTCCTAAAGACATCAGCAGGAGTCTCAGCTTGTGTGTCAGAACTTCTAGTTTTGGAATGTCGTTGGAAAATGTCACAAGTAATTCAGCACTATCTCTTGTATCAGTCTATGTACGCTGAAAATAAACTTTACTTTAGACACATGCACTCTGCACTCATTAGACTCAGAAGAGTTAAAACAGATATCAGAATTGGTTTTGCCATTAGAGGGCTTTGGTTGTTTAGTAAAAAGGTGAGAAAAGTCTTTTTTCCTCCTCTAGGATACTTCAGCGTTTATGTGAAGTGCAGTTGAAATTTGGTCTAAACATCAACAAAATTGCCTGTTCCTCTCTTTTGAAAGGACTATTCAATCTTTGGGAGAGATTTAGTAATAAAGGAGTTCATATTAAACAGGGCTAAATATTCTCCGCAGGTAAAAGCTGCATCTTTAAAAAATAAACTTTACACTGAATTTGCAGCAGAGACCTATTTCATTCAGGGTCAATCCTATATTTTGCTGGCTTTGCACAAGAATAAAATCATGCAAATAATGTACTGCAAAGCCCTAAAGAAACTCCCTAGCTAGCTCCTTTTCCTATCACCTTCCCCAGCTTTCCAATGTCTCTATAAACTTGCACCTCTATTTTGTGCAAAATTGAATGGTTTCAGAAGTCTTTTACACTGTGACTGTATATTTGGGCAAAATTTCCCATCACAGTTGCAGCATCAATGATCAAACTATAATTGGTTGTGATCTTATGCTCCCAGTAATTGTGTCTTTTCTAGCTTGAAGGTGGATAAAACTTCTATTAGACTCTGAAGGACTCAAACTTCAACCCAGGCTTTCTAACTGAAAAATATGAAAAAGTGGAGGAAGCAGAATATGCTCAGCAGGAGCAATATCGCCTTTGAACAGAAATGCTTAATATGTTCAGTTTACATTGAGGCCTCAGTCTTTGTTGCCAGTGTATGGCACAGGCATTGGCTTTAGATGCAGTAGAAGGATTTCTTTTCCCAGACGGCAGAGCATGATTAGAAATTTTCTGTGATCTTTTCTGCTACACCCATTCTTTCCAAGAAGGATTCATGCAACAGAGAGGAACTTGTTCTGTTCTCAGCCCTTCCTCAGTCTCTGTCCCAGTGCTTAAAAATTGCTGGGCAAGATGCACTCTCAGAAATGTGCTCCTTTAGAAACACCTCTACAACTTTATCTCAACTTCACTCCCTGATTCTTTTTTGTCTAAGACCCTATACTGCTGCAGAAAAGAACAAACCCTTGCTCTTCATAGCATTTCTTTTTATTCCTGTTGTAGGTTTGACATTTTGCAGAGTTACTCTCTTTTTTTTTTTGCATTAATGAACTTGAGGGTGCAACCAGGTCCTAAAATGCATATAGACAGTCTAAGGAACTGCAAACAAATAAAGATTAAAATAATCTTTAAAATGTAGTTTGATCTCCAGCAAAGGAAAGGATATAAAGTATCCCTCAGTAATTTCTGCGTCAAGCCAACAGCCCACTGCTTACCTGCTGTGAACAAACACCTATACCAATATCCTCTGCTTGCATACCAAAAGCATCTAGTGTAATTAATTTACTGTTCCTTACCTAACATCACACATTTCCTGACTTAGATATTTCACAGCAGGACTGAGCTCCTGTCTCCTGTTGCAGGAATGCTCTATATGAAGAGCAGCAAAGGGCTTAACAAACTCATTAACCGTTTATTACAACTGCTGGTGTTTTGATCGATACATAATGCTGGGCTTCTCCAGCAATCATAAATGCAGGTGCCTTTGGTTCTGTGTAAAATGTTGTGGAGCTCAGGCATATAAGTATTTGTAGGATTGAGCCTGTGGATAGTATCCTTCATTCTGATTGCCTATCCATCTACATTCTGAAGGCTCTAGCAGACATTATACATAAGCATCAACCTCTTTTATTTTTGGAAGGACTGATGTGGGTCCTACTATTTTCTTTGAAATTCAGAACATACATCTATACCACAATGCTCACTTTTTTCCTTTCAGTAATGCAAACTGCATAGAACTCTATGACTCTGATTTCATTGTCTTTGCTGTGTCTGTTAATGCTGTCAGCTTTTCTGTCTCCCCTGCCAGTAATACAGACTAAGTTAATGTTTCCCACTAAGCATTATTATTATAATAATATTAATGAGGTTTGCAAGGCATTTCTTAATTCACACAGCTATCAAAAAATCCAAAGAACATTTCAATAAGGAACATATCTACAAGCAGCTGTTTCCAACTTTTCCATTATCTGAAAGTATATCAGTCCTTTCTTGTTTCATGTTCGGAGTTCAGTTACTTTGGCTCCACTACATTTCTAAAGTGTTCAGATCAAGCTAAATGGCTTCACATTGTTCAACATCTTTCCAATTTTCTGCTGCAGAGGAATAGATAGAGTATATGCCTTGCCAAGTGCAAGCAATGGTAGGATCAAGTGTTGAGTTTCAATCTCAAGTTTCAATCTGTTTCACATCTTGTGGTCTGATTTTACAGTATCTTTGTTGAAATAGGTGGTTAAGCAGCCTTTATTATAAAGCTTTATGCGGACAATAATGCTAACAGCCCAAAATAATATAATTTTCTGAAAAAGAAGCTTCAAGCAATCTCTGAAATCAGACACTGCAGAGACTCCTTGTTCTGGCACTCAGGAAAGTAAAGAGGTAGCAAGGAAACGTATGCATTAAATGATGCTTTTAAGGCACTAAGAAGACAGCATGTCTTTGTATATTTTGATTATTTTGCATGTTATTAGGAGAGTACAATACAAGGAGAAAGTCTGGTTCATATACACACCAATAAGATGCAGAATATTGTGTGAAGGATAGCTCTGTGAGATGCGATGCTTGGATTTAGAGAGATTCTCTTGATTTATTTTTTACTGTCAATCCATTCTTTAATAATGAAAGATTGTTGTGAGAGTGCTTGTGTTTCACCTGCTGCTTTTGTTAGATGGATGTCCAAAATAAACAGCTGATTCTTTATCTAATCAATAACCTAAATCACCAGCTTTCCACCTTCGGTTCTTTCATAGACCAAGACTAAAGGATTCAAATAAAACCCACCATCTCCTGCTGCCCCAGACACACTTCCCATCCCCTCCAGCTACTTCTTGCATACCGCTGCCATAGTATCTGAGTCTACAGTTTTGCAGCATACTCAGAACTTCTGTAATTTCCTGGCTACACTGAAGTTCACTGGAGGATTTTTGTATCTCTTCCTCTATCTTTATGCATGTCGCCATATTCCTCCATTGGACTTTTCCCCCTGCTGTTCCAGTTGAACCCCATGTGGACCCCAAAAACCCAGAACAGCAGAGCCAGAGGTGAACCAGAAGAGTAAATCTTCCTTATTGAACCGAAAATGGCTTCAAGGGATGCTTCTTAGAGCCATGTCATGTCTTAGAGTGGCTACTTCTGTCATGTTTTTACTATTTGAGGGCCCTGTCAAAGGCTGACTTCATCCTGGGTAGCTGAAATTCTCAATGCTAATTTAAATTTAAAGATCACTGAGGTCTAACAAGTTTCTTAGTCTATGACATTTTTTACTATCTATTAGGAAGAAAGTACGTACATTTTTTTTCCTCATGAAGAGGGAGCTGTTTTGAGTTCAGGGATGCTAATTTTGCCTTTACTCATGCTTTCTTCTTCCTCAGATAAGTATGTGCACGTAAGTGTATGGTTTATTTTGTTTTACTATTTTAACCAATTTCATTTTTTTCTCTTTGTTTCTCCTTCAGTAAGTCTTTAATTTAGGTAGATTATTTGGCAAGTGACTAAGGGTTTTGACCTGCTGGAGTATCTCTGGCTCTGAGACCTGCACATGGGATTCCCATTAATGTCAGCTAGAATTGCACACACAGAGCAAAGCAGTGTCTCTGACCCTTCAGAGAGAAAGAGGCTTAGTTGCTAAGAGGAAAAAAAAAAAAGAAAAAAAATTTCTGCAGGAAAGAGCAAGGAAATTAATCAAATAGAAAACCAGGATGCTGCTAAAGGAAGGCTTTTTACAAAAAATAAAAGCAAAACTATGGAATGGAAAATCTAGATCACAGTGATGCATAAAAAGGTGGGATCTAATTCAGATACAAGATGAGACACAATGGGAGTGAATTTTAATAAAGAAAAGCAGTTGCTATAGAAAGGGCATGTAGCTGATCTCAAGAAACTATTTAAGGTTTTTAAATGAGTTCAATAGACAGAAAAGTATCAAAGTCTTTGGAGTAGCGTGTAGATATTAATGAGTAATGACAGTTACTGCAAAGACTGTGAGCCATCTTCTTTTATATAAGTTACCAGAAGTTTTAGTAATGGTTTCAAGTTTTAGTAATGGTTTTAACAGGGAGATGAATGTACTTGGTCTCTTATCTTCAAGGAAAAAGGCAGACAGATTAGCTAGCTGGTTCCTCTGTGTGAAAAGGTAAGATCTTTCCTACAGGCATCTTGAATTACAGTTTTTTCATACTTCACTAAACTGTCTTGCAAGTACTTGCATATTTCTTTTAAGATTTTGCAAAACATTGTGAATCTGGGTAACACAGGCAGACCTAAGAAATCTTGGGAAATCATAGATTGTGATTATTATAATTATCTTATGCTGCAGTAGTCCCTCAGGATTCTGTTTCTATCAGGCAGGTACACCATCCACGTGTTATTTTGCAGCATCCTCACTTGGAGACTGTGGCTCAGTGACACAGAGCTAAGAGGACCTTCAGCAGGAGAGGTGTAAAGGAACCATTTTTCAGTAACATAGGTAAGCACTGACTGAATTCATCATCTTTGTCTCTCAGACCCATCTAAAACAATTCTTGCTGCTAGAGAGCCAATCCACTACATCTTCCCCACTCTCAGACAAAAAATTACTTAATCCTACAGTTTATAATACCAGAAAAATAAAGAAATAGATTTCATTACAGTAACTCTATAGCAGGTGTGTACATTGTGGTTGATCTCCGTATCCGTGTTTATTTGTGGCTCAGGTACTGCATCTGAAGCTTCTTCATTTAGTATTTTCTGAAGGTATGACACTGTATATTTACTGAAATGCGTCAGGTTACAGCACTGCTAACATCACTATCTTATTACCTCAAAACGCTCTATCTTCACTTACAGATGACTCTAACTTGAAAGTGGGGTTGTTCTTTCAATTCCCAAGTCACTGTGGACTGGCAGCCTTACAGTCTTCAGTGTCTCGTTTTCTTTTTTGGTTTCTGCAAACATATTTCTCATTGTTTCTGAAACGAGGAACTTCTCCAATACATATGCTTTAATTCTGAATTCCTTTATACTATATACTGAATAAAATCCATGCTTATTTATATTTTCAGGCTCAGTAACGACTCTTTGTTCACAGTAACTACATGAACTTAACCATTTCTACTTGCCATTTAATTTCTTCTCATTCTTCTGACCCCTGATTGTTACCTTCTGCGTTGCTGGTTCACCCATCTAATGTAGCCACGTCTTGTTGCTTGTGTGCTATGTCCAGTGTGTCGTGCTAAAAGCCCCTCCCAAGTCTAAATCAACATCTTGAGATCTTTGATTCCACTTATTAACCGATGTGTCCAAGTGACAAATCTATGTCGTTAATTTCAGATTTGTGCAAAAGACCCTGTGCAAATCTGTATGAAATTTTTATATTTTAAAAGTCTCTTTTTTTTTTAATGGAGTATTTTTCAGACTGGTTACCTTACAGCTTCATAGCTTACTCTGCCACCTTAGCCTAACTGCATATCACAAAAGAGAACAGTAGTATGAAATGCCTCACCATCAAGAGTATTATGAGGCATCTTTGTTTTCAAGTCCAGCTGCTTCCATACTGATGCCAAAGCCTTTTTAACTCTTTGCAAGCTCTGCAGAGATACCAGTGAGATTTTGTTCCTTACTGGTTTTCAGTTTTTCCATCTTGTTTTTGTCCCATGCCCAACCTCCCACTATCTTTGTTGTTAGTCCTCTAATGCTTGCAATTTTCCATCTAGTTATCCCTTCCCTTTTCCTGGTAATTTATCATGTTTGAGGCCCTAAACAAAGTAAACTGGATGTAGGATTTGTATTTGAAAGGGTCTGGTGGAGCTGTAAGTATCCTGGAAGAGCAAAGCAAGTGCTGCTGAGTGCATTCCCTCAAGCAGCGGCTGGAAGATCAGCACATCCCCACACTTTCTGCTGGCCGTCAAGGGGAGAGTGTCTGTTCCTCACCAAGACGCTGAAGATTAGTACTGAAGTTTTCCTTGGGGGGCATGGGTTGTGTTCACTTGCTATTGTAGCATCTTTCTGTGGATGTTATTTCAGTTGTAGGTAACGCAATCCAAGAGGCTGACAGTCATCGCTAGGATTCAACACTGTGCTCCTCTTGACCAAACATTCAGTCTTCAAGGTAAATATTTCTAGGTAGAGAAGGTGGGGTAGAATGTCTTCCTGCATTGGTTGAAAACATTAGGAACTGGGGGTTTTTCATACATAAAAGATCATGGCTTTGTAATTCAATGCACTTTTTCCACCTGGGACCAAAGAGAGCCAAGAAGTAAGTGTGGTGTTGTGCGACTGGACTGTAATTATTGAAGTCCCCAGACACTGAGGATATCATCACGTAAAGGTAAGTCCTTTCTTTTTTTGTCTGCTTGTGATAAGAATACATGCTATCAAGATTTCAAACCATAGTTTGGAGATACCTCAGTATCACCTGTTACTTGTTAACCTGGCTGGATAAAAACTAAACTCCACTATTTTGTGCAGACCCTTTTTATATGCAGACACACACAGGACGGAACACAATGTTTCTCTGTACACTTCAGATGGTCGGTCAGGGACAAGAAAAAAAAGAAAATGTTGAGTCTTAGATTGAAGCGAGGATCCGTATTGGACTAACACTGGGAAGGAACTACAGACAGATAGATGCTGGCCAGTTCTGCAAGGCATAAGGGAGGAGGAGCAGAGGAGACAAGCAGGCAGGGCAGCAGACTCTCTCCGGAAAAAACCTCACTGGAAGCACCCACGAGCCAAAGGCAGAAATCTGTACCTTTCTGAGTTCAGAAATTTAGCTGTTCTGTGCTCCTCAGCCAAATTTAATCGCCATGAATGTGTGAATATGTACAACATGTATTCAAATACAGATGGAAATTTGTAGGTTTATAGGACTTGTCCCCGTCTGGCCTTGAGGGAATTCGCTGTCTCACCAGGCTAACAAGATACTGGTCATAAGTTCAGACCATTCCATGAGAAAGACAAGAATATGTTTGAAGAAATTTGTACTGGTGCATATTCAGTATCCAGGCTATAAATTTGCATGTGGCCTTCTCACATCACTGTTTTGGTCAAAGTTTGTGCTTCCTACTAATTAATCTTTTATTGCACAATTAAAAAGAAAAATAGCAGAGTACCCATCTGTACTGCTTATTATTAAACATATGCATCACTGATAATATTCAATGATGTTCTTTTCTTCATGGAAAAGTATTATTTTTATTTGTGGTAAACAACATTTGCTCTACATATTATTGCAATTAAACCATATTACAGTGAATAAGCCACTCTCTTCCAGGCATATCTCACTTCAGAGCAAAATCACTTAAAAGTTCTGAAATATTCCTGGAAAGGGAAACTGTATACTTTTATTGCCAATTCAAATGGGTAAAAGTAGATCCCATCAATCTTTGATTTTCTTTAATAATTCATGAAATTTCATGAATCAGCAGGTAATTGGTTCTTACAGACAAGCCTCTGAGCATTTTTTCTAGTATTCAAGAGTTCCATGGATTTATGCCTCTGCATATAACAGTTAGTGCCTTTAAACAGGGACATTAAAAAATTTCCACTTACATACAAATGACCTTTTAAACAGCATCTATGATTGATTTGCTGTAGGTAAAATAACATCCCCTTACTTCCTGGTATTTAATTTACCTGACAGAACTGTCTCTCCCAGCTTCTCTCAGTGGATTTTGAGCAAGCTATTCTCAGGATTATTGTGTATCAAATTACCACTGTTTCTAATGAAATAATAAATTCGAGGTGCTGAGTGGACAACTGTTAATTTAGCTATTCCTAGCTGACTTGAAAACTTGTTAGTCATTCTCATACCTGTGTTTTGGGCTAAACGTGGGGAGTGGTGAGGTGAGTGGAGAGAAAATAAATTAGTTTTTTTTTTTAATGTTGTAGTGATTTAGAAGCCTAAATTACATTGAAAATTAATGTATTTGGGTATTTCTGAAAACTAAAAGTAAGTTCATAGAGATATATATCTCACTGGAAGCTTTGACAATTAAACTCCTAATTGTCTTTTGTACAATTATCTAGTTGTTAAACCACTTGATATTTTCCCCCCCCCCCC